>OIWT01001286.1_pt1 | contig 30945 bp, 31 predicted proteins | sample 1587701 | NCBI WGS metagenome assembly OIWT01 (sample SAMEA3888904, study PRJEB22519) | human gut metagenome | biome: human gut; feature: human-associated habitat; material: faeces | place: Denmark | collected 2009 | reverse complement strand
GTCAAGGTCACGAACAGCAACAAGCTGACAGAGGAAAATATCGAGACCATTTTGGCTGCTTTTGCCGAGCGGACGGACAAGGAGCACTTTGCCCGGCTGGTGCCGAACGACGAGATCGGCGCGCAGGACTACAACCTGTCCGTTTCCACCTATGTGGAGCAGGAGGACACCCGCGAGGTCATCGACATCGTGCAGCTGAACGCGGAGGTCGAGCAGATCGTCGCGCGGGAGCAGGTGTTGCGGGAGGAGATCAGCAAGATCGTGGCGGAGATTGAGGGGGAAAATTGAAATGTTTATAACGGAATGGAATGAACTGAAGAAAGCAGTGGCACCGGTTTTATTTGACAATGTGGAAGTTCAGCACTATCCAATTACGTCGGAAATTAGACCGCCAATAGGATGTACTCCTGGACAATCTCAGGGAGAATATCACTTGGAGTGGATAGATTATGACTATAATATTGGACAAGAGTTAAGCTTAACGGTTGGGCCATTCTCTGCTGAAAAGAGATTACAGGCTGAAAAGTGTATTACTCAAATTGTTCAAGTTTTGCAGGACCTAAATTATGAATATATTGCAAGCTATATTAGTGGTAACACGATTGGGGCTGAAATTGTTGGTACAATAGTTTTTAAGCGAACGTCTGATGTAGATGCACACGTACGCGATTATAAAGAAAGGGACCTGTAGATGGTGGAGAGCACGATGAGCGAACTTGAAGAGTTGATACAGAAGCTTTGCCCGAATGGTGTAGAGTTTGTGCCACTTTGGTCGGTGACTGCATGGGACAAACGGTTTAACGGCGTGAATCGTTCTATGCAGTCCAAAATTGTTCCTCACAAATATTACCTTTCAGCTGAGTTTGATAGAGTAGAGAGAAGCTTTGGCGATGTTCTTTACTTGCCAACGGGTGTAACGCAACAAAAAAGATATACTACAGTAGAACTTGCTGGGGATTATTTGTCGGAAGGAGAAATTATATGTATTCCGTGGGGAGGAACACCGAATGTAAAATACTACAAAGGCAAATATGTTACAGGAGATAATCGGATTGCAACGTCATTAGATACGAACAAACTTAGCAACAAATACCTATACTATGTCCTTCAAAATAGTATTGATCTTATTTCAAGCTTCTACAGGGGGGCAGGAATACAGCATCCGAATATGGCAGCCGTTTTGTCAATTATGATCCCCCTCCCGCCGCTGCCTGTCCAGCGGGAGATCGTGCGTATTTTGGACAGTTTCACGGAACTCACGGCGGAACTGAATAAGAAACTGGAAGAAGAACTCGCCGCCCGCCGCAAGCAGTATGAGCATTATCGGGATGAACTGCTGACGTTTGGGGATGAGGTACCGAGAATTCCACTTGGTGAAGTCGGACCTGTCTGTATGTGCAAACGCATCTTAAAATCTCAGACTAATGATGTTGGCGGTGTTCCTTTTTATAAGATAGGAACATTTGGAAAACAAGCCAATGCTTACATTTCCAAAGAAACTTATGAAGAGTACCACAACAAATACAATTTTCCGAAGAAAGGCGATATATTGATTTCGGCAGCAGGAACGATAGGCCGAACGGTTGTTTACGATGGGGAACCCGCTTATTTTCAAGACTCAAATATTGTGTGGGTTGCAAATGACGAAACAAAGATTCTCAATCGCTTTTTGATTCATTGTTATGCGATGAAGCCGTGGTATGTATCGACAGGCGGAACGATTGCAAGATTATATAACGACAACATTCTAAAAGCGGTTGTTCCAGTACCCTCTTTGGAACGTCAAAAGTTTATTGTTGATACCCTTGACCGCTTTGACACACTCTGTAATGACCTGACTTCCGGCCTGCCCGCCGAGATCACCGCCCGCCAAAAGCAGTATGAATACTACCGCGATAGGCTGCTGACGTTTAAGGAGTGGGACGCATGAGTGAAGAAATTACATTTGCGCGAATAGTATCCGACAATTTCCAAAACATTCTAACTGTTATCGGTTCTATTGGTGGTGCAGTAGTAGGTGGAATCATTACCGCAAAATCGAGTCGTAAGAATGATGCCAAGAAGACTATACGAGAGAAAAGAACTGAATTGTATTATGAATTCTACTCCCAAATCGAGCCTCTGATAAACGATAGAACGGTGATTTTTACCGACAAGTACTTCAGTATACTTGTTCAATATAAAGCAAAAATGAAACTACTAACTTCACCGAAAACTTGTGCTGCACTCGAAAATTTTTATAATTACGTGCGAACTAAGTATTATGCTTTTTTGAAGTATAAAAGCGAAAATGATCCAGAGAACGACCCTCGAAACCAGGAAGTTTTCTACGATGAGGAAGGCTATCCAGATGAAGTAATACACGTTTCCCCAGAAGACAGAGCCTACTTCATTGAGCAAACCCAAGCCTATATTCAGAAGCATGTACCTACTCTTGAGGAAATAAACATAACTTTTATTCCCCTATATGACGCACTACGAGAAGATATAGGGAGCAATGTGTAACTTTGCAGAGGAGGGCTATTCATGTCCCAATACAACCTCATCGCGGCTACCACCGAGAGTACGGTGGTGGCGGAGTATACCCCTGAGACGCGGCGGTCGGAGAGCTACCAGAGCGAGGCCGCGCTGGAACGCGAGTTCATCCGCATGCTCACCGCGCAGGGCTATGAATACCTGACCATTCACGACGAGGCGGCGCTCATCGCCAATCTGCGCCGCCAACTGGAAAAGCTGAATCACTACACCTTTACTGACGCGGAGTGGGAGCGTTTCTTCAAGGATTGCATTGCCAGCGCCAACGAGGGCATCATGGAAAAGACGCGCAAGATCCAGAGCGACCATGTGCAGGTGCTGCGGCAGGACAGCGGTGCGTCGAAAAATATTTATCTGCTCGACAAGAAAAATATTCACAATAACTTCCTTCAGGTCATCAACCAGTATGAGGAGGGCGCGGGCGCGCACGATGTGCGCTACGACGTGACCGTGCTGGTTAACGGCCTGCCCATGGTACATATCGAGCTGAAACGCAGGGGCGTGGCCATCCGCGAGGCGTTTAACCAGATCAAGCGCTACCAGCGGGACAGCTTTTGGGCGGCCAGCGGTCTTTATGAGTATGTGCAGATCTTTGTCATTTCCAACGGCACGCACACGAAGTATTATTCCAACACCACCCGCAACAGCCACATCAGGGAGATGAGCGAGGGGCGGAACAAGAGCAAAAAGACCAGCAACAGCTTTGAATTCACCTCGTTCTGGGCGGACGCCAACAATAAGGTCATTCCTGATCTGGTGGACTTCACCAAGACATTTTTTGCCAAGCACACGCTGCTGAATATCCTGACCCGCTACTGCGTGTTTACGGCAGAAAACCTTCTGCTGGTGATGCGCCCCTATCAGATCGCCGCGACGGAGCGCATCCTCAACCGCATCGAGGTTTCGTCGACCTACAAGAAGGGCGGCACGATTGAAGCAGGCGGCTATATCTGGCACACGACCGGCAGCGGCAAGACGCTGACCTCTTTTAAGACAGCGCAGTTGGCGTCCCGCCTGCCGTATATCGACAAGGTGCTGTTCGTAGTGGATAGAAAAGACCTCGACTATCAGACGATGAAGGAGTATGACCGCTTTGAAAAGGGAGCGGCCAACAGCAACACGAGCACCGCCGTCCTCCAGCGGCAGATGGGCGACCCTGACGTACATATCATCATCACGACCATTCAGAAGCTCGACATCTTCGTGCGTAAAAACAAAGGGCATCCCGCGTTCAAGCAGCATTTTGTCATCATCTTCGATGAGTGCCACCGCAGCCAGTTCGGCGACATGCATCAGGCTATCACCAAGACGTTCAAGAATTATCACCTGTTCGGGTTTACGGGTACGCCGATTTTTGCAGTCAATGCCGGTTCCGGCGGAGATCCCAATATGCGTACTACACCGCAGGCCTTTGGCGATAAGCTTCACACTTATACGATCGTGGACGCCATCAACGACGGAAACGTGCTGCCGTTTCGCATCGACTACGTCAACACGGTGAAAGAAAAAGCCGACATCAAAGATGCGCAAGTGAGAGCCATTGACATTGAAAAGGCAATGGGCGCGCCAAAGCGCATTGAAGAGATTGTCCGCTACACGCTGGAGCACTTCGACCAGAAGACAAAGCGCAACAGCTTTTATACCCTCAAAGGACAGCGCACGGCGGGGTTCAACTCTATCTTTGCCGTCAGTTCGATACCGATGGCGATGAAGTATTACACGGAGTTCAAGCGCCAGCTTGCTGAACAGCAGCGCGAGCTGACGGTTGCTACCATTTTCAGCTTTGCAGCAAATGAGGCAGACCCGGAAGATGTGATGCCGGAAGAGGGCTTTGATACGGAAGCATTGGACAAGACATCAAGGGACTTTCTGGATGGTGCTATCGCGGATTACAACAAGGCTTTCCACACAAACTTTGACACTTCGGCGGATAAGTTCCAGAACTACTACAAGGATCTGTCCATGCGGGTGAAAAGCCGCGAGGTTGATATTCTTATCGTAGTCAATATGTTTCTGACCGGTTTTGATGCGACCACGCTGAATACGCTGTGGGTAGATAAGAATCTCAAAATGCATGGGTTAATCCAGGCGTTTTCCCGCACGAACCGAATCTTGAATTCCGTTAAGACCTTCGGTAATATCGTTTGCTTTAGAGACTTGCAGCAGGCGACCGAGGATGCGATCGCACTGTTTGGAGATAAAGAAGCGAACAGTATCGTGCTGTTGAAGGATTATGATTCCTATTACTCAGGCTACACAGACGACAAAGGGAAGGACGTACCGGGGTATCAGGACTTGGTCGATGAATTAACGGAAAAGTTTCCAATCGCTGAGCCAATCATTGGGGAGCAGAATGAAAAAGATTATATCAAGCTCTACGGCAAGATATTACGGCTAAAAAATATCCTCAGCACGTTTGACCGCTTTGCGTGCAACGAGCTGTTGCCGGAGCGAGTATTTCAGGACTATCAAAGTGTCTATATTGATCTCTATCAAAAGTATCGTCCTAAAATCGACGGCGACAAGGAAAACATCAACGACGATATCGAGTTCGAGATCGAGTTGATCCGTCAGGTCGAGATCAATATTGACTATATCCTTATGCTGGTCGGGAAATATCATGCGTCGAACTGCAAGGATAAAGAAATACTCGGAGCCATTGACAGAGCAATCGACTCCAGCATTCAGCTTCGCAGCAAAAAGGACCTGATTCAGGGATTCATTGAGACAGTCAATGCTTCGACCGTGGTGGACCGGGATTGGCGCATTTATGTTGAAAAGCAGAAAGAGCAGGATCTTGACCAGATCATCGCAGAGGAAAAACTGAAGCCGGATGAAGCCAAGCACTTTATTGATAACTCATTCCGAGATGGTACACTGAAGACGACGGGAACGGATTTTGACAGGATCATGCCGCCAGTTTCCCGCTTTGGCGGCGGAAGCCGCACGGAGAAGAAACAGGGTATCATTCGGCGACTGTCCGGTTTTTTTGAGAAGTATCTCGGCGTTGCATAATGCGGCGCGGCATGTCATGCTGGGAAAAAGGGAGGTGTCAGTATGCGTTGTCCATGGTGCGGAAATCCGGCAACGACGCATGGGACCTGGTGGGAGTGCCATTATTGCGGCGACAGCGGCAACCTGCCGAGACGGCCCAAAATCGTAATGTCGGTAGACGTGGAAGAAGTTCCCAAACTGACGCCGGAGAGCCTTGCGGCGACAGCTGATCCTGATACGGCATTGCTGCTGCGAAAATTTTCTGAGTACCTTAGTGCGTGGGACATGGATGAGCTTTCAGCTATGGGTGCATCGGAGATCATTGAGCAAGCCTACGACGAGAAGCAAGAGACGGGCATCGCTATGTGGGGGACACTGCTGCGCACGGCAGGGAGTAGATTAAAATCTCCGCGGGAGGCAGAATGGCTGCTGCACACCTGCTGCCCCTACGGTGAGGATGATTTTTGTGAAACTCTTTTAGACGAGCTGGCAAGGAATGAAAAACTGGTTTGCTGCATTTTTCAAAGCGCCTATGTCGGTGCGGAGCAATATCACTTGATAGATGCCGCGGCGGAGTCGGGAAGACCGGAACTCATGGCGCGATTTATGGCGGCGTTGGGAGGAAACCACTTTCCGAGAAAAAAGTGGGAAGTCCCTTATCAAGAGTTTGAGGAACTGTGTGTAGCGCGCAGCCGAGAGACAGTATCGGAACAGGAGAACACTGAGAAGATTTCCGATGCTGAGAAAACGGACATGCCGCAAGCTGTCTCGGCGGAGCGGAAAAAGCTCAGCGGCGGAGTGATTATTGCTTTTGCTGTGCTTGTGATGCTTTGCGTCGGGATATTTGCCAGCCTCCGTTGGAACAGCACCGTTCAAAGTCATGACGAGCCGGCGCCGCCGACGACGAATAGCACGGATTTGAAAACCCAAAATAGCAGAGTTAATGAGGAAAAAGTCAAAGAAGTAGACGCGCAACAAACGGAAAAAGAACGGTATTCTGGTAAACTGCCTGTTGAGGGAATGCCGGTGCGCTGCCTAAAATACACTACACTGGGTGCTCCGGACAAGAGGCTTGACTGTAAGAACTTTGACAAGCTGGAGCTGGGGCAAAAATACTTTAATGTCTACTGGTACGATGAAAACGGCGAGATTATCGCCGCCGGTATGTGTGCTCAGTGGAAAAACGACAGCGAATTTATGCTGAAGTCCTTCTCACAGTATTACCCCGGACAGAAAGGTGAGACACAGACTACCGATTCAAGAAATTCTTCCGATACCGGTCCCGGTAGTGGTTCCAGTCTGCGGGAAGACTACGATGATCCTGAAGATCTATATGAAGACGGGGATTATGAAGACCTCGACGAGGCTTGGGACGAATGGGAGGAAGGGTGGTAAGCACCCTTCCTCCGGAGTATATCATTTACTTGTTTATGATATCGAGTAGTAAGACTTCCTCTGCCGCGCTGCGGATGTTGTTCATTGCACCGACCCAAGTTATTTGATCCTCGGCTTTTAGCTGCTCTGTGATGCCTTGCGCCTGTGCCATCTGTTCGATCACAAGCCGCAGCATCTCATTTGCTTCACGGTCGATCTCGTTGAGATGATGTGTCAGTTGACCGGAGGTTTTCAAATTGATATAGGTCACTCGGCGATGCGCCTTTAGATACTTTAGCCGCATACGGCCAAAGCGTCCGTAAGTCGGTTCTTCCCAGGATACCACCAGATTGGGCAAGCAGTACTCTCCATACTTACTGTATGTAATTTCCATTATGTAATCGTCCTTTCGTGAGCCTGAATTTGACCCTTATTTTGACCCTTTAGCGGGTCATCTTCTGTAAAACAATCGGACTGACTGGTACAGATTGTTTTATGTTTCAGACGGTTTAACACGTAATTGTATGAGAAAAGTTGCTAAAAATACTTGTGCTGATATTCAAGTCCCGCCTCGCGCACCAAAGTGTTGAAACTCAAGGGTTTTTCCCTTGAGTTTTTTCTTTTACATTAGATTCCTTGGGGTGGTAGAGAACTGGATTTTTTAGAAATCAGAAAGCAGTGTTATTTTTTGCACTTTACGAACAGCCTTCCTAACAAAAATTTCCCTCATGTTTCGCTTGCGTCAGAATGCAGGGCCGTTTCAAAAAACTTTTCAAATGTGAAACATTTCCGCAGCCTGAATGATATAGTAAGTGAAAGGCCTTTCAAGGAGAATCCTATGTTGACAGAAGAACAGTTTTCGTATCTTGCAAAAAAGTATATGGACACGGTGTTCCGGCTGGCGTTCCACTACACCAAAAGCCGCTCGGAGTCGGACGACATCACGCAGGAGGTGCTGCTCAAGCTCTACCGCACGGACAAACCGTTTGAGAGCGAGGACCACGTTAGGTACTGGCTCATCCGCGTTACGGTCAACGAGTGCAAGCGGGCGTTCCTCTCTCCGTGGAAGCGGACGGAGCAGATCGAGGACTATGCCGAGCAGCTTGCGTTCAAAACGCCGGAGCACAGCGAGCTTTTTCATGCCGTGATGGCGCTGCCGCAGAAATACCGTGTGCCGCTCTTCCTGCATTATTACGAGGGCTACTCCTGCGAGGAGATCTCCCAATTCCTTGGCATTCCCAACGCGACCGTCCGCACCCGATTGCGGCGCGGGCGGGAACAGCTCAAAACCGATCTTCAGGAGGCGAACAACGATGTTTGACGAAAACCTATATCAGGAGACGATCTCCGCGCTTCACGCCTCCGAAGACACACTTTCGGAGGTAATGAACATGACGCACAAGACAAAAAGAAGAGGCCGCCTGCGCACGACGGCGGTGCTTGCGGCGGTCATCGCGATCCTGTGCTGCATGGCGGCAGCTGCAGCGGCGCTTGGACTGGATCAGCGGTTGGTGGAGTACTTTGGAGCAACGGCGGAGCAGGAAGAGCTGCTCTCGACAGCGGCGGTCCCAATGAACATTGTGAAGCGGGACAGCGGCGCGGTGATGCGCATCGAGCAGGTCATCGCCGACCGCTATTGTGCGGCGGTCCTCATCGACTTTACCGCGCCGGAGGGGACAGTTCTGGATCAGGACTACTACGCATTCGATCGGAGCGTGTCCGCAACGTCCAGGGACGGAGTGAAAATGAATACCTACGGCATTGGCTGGGAGGTATTGCCAAGCAGCACGGAGGATGAGACGGGCCGCCATGCCACGATTTTGATGACGATCCATTCTCTGAAAGGAGAATTCAACTTCATCGGTGCGAAGGTGAAGTTGACGCTCGATGGCCTGTATCGGGATAACTGGTTGGAAGAACTTGTCGTTCCCGGGCGCTGGAGCTGCACATTCACTCTGCCGGAGACTGATCCGGGACGCCTGTGCACGGTGAATGAGCCGATCGAGATTGAGGGAAAGAACGCTGTTCTGACGACGCTCTATGTCTCGCCGCTCTCGCTGACCTGCGAGATCAAGCAGGGAACGGATGATCTGAAAGAAACGGTTGAGCCCATCTACAGCGACGACGGGAAGGAGAGCATCGCTCCCGAGGTGACGCTGCGAAACGGCGAAACGGTCGGCGCGGCGGACTGGTTGTTCCTTATAACGAATTATCTCGATAAGCGCGGGCGCTACTGCTTCCGGATGGATGAAATTCTTGACCCGGAAACGGTGAGCAGCGTTTCCGCCTTCGGAGAGACGTTCTCCGTCGAATGACGGGACGATAAGGCGTATTTGTGTAAAAAAGGAGCCTCTGCATCAAAGCAGAGGCCCCTTTTTCCTGTTTTCACCGCAGCGCGTCCTTCATTTCTTTTACATACGCACCGATGTGCTCGGGCGCGTCCTTGCCGTACTGGGCAAGGAGCTTGACGATGGCGGAGCCGACGATCGCGCCGTCGGAGAGGTCGGCCATCTTCTTCGCCTGCTCGGGCGTGGAGATGCCAAAGCCGATGGCGCAGGGAATATCTGTGTTTTCCCGCACGAGGGAGACGATGGAGGCGAGGTCGGTCTTGATCTCGCTGCGCTCGCCCGTGACACCGAGCGACGAGACGATATAGAGGAAGCCCTCGGCCTCGCGCGCGATCATCGCGATGCGGTTCTCCGACGTCGGTGCGATGAGGGAGACGAAGTCGACGCCGTATTTTCGGCACGCGGGGAGAAATTCTTCCTTTTCCTCATACGGCACGTCCGGCAGGATGAGCCCGTCGATGCCAACATCGCGGCAGTTGGACAAAAAGCGCTCTGTGCCGTAGGAAAAGACGACATTCGCATACGTCATAAAAACCATGGGGATCGTCACGCCGCGCCGCAGCTCGCGCACGAGATCGAAAATCTTGTCGGTCGTTACGCCGCTTTGCAGGGCGCGCAGGTTAGCGGCCTGAATGACGGGCCCCTCCGCCGTGGGGTCGGAGAAGGGAATGCCGAGCTCGATGAGGTCGGCGCCGTTTTGCGCGGCAGCGCGGACGGCAGCCGCGGTCGTTTCAAGATCGGGGTCGCCGCAGGTCAGAAAGGCAATGAACGCCTTGCCGTGGTCAAATGCTCTTGCAAGATCACTCATGAAGATCCTCCCCTCTGTAGCGGGCGATGGCGGCGCAGTCCTTGTCGCCGCGGCCGGAGATCGTGACGACAAGAAGCTGATCGCTCCCCATCGTGGGTGCGAGCTTTCGCGCGTAGGCGACGGCGTGGGCCGATTCGATGGCGGGAATGATGCCCTCCGTGCGGGCGAGGTATTCGAACGCCTGCACGGCCTCCTCATCGGTGATGGCAACATACTCTGCGCGGCCGATGTCGTGCAGGTACGCATGCTCAGGGCCGACGCCGGGGTAGTCGAGACCGGCGGAGATGGAATACACCGGCGCGATCTGACCGTACTCGTCCTGGCAGAAGTAGGACTTCATGCCGTGGAATATGCCGAGCCTGCCGGTCGAGATGGTCGCGGCGGTCTCAAGCGTGTCGATGCCGCGGCCCGCGGCCTCAACACCGATGAGGCGCACAGCAGGATCGTCGATGAAATGGTAAAAGCTGCCGATGGCGTTCGAGCCGCCGCCGACGCACGCGACCACGGCATCGGGCAGACGTCCTTCCTTTTCGAGCATCTGCTGCTTGATCTCGCTTGAGATGACGGACTGGAAATCGCGTACGATGGTGGGGAAGGGGTGTGGCCCCATGACAGAGCCGAGACAGTAGTGCGTGTCGCTGATGCGCGTCGTCCACTCGCGCATGGCTTCGGACACGGCGTCCTTGAGCGTGGCGGTACCAGAGTTGACGGGCACGACCGTCGCGCCGAGAAGGCGCATGCGGTAGACATTCAGCGCTTGGCGGATGGTGTCCTCCTTGCCCATGAAAACGACGCACTCCATGCCCATCAGCGCCGCGGCGGTGGCGGTCGCCACGCCGTGCTGGCCCGCGCCGGTCTCGGCGATCAGACGCGTTTTGCCCATCTTTTTCGCGAGCAGCGCCTGACCGAGCACGTTGTTGATCTTGTGCGCGCCGGTGTGGTTCAGGTCCTCGCGCTTTAAGTAGATCTTCGCGCCGCCGAGGTCCTTTGTCATCTTCTCTGCGTAGTAAAGACGCGAGGGACGGCCCGCGTAGTCGTTCAGGAGCTGCGTCAGCTCATGTTGAAAATCGGGGTCGGCCTTGTAGTGGTTGTAGGCCTCTTCAAGCTCGATGATGGCGTTCATCAGCGTTTCGGGGACGTACTGTCCGCCGTGCACGCCAAAGCGCCCGTTCGGATTCGACATGCCTTAGCCCTCCTTGCGCGCGGCGGCAACGAACGCCGCCATTTTGCTTTCGTCCTTGACGCCGTCCGTCTCGATGCCGGAGCTCACGTCCACGCCGTAGGGGTGCAGCGCGGCGATGGCGTCCGCGACGTTGTCGGGGTCGAGCCCGCCGGCGAGGAAATAGGGCCGCTGCACGCTCCGGACGAGGCTCCAGTCGAATGTCTTGCCCGTGCCCGCGCCGGAGTCGAGCAGCACGAGGTCGGCGGCGCAGTTTTCGATGGCGGGGAGGTCGGCTTCGCTTTTCACCTTGAACGCGCGGAAGATGGGCTTGCCCGTCAGCGCGCGCAGGCGCGCGATGTAGTCGTCATCCTCGCTGCCGTGGAGCTGCGCGACATCGATGACGCCGCGGTCTAAGAGCTCTGCCACGGCCTCGACCGGTTCGTTGACGAACACCCCAGCGGCCAGAATGCCGGGGGCAAGCAGCGATTTGAGTGCTGCTGCCTGCTCGGGGGACACATAGCGCTTGCTCTTTTTGGCAAAGACGAAGCCGACGAGGTCGGGCTTCAGCTTGTTGACGGCGGCAATGTCGCTCTCGCGCGACAGGCCGCAGAGTTTTACCTTGGTCATAAGTTACCTCTCAATTCTGCGAGCCGCCTGGCCTTGTCGGGGGCTCGCATCAGTGTTTCGCCGATCAGCACCGCGTCGGCGCCGATCGAGCGGAGCGCGGCGACGTCCTGCGTGCTCTGCACGCCGGACTCGGCCACGTAGACCGCCTCCGGCGGGATGCGGTCGCGCAGCCGCGCGGCGTTGGAAAAGTCGACGGAAAAATCCTTCAGATTGCGGTTGTTGACGCCGATGATCTTCGCGCCCGCCGCGACGGCGGAGCGGATCTCGTCCGCGTCGTGCGTCTCCACGAGCGCGGAGAGACCGAGTTCGTCGCAGACGGCGAGATATTGCGCGAGCGTCTTCGTGTCCAGCAGCGCGCAGATCAGCAGCACGCAGTCCGCGCCCATCAGGCGGGACTGATAGAGCTGGTAGTCGCTGACGGTGAAGTCCTTGCGCAGCATCGGCGTTGAGACGGCGGCGCGAATTTCGCGGAAGATGTCGTCCGAGCCCAAAAACCACTTGGGTTCTGTCAGGCACGAGATGCAGTCCGCACCGGCGGCCTCGTAATCGCGCGCGATGTCGAGATAGGGAAAGTCCCGCGCGATGACGCCCTTGGAGGGCGAGGCCTTTTTCACCTCGCAGATGAAGGACAGATCATCTTTTTTGAGCGCGTCGTAAAAGCGCGCGCCGTTCGCGCGGCCCTTTTCGCGGCACATCGCCTGTAAGATATCAAGGCTCATGTTCTCGCTGTCTGCCAGCACGCGCTCGCGGGCGTGGGCGGCCAGCTTGTCGAGGATGCTCATGCGTTCGCCTCCGCGCGGTTGCTGACGGCGATGAAGCGCTCGAGCGTTTCAAGCGCCTTGCCGGAGTCGATGAGCTCGGCGGCGAGGGCGATGCCGTCCTTCATGCTCTCCGCCTTGCCGCCGATGTAGAGCGCCGCGCCCGCGTTCATCAGCACCGCGTTGCGCTTGTGGCCCTTTTCACCCGACAGGATGGCGCGGGTGATGGCAGCGTTTTCCTCCGGTGCGCCGCCCTTGAGGTCGTCCTTGGTGCAGCGGTCAAAGCCGAAGTCCTCGGGTGTGATGACATAGCTCTTGTACCAGTCGTCACGAATTTCGCATACGCTCGTCGGCGCGCTGAGGGAAATTTCGTCGAGCTTGTCCTGTCCGTAGACGACCATGCCGCGCTTGACGCCAAGGCTCACGAGCACGCGCGCGAGCGGCTCGACAAGGTACTCGTCGTACACGCCGAGCAGCTGCATTTTCGGCGAACCGGGGTTCGTCAGCGGCCCCAAGATGTTGAACACCGTGCGGAAGCCCAACTCCTTACGGATCGCGCCGACGTATTTCATCGAGCTGTGGTACTTCTGCGCAAAGAAGAAGCACATGCCGACCTCTTTTAAGAGCGTCACGCACTGCTCGGGGCTCTGCTGGATGTTGACGCCGAGCGCTTCGAGGCAGTCTGCCGTGCCGCACTGGGACGAGGCGGCGCGGTTGCCGTGCTTGGCGACCTTCATGCCGCCCGCCGCCGCGACAAGGGCGGAGGTGGTGGAAATGTTGAAGCTGTGGGCGTTGTCGCCGCCGGTGCCGACGATCTCGAAGATGTCCATGCCGGTGTCGACCTTTGTGGCGTGGTCACGCATGGCGGCGGCGCAGCCTGCGATCTCATCGGTCGTCTCGGCGCGGGCGCTCTTGGTCGAGAGGGCCGCGAGGAACGCTGCGTTCTGGGTGGGGGTGGTCTCGCCGCTCATGATCTCGTTCATCACGGCGTAGGCTTCGTCATAACTGAGATCGCCCTTGTTGACGATCTTCACGATGGCTTCTTTGATCATGGCTTCAATTCTCCTTCAAAAAGCTTTCCAGCATGGTTTTGCCGTTCGGTGTCATAATGGATTCGGGATGAAACTGCACCCCGTAGATGGGATAGTCTGTGTGCTGCACGGCCATGATCTCGCCGTCGTCTGTGACGGCGGTGACTTTCAGGCAGTCCGGCATGGTGGCGGCGTCGGCCGCGAGGGAATGGTAGCGCGCGACGGGCGCGGTCTTGGGGCAGTTTTGGAAGAGCCGCGAGCTCGTGTCGAAGTGGACGAGCGACTGCTTACCGTGCATTAGCTCTTTAGCATAGGTCACGGTCGCACCGAAGGCGGCACAGATGGCCTGATGCCCGAGGCATACGCCGAGCGTCGGGATGCGGGGCGAGAGCGTCTTCACAACGTCGATGAGAACGCCTGCGTCTTCGGGCCGCCCGGGGCCGGGGGAGAGGATGATGCGCGCGGAATGCAGCGCGTCGATCTCTTCGATGCGCAACTCATCGTTACGGATGACGCGGATGTCTGGATCGATCGCGCCAACGAGCTGGTAGAGGTTATAGGAAAAGCTGTCGTAATTGTCGATCAAAAGGATCATAGGTCTTCCTCCTGCGCAAGCGTCAAGGCGCTGACCACGGCCTTCGCCTTGTTGATGCATTCCTGATACTCTGTTTCGGGGACGGAATCTGCCACGATGCCCGCGCCGCTGCGGACGAACACGCGCCCGTTTTTCTTGTAGGCGATGCGGATGGCGATGCAGGTGTCCATGTTGCCGGTGAAGTCGATGTAGCCGATGGCCCCGCCGTAAATGCCGCGCTTGTTGTTCTCAAGCTCACCGATGAGCTGGCAGGCGCGGATCTTCGGCGCGCCGGAGAGCGTTCCGGCGGGGAGCACGGCCTCAATGGCGTCAAGCGCGTCGCGGTCATCGCGAATCTCGCCGCGCACGGTGGAGCCGATGTGCATCACGTGGGAGTAGCGCTCGATGGAATGCAGCTTTTCGACCTGCACCGTGCCGAATTTGCTGACCTTGCCGAGGTCGTTGCGCCCGAGGTCGACGAGCATGTTGTGCTCGGCAAGCTCCTTTTCGTCGTGCAGGAGGCTCTCTTCAAGCGCCTTGTCCTCCTCGTCCGTTTTGCCGCGCGGACGGGTCCCCGCGAGGGGAAAGGTGTGCAGCACGCCGTCTTTGAGCTTGACGAGCGTTTCGGGCGACGCGCCCGCGACCTCAACGTCGGTGCCGGAAAAGTAGAACATGTACGGCGAGGGATTGATGGTGCGCAGCACGCGGTAGGTATCGAGCAGGCTCCCCTCGAACGGTGCGCTCAGGCGGTTCGAGAGTACGATCTGAAAGATATCGCCCTCGCGGATGTGGTGCTTGGCGGTTTCGACCATCGCGCAGAACTGCTCCTTGGAGAAGAGAGGCGTGACTTCGCCGAGGAGCCGCCCCGGCGCTTCCTGCTTCTTTTCGCCGGTTTTGAGGAGCGAGACGAGCTGCTCAAGCTCAAGCTTTGCCTTGTTGTAGCCGACCTCAACGTCGCTGAGCGCCATATTGACGATGAGCACGATCTTCTGCCGCACATGATCGAAGGCGATGACCTTGTCAAAGAGCATCAAATCGACATCCTTGAAGCTGTCCTCGTCCTGCTCGCCGCAGCGGACGCTCGGCTCGCTGTATTTGAGATAATCGTAAGAAAAATACCCCACGAGCCCGCCGGTGAAGGAGGGAAGGTAGTCGAAGCGGGGGCTTCTGTAGCTTGATAGCAGCTCACGCAGGTACTGGGACGGATCGTCCGTGCGGACGGTGAGGCCGCCAGTCTTCATTTTGCCGTCAATGCATGTGATCTCGAGCTTTGGGTCGAAGCCCAAAAACGTGTAGCGGCCCCAGCGGTCGTCCGCCTGCGCGGATTCGAGCATGTAACAGTGGGTGGACACGTTCTTGAGGATGCACATCGCTTCGATGGGGGTGATGAAGTCGGAAAGAATTTCGTAGCTCAGCGGGAGCACGTCGTACTGCTGCGTCGCGGCGATGTCTTTGACGGTTTCGAGCGGTGGTAGGATATGCATGAGTGACCTCCTGAAAAAGAAAAGCTCCTTTGGCGTTCTGCCAAAGGAGCTTATTGCGCAAACAAAAGCGCCCCCGACAGAACGGTACAGTCTGTCAAGGACGAATGCGATACGAGAGAAACGAACGATCCGCGGTGCCACCTTGAATTCACGGTTACCCGTGCGCTTGGCGGAGATACCATCATATCTCCCGGCAACTGACGTATGCCAACACGTTGCAGGATACTCTGCGCATAAAACGCATTTCGCTGCACCCTCAGCGGTCCATTTGACAATGTGTATCTTGCCTGATTTTCAGCATCGCAGGCTCTCTGTGAAGGCATCACTGCCGTTATCTCCGCTTCAACGGTTTGCGGTATTAACTTGGGCGAAAATATAGCACACCCCATCGGCAATGTCAATAGGGTGTGCATGATTTTTTGTAAAATTTCGGTTCTTTATTCCGCGGCGCGGCGAAGAATGTCGGCGACAAGCGCCTTGTCGAGCTGCGGGAAGGGGATGACCGGTTCGGGATGCTCGGGATGCTCCATGAGCAGTTTTTCCGCCCAGGACATGTTGTACCAGCGGCCAAACTTGCAGCCGCTGCGCGTGAACACGCCGATGCGGCGGAAGCCCATGTGCTCATGGAAGCGGATGCTGTTGTCCGTTAAATATTCGTCGTCCGCCCCCTGCGGCTCGCCGATGCAGGCATAGAGATTGTAGATGTTCTGAGCGAGCGACAGCTCCTCAATCGCGCGGTAGAAGCGCTTGCCGAGACCGTGCTTACGTGCGTCGAGGGCGAGATAGATCGTCGACTCTGCACAGTGGTCGTAGGCCTTACGCGCGATGAACGTGTGCGTATAGGCGTAGCCGAGGAGCTGGCCATTTTCATCCTCCGCGACGAGATAAGGGTATTTGCGCGAGATATCCGCGATGCGGCGGCGGAATTCGTCGAGCGACGGTACGTCGTATTCAAACGAGATGGCCGTCTTTTCGACGTACGGCGCATAGATGCTCAGAAGCGCGGGAGCGTCGTCAAGCGTGGCGAGGCGGAAGTGGAACGCAGGAGAAGACATAGAGTCACCTTTCAAATCCATGCACCCAGTCAGAGCGCAGGTAATAAATGAGATAGATGGTGGAGCTGATCGCCCAGGTGAGGGGATACGCCCAGTAGATGTAGCTGATCTCGCCGATGAAGCGGACGACGAGCATGATGTAGATGATGCGGATGACGCACCAGACGGAGAGCATGATCATCATCGGCACGATCGCGCGGCCCGCGCCGCGGCAGACCGCCGCGATAGAGTGCGAAAACGCCAGCAGGCAGTAGAACAGTGCCACCGTGCGCGCCTGTTGCACGCCGAGGGCGACAACGCCGGGGGTGCTGTCGAAAAGGGAAATGAGCTGACTTGCCCAGATGTAATAGCACAGGCCGATGAGCTCGGCCATCACGACGGCGATGATGATACAGAACCGCGCGCCGCGCTTGGCGCGGTCATACTGCTTGGCGCCGAGGTTCTGACCAACGAACGTGGTGCAGGCCATCGTGAAGCTCGTGATGGGCAGAAAGGCGAAGCCTTCGATCTTGCAGTGCGCGCCGTAGGCCGCCATCGCGAGCATGCCGAACGAGTTGATCTGCGACTGGACGATGACATTGGCAAGGCCAATGACACAGTTCTGGATGCCGGAGGGGAGACCGTATCGCACGATCTCGCCGAGCATGCCGGTGTGGAAGCGGATGTTGCGCGGCGTGACGGTGTAGACCTCGCCCTTTTTGAGCAGGTGGATGAGGCAGAGCACGCAGCTCGTGCCCTGGGAGAGGACAGTCGCCACCGCGGCGGACCAGACGCCCCAGCGGAACGCGCCGATGAACAGCAGGTCGAGCGCGATGTTGACGAGCGACGAAATGATCAGATAGTGCAGGGGCCTCCGGCTGTCGCCGAGGGCGTTAAGAATGCTCGTGCACATGTTGTAGAGCACCGTTGCCAGCACGCCGAGGAAGTAGTAGCGGAAGTATTCAACCGCCTGCGGCATGACCTGCGCGTCGGTGTTCATCCAGACCAAAAACGTCGGCGTGAGGAATACGCCGATGAGCGTCAGCAGTGTGCCCGACACGATACCGAACGCCAGGTTCGTGTGGACGGCGCGCGAGACGTTTTCATAGTCGCCCGCGCCGAAGTACTTTGAGATCGCGACGCCCGCGCCCATGGCCGTGCCGATAAAGAGGCTTGTGAGCAGCATGATGAGCGTGCCGGACGAGCTGACAGCGGCAAAGGCGTTCGTGCCGAGGTATTTGCCCACAATGAACGCGTCCGCCGTGCTGTATAGCTGCTGGAAGACCTGACTGATGAAGATCGGCAGCGCAAAGCGCAAAATCAGCGAGACGGGGCTGCCCTCCGTCATGTTCTGCACGGTCTGCCTTGCCGGAACTGTCTGCGCCATGCGCACCTCTCTTTCTCTGTCCCGCGGCGGGACGAATCTCTCATTTTTTGACGAAAAAGGAAAAGCGCCGCAGGAGCGGTGCTTTTCCTCAATCTCTGAAGAAACAGCAGATGAAAATTCTACAAAATCTTGACGGGTCCATTATATAGTTGTGTGGAACGAAAGTCAACCTTGCCGTTTACAGCACAAGGTTCAAAAGTGCAGGCGTGACGTACGTCTCGATGAGCGCGGCCACCAGCAGCAGCGGCACAGAGAATGTCAAAAAGACGCGGATGCAGTCCAGCACACGGCGGAAAAAGGGCGTATCGCTCTTTTTGAGGATCCGTTCCGTCCCCGTGCGGCAGATGAGAAGGCCCAGCGCGCAGGATAAGATCAGCGCGGACAGCTCAAAAATGCCGTGGGGCAAAACGCCGAGAACATACACACCGAGACCGATGCCCTGCTGCTGATAGATGGCGGCGAACGCGCCGAGCATCAGCGCATTCGTGCCGAGCGCGAGCGCACTGAGCGGCAGGAACGGGATGAGCCCGTAGAGCATCGAGAGGAGGGACGCTGTGATGTTGTTGAAAAACAGCGTCGCCATCATCTGCGACTGGGGAACATCGTCGGTAAGTCCCAGCTGCTCGACCTGCGCGGCGAAGTTTTGAAGCGTCTGCTGCGCCATATCGGGGAAGAGCATCCCTGCGGCGAAGCCAAGAAGCACCAGCACGCTGAACGCAGCGGCGGTGTTCAAAAATTCCCGCTTGATGAGATCGCGCGAGAGCGTAGGGCAGAGTTCGAAGATCATGCCAGCTTGGCGATACCGGCCTTGACGCGCTTGATCGTCTCCTCACGGCCGAGGATATGGCAAATTTCGACAGCGCCGCCGGGCGTGACGAGCTTGCCCGCAACGGCGATGCGCAGCGGCCACATGAGCGTCGCGTTCTTCACGCCGAGCTCCTCGGCGAATGAGACGAGCATGTCATGGATGGCATCATTCGTCCACTCAGGAAGGCTCTCGAGCTTGGGCAGGACCTTATTGAGCATGTCGAGCGAGACCTCGCTGTTGGTCTTGGACTTCTTGTTCGTGTAGAACTCAACGCCGTACTCGGGAAGAGCATCGAAGAAGTCGACCTTTTCGGGAATATCGGTGAGCTTTTCGCAGCGGGCCTGTAAGAGTGCTGCGATCTCACCGACGGAGTACGCTTCGTTCTTGACGGCCTGACGGATGTAAGGCTCGGCAACTTTACAGAATTCCTCGGGTGGGAGATTGCGCAGATAATTCGCGTTGAAATACGTCAGCTTTTCAATGTCGAAAATGGCAGGGGACTTGGAGATGCCGCCGATGTCGAACGCCCCCACCAGCTCGTCGAGCGTGAAGAACTCCTGCTCGCTCTGCTCGCCGCGCGGCGACCAGCCGAGCAGCGCCACATAGTTGAGGATGGCGGGCGTCAGGTAGCCCTGCGCCTTGAGGTCTTCATAGCTCGGGTCGCCGTTGCGTTTACTCATCTTATGCTGCGCGTCGCGCATGACGGGGGAGCAGTGCACGTAGGTCGGCACCTCCCAGCCGAAGCCCTCGTAGAGGAGGTTGTACTTCGGGGCGGAGGAGAGATATTCGCTGCCGCGCACGACATGGGTGATGCCCATGAGGTGGTCGTCGATGACGTTGGCAAAGTTGTAGGTCGGCAGACCGTCGCGCTTCAAGAGTACCTGATCGTCGAGCGTCTTATTCTCCACCGTGATGTCGCCAAAGCTTGCATCGTGGAAGGTCGTAGTGCCGTCCTTCGGGATACGCTGGCGAATGACGTAGGGCTCGCCCGCGGCGACGCGCGCCTTGGCCTCTTCGAGCGGCAGGTCGCGGCAGGGATCGTCCGCGCGGTCAAATTCGCCGCTGTCCTCCTCGCTCTCGGCCTTTTCGCAGAAGCAGTAGTAGGCGTGGCCGCGCTCGACTAAAAGCTCGGCGTACCTGCCGTAGGTGTCGCGGCGCTCGCTCTGAATATACGGGGCGACGGGGCCGCCGACGTCGGGGCCTTCATCGTGGGAAAGGCCGCATTCCGCCATCGTGCGGTAGATGACGTCCGTTGCGCCCTCGACGAGACGCCCCTGGTCGGTATCCTCGATGCGGAGAATGAACGTGCCGTTTGCGTGGCGGGCGATCAGATAGGTGTAGAGCGCGGTGCGCAGGTTGCCCACGTGCATATAGCCCGTGGGGGAGGGAGCGAAGCGCGTGCGCACCTTACCGTGCGGGATCTTCGCTTCCATTTCCTCAAAATACTTCATGTCGATGGACATAGATGACCTCCTGAAGTGGAATCAAAATAAAGACAATTTATTACACCATATTTTGACCGAAAAGTCAACGAACGCACGACGCTCTTTTTCACCGGAATATGCTTGTATTTTGAAAAGGGGTATGGTAACATAACAAATTGGGTCGATAGCTGCGCCAAAACGGCGCAATTCGAGATAAAATGAGAAAAACAAACAGATCGGAGAAAAAACGATGGAAAACATGGAAAACGCGGCGCGCAAGAAAGTGATGCTGTCCGGCATTCAGCCCAGCGGCGATCTGACCCTCGGGTCCTACCTCGGCGCGATCAAGAACTGGGCGGAGCGCGACGAGGAATTTGACAACTACTACTTCATGGCCGATATGCACTCGATCACCGTGCGTCAGGACCCTGCGGCGCTGCGCCGCCGCACGCTCGAGCAGCTGGCGCAGTACATCGCCTGCGGCTTGGACCCCGAGAAGAACACGCTGTTCATCCAGTCCCACGTGCCGCAGCACGCCGAGCTCGGCTGGGTCCTGAACTGCTATACGATGTTCGGCGAGCTCTCGCGCATGACGCAGTTTAAGGACAAGTCCGCCAAGAACAGCGAGAACATCAACGGCGGTCTCTTCACCTATCCTGCGCTGATGGCGGCGGATATCCTGCTCTATCAGCCCGACTATGTCCCTGTGGGCGAGGACCAGAAGCAGCATGTCGAGCTCTGCCGCAACATCGTCCAGCGCTTCAACGGCATCTATGGCGACGTCTTCAAGATGCCCGAGCCGTACATTCCCAAGGTCGGTGCGCGCGTGATGAGCCTGAGCGACCCGGGAGCCAAGATGTCGAAGTCCGATAAGGACCCCAACGGCTCCATTTACCTGATGGAAAAGCCCGAGGATATCCTGCGCAAGTTCAAGCGCGCCGTGACCGACAGCGACACGGAAAACTGCGTGCGCTATGATCCCGCGAACAAGCCCGGCGTTGCGAACCTGATGACCATCTACTCCGCTGTGACGGGCAAGAGCTTTGACGAGATCGAGCAGGAGTTCGCCGGTAAGGGCTACGGCGCGTTCAAGCCCGCCGTGGGCGAGGCCGTCGTTGAAACCCTGCGCCCCATCCGCGAGGAAGCCACGCGCATTTTGGGCGACAAGGCGTATCTCGAGTCCGTGTATCGCGCGGGCGCACAGAAGGCGTCTTACGTGGCAGAAAAAACGCTGCGCAAGGTCTACAAGAAGGTCGGCTTTGTCGCGCGCTGATTAAAGGGTGGAGAACATGAACGGAATTCCGAAAGAGTTATTGCTGAGCGTCGGCGGCGCGCTGCTGTGCGCGTTTGCCGTCAGCTTTCTGATGTGCCCGCTCGTCAAGTCGTTTGCCTATAAGATCGGCGCGATCGACGTGCCGAAGGACAACCGCCGCATGCACAAAAAGCCCGTACCGCGTCTCGGCGGCCTTGCAATCTTCCTCGGCTTTATCGTGAGCATGCTGCTGTTCGTCAAGGTCGACCATCAGTTACAGGGCATTTTGCTGGGCGCGTCCATCATCGTCGTTTTAGGCGTAGTGGACGATATGTCCCCGCTGCGCGCGTATTTTAAGTTCTGCGTGCAGATCTTCGCGGCGCTCGTCGCCGTGTTCCACGGCGTCGTGATCCAGACGCTCTCCAACCCGAACGTCTTTGCTGAAAGCCCGTATTGGGACCTCGGCTGGCTGTCCATCCCCATCACAGTCTTGTGGATCGTCGGTATCACGAACGCCGTCAACCTCATCGACGGCCTCGACGGCCTTGCCTGCGGCGTTTCGACCATCAGCGCCATTTCGATGCTCGTCATCGCGCTGCTCGTCTCTGAAAGCGATGTGGCGCTCGTGATGGCCGCGCTTGTGGGTGCGTGCCTCGGTTTCATGCCGTACAACAAGAATCCGGCCAAGATGTTTATGGGCGACACGGGCTCGACGTTCCTTGGCTACATCCTTGCGACGATCTCGATCCAGGGCCTTTTCAAGTATTACGCCATCGTGTCGTTCGCGGTGCCGTTCCTGATCCTGGGCCTGCCGATGTTCGACACGCTCTTTGCCATCATCCGCCGCCTTGCCCACGGGCAGAACCCGATGGCGCCTGACCGCGGACACATCCACCACCGCCTCATCGACATGGGCCTCAACCAGAAGCAGGCCGTCGCGGCGCTGTACGTCATCAGCAGTATCCTCGGCCTTTCCGCCGTGATGCTGACGTCGAGCGGCGCGATCAAGGCGATGCTCTTTCTGATGGCGCTGGCGGTGGCGGCATTCCTCGCCTCGCGCGTCATCTTCCACCGCGATATCGACAAGGCATTGCAGGCGGAAAAGGCGGCGGCAGAGGAGAAGAGCACAGAGACCGCCACACCGGCGGAAACCGTGCCTGCGGAACCTGAAGAAGAATCCAACGAAAAGAAAAAAGAGGAAGCATAAATGGAAAAACTGCGCATTATGAGCGTGTTCGGCACGCGGCCGGAGGCCATCAAGATGGCCCCGCTCGTCAAGGAGCTTGCCTCGCGCGACGAGATCGAGAGCCTTTGCTGCGTGACGGCGCAGCACCGCGAAATGCTCGATAGCGTGATGGAGGTCTTCGACCTCAAGGCCGACTGCGACCTTGATATTATGACCCCGCGGCAGACGCTCTCGACCATCACGAGCAAGTGCCTGCTCGGCATGGACGACGCCATCGAGCAATTAAAGCCTGACATGATCTTAGTCCACGGCGACACGAGCACGACGTTTGCCGGCGCGCTCTCGGCCTTTTACCACAAGGTGCCCGTCGGACATGTGGAGGCGGGCCTTCGCACCTACGACAAATACTCCCCGTTCCCCGAGGAGATGAACCGTAAGCTCGTCACGGCCATCGCCGACCTCTATTTCTGCCCGACGAAAAATAACCGCGAGAACTTACTCAAAGAGGGCGTGACCGAGGGCCTTTTCATCACGGGCAATACGGTCATTGACGCACTGAAAACAACGGTGCACAAGGATTACCGCTTTACAACAGAACTGCTCAACGAGCTGGACTATTCAAGAAAGGTCGTGCTCGTGACGTGCCACCGCCGCGAGAATTACGGCCAGCCCATGGAGAACATCATGACCGCGCTGCGCGACATCGCCCTCCAGAATGAGGACTGCGAGCTCGTCTATCCCGTGCACCTCAGCCCTGTCGTGCGCGAGAACGCGCAGAAGTTCCTCGCCGGTACGCCGCGCGTGCATTTGATCGACCCGCTGAGCGCGGACGAGATGCACAATCTTATGGCGCGCTGCTATATGGTGATGACCGACAGCGGCGGACTCCAGGAGGAGGCTCCCGCGCTCGGCAAGCCCGTCCTTGTCATGCGCAAAGAGACCGAGCGCCCCGAGGCGGTCGCCGCCGGCACGGTGAAGCTCTGCGGCGTCGAGTACGACGATGTGCTGCGCATGGGCAACGAGCTTCTTCGCAGCAGGGAGGCGTACGACGCGATGGCGCACGCCGTCAACCCCTATGGTGACGGCCACGCCTGCGCACGCATCGCCGATGCGATTTTGTGGCACTTTGGCCGCCGGAGCGAGCGCCCCGCGGATTTTAACGCCTGATTTTGACGGAATGAAAGAAGGGAGTGGAGCGGAATGAGAAAGCGGAGGGTGACGCCCATTGGCGCTGCTTTCGTCGCGCTCGTTTTGCTGGTGCTCCTGTTTGTGGTGCGCGGCGCGCTGCACCATCCCGCGCACGTCGTGCTGCCGCAGGATGCGAGCAGTAGCGATGTGAGCGACGCGTCGCTCGACGACAGCGCCGTGGGCCGCATCGCCGTGCGGCCCGACACGGTGCAGTCCGCCATCGCGACGCTTGAACGTCCCGCGCGCTACTCGCGCGCCATCACGATCGAGCGCTACTATTCCGGCGGCAGCGGCGTCGACCGCAGCAGTGTCAGCGTCGACGGAGCGTGGATGCGCGTCGACACCGAGCAGGCGAGCGGCGCGCAGAGCCACACGATCTCCAACGGGGAAAGAACGTGGGTCTGGTACGGCGGCAGCGAGCTCTATTACGAGAGCGCCGCAGCCTTCACCGCCGACGAGGAGCAGGGCATCCCGACGTATGAGGACATCCTGCGCCTTGACAAAAAGCGCATCGCCGCGGCGGATTACCGCCTGCTCGACACCGTGGACTGCATCTTTGTGGAAACTGCCGCCGATGACGGCGGCTACATTGAGCGCTACTGGGTCAGCGTGAGCAACGGCCTTCTCTGCGCGGCGGAAAAATTGCAGGGCGAGGATGTCGTCTACCGCATGGCGGGCATGAGCGTCGACAGCGGGAACGTGGCGGAGGACGCCTTTACGCTGCCGGACGGCACAGTGCTCCACGAAAGTGCGCTCGACGGCGCAAACCGGTAAAAGAAACTGAAAAGGCCGTCCGAAGATCGATCTTCGGACGGCCTTTTTGTCAAAATATGTCATAAAATGAGCAGCAGCCCCAGCGCGACTAAAAGCTCGTCGTCCGCCTTTTCCTCAAAGAGAAAAAAGAGAATGAGCAGCAGCAAAATGTCCGCCGTGTCCACGCCCTTGAGCGGTAATTTGTCGAGGATGCGCGAGAAAAACTGCGACGCCTCCTGACTGATCGGCGGCGGAGGGGGAGCGTCCCCCTGCGGCGGCCTTGGCGGCGGTGCGTTTCCGCCGGAGGGCGGCGGGGGAGGCGGTCTGTTATCACGCGGCGGTTCGCCGCGCGGCGCGTCCTGCATCGGCATGCGGGTGTAGACGCCGTCGTCGTTGCGCAGATAGCGGTTATACATTGCGCGGCCCCCCTTCGCTGAGGAGCAGCGTCTTCCCCAGGTGGATGAAGCGCGCGAGCTGTGCCGCGCGCTCGACCTTGTCCTGCCGCTCCGGCTTCAAAAATGGGCGCAGCGCGCGCAAAAACGCGGCGGTCTCGCCGCTCTCGGGCCGATTGAGCTGCGAGAGCACGGGCAGCAGCTTGGCGATCATGCCGGGGTCAATGCCGCCGAGCAGCGACGAAAGATCGCCCATCGGATCGCCCTGCGGCGGTGGTGGAGGGGGAGCCGACGGCGCAGGACCGGCCGCACCGCCCGCGGGCGGGGGAGGCGGCGCGCTGCCGCCGGACTGCCCCATCTGCTGCGACAGATTTTGCGCCATGTTCATCACCTGCGCCATGGCGTCCGGATCGGAGAGCAGGGTATTCAGTTTTTCCTCCCACTCGCTCATCGTGACGCCCTCCCGCGGTTTTTATTTTTTTGCGCTGTCGTTGATGCGGTTCATAATGGCCATGCCCTCGGGACTTTTCATCAGGTTCGAGAGCATTGTGGCCAACTCTTTCGTGTTGCCCGCCGCGGCATTCTGCGCCGCGTGATTGAGCGCCGCGCCGCCATCCTGAGAGGTGAGCATCTGCATGAGCCTTTGCCCGTCGCCCGATTGCAGGAGCGACTGCGCTATGGCAGGATTGCGCTTGAACTTGTCGATGAGCTGCTGCGTGCTGTGATCCATAGCTGTGCCTCCGTTTCCTGTCTTTCAAGGCAGTATATGAGAGGGACGCGGCAGTTGTGCCGCCGCAGCGGCGAAATTTTTTGAAAAATTTTCCGAACCCGTGAAAGAAAACGCCCTGCCCGCGCACATGTATGGTGTAAGGCCTTTGAGGAGAGAAACATATATGTTTTCAAACGAAGCATTTGCCCAAAATGCAGAAAAGTACATGGACACGGTCTTTCGCGTGGCCTACGGCTGGCTCAAAAACCCGGACGACGCCAACGATGTGACACAGGACGTATTGATAGAGCTGTACAAAACAGATAAAGCGTTCGAGTCGGACGCCCATTTGAAAAACTGGCTCATCCGCGTCACCGTCAATCGCTGCAAGATGCTCTTCCGCTCGCCGTGGCGCCGGCACGAGGACATCGACGACTATGCCGAGACATTATCCTTCGGGCAGCCGCGGGACGGCGAGCTCTTCAAAGCCGTGATGGCACTCGACAAAAAATACCGCGTGCCGCTGCTGCTCTTCTATTACGAGGGGTATACAACGGCGGAGACCGCGTCGATGCTCGGCATTCCGGAAAAGACCGTCAGCACAAGACTTTTTCGCGCAAGGGCGAAGCTCAGAACGATTTTGGTGGAGGAGTAAAGCAATGACAGAAAAAGAGAGATTTCAACGCGCATTCGCGCCGCTGCACGCCTCCCCGGACACGATGACGGAGGTAATGAAGATGACGGAACGGAAAACGAAACGGCCCGCGCTGCGCCGCGCCGCGACCCTTGGCCTCGCCGCCGCGCTCGTGCTGGCGCTCGGCAGCGTTGCCTATGCCTCGGACCTCGGCGGTATCCAGCACACGGTGCAGCTCTGGCTCAACGGTGAGATGACGGACGCAACGCTGACGGTAAACGAGGGAAGCTACACCCTGCGCTATCCGGACAAGGACGGCACCGAGCACGAAATGGGCGGCGGTGGCATTGCCATCGAAGACGACGGTACGGAGCGGGCGCTGACCGAGGAAGAGATGTTAGAGCATCTCAACGCGCCCGAGGTCGAAGAGCGCGAGGACGGCACGGTCACGGTCTACTACCTCGACCAGAAGCTCGACGTCACGGACAAGTTCGACGAGGACGGCGTCTGCTATGTGCAGCTTGAGGGCGGCGAAAAGACAATCTACATGACGATCAAGCGCGGCAACGGCTACGCAACGAGCACGACAAAGTACATCCTGCCCAACGAATTCAACAACTGAAAGAAAAACGAGAAAGGTTCCGCACAGCGATGCTGTGCGGAACCTTTCTCCTATTGGGGAAAGCCTCGCAGAGTTTCGTGCCCGCAGGCACGAAATAAAATCAGATCGTTTTTCGCCGCGGCGTGTACGTGGTGAAAAACACCTCTCGCGGAGCGTGTGTCGAGCTGCCATATTGGCGGCGAGGCACGGAGCGCAGCGCGGCCTTCTCCAAAAAGCGGCAAAGCCGCTTTTTGGAAGATATTATTTCTGTGCCTTGCCGTAGTCGCAGTCTTTTCTCAGCGGGCAGCCGTCGCAGTTGGCTTTGCGGGCGGTGCAGCGGTCGCGGCCGAACAGCACCAGTCGGTGGCAGAAGTCGTTCGACTCCTCCGGCGGCAGGATGGCGCGCAGCTGCTTTTCGACGCTCAGCGGGTCCTTGCTGCCGTCCGTCAGGCCGAGGCGGCCCGTGATGCGGATGCAGTGCGTGTCGCACACGTAGGCGGGCTGGCCGTAGACGTCACCGAGGATCAGGTTCGCCGTTTTGCGCCCGATGCCGGGGAGGGCTGTGAGCTCCTCCATCGTGCCGGGGACCTTGCCGCCGTACTTTTCGAGCAGGATCTTCGCGCACTCGACGATGTCCTTCGACTTCGTGTTGTAAAATCCGCAGGAGCGGATCGCGTCGCCGACCTCTTCATACGTCGCGTTCGCGAAGGCCTCAAGCGTCGGGAACTTCTGATAGAGCGACGGCGTGACCATGTTCACGCGCGCGTCGGTGCACTGGGCGGAAAGACGCACGGCGAACAGAAGCTCGTAGTCCTTTTTATATTCGAGCGAGCAGCGCGCGTTGGGGTAGAGGACCTTCAGCTCCTCCACGATGCGGCGGACGGCGGCTTTGGATTTCATGGCGAAACCTCCTGCGTTTCATCAATACTGCCGACAGTATAGCACAAAGACACGGAAAAATCGACAGAAAAAGTCTGTGCAGTGAAGAAAAAACGTGCTATAATCATTCCATCTGTAAAAAAGGAGGCTTGTGCGATGCGGCTACTATTCAAGCAGCGCTTTTTTTCGTGGTTCGACAGCTATGATATCTACGATGAGGACGGCAACACCGTCTTTACGGTCGAGGGCAAGCTTGCGTGGGGACATTGTCTGCACATTCTGAACGCCATGGGCGATCACATCGGAACGGTGCAGCAGCGGGTGCTGACCTTCCTCCCGAAGTTTGAGCTCTACATCGGCAAGCTGTATTACGGCTGCATCCGCAAGGAATTCACGTTCTTCACCCCGCGCTTCACCCTTGAGTGCAGTGACTGGGAGGTGAACGGCAGTTTTATGGAATGGGATTACACGATCGACAGCCCCTCGCGCGGCTGCATCGCCTCCATCACGAAGGAGCTGTTCCACTGGACGGATACCTATGTGATCGACGTTTACGACCCGAAGGACGCACTGGGCGCGCTGATGGTCGTGCTGGCCATCGACGCGGAAAAATGCAGCAGGAACAACTGATATGAGTGAAAAGAGACCTTTGGCGGATGAGATCCGCCCGCTGACGCTCGACGAGGTCGTGGGGCAGAAGCACTTGCTCGGAAAGGGCGCGCTGCTGCGCCGACTCATCGAGTCCGGCTCAAGCGCGAATATGATCTTCTACGGCCCGTCCGGCACGGGCAAGACGACGATCGCCAACATCATCGCAAACCGCACGAACAAGACCCTGTACCGCCTGAACGCGACGACCGCGAGCCTTCAGGATGTCAAGAGCATCATCTCCGATGTCGGCACGATGATGGCACCGGGCGGCATTCTGCTCTACCTCGACGAAATTCAGTATTTCAACAAAAAGCAGCAGCAGAGCTTGCTCGAATTCATGGAAAACGGCTCTATCACGCTGATCGCGTCGACGACGGAGAACCCGTATTTTTACGTTTACGGCGCGCTTTTATCCCGTTCGACGGTGTTTGAGTTCAAAAACGTCAGCGCGGAGGAGACCATCCCCGCGGTCGAGCGCGCGCTCGGCATTTTGAAAGAGCGCAGCGAGCTGCCGCTTTCCTGGGAGGACGACGTGCCGCGCGTTATCGCGCAGCAGTGCGGCGGCGATGTGCGCAAGGCCGTGAGCGCGTGCGAGCTTTTATATGAAGCGGCGGACGTCACGAACGGCGAACTTTTGCTGAAAAGTGAAGACGCCTTACAGGTCGCACAGCGCAGTGCCATGCGCTACGACAAGGGCGGTGACGCGATGTACGACTGTGCGAGCGCGCTGATGAAGTCGCTGCGCGGCAGCGACCCTGACGCGGCGCTCCACTACCTCGCAAGATTTTTAGAGGCGGGCGATCTGGTCACGCCATGCAGGAGGTTACTCTGCTCGGCGAGCGAGGATGTCGGCATGGCCTATCCGCAGGCTATCGCCATCGTCAAGGCCTGCGTCGACACCGCGATGCAGCTCGGCCTTCCCGAAGCGCAGCTGCCGCTGGCGCAGGCGGCGGTACTGCTTGCCACCGCGCCGAAGTCCAACAGCGTGATCGAGGGCATCGGTGCTGCTTGGGCGGATGTGAAGGCGGGCAAGAGCGGCAATTTCCCGCGCTGCCTCCAGAATGTCCACGCCGATTCGACCGGCGGCGCGCAGGGGCAGAACTACAAGTACCCGCACGCCTACCCGAACCATTGGGTGAAGCAGCAGTATCTGCCCGACGAGCTCAAAAACGTGCAGTACTACCACTACGGCGACAACAAGGTCGAGCGCGCCGCCGCGCAGTACTGGGAAGCGATCAAGGGGTGAGCACATGGACCTGAGGTTGAACGATATTGTCGAAATGAAGAAGCCGCATCCCTGCGGCGAAAAGCTCTGGCTCGTGACGCGCGTGGGCATGGACATCAAGCTCAAATGCACGCGCTGCGGCCGCGAGGTGATGCTGCCGCGCGCCAAGGCGGAAAAGGGCATCAAGAAAATTCTGGAAAGGGAGGAACCCCATGAATAAAAAGACTCGTGCTGTTGCGATTTTGCTGGTTGCAGTGATGATCTTATCGCTCGTTGCGTCGATGATCATTCCGTATTTATAAAAACCAGCGCGGCAGCGCTGAACATTGCTTCCCGCACTTGCACGGGAGCGTTCACCGGCTGAGAGTAAAGGAGAGATAGAAGATGAGAAAATGGACAGTATGCGTATTAGCGGCCCTTTGCGTATTCGGACTGTTTGGCTGCGGGGCTGAGAGCGTTCCCGCACCGGAGAAGGTCAAAGACTATGCGCCGGCCGACTATGAGGAGCGCTTCAAGGGCGTGACAAGGGAAGCTTTGACAGAGGTGTGGGGCGAGCCTGCTGACGGCGGAGCGCTGCAAAGCGCCGATATGTGGGCCATCGACGATGTATCTTCCGTCATCATCTATTGGGACGCGGACGGGAGTGTTCAGGGTGGGAGCATCCGACCTGTGGAATACCACGGCAGATATGAAGAGGATGCAGATATCTGTATCATCCGTTCGGCGGAGGATATGGACGACAGTGCCGCCGCAGAGGCCTACGAGGCGGGGAAGCTGCTCCTTGTTCTCGACTGGTCGCTTGCCGAGAAGATAGAGGAGATGGTCAGTCCGGTTCCCACCTCGTCATTTTCGGCGGATGACGCTGCGGTTTTGTTTTGCCATGCAGCAGACGGCAGACCGATCACCAGCACGGTCTGCGGTAATGCGGGCGATTGGGACGACGAGATCGACCATATGATCGAAGCGGCGAAGGAAAAATAACAAATGGCAGAGGAGCCTCGCGCCAAATTTCGGCGCGAGGCTCTTTTTCGCCATTTTCCCGTTTGCTGCGCCGCTATAATGGGGGACGTGTCAGGGGAGGTGTGCCATGGTCATCTATGTGGAGAGCGTGCTGGCGTTCAATTTTC
>OIWT01001283.1_pt1 | contig 30973 bp, 25 predicted proteins | sample 1587701 | NCBI WGS metagenome assembly OIWT01 (sample SAMEA3888904, study PRJEB22519) | human gut metagenome | biome: human gut; feature: human-associated habitat; material: faeces | place: Denmark | collected 2009 | reverse complement strand
CCTTTAAGGAAAATTTCGCACACTCTTACGATAATTACTTTTTTCATATGTTTCTATCCATTACGCCTTTTAATTTTTTTACGCACTCGTTGATTTTTTCCGCGGCATACAACGCGTCGCTTTCGGTTGTCTCGCTTGAAAAACTGATTCTTAACGCGCCGTCGAGAACGTTCGCTCCATACCCGCAATTTTTTAAAACTCTGCTATGGCGTTGCCTTGACGAACAAGCAGATCCCGTTCCGACGATTATCCCGAATTCCTCGAGCATGTGCATTATAACCTCTCCGCGAAGCCCTATAGCCGAAAAAGACAAAATATACGGCGAAGAGTTTTCTCCGCTTATAATTCTGATAAAACGCGAATCGAGATTATCGGTTAAAACACGTTTAATCTTCTGCGTTTTTTCAAAGTTTTCCGAAATCGCGGAGTTGTGTTTTTCCGCAACGCGTCCAAAGTCGATTATACCGAGAACGTTCTCCGTACCGCTTCTTCTGCCGCCTTCCTGTCCACCGCCGAAAACAAGAGGCGTAACGGCAAGATTCTTCTTTTTAAACAAAACCCCTACGCCTTTAAGCCCGCCTATTTTATGCGCGCTTACGGAATAAGCGTCGATTTTATCGTTTAATCTGTATGGGATTTTCCCGTAAGCCTGTACGCCGTCGCTATGGAAGATAACCGACGGGTTTTTCTTTTTGACGAGTTCCGCAATGGCGTTGATATCGTTTATCGCGCCCGTTTCGTTGTTTACGTGAACGACGGACACAAAAGTCGTTTTCTCGTCTACACGGCTCAAAAGATCGTTAACGTTAACGCTTCCGTCGTCGTTAAGATTTGCAAACCGAGGCTCAACGCCTCTTTTTTTCAGTTCACAGAAACTTTCGTAAACGGCGGAATGTTCTCCGTTCGTCGTAACGGCGTTTCCGCGTTTCGCGAAAGAGAAAATCGCGGTGTTATCCGCTTCGCTTCCGCAAGAAACGAAAACCGCTTCAAAGGACGAGGGAAAACCTTTCAGAATTTCCTCTCTGATTTCGTTTATCCGTTTTTTAACGGCAAGACCGCCGGCATAAAGAGCCGACGGATTCCAGAAATTTTCTTCGTAATATTTTACGGCTTCGGCGAGAACTTCCTCGTTGGGTTTCGTCGTTGCCGCATTATCGAGATAAATCATTATTTATAGTCCTTTTCGATTATCTTTCTCCCCGCAAAATTAACGAGATTGATAAGATAATCTTCCTTACATTCGAGAATCACGAGTTGATTTACGCCGTCCTGAGCGAGATAAACGTAATACCCTTCCGAAATATATTTATTCGGCGTTGCGTAAATTTTTTTAAGTTTCGGCATCGCGTAAAGTTTTTCAAACGATTCGCTTCCGACTTTTCCGACCTGAATGACCTCGTTATAATCGAAAACCATCATTTTTTTTCTGAATTTGTAATGGATAACTTTTATGATTCTCGTCTGCCCCGTAACGAACACGAGGTCAACGCAGTAATAAATTTTTCTGCGCAAAAACCAGAACGCAACACCCGAAAGCGTGAGAAAAATAATGCTTAACCAAGCGGGCGTAAAAAATAATATAACGATAAAATCCAGAATTCCGAAAAACCAGATCAGAACGGTATATATAATAAATATAACCTTTTGAAATTTTAAGTTAACCGGATTTGCCGATTCCTCGTATAAAACCTCTTTCATAAACACTCCCGAACGTCCGGCCGAGGGGCAATCTGACGACTGCCGGCGACCGATATTATAACCGATATTGTTAATTATAGCACAAATAAATTGAAAAATCAATTATTTGAGTTTGACAAACGTAACGCCTCTTTCGCCCTCGCCGTATTTGCCGAAGCGGAAACTTTCGACGTTTTTATTGCGTTTTAAAGCGTCGTGAATGGCGGTGCTGAGTATCTTCAATCCTTTTCCGTGAATAATTTTAACCTCTTCGAGATTGTTGACGACCGCCTGATCGATAAACTGCTCTATTTCCGGCAACGCTTCCATAACGCTCTCTCCGATAACGTTTATTTCCGTCACAGGTCTGACCGCTTCTCTCTTGAGCGCGACGGACGTTTTCGGAACGGTTCTGTGAGAAACAAAGAACAAATCGGTCATCTTTGCTTTCAGCCTTATCGCGCCCATAAACACTTCGCACTCTTTCTTTTTGGGGTTTATCGAAGCGACTTCGCAAAGCGTTTCCGTCGGTTTATAATAAACCTTATCGCCGGTTTTAAGCGTTTCCGGGTTGACGGGGCTGTAATTTACGATTTTTTCCTCCACGTCTTCGAGCGAATATTTTTTATCTTCGAGTTTATTTCTTAAGGTTCTCGCTTTGATAAGGTCGCCGCTGTCGAGTTCGGCTTTATCGAACAAAATTTTGATTTCATCGATAATTTCGTCCGCTTCGTCGAGTTTTTCGTTGACGATACGTCTGCTTTCCGATTTTGCCTTCTGATAGAATTTTTCTTTTTCCTCGTTGAGTTTATTTCTTTCGGTTTCGATCTCTTTGAGTTTTAAAGATTCGTCCTCTTTGATTTTTTCGAGTTCTTCCTTTATATCTTCGGCTGCTCTGCGTGATTTTTCGGCTTCTTTGAGAACGTTCTCGAACGAAACTTTATCGCCTTTCAGAAGCGAGAACGCCCTTTCGACAATCGCCTTGTCAAGTCCGAGCATCGAGGAAATTTCTATCGCGTTGGACGAACCCGGGATGCCGAGATTGATTTTGTATAGCGGCGCGAATGTTTCGGGATCGAACTCCATAGACGCGTTGAGAATCCTGTCGTCGGTGTAGACGTATTCTTTTAACGCGGAATAGTGCGTGGTGATGATTCCGAAACTGCTCTTTTCGAGCAGTTTTTCGATAACCGCCCTCGCTATCGCGCTGCCCTCTTCAGGGTCTGTTCCCGCGCCGATTTCGTCGATCAGAACAAGCGATTCGGAATCGACGTTGTTTGTAATTTCGATTATATTTCTGATATGCGAAGAAAACGTAGACAAATTCTGCTCTATACTCTGCTCGTCGCCCACGTCGCAGAAAACGTTGGCGAAATAAGATATTTCCGTTCCTTCGGACGCAGTGACGAAAAATCCGCTCATAGACATAAGCGCAAAAAGCCCCGTCAGTTTGAGCGTGACCGTTTTACCGCCGGTGTTTGGTCCCGTTATCAACAGATAGTTATACTTATCGCCGAAAGAAAGGCTTATCGGAACAACCTTGTCTTTATCTATAAGCGGATGCCTGCCGTTAATTATTACCGTTTTGCCCGAACGGTTGATTTTCGGTCGATGAGATCTGGTTTTATAAGCGTAAATCGCCCTTGCGTAAAATCCGTCCACATCGACGATTATTTCTTCGTTCGTTTCGAGTCTGGAAGCGATTACGCCGACTTTTTGCGAAAGTTCGGCAAGGATTCGTTCGACTTCGAGTTGCTCTTCGATTGTTGCGGTTTTTAACGCGTTGTTAAGTTCGAGAACGGCGGTCGGCTCGATAAACACGGTCGAACCGGTGGACGACTGATCGTGAACGAAACCGCCTATCTGACCTCTGTATTCGCTTTTGACGGGTAAAACGTACCTGTCGCCGCGCATTGTGATTATGTTTTCCTGCAGATATTTATTGTTACCGCTCCGGATAAACGAAAGCAGTTTTTCTCTGATCTGCTCGTTGATTCTCTTTATGCTTTTTCTTAGCGAACTTAGTTTTTCGGAAGCATTGTCGCTCATCGCGTCTTCGCTGAGAATTTTTTCGCGGATTTCGTTTTCAAGATACAAATCGACGTAAATACCCGACGTTTCCTGTTTTATATACGGCGCGTCCGCTTTGGAATCGCCTACCGATGAGTAAAGAATTCTCCCGCTCTTCAGAAGTCTCGCGCACCGAAGAAGTTCGCCCATGGAAAGCGTCGCGCCTTTTTTAACGCGTTCGAGAACGTCGCCCATATCGTCGTAAAACTCGATAGAACTCGCTCCGTGATTGAAAAGCAAATCGTAGGCTTCGCTCGTTTTGTCGAGAAGAAGTTGAGCGTCCGAAAAATCTCCGCCCGGAATAAACTTCTCAAAGTTTTGTTTCGTTTCGTATAACACGCAGAACTCTGACGCGATTTTTAAAACCTTGTCGAATTCAAGCGCTTTAACCACTCTTGGCGTGATCATAAAACACCTCTTTTCAGATTTCCGTTTGTGAAACTATATTCTTTTTCAAGGTTGCCGCCATTGAAAAAATCATAAGTTTGCCTTTCGGAAAAACCTGTAAAATTATAGAAATTGTAATTGATTTTGTCGCTTTTTATCAAATCTCCGTTATACAGTTCGAAACGGCACCTTCCTCCGAGTTTATATCTTGACAGAACAAACTTATGCCCGGTTTCGTCGGTTACGGAAAACGCGTTGCCTCTTTTACATTGCCCGCATTTTTTACCGAACGGACAATACAAAAACTCGGCGAGTTTGATTCTTCCGAAGGAAAAAACATAACCGCGGGATTTGATTTCGCCTATCTCTTTAAGGCTTAATTCTTTTGAATAAATTATATCTTTAACTCCGAGTTTGCTTAGTTCGGAAAAATCAACCGAATTAAAAGAATTTAAACCCGTTCCGGCGATAATTTTTTTACCCGTTTCGCGCCAGAGAGTAATTCCGCAAAGTCCGTCGGCATAAATGCCGTCAAACATATAGAGAATCTTTTTTATCGCCGCTTCGTCGCTCCCGGATAAAAAAGCGGGAACGAACAAAAACTTGTCCGCATTTATTTTATCAAGGATAACGGCAATCGATTTTATGTCGTCATATGAATCCGGTCTTAAAACAAACGCGTGATTATCCGGTACGAACGCCGCGCCGTCGGACATTATAATCCCCTTGTAAGACAAACCATAATCTTCAATAAAATCATAGTTGTAGTCGGCGTTTTTTACGGTTTTTACGTCTTGCGAAAAAATCTTTTCGTATAGTTCGCATCTCAATTTATTAAGTTGAGATTTAACGATAAACGGCTCGCCGATAATGGTGACGGAAGGAATTATAACGAACGGATACTTATCCGTTTTCAAAAGATTCCTGCAAACTTCTTCGTTTGTAAGCGGACTCGACTTCGCTTTTTCGAGAACGTTTTCGCCGACTACTTTTATACCGTTCGCTTCGAGATACGGCTTTTCACCCTCTGAAAAATAAGCAACCACGCTAACGGCTTTTCGCTTTGGTTCCGCGTTAAAAAGTTCCTCCGACAACGCGGCGTCGCGCGTGATCATCACAACGTCGTTCACCCTTACGTCGCCTTTACAATCGAGTTCCTTACCATTCCGCAAGCAAACGGCATTCCCCGTTTCAAATCCGTTTCTGAGAATTTTAAATCCGTCGCCGCAGCGCGCGGGCTTTAAACCGTCGAAAATAAGTTTTCCGCCGTACACGCGTTTTACAATGCCGAAATATTCTCCGCAATGATTCTGAATCTTATCCGATAAAATACCGCCGTTAAAACCGAAAACGTACCCCTCGGTGTAATCCCCTCTGTTATATGTCCGTTTAATCTCCGACAAATCAAACGGAAGCCCGTCGATTGCCTTTCTGTATACCCCGACCGCCGCGGCAACGTATTCGGGAGTACGCATTCTGCCCTCGATCTTTACGCTTTTAACGCCGAGTTTAATTATATCGCCTATTCTGTCTGCAAGATTCAGATCGGACAAAGAGAAGGAATATTTCCCCTCTCCCGTTTTGGTTTCGATCACATACTTTTTTCTGCAAGGCTGTTTGCAAAGTCCGCGGTTACCGCTGTTGCCGCCGATAAACGAACTCATATAACAATGCCCCGAAAAAGAACTGCAAAGCGCGCCGTGAACGAAAATTTCCGTGTCGATATTTTCGGCGATCGACTTTATTTCTCTCTCTTCCGTTTCCCTTGCGAGAATTACTCTCGAAAAGCCGTATTCTTCGGCGATTTTCACCCCGGCGAGATTATTTACCCCCGCCTGCGTGCTTAAATGAAGTTCGCAATCGGGCAAAACTCCTTTCAGAATTTTCCCCGAAAACACGTCCTGCACGATAAGCGCGTCCGCGCCCGCCTCGTAAGCGGTTTTCGCGGCGGCTATGAAATCTTCGAGTTCGCTATCCTTAATCAAAGTGTTAAGCGCGACGTATACCTTCACACCGACGGCATGCGCGTACGAAACATAAAAGCGAATATTATCCCTCGTGAAATTTCCGGCGTTCTTTCGCGCCGAAAAAGAATTAAGACCGAGATAAACGGCGTCCGCGCCGTTATTTATCGCCGCAAAAAAACATTCTTCGTTTCCTGCGGGAGCAAGTAATTCTATCATAACTACATTTTATCAAATATGATGAAATTTGAAAAGAAAAAACGGAAGAAAATCTTCCGTTTTTAAAAGTTTTTAAGGTTTTATTTCGCTTTTGCCTATCGTTATGGGCGTCACGACCACGTTTGGCACTTTTCCGACGATGAGATTATCGAAAACAAGAACGGTGATTTTATCGTTTATCGTTTTTGTTTTCGTTTTTGTAACCACGTTGACAACGCAGTTTATGTTGAGATAAAGAGAATGTCTTGTCTGATTTATTCCCGCTTGCGCGAACTCCGAAATAAAATCGCATTTTACCGACGCGACCGATATAACTTTCATTCTCACTTTCGCTCCGAAACCGCTTATAAGTCTTATGCCCGTAAAAGCTCCCAAAGGCACTTCGACGCCTTTTTCAATTCTCTCGGACAAATAAGCGTAAGCCTTTGTCGCCGCAGTTGCGGCGAGTTTGTTTACGGCGTAACTGTCGGTTATAATCATACCCACGTTCCCGGACGAATCGGTTTTAATGTCGACCAGATCCGAATAGCGGTATTTTTCTTCCACTATAATATCCACGGCGTGATACGAAGCAGACGAAATTATCGAATCGAACGTCTTTTCCGCCAAATTCACCACTATTCTGTCGGACGAGAAATAAATCGAAACGACAGTTATGACGAACGCCGTAAAAAAACACAGGAATTTTAAAACCCTTTTCTTCTTTTTTTTCATATTAAATTATATGAATATAAGAATGGTTTTAGTGATGACGAATGGAATCCCTAGTTCTTTTTCGATTTCGCGCGGAATACGAGCGCGTTGAAATAACCGAACACGACGGCGGCAGTTACGCCCGCCGAAGCAGAAGCAAGACCGCCTGTGAACGCGCCGAATAAGCCGTGTTTTGCCCCCTTTATCGCGCCGTTTGCAAGGAGATAACCGAATCCGCTTATCGGTACGGTTGCGCCTGCGCCTGCAAAATCCACGATATACTGATACAATCCGAACGCTTGCAGAACAACTCCCGCAAGCATAAAATAAACCAGAATTTTACCCGAAGTTATCTTCGTGTAATTTATGAGCAACTGAGCAATCGTACATATACTCCCGCCCACAACGAACGCCTTAAGATACATCAACAACATTTCCCGCATAAATTCAGTCCTCCGCTTCAACGCTTATCGCATGGGCGACGGCGGGTATCGATTCGCCCTGCTGAGTTGAAAGCGTCGATAAAAGCGCGCCCGTTGCGACAAACAAAACTCTTTTGATTTCTTTCTTAAGCATCTTCTTATAAATATAAGAATTGAACACCACCGCGCTGCATCCGGCGCCGCTACCGCCCTGAAACTCCTCCTCGTCGATATTATAAATCAACTCACCGCAATCGACGTGATTTCTGTCTATATCGACGCATTTTTCAAAGCAGATTTTTTTGACTATTCTCGAACCGAGCGCGCCGAGATCGCCGGTTATCACAAGGTCGTAATAATCGGAATCTCTGCCCGACTCCCTGAAATGCCTTACGATAGTATCAGCCGCGGCGGGAGCCATCGCCGCCCCCATATTGTTCGCATCCGTAACGCCGAAATCGATTACTCTCCCGAAGGTCACGGACGTAATTTCAGGATAGTTTCCCCTTTTCGACGATATAATTCCCGCGCCTGCGCCCGTTACCGTCCATTGCGACTGCGGCGGACGAATAGCGCCGAGTTCGAGCGGATAACGATATTGTCTTTCCGCCGTAGAAAAATGGCTGCCCGTTGCGGCGATGACGTTATTCAGATATCCGCCGTCGACAAGCGCCGCTCCGAGAGCATACGCTTCCGCCATAGTCGAACACGCGTTGTATACCCCGATATACGGCACGTCGAACTTCCTCGCGGCGAAACTTGACGATATAATCTGATTGAGCAAATCTCCCGATAAAATCGCTCCCACGTCGCTTTCTTTTAAGCGCGCGTTTTCCATTACGTTTTTTATGACGAAAGTAAGCATTTTACATTCCGCTTTTTCATAGGTTTTCTCACCCATCGTGTCGTCGTAAAATATTTTATCTATGTGTTTTCCCAGTCGGCTTTCGCCCTCTTTCGGTCCGGCAACGGTTGAAGTCGCGATTATAGACGGCTTGTTTTTAAGGATAACGGTCGATATCATAACATTGTTTTGCGCAAAAGAAAAAAAATAATACAAAAAAAGGTTGCTTGAGCAACCTTTTCGCGCCACAGAAATATTACTGCTTTTTTATGAAGTTTTTATCGATAAATTCGATATAATCGACGTATTTCATAGGCTTCGCGAAATAAAACCCCTGAATAACGTCGCAACCGAGTTCGTCAAGTTTATATAAATCCTCTCGGGTTTCAACGCCTTCCTGAGTGACCTTAACGCCCATTTGATTAACCAGATCGATAACGCTTTTCAGAAGGACGAGATCTCTTTCCTCGGACAATCCTTTCGACAAAAAGAATTTATCGAGTTTGATTTCGTCCATTTCGATAGTTTTCAGAATGTTATAAGAAGAATAACCCGTGCCGAAGTCGTCTATCGAACATAAGAACCCGTTTTCGTGCAATTTCGTAACGATTTCCGACAAGAACTGATAATTTTCATAAGCAAAACTTTCGGTGAATTCGAGCGTTATAAAATTGTCTTTTATGTTGAACTTGTTCTTGATACGGATATAGTAATCCGTGAAATCGGGTTGCGTTGCCGTAACGCGCGAAACGTTGACGGAAATCGGGTAACAAATCTTTCGATTCGCGATTCTGTCCGCTATATTTTCGCATGCCTTATAAAGGACGAACTTATCGATATTTGCGATAAATCCGTTTTCCTCGAATACGGGCAGGAATTCATTCGGTCCGCGATAACTTTCGATTTTCGGATCGTACCAACGGATAAGGATTTCGCTTCCGTCCATATTTTTCGTTTTGAGATTATATTTCGGCTGATAGAAAAGGTGGAATTCGCTGTTTTCGAGCGCGCTTTCCATTCTGCTCTCTATTTCGGCTTTTCTGATATAATTTTCACGTTTTAAATCTTCGTAAAAATCGATACTGAACGAGCCGGTATGCACGGTTGCCGTTTCCTTGACGATTTTCAGTTTTTCGAGCATATTTCTGACCGACGCTCTTTCGCTCTGCTCTGCTTCGTAAACGGAACAGTATACTCCGATATTATATTTACCGTTCGCATCGTTGACCGAATAAGACGAAATTCTTAAATAAATCGCGTTGAGCCTTTCGGTGAAATTCTGCCTTTCTTTAAAATGAAGCAGGATCAGAAATTCGCCCTCGCCGCCGTAAGCAAAAGTTTCCTCCAACAAAAGAGCCTGCCGTATCGTCGCCGCAACGAATTTGCTGAACTTCTGAGTTTCGGTATCTCCGAATTTCTTCAGGATATACGTGAAATTGTTTATCTGAAAAGAAACAAAAGCAAAACTCGTGCCTGAATTTCTTTTTAAAATATCGTGCGCGTCTTTCCCGAATTTTTTCGGCGTGGAACAATTCAGAACAGGATCAATCATTTCAAGACGGAAAATCTCTCTCTTCTTAATCTTTCTTGAAACTATCATCGAAGCGACGAGCACTATCATGAGAAGTCCCGTTCCGATAAGAGAACTCCAGATCGACTCCTTTATGTTGTAACCTTCGATGTAAACGTTGCTGATTCTGAACGCGCCGATAAGAGAAATTCCGCCGCGATCCGCGCCGAAAGCATTGATCGTAAGGACGTATTTATCCACGTCGTTCATAAAAATAAAAGAGGCGACCCCTTTGCCGTTCAGAGCCTCGGCAGTTTTATCAAGAGTGTTCCTGTCGGTAAATATTTTATTCAGAATACCTTTTCCGACCGGCGTCGTTCCGATATCGAACCTGTCGGAATTGACCACTCTGTCGATGATAATGCCGTCGTTCTTTACAAGAAGAGTAAAATCGGCGCGGGAAAAGCAATCCGGTTCCGCGTTACCGTCTTTGCCGGCAAAGTCGGAAATCGAAAAGGAAGCGCCGTCAAACAGGACGATAAACGCGTCTGCGTACTCGCATTTAATCGTTTTTGCCGCAACCGCTGTCACGCGGACGTTGTTTTCATACTGAAACATATTTGAAAAACGCGTCGTTTGCGTTTCGGCAAGTTCGTTGATTTCGGGATAATCATTCACGAAACTGCCGTCGTATTTGATTATTTTCCCGTCTTTGGAATAAAACATTTCAACGGCGTTTTCGTTGGCGTTGAGTTCGCCCGTGGTTTTTATGCTTTTGACCGTTTCCGAAAAACGCTCTTTCGTGTCTGCTTCGGAAACTTTTCTCGCGTAATATTCCGTTTCGTCAATCATCTTGTTGAACTGACTTTCGATATACTGCGATTGCTCCTCGGAATAAAACTCGGCGCGCTTAATCGCCTGATCTTCTATCGTTGAGGACAGAAAAGTTCCGAGCGTGATGATGTGAACGAAAAAACACGTGCAGATTATCACGATCAGAGAAAAGGCGATTTCACCGATATGTTCTTTTATAAACTTTATCATTTTTCTTCTCTGTCCTTTTCCTGTAATTTTTTTACTTCTTCCTCGACGCGTTTTTCAATTTCGCGTTCTTTGTCCCGTTTCATTTTATCCTCGTCGCGCAAAGCGTTTATCATATCCGGAAAATAAATCAGCGCGCATGAACCGAAGAAAACCACAAATATGAGAATAAGCCCCGCATACGATGAGAAAATTCTGCCGAATAACGTAAAAATGCCGAGCGAGCGATTATAAACGGCAACTATATCGTCTTTGGAAACAACCCAGTCGTCGATTACGGCAGCAGCATCGCCTTTGGTTATATATCCGCCGTTTTCGATTCTCTCGATTCTGTGCGTGATAAGTTGACCGTTTATCCGCGGGTCGGCGCTCTTGCAGACGAACACTATAACGTCGCCGACGCCGAGATCTTTTCCGTCGTATTTTTTAACGGCGATATAACTCTTCGCCTCGATCGCCGGTTCCATGCTTCCCGTTTCAACCCACAAGATCGCATTGCCGAAAATAAACGTAGGGCGATTGTTTTTACGGTTCAGAAAACTCACGGTAAAATACGCCGCCACAAGACAGACGATAATAGCAAAAACAACGATTTTTACTATCTTTTTGAAAGTTTTTACGAATGACATAATTGTATATTATCACCGAACGAAACAAACGTTGATCATTGTTTCGCCCATTAGGATTTTACTCTTCAGACCTGGATTCTTCCGCGTCTTTCATAAACCCGGACGTATCGTCGATTCAGTATTCCGTAGGTTTGGAATAATCGCTGTCCGGGCGAATCATTTCGTCGATCGAGTCTGCAATCTTCTCTTTTCTGTCGACGTTTCTCGCCTCCGACGATGTAATCGCCGCTTCGTCGATACCGATTTCGTCTGCGGAACGCTCCGCTTCGGATACGGCAAGTTTCCGGGCAATTTCGGCGCTCTCTTCGGTAGACGGATTTTTCGCAGAACCAAAGAAAGTCCTTTCCGTCGGGTTCTCCCCGAACGGAACTGCGCCGGATTTTCTCCAGACGGGAATGATGAAACCTTTGAGAATAAGATCCTCGTTCGATTCCAACGGGTAATCCTCGGCGAATATAACGCGAGGTTTCTTCGCTAAGGCGAAGTCATTTTCCGATGCGTATTTGTTGACGAGTTCGATTGCGTATCTCGCTCCCCTGTTGCTCCTTATTTTAAGACAGACGGGCGTACCGACGAATCTCTTTTTATCCGAAACGTCGAGAGCGCGATATTTTTCGTCAACTTCTGCGTATTTAAGCGGAAGATAAATTTTAAGCGTTTTCCCTACGACGTTCATACGCGCGATAATCATTCTTCCGCGATTGAACGTGGCGAATCTGCGGCTTATACGCATTTTGACACGGTCGAATTTCAACAGTTCGTTTGAAACAGCCGCAAAACGGTCTTTGAGTTCTTCGCTCGAAAGTATGAGCCTTGCGGAGAACGTTCTTACGTATTTTCTGACGAGATTTCTGCCCGAAAGCATATCGTCCGGCATAATTTCGTCCGCGATAAGCGCGACTTTTAAAGCCGTTTCCACGTCGTCATCGAAAGAACGATCTTCTTCGTCTGAAAAATCTTCGTTATAAACGCTTTCGTTTCTGATTTTTTCAACCGAATAATATTCCGGACGCACCTCGGACGAATAATTTTCCTCGTCGAGCGATTTCTCGTTGATATTGCGTTTAAAAACAAGGTATTGCATCGCCGCGGAAGCGTAAAGTTGCTTTACGTAGTCCTCCGAAGCGTCTTTTATTATTTCATTTACGGTGATGCCGTAACCCGCGTCCTCGTAACTTTCGATAAACTCCCAAAGCGCAAGACATTCTCGGAAATATTTGTTTTTCAAAATCGCGTTCGTTCTCATAATCGGTGGCCGAACGTAATTTCTGTCCATAGATTTTACAAAAGACGAATTGAAATAACCCGTGACGATGGCGTTAAGCCTCTCGACTCTGCTCCAGAGTCCGCTCGAAAACAAAGTGTTTTTAACGTCCGGGTCGAAATTTCTTTCGGAATACTCGACGCTGATTTTTATTTTTCCCTTGCCCTCGCCGCTCGTAAATTCGTTTTCGAATTCCATCGATTGCAGTTTTTCGTCCACGCCGTGTTCCTTAGCGATTTTATAACGCTTCGTCACGAACATATAAAGACGGTTTAAGAGCGTGTTAAGAAACTTATTTTCGTAGGTCAGAAGCGAATCCTCACGGAAAACGTTGAGCATTTTGGTAGGCTTGATCTCGCCGTCATCGCCCGGAATGATATAATCGGTGTGGCGGGAAAGGTGCGTTATCGATCTGCCGCTTATTCGTTTAGTCAATTCGATCGGCAGAACCTCTTCCGTTTCGGCGATATATCTGTTTGGGTTGCGGATGAGTTCGTCGAGCGAATTAACGCAATCTTCAACTGCTCTCACCCATATTTCGTCAATCGAGCGAAGCAAAAGTTTTTCGGAAACCCTGACAGTTCCCGCGCCCTCGGAAAGCGAAGTTAAAATATCGTTATAAATTCCGTGGCGGGAAATCAGATCGTCGGTTGATTTGAGCGTGTCGGCATAAACGCCGAGTTTTTCGGGCGAAAAAGTGAAATCGAGGTCGGGCGTTCCGACGGGCGTTCCGACGCGAGCGGTATCGTCGGAATTATCCTCTTCTGCGCCTCTGCCTTTTTGCGAATTTCTGACGATGCGGATAAGCCCGCGCGTAATGAGATTGTTGAACGTGTCCGTTCTGAAGTTAGCCGGATTGACGGCAGGCGTGGGAACGGTTTTGATTTTCAAACCTGCCGCGAGCGCGGTTTCGTCGATAAGTTTCAATGCGTGGCGTTTCGCGCCGTCGCTCCTGATTTTAAAAAGCGAGGGCGTTGCGGCTCGTTTTTTGATTGAACCGACGTTTTTCGCCTTATATCTGCCCTCGACGTTGCCGACGGGATCGCTCGCAAGATAAAGACAAAGCGTTTTGCCGGTAATGGCGATAAACGCAAAGCGGTTTTTGCCGTAAGAAAACGAAACGCCCGACCAGCCGGTTTTGGTTTTAATTCTTTCGTATTTTAAGATTTCGGTTGCGATTGCCGCGTAATATTCTTTGATTTTCGGATCGGAAAGAATGAGTTTAGCCGAAAAAGAACGGTCGAAACGCAATTTTTGCGTCCAATCGGAAAAAGCGGCCGAAGACTTAGCCTCCGCCGCGTTTGCGTTTCCGGAATTGTTTCCGATATCGTTTCCGGAATTGTTTCCGAAATCGTTTCCGATATCGTTTCCGGTATTGTTTCCGGAATTGTTTCCGAAATCGTTTTCGAAATTATTTTCGTAGTCCATTTTTCAACCTCTTTTCCGAAAAGCGTAACCTGCCGCGCCCGCGAAAAATAGCGAACGCGTAAACGTTAAAAAGCAAAACAAAATGCAGAAATCAATACATTTTCTGCAGCATTTGCAGATAAGCGATACTGTCTTTCATCGCGCCTTTACCGAACAAACCGTCCATATAGGAAATAAGCGGACGGATTTCGTCGCGGATAAGCGAAAGATTAAGACTTTCAAACTTACGGAATACTTTTGTTGCAAGGATATAATCGACGCCTTCGATTTCCGTGCCGCCGCAGGCGACGTAAACGGGAACGAAATTTTTGAGTTGCTTCATGATACGGTTACCGAAAGCCACTCTGAATTTCTCGATGACGTAGTTGTCGAGTTTCGCGATTTTCTCAAGAATTTCCTCGCTGACGGGATTCTCTTCGATAGCGTCCGCATACAAAGCCTCCACCGCGGAATAAGAAACTCTCTTCGCGGGGGTTTTGGGCGCGTCGAAAGGAATACCTTTGCTGTCGAGATTGACGACGAAAGCACGGTCGTAAACCTTGTCGGATACGGAGAAAGTGGAATCGTCGTTGTTTATCGTGCCGATATACCACACGTTCTGCGGAATCGAAAGATTGCCGTTGACGAGTTTCGTCGGGTCGTTCGGCCAGGACGAGGGAACGAGTTCGATTTTCCATTCCTTCGGATCGGGCATTTCGAGAATGGAGAGCATTTCCGCAAAGTAATACTCTACTCTCGCGATGTTCATTTCGTCGAGAATGATGATATTTAAGTCGTCGGTATAAGCCGATTCGTAAATCCTTTTGAGAACTTCGGTTTCATTGAATTTCTTGGTGAATTCGTTGAAATAACCGAACAATTCGTTTCTGTCCCTCCAACTCGGCTGAACGGAAGCGATAGTCGCGTCGTTTTTGAAGAATTTGCCCATAACGTAAGGCAACGAAGTTTTACCTGTTCCGGAAATACCTTGCAGAATGATAAGTTTCGTTGCGGCAAGCCCGGCTATCGTAAGGCGGATCGTCCTTATGTCGTAATACAAACCGTTGTTTGAGCAAGCGAAGTTTCTCAGATCCTCGCAGAGCGAACGGAGCGAAACGTTGTTGTTATAAGCCGGCGGCTCGAAATAAACGTATTTCTGATCGACCGCGGCAAGACGCTGAAATCTTGCGTCGTCGTTCGGCTTCTCTTCTCCGTCGGCGGCAGCGGCGGCTTGTTGCATTTCTTCCTGAAGCAATTTTTTCATATGTTCGTAGGAAAGCCCTGCCTGAGTGATTTTGAGTTGCATAACTCTTTCTTTCTCGTTGTTGAGCCTTACCACTTCTCTGTTAAGGTCGGTTATTTCTTCGAGCAGATCTTCGTTGCTTAAAAGCGCCTTTTTGTATCTGATACGCTTTTTTACGGCGAGAACGATAAGACAGAATATCGCAATCCATACCGCAACGATAAGGATAAACGACAATATTGATAAAATCCAGTCCAGAACGCCGAAATTCGCGCCTTCGTTCGACCATAATTTGAGATAATACGGAAAATTGAAGATCTGAACGATACCGTAGAATATTCCTTTAAAAACCATCAGAAAGCCGTCCAGCATATTGCCGAAGAAACTTTTGAACCAGTTTAAAAATCCGTATAAAAATCCATTCATAAGTCACAGTTTACCCTTGATATAGTCAGCCTCGCGGCGTTTGCTTTTCGGCGAGCCGCGCGGCGGAAGTTTCGTGTTTAAGTTTACAGGCGATTTCAGTTGTCCGCGTTTTCCGCGTCGTTACCTTGAACGCTATCCTGAACGCTGCCCTGAACGTTGCCCTGAACGCTGCCCTGAACGGCGCTCGCAGATTCCTGCTGACGGCGGAGATACTCTTCGATAGCTCGCTGTTTGATAAGTTCTTCGTCCTCTGCCGTGATAACCTTTTTACCCTCGTTTTTAACGGTAAGCAAGGTTTTGATGAACACGAAGAGTTCGTAAGCGAAGAACAGGAACAACGGCAAAATAATACAAAGCCCGAAACCGAGTTTAGAACTTAAAAAAGTTAAAACGTTGCCGATTCCCGCAAGCCTTCTGCCCGAATAAACGGCTACGATATCGCCGAAATAAACGGGATTTGCGTCGTTCGTGAGATTGTTATCGCCCTTGGTGATATAACCCGTTAAATTTCCTTCTCCGTCCTTAACGAAGTCAACGATACGGTGGGTGTTGAGTTCGCCTTTGTCTATCTTTCCGTCGTTGTTCACGTCGAATCTGAAAGATATAACGTCGCCGATTCCGAGTTTGGATTTCGCCTCGGCATCCTTGCCGATATATTTTGCGACGATAAGGTCGCCCTTGTTGAAGCCGGAAGGTTTATCCGCGGCAATGCCGTCGGGTTTTTTGCCTTCCATTGAAGATGAAAGGACGGTGAGATAGCATTTTCCGCCGACAATAGGCACGTTTTCGCCGTCCTTGTCGACGGATACGGCTACCACAGTTACGAAAATCGAGAAAATGACGAACAGCCACAAAACGACGTTCACCACTATATCGATTATTTTTTTTGTTTTTGATTTGTTATTTTGGTTTTCCATTCCCACATTCCTCATTAAAAACAAAGAACACTGCGGCGCGGTGCAACGCCCCTTATCCTTTATTATGTAATAGTTTTAAAAAATAATCTGAGTAACCGAACGCTTTCGGCGGGGTTTTCCCGCCGAAAGGCTCGATATGTATATGTTTAAAAATTAGTTAGCCGCGGTAGCAGATAAAGTAAATTCAATTTTCCCCGTAATATTAATTGCATTGTCGGAATACACATGGTCATTAGTACCATCAATGTAGTAATAAGCGGTTACAATTGCGCTATCCGTTCCAGTAGCACCTGTAAGTGTTTTACCGGTAAGCGAGTTTCCGCTTTCCGTAAAGGTTATCACATTATTCCCACAAACTAAAACCAAAACAAGACCTTTATTCTCGGGAATACTAACCGAAGTAACATTTAAGTTTGCAAATTGGGAAGCACCCGAATTTTTATACACACCAACGGTAAATGTTTCGCTTGCAATATACTTACCAAGATTACCATCCGAAACCTGTTTAGCAGTGTTAGCTTTTGCGGAAGATACAGTGTTCTTGTCAGAATAAGCATAATACCATTTGGTATTATCCGTCATATCTGCCGCTGAAGTAATGTCTGTATGTGTTCCTGTACCTCCGGCAACAGTACCATGGTCAACGGGAAGTAATTCTTTTTTGGTTGCAGTAGAGGTTGCTGTCGGTTCAAAATGATTTTCGTCATATGTCGAACCATATTTGATAGTAAGGAACAACTCATCAGATTTTGCAGCAACTTCCATACCTGTAGCGGTAACGGTGTTGTTCATAGAGAACCATGCAAAAGTCGTCGAGCCGAGCATTACGGCGCTTACGAGCAACATGCAGAGCGCAGGGATAAGTTTTTTAAACTTTTTCATTGTTTTTCTCCTTTTAAAATAGAGTTTTGTTTTTATATCTTCCGCAACTGCACCGTTACGGATAAGACCTTATGTAAATAATATATTAACGGCTTTTTCCTTAACCGATTTTATCCCAACCGCGGCTGACTTTATCCACCCTGTCGCGGGAATGGAAGCCTCTTCGGGAAGATAAAGAAAAGCCGCGTTTGGCAATTTTCTTATTTTTGGTTTTCGGCGGTTATTTGTTCTCGTCCGAACCGCCGAGAATTTCCATAACCATATCGATTTTTAACTGACCGCCGAGAATATCGTCCACACAATCGGAATCGTCGCCCTCGAGCCAGATTACGACGGTTATTTTTGCAACGTCGCCCGATGCGAAATTGTCAACGTCCTTTTTGACGATAAGGTTTTCGCTCTCGAAATTCGTCATAGGGCGATTTTCCTTATCCGTTTCCGGCTCGCCGTTTCCGCCCGTTTTCGGCTTTGCGTAATCGACGAAATTTCCGCTATAATTAAATTCGTCCGTGGCGGACTTGTAAAAATTTTCGTTATAATAAACTCTTATTCTCGCGGCGGCGTCTATCCCCGAAGTTGCCTTGGAAATGATAATGCTGTAACGATAATTACAGGTTTCCTCGCCCGAGTTTTTAAGATAGAAGGTATAAGCAAGGTAATTTTCGCCGTTGTGCGCGCCGTCTACGTCGTTTACGTCCTTCGGAATGTTCTTGTATGAAATGTTCGTTATGTCGTTTGCCGCCGCGGCGTTAAGCCTTGACGTGGTGCGTTTGAAACTCGCCGTTTCGGAAAGCGTCAACGAATATTTTCTGTCCGCAAAATCCTTGACGGAAATAGTAAAACTGCCGTAACGGTTGAACAAAAGCGAGAAAATATAAACAAGCACGAGAAGCATAACGATTACGCCTATCACCGGCGGAATTACCCTCTGCCACTTTTTTATTTTCCGAACTTCCTCGCCGTTTTTAGCGATGCTCGAAAACGGTTGTTTATTCTCCGTCATTGTTCTCTCCATCTCCCGCGGAAATCAACTCGTCGAACGTCATAAGGCTCGCCCTTGTTTCGATTCTGCCGCTATACGTTTCGGCGGGAATAAAGCCTAAGCAATCTCTCGTCCTGAATTCTCTCAATTCGTCGTCGCCGATAACTCCGTCCGCAACGATATTGCCGCCGAGGCTCTTCGCCACGTTGAGAATGGGAGCGACCGCTCCGCTCTTCTCTCTGTCCGTCACAAGCCTTGTAAGTTTTTCGTCCGTGAAAAGCACGTCCGGGCAAGCCGCGAGAAGTTTCTCGATAGAAAATCCGTCGCCGCCGTAACCGCTCACCGCGATTTTAACGCCCACCGCGCGGATATCGTCAAAAACAGTTTTCAACTTCGCGCCGTCGGTCTGCATCAACTCGCTGTCAAACTCAAGGCAGATTTTTTCGGGCTTGAAAAGTCCGTTTTCCGCCTCCGCAAACGTTTGAAGCGTGGTTTTAAGGAGCGAATACAAATCGTCCGAATAGACGAGGCTCACGGGGCATTTAACCGTTATAAACCTGAATTTTATTTTCTTTTCCGCCAAAGCGGTGGAAATAAGCGCGGTTTTTTTGAGAACTCTCATCGTGAAGTCCGCCAAAACCTTTTCGCTGACGTTCGCGCCGAGATAATCGCCCGGAGCAAGCACGCCCGCGACCACGCTGTTTACCTTTGCGTAACCTCTGTAAGCAAGCGGTTCGCCGACGTCGCAATCGAGAACAGGCTCGAAAAACATTTCGATAGGTTTCACGCCGCTTAAAAGGGAGCGTCTGACGTACATATTAAATTTTTCGGTATCTGCGCCCGATATTCCGTTATTCACGTTATGTACCTCGTTGCTCCGTTGAAGTTTTGTATTTTCCTGAGGTTTTGTTTTCCCCGAAGTTTTGTTTTCCCCGTTCGGGGACGATTTTTCCCCCGTTCGGGAACGAGTGGTTTTCGACAATAAAAAAAGGTCGCAAAATAGTTAAACTAAATTGCAACCTGGCTGACTTTTTATCCGTAAAGTCCCAATGGCTTTGCGTCGCCGCCTCACAGCGGTTTTGCCAAAGATATTAAGTTGAAAACGCCCTATTCAGAACTTTCCGACGTTTTTCTGTTTGTATTTTAACATACCTTTTCCGATATGTCAACGATTTTACACAAAAAATTCGTAATTTTTATTTGCGCCGAAAAATCTGCGTTATGCTGCGGTTTATTCAACGTTGATGGACATATATTCCGTCATATCCGTAGTTCCGTTCAGAACAAGGTCGCGACAACACTTATTCATCTCCACCATTCCGTTTTCAACGGCGTAACGGCGGATTTCGTCGGCTTTCGTGTCGGCAGTTATCTTGTTTTTGAGCGCGTTGTTGAGATAAAGTATCTCGTGAACGCCCGCTCTGCCCTTATAGCCCGTCTGGTTGCAGAACTGACAACCCACGCTTCTGAAAATCGTGGCAGGCTCTGCGATATCGAGAAGTTGCATCTCCTCTTCCGTCGTTTTGGAACGTTTTTTGCAAACCGGGCAAAGCCTTTTGACAAGCCTTTGAGAGATTACGCCGACAAGCGAATCCTTAAGAAGATAACTACTTACACCCATATCTACAAGACGAGTTACCGCGCCGGGCGCGTCGTTGGTATGCAGCGTGCTGAACACCAAGTGCCCCGTGATTGCCGCTCTGATAGCGATTTCAGCCGTTTCCTCGTCACGGATTTCTCCGATCATTATGACGTCCGGGTCCTGACGGAGAATACTTCTCAGCGCCGACGCGAACGTCATATTCGCTTTCGCGTTAACCTGAACCTGATTTACGCCGTAAAGTGTGTACTCGACAGGGTCTTCGACGGTGACGATGTTCACTTCGGGTGTGTTCTTTTCCTTAAGGAAGGAATAAAGCGTGGTGGATTTTCCGCAGCCCGTCGGCCCGGTAAGCAAAACTATGCCGTGCGGGTGGCTGAGGATTTTATCGATAACCTCGTTTTCCGCAGGCGTGAAACCGAGTTCCTGACGGGTAAATCTGAACGACGTTTTATCGAGAATACGGATAACGAACTTTTCGCCGTAAACCGTCGGGAGCGACGATACACGGAAATCGTACTCCGTGCCGTTGACGATAAGATTGATTCTTCCGTCTTGCGGAACTCTTCTCTCCGCTATGTTCAAGCCGGCAAGAATTTTAATTCTCGCGCAGATTGCGGGGTAAGATTCGATCGGGAAATCCGCTCTTTCCTGCAAGTCGCCGTCGATACGATAACGGACTTTAACGATTTTTTCGTAAGGCTCTATGTGAATATCGCTCGCTCGGAAAGGAATCGCTTCTTTGATAATAGAATCGACAAGTTTAACCGACGGCGCGTTGATTATATCGTCCGTACTTGTGACGGAATTTGAATTATCCGTCGCCCCCGCGTCGCGAAGAAGTTGCTTATCTCTCTCCGTCTGAAGAGTTTCGAGCGCGCTCGTCGTGGAACGGACGGCAAGAATAGAATCCATCAGAACGTCGATTTGCGTGGGCGGAACGAGAATATACTCTATCTGCCCCGCATAAAACGTCGAAAGCATCGACATATTATTGAAATCGAGAGGTCTGCCGACGGCAACGAGAAGAACGCCCGCGTCCGTTTCAAACAGCGGAACGGCTTTTATCTTTTTCAGGAAATTAAGGTTAAACCTGTCCGCGAGATCGTCGTCGATATCGAACATGTCGATTTCGGCGTAAGCCATGTTGTAGAACTCGCCGAGCGCGGGAAGAGCCTGCACCTCTGTGGCATAGTTCTTGACCTGCATGTACTTCTCTACGGTCATGTTAAGACGTTCGCAATCGGCAAGCGAAACGTCGCGTTGCTTCTTTTTGATTATCTTTTTGTAGATGTAATATTGAATTATCTCGTAATTTATATTCATATTAAACCCTTTGACGCAATTACATCGCCTTTGTCATAATTGTAAGTATGGGAGAATAAATCGCCATGAACGTTCCGCCGATTACGATACCCATTACGCAAAGCATCACGGGCTGAAGAATTCCCGTCGCTTTTAAAAGCGAACTTTCCACCTGAGAGTCGAAGAACCTCATTGTTCTGTTAAGAATCTCCTCAACTCCGCCCGTCTTTTCTCCCGTCGATATCATCTGAATGAGTATCTGCGGGAATATTTTGTACTGGTCCATCGCAAACGTAAGCGACGCGCCCTGACGGATATCGTCGACGATAAATCTGAACTTCTTTTCGGCGTATCTGTTACCGAGAAGGTGTTGAACGACTTCGAGAGCGTCCGCCATATTCATTCCGCTCGACAAAAGCAAACCGAGAGATTTAACGAATTTACTTGCGACCATGTTTATCTGAACGTCGCGGATTATCGGCAGATTATATTTCAGATAATCGGATATATCTTTTCCTTTTTGAGTTTTCAGCCCGAAAAAGATTAGCGCTATCAATCCGACAAGGACATACACGAGATTCAGACCGTATTGCAGTACCCAATCGCTCATATCGAACAACACAAGCGTTATTATATTGAAATCTTCTCTTGCGATATCCATTTGCGATAAGGTGTCCTTAAACATAGGCACGACCAGAACGAGCATCAGAACGGCAACGGCAATAATCAGAACGCCCATGAATATAGGGTAAGCGAGCGCGCCGGTTATCTTCTTTTTGAGTTCGATTTCGTTGTCGTAATAATCCGCAAGCGAAATAAGAACTTTTTCGAGGTTACCCGAAATCTCGCCGACGTAAATCATACTGCGGAAAAACTCGGGGAATATCTTCTTATGCTTCTCCATCGCCTGCGAAAGGAGTAAACCCACCTTAACGTCGTCGTAAATAATGAAAAGCAACGCTTTAAAATATCCCGAAAACTTCTGTTGTTTAAGTTGGTTTAAACTCTCGAGAATGGAAATACCCGAGTTAAGCATTATCGCGAACTGTCGGCAGAACGTTGTAAGTTCCTTGATTTCGATTTTACCGCTTACGCTGAAAAACGGGTTCGGCGTTTCGTTTTTAATCGGTTTGCAGGAGATCAGATAAAGGTTCTGCTGCGAAAGCAATTGTCTTAAATTGTCCTCGTTTTCCGCCACGAAAATCCCGGTAAAACGTTTCTTTTCGATATTGACGGCAACGTATTTGTATTTTTTCATATTTTTCCTTAATCGAGTGCCGAGCATTTTCGGAGATAGCCGAAAACACTCTTAACGGCGCAAGCGTAAGCCTGCGACAACCGCCGTCGGGCTTTTTATATGTCGGTTTTTTTATATGTCGGGCTTTTTATATTTTAAAACAATGCGAATTTTAAAACAATGCGAGATATGAGTTGACGACGATTTCTCCGACAAACGCCGCGACGAGAATACCGAAAGCCAGAAACGGCGCGAACGGATATTCCTTCTGCTTCTCTTCGCTTTTATTTTTCGCCTGAATAATTACGAGAATCACCGAAGCGAGAATCGTCGATACGAGCGTCGCGAAAAACGCCGATTTGATTCCGAGAAACAACCCGCACGCTGCGGTAAATTTAACGTCGCCAAAACCGAGTCCCTCGCGTTTTAAAATCCATTTCGAGATAAAGTACGCTCCGCCGAAAAACACGAGGCAAAACCCCAGCCCTGCGAGCCGCGAAATCCAGCCTACGTACCCGCCGAAAACCGCCGAATAAACGCACGCGAGCGCGCCTATGACGAGAATAGTCACGTTGAGCGAATCGGGAATATACCCCGTTTCGAAATCGATAAACGCGACGGCGATGACCGGCACGGAAAACGCCATGCAAAAAACGGAGTAAGCAAACCCGATAACCGGCGACAAAAGCGCGAAACCGAGAAAAACCAACGCCGTAATCGATTCGACGATCACGTATCTCGGATTGATTTTCGAGCCGCAGAAACGGCACTTTCCGCGAAGCGCGACGTACGAAATAATCGGAACGTTATCTCTTTTTAAAATTTTCTTTCCGCACGTCGTGCAATGCGACGCGCCCTTGACGAGGCTTTCGCCGGCAGGCAATCTGTAAATCAGAACGTTCGCAAAACTGCCGAAACACGCGCCGAAAATGGCGGCGAGAATGCAAAAACAGACGTAAAGATACAATTCCATCAGCCTTTGTCCTCCCCGTAAATGTATTTGACCGTCATTCCGTTGCGTTGTTTGATATAGAGCCTGACGCGCGCCCCCTGATAAACCGTCACCTCAAAAATATTCGCGTTCGTACCGTCCTCGGTATCGCTTTTAACTTCGAGCATAAAGCCGTTATTCAGCGCGTAATCGCTCGCCGTGGCGTAATACCCCGCGGCTATATACTCTTCAATCTGATAAAAAGCGGCGTCCTGAACGTATTTGCTGTTGACTTTTTGCGAAAGCGACGAAGTTGACTGAAGCATGCTGACCGCCGCTCCGATAAGCGTAACGACGAAAGTCATAATCATAACCGTGTACACGAGAATGAATCCGCGGCTATTCTTTTTCAACTCGTCCGCCGAATCTTTGGCAGATTTTTTTGCTCGGCGACCTCTAAGACAACTAAAACCGCTAAGACCGCTAAGACCGCTAAAACCGCTAAAACGGTTATTCAATTTTTTTGAAAATAACGTTCTCATAAGTCGTACCTGCTGTAAAATTTACCGCCGTCGAACAGTACGCTGCCCTTGAAGTTGAAAACGACGCACCCGAAACTTTTATCAATCGTTATCACAAGCGTAAAATATTTCTGTCTGTAAGCCGATTCGGGAATATTCTCGCCGGCGCCGTAAGTCGCGATTATTTGCCTGTTAAAGTCGGAATCATATCCGATAAGTACGGTATAACTGCCCGTTTCGGGTGCAACGATACTATTAACGCCCCCTGCGTCACCGTTCCCCGAGCCATCGCCTTCCGACGCGCCGGAACCTGCGCCGCCCGAGCCGCCCGAGCCGTCACCGCTCCCCGAGCCAAAGAAAAATTCGTTTGCGTTTTTCGCGAACCCAGCCGAGCCTTCCACCTTGTAACATTCCAGAAAGTTCGCGGCTTCGTTGGTGAAAAATCTTTGGTTATCGGTTTTTTTCAGCGTTGTGGAAACAAAAAGCATCGACGAAACCGCCATAGCGAAAACGATCGTTATAACCGTCATCGAAATAACCGTTTCCAGAAGCGAAAACCCTTTGCTCGCGCCGCGGATCTCTGTTTTGGGGTTATTGTGCGATGTATTTCGTTCGGAATTGCAAAAACTTGTTCTCATTTCCGATTCCTCCCGAAGGCGATAAGCAAAACGTAAGGCGATTCGTATTCGTTGTAAAAAATCGAAACTTTAACCGCGCTTTCGCCTTTCATAAAAGTAATGCGATCAACGGTTTTAAGCAACAGTTTGTCGTACTTGTCGCTGTAAATAACAGATCGTTGCGTCTTGTCGAACCACATAACCGCCGTGGGCTTAAAACCGACCGAAACGTCCGTCGCGGCGGGAAAAATCGCAAGATAATTCCCCTCGCTCGCGATTTTATACGTTCCCTCGTCCGTGTTGTCGGGTTCGACGGCGGCAATATCGTAAACCAAGCCGTCGCTCGTATATTCTTCGTATTTGTTCAACCGATTTTTAATGCTTATTTCCGCAAAATAAAGGTCGGAGTAAATTCTCCCTTCCCGCTCGTTTTTCTCCGCGCTCTTGATTATAGTCACCATAAGTGCGGTGATCAATGAGATAACCATAAGCAAAAGCATCATCGCGATGACCATTTCGAGCAAGGTAAATCCCTTTTTTCGGTTGGTTTTTAGATTAAATTTCATTTTAAACGCTGTATTTTTAACATGTTATACGTTGTTGTTTTTGTTGAATTGACTCATAAACAACGCGCCGAACAAATCGAGATGTTCCGAAAGTTCCACGTTGTCCTCTTTTTCCGGCTCGAAAAATCTGAATTCGAAACCGTTGTCGTCGTCCTCTTTGTTCGTTTCGTCGATGATATACGCGTAATCTTTCGGCATATTCACGAGCGCGTATTGCGGAACGGTGTAAATTCCGCCCTGCTCGATCTGCATTTTCATCAGCATAACGTGCTTGACGAAAAGACGGAAATTCTCCACGCGCACTCCTTCGAGCGTTTCGGGGACGGGGCGTTGCATATACGCCGGCAATTTTTTTATTTTTCTTTGGTATGCCTTAACTTTAACCGGCTCGGGCTTGACTTCGGGTTTTACCTCCGGCTTTGCTTCGGGTTTCGCTTCCTGCGCGGCTGTTTCCGGCTTCGCTTCGGTTGAAGTTGCCGCCGCTTCCGCGCCTCCGTTATCGGAAGTATTCGCCGAAGAATTATTCGCCGAAGAATTATTCGTCGCGTTTGCGTTTTCGGCGGAATTTTCCGTTATAACCGCGCCGTTTGCGTTTGCGTTTTCGCTCAGAACCGCATTTTTGTCCTTTTCGGCTCTGATAGCCTCGGCGGAATCGATAACGTTTGCTAAGTCGCTGTTGTCGATTTTGTTTATCTCTTCGGAGTGTTTGTCGATTTCGTTAACGACGAGCGCGTTCTCTTCGATGATAGCCGCGTCGTCCTCGTCCTCTTCAATCTGCTCCGTCATTTTCTTCTTTTTAGCCTTTTCGGTTGCGTTGATAACGGCAATTTGCGCAATGTCGTTAAAAACTATATTGTTTTCGATCATAACCTTTTCATAGGCGAAAACGTTATAACCGAATTTAAGTTGTTTCCACCCCACCGTCTGCCCGCCGGATACGGCAATAACTCTCGCCGATTCGGGCGAAATGTCGAGCATGATGAACGACTGCTTTTTGTTCTTCGGGCGGAGCGCGAGAGCCGCGTTCACCGTTGCGTTGGCGGCAAAAGTAGCGTTCTTGACGTAAAGTTTAAGTTCGTTCAGCGACTTGTAAACCCTGTTCAGAAGTGACTTGCTCGCCATAATAACTTCAAAAGTCGTGTTCGTTTTGTTGGACGAAACAATCGCTTTGTTAAACTTGTAGTCGTTATAAAAGAAATACAGGTCCTTAAGTGAAGTTTCGAGGGCGGTTTCCATTTTTGCGCGCTGGAGCGTGGGTACGTTGAAAACGTCCGCGCCGATAACGCCGTCCGGCAAAACAAGGTGAACCGCGAACGATTGGTCAAAACTCTGTTTGGACATATATTCGGGCAAACCCTCCGCAAGAATTTTCTCCCATTCTCCGCGGATAAAATAGTCCTGATTAACGCTCACAAAGTCAACTTTGACGGAATGAGTATCCCTGCTTAACACGCGCATAATTTTAAGGTTATAATTGATCGTGTCGAAGCCGATTATTAAGTTAAGTTGTTTTCTCCCGGGAAAAATGTCCATTATTCTGCCTTTATCCTTATTACTCTATTATTTTGGAATAATTTGTTTAAAATATTTAAGGGCGCCGCGCCCAAAAGTGCTAAGTGTGATATTTTGTTTCAATATTAATTTTATCTGTTAATTAGGCAATTTTAGCCAAAAGAACAACTTTGCCACTAAGACTATAGGTTGCTGAAGTTCCTGAACCACTAGTAATAACCGTTCCATCTAAAACAACAGTACCATCTGCTTTCCAACTGTCAGCAGTTACAGATGTTAAACCTTTAACATTAAGGGTAACATCGGAGGAAGCTGCATCGTTTTCACCCTTTACGGTTAAAACCAAATTTACCGATTCCGTGGCAGCTGTTTTTACAGACCAAGTAACCATTTCAAGTTTGCCCTTATTGTAAGAGAACACATAACTGATATTTTCAGAAGTATACGAAGCATAAGCAGCAGTACCCGATACAGTCTGTTCCTTTTTAAACAAAACAATATATCCGTCAGGAAGATCTGCAGACAGATTATGAGAAGCCTGGTTAGTGGTGTACTGAGTAATAGCGTTGCTTACTTCGGATTTTGCCGCGCTGTCGTTAGCGTTCTGAATAACGTTACCGAACGTGGGGATCAGAACTGCAGAAAGAATAGCGATAACTGCTATTACGATAACAAGTTCTACGAGCGTAAAACCTTTTTTAAGTTTCTTTTTCATTTTAGTAATTTCCTTATTTTAATTTCCTTATTTTTTTTTGTGAATAAGCCTTATTCATAGCCGCCGAGCAAGTCGGCGGCTACAAACACCCCTTCACCCCTATAAAACCTTAATTATTTGTTATTTACGCCGCAAGATTTACGGTAGTAGCAGTAGTACCGATAGCAACGGCAACACCGTTCTTATAAGCAACTACAACGACTTTTGCTTTCGTTACGTTGATAGACTTACAAACAGTTCCGCAGTAGTAAACAAGAACGCCGGTTTCATTAACTATAAGGTCAGAACCATAAGTTGCTTTATCGGTAGTTTTGTTAACGGTATCGTCAGATTTAATCTTCAACAAGGTCTGAGTTAATTTTCCTTCAGCAATGTGATCTTTGATAGCAGGCTGAACGTATCTGAACGCACCGCCCTTACCATTGCCGTAATCCATGCTTCCGACTGCATAAATCTTGTAGTCGTCAACATCAGCCATACCGGCAACAGAACATTCAATGGTAACACCGTTGATTGCAATTGTAACATCCTTAAGTTCTTCGTTTACTGCAACAGTTCCGGTAATTCCGTCAACAACGGTTTCACCTTTCAAGCAAACGTTACCGCAGTTGTAAACAGCGTCTGCGCTCGTTGCAAGTCCGCGACCTGCAGTCTTGATAATCTTTGCGCTTTCGGCAACCGTGCAACCACTGAACACATAATAGTCTTTAGCAGTTTGAGTATTTGCAAAGAATGCACCTGCGCCCTGCTGATAAGAACCTTCGATAAGTCCCGCAAACTTACAATTTGTAAATTTAACAGAGCCTGCCGGAAGAACCGACTGAGCAGAAGCAAAACCTGCAACAAGAGAAGTTGCATAAGCGTTAAGAATCTTAATTTCGTTTTCACAGTTCGTGAACGTTGCAGATTTCAAAGGAGCGTCAACTTTGCCGGGCAACGATCTCTGCAAGAAAGATACGTAAGGCGAAATGTTGGAGTTTCCGGAGTTAGCCGCATTGACGTAACCGGTCAACTTAACGTTCGTGAATTCAAGAACGCCGTTAATAGAGTTCGAGGTAACAAGACCCATTGTTGCAGACTTTCCGGTGGAAGCAAAGTCAAACGTAATGTTCTTCAAAACGAATTTTTCACTGTCGCGAGCAACTCTTCCGAAGATTTCGTTATATTTGTTGATTGCCTTTCCGTCGGGAGTCTGAACTTCGCTGATTCCGCTCACGGTGTAACCTGCGCCGTCGATTTCTCCGACCCAAGCCTCTGCGTTCGTAGCGTCCTGACCTTTGTTAGCCATTTTAAGCGCTACGCCCGTCAAATCGATAGATCTGCCGAGTTTGTAGTAGTTGAAAGACTTCTGATCAAGCATGTTCTGGAACTGACCGGCAGTGTTTACGATATACGGATCTACAGAAGAACCGGTACCGTCGGCAAACTTTTTGTCGGTAACTTTGTAAGAGAACGCAAGGGTAAGTTTTTCAAAAACTACGGTTGCAGTTCTCGTACCTACAGTTTCAGTCGTGAAATTTTTAACTTCAATCTTGTCAGCATATTCCTTATCTTCAGGATAACGAACAGTGACCGTTGTTCCCGAATCCTTTAATTCAGCCTTAAAACTGAACTTAAGACCGGTTGTATCGCCCAACGAATACTCTGTTGCGGGCTTCTCTATCCATTCAATTGTTCCTACGTTATTAAACAAAGAACAACCCGAGATAGCAAAAGCAGCCAACGCAAGAACTAACGTTAAACAGATTGCCCAAATTTTCTTTTTCATAATAATCTCCTGATACAATATAATTGACCGAAAAAAGTGCGGTATTTGAATTAGCACTTTTCAAGTTCCGTTACCTAAGCTATAATGGAAGGGTAATACAGGTCTGACCATACTCTCCTTGGGCTTTTACGCCCGTCAATAAGACTGTCAGCCGTCCTTCCATTATAGCGTTCGGTTTTTGCAGGTTGGGCTTCGCGTCCGTGTAACGAATCAGATTGAATCGGTAATGGATAAGGTCGGTCGCCTTAATTACTAATTCTTTTCTTGGAGGTTACACTTATGAATGCTGTCGGTATCGACGTCTCGAAAGGCAAATCTACCGTAGCCGTCCTGCGCCCGTTCGGAGAAATCGTTGTTTCTCCGTTCGACGTATCGCACAGTCCAAAGGAACTTTCGAAGCTCGTCACACTCCTTAAAACTTTGAACGGCGATACGAAGGTTGTTATGGAATATACAGGTAATTACTATCTCCCAATAGCCCTGTTTCTCCGTAACAACGGTTTTTTCGTTTCTGTAGTCAATCCAATTTTAGTGAAAGATTACAGTACAAAATCTTTAACTGTCCGTAAAGTTAAGACCGATAAAAAAGATGCTCTTAAAATTGCTTCTTTTGCTCTCGATCGTTGGAATGAGCTTTCGCCGTTCTCCGCTCAATCCGAAGCTCGACTTTTACTTAAATCCTACAATCGCCAATACAATCAATACAACAAGCTCAAAATTATATTGAAGAATAATCTTATCGCTCTTCTCGACCAAACTTTCCCCGGCGCAAATACTTTGTTCTCTACGCCGACAAGAAAGTCCGACGGTCATGAAAAATGGGTGGATTTTGTTCTCAAATTTTCTCATTCGGAGTGTATTTCGAAAAAATCTTTCTCATTTTTCCTAAAAAGTTATCTCTCTTGGTGTAAAAAGTTCGGCTACAAATTTTCCAAAAGCAAAGCTCAAGCAGTTTACGATTTCGCGTGTAACTGTTCGCCGTCTTTATCTTTTTCAGACAGTTCAGTTTTACTTGTCTCAAATGCTATAATTCAACTCAACAGTATTAACGAAACACTTGCGTCGTTAGCATCCGAGATGAACAAGATTGCAGCCACGCTTCCCGAATACGACTCTGTTATGTCTATGTTCGGCGTGGGATCCGTTCTCGGCTCTCAACTTATTGCCGAAATCGGCGACGTTTCCCGTTTCCCAAACAAAAAAGCTCTCGTCGGTTTTGCCGGATTAGATGCTTCTCCGTTTCAATCCGGAAACTTCAATCCGCAATCTCGGTCTATTTCAAAACGCGGTTCAGCAGCCTTGCGAAAAACGCTGTTCCAAGTAATGTCCGTCGTTTTGCAACGAGCACCGACGAATAACGTAATATTCCAATTTATGGACAAGAAGCGTTCCGAAGGCAAACATTTCTATGTTTATATGACCGCTGCCGCCAACAAGTTTTTAAGAATTTATTATGCTCGCGTGACGGAGCATTTGAACCTTTTTACAACAACCACCGCTTAGCCGTTTTTATTCATATTTCAAGTCTGCGTTTTTACGGAGGCTTTTTTGTGTTACCGTTTTTTGCTGGGAAAATTTTTTCAATTTCCTTCTTCATTTCTCTTGACTTTTATTTGCAGGTCTT
>OIWT01001281.1_pt1 | contig 30975 bp, 37 predicted proteins | sample 1587701 | NCBI WGS metagenome assembly OIWT01 (sample SAMEA3888904, study PRJEB22519) | human gut metagenome | biome: human gut; feature: human-associated habitat; material: faeces | place: Denmark | collected 2009 | reverse complement strand
CTTTGCCCACACCCACGACCTTTGAAAAGGTCGACCAAACTTTTATAATTGCTTGGCTAAACTGTGAGTTAAACCATAATTATAAATTATTAAAATTATTGAAATTTTAATATTGTTATGCTAAAATTATCATAATAAACAAGTATTATTTTTAAAATATTGTACAATACAACGAAAGGGAAATCTTATGAAAATTAACCTTGATTTAAAAATTGAAAAGCCCAGTTATTTCACAATCACTGATATTACCTATGCTCAGGTTGACGCTTGGTTCGGTCATACAACACGAGATTTAAAGCTGGATTTAATTTATCCTCAAAGCAGGAGCAAAAAAGTTCCTTGCATCATATGGATATGCGGCGGCGGTTGGATACGAATGGATAAATCCGCTCACCTTGCTTACCTTGCAAAACTCGCTCTCAACGGTTTTGCCGTGGCAAGCGTTGAGTATCGTACCAGCAACGAGGGTGCTTACCCAATGCCGCTTGAAGATGTTAAGGCGGCTATCCGCTATCTCAAGGCGCACGCAGACCGCTACTGCCTTGATGTAGATCATTTTGGTGTTGCCGGCGAATCTGCGGGCGGTTATCTTGCCGCAATGTGCGCACTCAACAACGACAAAAGCCTTGATGTCGGCGATTATCTCGATTATTCAAGCGAGGTTCAGGCTTGTTGCCCTTTTTATCCGCCGACAGACCTTGCAACTTTTCCGTACAAATCGGCTCTTGAGGCAGGCGCAAGTATGGAGTCGCTTATGCTGGGTATGAATATTGTTTTAAACAAAGAAGCTGCGCAGAAATGTTGCCCTGTTTCATTTGTAACACCGTCAGCACCGCCTTTTATGATTTTTCACGGCACACAAGATTCTACCGTACCTTTTTCTCAAAGCGTTGTACTGCACGATTTACTTGTGAAAAACGGTTGTGACGCAACTTTGGTAGCCGTAAACGGTGCTGAACACGCAGATATTTTCTTTGCGCAGGAAAAACTATGGGATATGGTGGCTGAATTTTTTAAGAAAACACTTGTCGATTAAAATTAAAAAGAAATTTTTATTAATAGTTGATGTAATTTAAGTGTTTAGAATATGGCTTTACCGAGCAATAATAAAAGTTTTGTCTTGCAAAGCTGTTTGCTAAACTAATTTACTCCAACAAACAGAACAAAAAAGTTTTCAACATTTTGTTATAATACAGTTGAAAACTTTTTGTTTTGTGTTTTAGAATGTACCGCCCTTTTGTTTAAATCATTATAAAATAAACAAAAGTATATAAAAATATACAATGATTTAAAGAAAAAATTTAAAAAGTCTATTAAAAACAGTCAAAATGTGATATAATTTATTTAATTATAAACAGTGTAAGGAGAATTACCGTGAAGGAAACAATCTGTACTATACCGATAAACGATATTTTTATGCCAAAAGACGGTTGCCCTATCTGCCGAATGGAGGATATGCTCGAAAAGCAGTATGTTAAATTCATTACAGGCGATGCAATGATGGAGCCAAACATCAGAATAGAAACCAATAAAAAAGGTTTTTGTCACCGCCATTTTTCGCAGATGTTCACGGTAGGTCAAAAATTGCCCAATGCGCTGATTTTAGAAAGTCATTTGCAGGAAATTATCGACAAATATATGCCTGCAAAACTTAAAGGCAAGCCCGACAAAAAACAACTTGAGGGCATTAAGGAAGAGTTATCTTCCTGCTATGTCTGCGACAGAATCGCAAGCGATATGCACCATTTTATGGCAACGGTTTTTGTAGAGTGGGCAAAGGGCGAAGAATTCAGAAAGTTATATAACGAACAGCCGTTTATCTGCTTAAAGCACTATTCTTTTATAATGAGTGCCGCAACGGGCAAGGGCGGAATTTCGTCAAAACTTTTGCCGGACTTTTACGCTGAAACCGCCGCCCTCACAAAAAATTACCTTGTAAGCCTTAAGGCGGATATTACACACTTTTGTTCAATGTTCGATTACCGCAGTCAGGGACAGGATTGGGGCACATCAAAAGATTCGATTGAAAGAAGTATTGCGTTTTTGACGGGTACGGATTGATAAAACAGAAAATTCGGAATTTCCGAATTTTCTCCCAATGTCTTATATAAAGGAAGATTAAATAAATAATGAAAAATTTTTTAAATCCCAATCAATGCAGGTATCTTGCAAGTTTAATATGTGTCTTAGGAGCAATTTTTGCTTTTATTTCAAAGATTAAATTCGGAATGAACAGCATTCATCCCACATTTATTATAGGAATACTTATTATTATTGCAGGTTTTGTGTTCGGTTTTATAAAAGCCAGATGCCCGCATTGCAACTGTTTGCTTTCGTTCAGTACAAAGGGCGATCCAAAGCATTGCCCAAACTGCGGCGGCAAACTTGAAGATGATGATTAAAATTAGTTTACATAAATTTGGATATACTATAAAAAGGAAGTCTTACTATGCTGACATATACGGCTGATGATTTGGAAAAAATTTTCAGGGAAGAGAATATAAATCCCGATGAGCTGCAGAATATGGTAGTGGAAAAGCTTACAAAAAATAACCTTAAGCTTGCCACCGCCGAAAGCTGCACGGGCGGTTTGCTTTCGGGAAGAATTACCGCCGTGAGCGGTGCAAGCGAGGTTTTTGACTGCGGTGTTTGCTCGTATGCAAACAAAATTAAGCACAAGGTGCTCGGAGTGAGCAAAGAAACTCTTAACACACTCGGCGCAGTGTCGCCTGAAACCGCTTTGCAGATGGCGGAGGGTGTAAAAAAACTTGCAAATGCCGACATCGGCGCAAGCACCACGGGTATTGCAGGGCCGACAGGCGGAACAGATGAAAAACCTGTCGGACTTGTTTATGTGGGAATTTGTGCAAATTGCAGTAAATTTCCCATAAAACTTTTGCTCGGTGAAACAAACGGAAGTAAAAATTCCCGAAATTATATAAGAAAACTTGCTTGTAATGCTGTTCTTTATACAATTTGGAAATTAACCTAAATGTTGTAAAAAAATCTTGTAAAAAAATTAATATTGTGGTAAAATAAAATCGTAACTGTGGATATGGGGGTTTTTTTGCCCTTAAATTATAATTCATTTAAGTAATTATAATTTAATCTTTTGATTTATCCCGAAAATATAACTTAATATCCGTCAGAATGGAGTTGATTTTAATGGAAAGAAGTGCAGGTATCCTTTTGTCGGTTACTTCGCTTCCGTCCCCCTACGGAATTGGTACTATTGGTAAAGAGGCTCGTGAGTTCGCTGACTTCCTCAAAAAGGCAGGTCAGAAGGTATGGCAGATTCTTCCTGTCGGCCCTACAAGCTACGGCGACTCTCCTTATCAGTCCTTTTCAACTTATGCAGGTAACCCTTACCTGATTGACCTTGACACACTTTGTGAAGAGGGTCTTATTACTAAAGAGCAGCTCGATAGCTATGATTGGGGTTCTAACGATGCTGAAGTAGATTACGAAAAAATCTACAACAACAGATTCGACGCTCTTAGAATTGCTTACGATAATTTCAAAAAGAAAGACCAGAAGGCTTTCTCCTCATTTAAGAGAAAGAACAGCAAGTGGCTCAAGAATTACGCACTTTATATGGCTGTAAAGAAGAGATTTAATATGGTTTCCTGGACAGAGTGGCCGGACGAAGAAATCCGTATGCACGAGGAAGCTGCTGTTAAGCGTTATGAGCGCAAGCTTAAAGACGATGTTGATTTCTGGAAATTCTTACAGTTTAAGTTTTATGAGCAGTGGGAGGCTTTCCGTGCTTATGTAAACGGTCTTGGAATTAAGATTTTGGGTGATATGCCTATCTATGTTGCTATGGATAGCGCAGACACTTGGGCAAATCCTGAGTTGTTCCAACTTTATGATGACGGTGATCCTATTGCGGTTGCAGGTTGTCCGCCTGACTATTTCTCGGCAACAGGTCAGCTCTGGGGCAATCCTCTTTATGACTGGGATTACCTCGCAGAAACAGATTACGAGTGGTGGTTTGAGAGAATTAAAGCTGCGTCAAAGCTTTATGATGTCACAAGAATCGACCACTTCAGAGCTTTTGCAAGCTACTATTCAATTCCTTACCCTGCTGAAAACGCTATTAACGGTGAGTGGGTTGAAGGTCCACGCATTAAGTTCTTCAAGATGATGGAAGAGGCTATCGGCAAGATTGATATTGTTGCAGAGGATCTCGGAACTCTTACTCCCGATGTAACCGAGCTTATGGAGCAGACAGGTTATCCGGGAATGAAGGTACTTGAGTTTGCTTTTGACAGCGGTGAAGAGAACGATTATCTCCCGCATAAATATACTGAAAACTGCATTGTTTACACAGGTACTCACGATAATGACACCGTTATGGGCTGGGTAGAAACAGCTAAGCCTGAGGATGTAAGCTATGCAAGAAGTTACTGCCATATGGCTGAGGACGAGCCTTTTAACTGGGGTCTTATTCGTACAGCATATCAGAGCAAGGCAAATCTGGCTATTGTTCCTGTTCAGGATATTCTCGGCCTTGGCAAAGAGGCAAGAATGAACATTCCGTCAACACTCGGCGGTAACTGGACTTGGAGAGTTGATAAAGCAGCTCTTACTGATGAGCTTGCAGATAAATTAAAAACAATGTCTGTAAATAGCGGACGACTGGAGGACTAAACAAATGAGCAATATTATGGAAAAGCTTGAGCTTACAGCACAGTCTATGTATTGTAAGAAGATAGAAGAGCTTACACCTTCCGAACTTCATCTTTCTCTCGGCAAGGCTGTTATGGGCGAAATTGCCGACAACTGGGCAGCAAGCAAGGCTAAGCACAACAGCGAGCGCAGAGCTTACTACTTCTCTGCTGAATTTCTTATGGGCAGAATGATGTACAACAACCTTTACTGCCTCGGTATTCTTGACGATGTAAAGAAGATGCTCAAGAAAAAGGGCGTTGACATCAATGTATTTGAAGATATTGACGATGCAGCTCTCGGTAACGGCGGTCTTGGCCGTCTTGCAGCTTGCTATCTCGACAGTGCCGCTACTATGGAAGTACCGCTCGACGGTTACGGCATTCGTTATAAGTATGGTCTTTTCAAGCAGCTTATCAAGGACGGTTATCAGGTAGAAGTTGCTGACGATTGGCAGAGATTTGATGATCCGTGGTGCCTCCGTCGTGAGGACGAGGCTGTAACAGTATCATTTAAGGGTCAGACAGTTAAGGCTGTTCCTTACGATATGGCTGTTATCGGCTGCAAGACAACTAACATCAACACACTCAGACTTTGGCAGGCAGAGGCTCTCAACGAGTTTGATTTCCAGGCATTTAACAATACAGAGTACAACAGAGCAGTTCAGGAGAAGAACGATGCTGAAAACATCACTAAGGTTCTTTATCCTAACGATAATAAGTATGAAGGTAAAGTTTTAAGACTTAAGCAGCAGTATTTCTTCTGCTCTGCTTCACTTCAGGATATTATGCGCAGATACAAAGCAAAGCACGGCAGCGATTTCAGCTTCTTTGCTAAGGAAAACGCTATTCAGCTTAACGATACACATCCTGTATGCTCAATCCCTGAGCTCGTAAGACTTCTTATGAACGAGGGTATGAACTTTGACGAGGCTTTCGAGATTGCAAGAAAGACTTGTGCTTACACAAACCACACAGTTCTCGGCGAGGCTCTCGAGAAGTGGCATGCTGACCTTATGATGCAGGTAATTCCTGAAATTTACCACATCATCTGCCTTATCGCAAATAAGCTCCAGGAAGAGCTCACAGCTAAGGGCATTAGTGAGGATATGAAAGCTAAGATGCGTATTGTTGACGCTAATACAGTTCATATGGCAAGACTTGCAACTTATGCAGGCACATATGTAAACGGTGTTGCTAAGCTTCACACAGAGATCCTCAAGGACGATGTTCTTAAGGAGTGGTACCAGGTATATCCTGAAAGATTCCAGAACAAGACAAACGGTATTACACAGCGCCGTTGGTTAGGTCTTTGCAACCCTGAACTTTCTGCACTTATCACAGAGAAAGTTGGCAGCGACAACTGGCTTATTGACCTTTCACTTCTTTCAAAGCTCAATGACTGCATTGATGCTAAGACAATTACAAAGTTTAACACAATCAAGAAGAAGAAGAAAGTTCAGCTTGCAGAGTACATCAAGAAGATGGACGGCGTAGAGATTAACCCTGATTCTATCTATGATATTCAGGTAAAAAGACTTCACGAATATAAAAGACAGCTTCTCAATGCTTTCTCAATTATGACAATTTACTTCCGCATTAAAGAGGGCAAGCTTCCTAACTGGACACCAACAACATTTATCTTTGGTGCTAAGGCTGCTCCCGGTTATGCAAGAGCTAAGGCAATCATTAAGTACATCAACGAGATTGCTGACCTTGTAAACAACGATCCTGATACAAAGGATAAACTTAAGGTTGTATTCATTTCTAACTACAATGTATCTTACGCTGAAAAGATCGTAGTTGCTGCTGACCTTTCAGAGCAGACATCTACAGCAGGTCTTGAGGCTTCAGGTACAGGTAATATGAAGTTTATGCTCAACGGCGCATTAACACTCGGCACATATGACGGTGCAAACATCGAAATCGCAGAGTGCGCAGGCGAAGAGAACGAGTATATCTTCGGTGCAAGAGTAGAAGATATTGAAAGACTTAAGAAGGAAGGCTACGATCCTAAGAAGCTTTATGAGGCTAATCCTGAAATCAAGAAGGTTGTTGATACACTTATCGACGGCACATTTGATGATGACGGCGCTCAGGGCGAGGGCAGCTTTGCTGAACTCCACAATGCTCTTATCAATGGTACATCATGGCAGGAGGCAGACCACTACTTCCACATCTATGATCTCCCACTTTATGTTGAAACAAAGATCAGAGCTAACAAAGATTATGCTAACCGTAAAGAGTTTGGTAAGAAGTGTCTTATCAACATTGCTAATGCAGGTAAGTTCTCATCAGACAGAGCTATCGTAGAGTATGCTAAGGATATTTGGCACACATCTTACAGAAAAGTTTAATTGATTATATAAGTAAATAACTTTTCATTAATTTAAATCGTTAAAGTCCGACAATGACTAAGGTTGTTGTCGGACTTTTTGTGTTATGTGGTTCTTTGTCAATAGTTGGGGTAATCCGAAAAATGAAATAAAGATATTTAACAAGCGGCAGAAAATTAAACTGTCGCTTATTTTTCTGATTGATAGGCAAATATATGTAAAATACGATTGCGAAAACGCTTAAAGTTTCTGAAGCCATATGCATTGCGCTTTAGCACCTTGATTTTGTTGTTGCAGCCCTCTGTAAAGCCGTTTGTGATTGTTGTTGTGAATGAATTGAGTATGCCTGTGAGCCAATTCATCATCGTTTTTGCACACTTAACAAACTGTGGGATATCGCAGTTATAAGCCCAATTTATCCAATCTGCCATCGGTTTTTTAGCCGTTTCTCTGTCTTTGCAGTCGAGAATTTTTAAAAAATCCTCTTTGTAAAAATGTGCCGTACTTAATGTGGGCGAGGCGTACAGCATAATATTGACCTGTTGCTTTTGCTCGTCGGTTAATTTGTCAAATCTTTTGAGCAATAAAAATCGTGACTTTTTAAAATATCGCCGATGTGTTTTGCTGAATTTCTTTTGTTCTTCCTTTCTCACACTTTCAAATGCCCAGTTTACCTGACGAATCCAATGATACTTGTCTACGATCTGCTTTGAGTTCTTAAACCACGCCGTTGCGATGTTAGCAAAAGGTTTCCACATATCACTGACAAAATATTTGACATTTTCACGCTCTGATTTGCTGAATTTTGCAAAATATTTGGTAAGACATACTTCTGTTCGTGCAGGAAGTATATCAAGCACGACCTTTTTAACAGGATCAGTTATTATACATTGATACTTTTCGCCGCCTGTATTACCCTTAAATTCATCGATCGACAACGCTGACAGCAAGTTTTTATGACCGTAATCAACAACACCAAAAATTCTGATAACTGTGTTCACAGAAAGGTTCATTTCTCTGGCAACGCTTGTGTAAGTGACAGCATCTCTCAGCTTGTCGATTATATACGCCGAGAGTCTGTTTGTCATTCTGTGATAGCGTGGCAGAAATTTATTCTTTTCAGCAAACCTTTTACCGCAAGTACAGCGATATCTTCTCTTTTTAATATGAATGAAAACATACTTGCCAAAGGCAGGAATATCCTTGATAACCTGCTCACGATAGTCGTGGATTGTGTTTGTCAATTTGCCACAGCAAGGACATTTATGTTTCTTACGCTCAAGTTTGCAATGTATGTGAATAGTGTTTTGATTTTCTTCAACTTTTTCTATTGAAAGCCCTTGCAATCCTGTGAGTTTTTCTGTAAAATATTTGTAGAGCATATTTATTCCTCCGTTCTGGTTTCTCGTCAATTCCATTTTAACGGATTTTCGAAAAATATGCTCTACTTTTTTTGAAAATTTTTAAATTTATTTTGTAGGCTCTTTCCTTACCCCAACATTTAGTATAGAGCCATTATTAGCACTTAATCAATCGGATTGAGTGCTTTTTTTATACCCAAAAACTGAAAGGCGGTGACAAAATGAAAGTAAGAGTAATTACATCGTTCAACGATAAAACCGAGGGGTTTATTAACAGACCGATTAATGAAGTATTTGAGTGCTCCGAGCAGAGAGCAAAGCAGCTCATTGACGGCGGCTTTGCGGCGGAGGTTAAGCCAAACGCTACGGATAATAAGCCAAACGCTACGGAAAAGCCGAAAAGAAAGACAACAAAAACAGCTTAAAACGCACTTGTGAGTGACTGCACAGGTGCTTTTTTATTGTCCGAAGACATTAAACTACGGGAGACACCGAGCAAAACTGAAACAGAGAGACACTCTATAAACTGATTACGGGAGACACCCGATAACTGAAAGGATTGATAAAATATGGCAGAAAATAACCCAACACCTAACCCAAACGAACCACAGCCGACACCACAGGGCAACCCTGCACCTGCATTTGACTATGACAAGCTCGCAAGCCTTATTACAGGCAAGCAGAACGTGACAGAGGACACGGTTTTAAAGTCATACTTCAAGGAGCAAGGATTGTCAGCAGATGAGATGAAACAGGCAATCGGTGCTTTTAAGGAGCAGAAAGCCAAGAACACACCCGATTTTGCAAAAATGCAGTCTGACCTTGAAAACTCAAACAAGGCTAAGCTCATTGCAGAGGTGAACCAGTCGGCTACTCTTGAGGCAGTTAAGCAGGGTGTGGATATTGCAAGCATTCCGTATGTACTCAAAATGGCGGACTTTTCTGCAGTTTCCACAGACGGCAAAATCGACACAGAAAAGCTGACCGAGGCGGTTAAGAAAGTGCTTGACGATATTCCTGCACTCAAAGCAAAAGCAAGTGAAAACGCTGGCGGTGTTCAGAAAATCGGCGGTGACGGCAACGGCAACAAAAATTTAACAGAAGATGCCTTAAGGGGAATTTTCGGCATCAAATCGAAAAAGTAAGAAAAGAGGTAAATAATTATGGCAGTATTAGAATACGCAACTATTTTCAGTAATGTTTTAAGAGAATTGTACGGTCAAGCCCTTACTTGTGATGACCTTTACCACTCAAACTCTGACATTCAGATTATCAACGGTAAGGATATTAAAATCCCGAAACTCTCGGTCAGCGGTTATAAAGACCATACACGAGGTGCAGGCGGTTTTAATTCGGGTACATATTCAAACGGTTACGAAACCAAAACCCTTGACCACGACAGAGATATTGAGTTTGCTATCGACCCTATCGATGTTGACGAAACAAATATGGTAGTAACTATCGCAAATATTCAGACACGCTTTGAAAAAACACAGGCTATACCTGAACTCGACTGTTATACTTACAGCAAGATTTATACAGAAGCTAAGCGAGTTGGTGCAACAGTAAAAACTACTGCATTAACTGCGGCGAATGTGCTTGCAGATTTTGACGATAACCTTGAGGCTTTTGCCGAAGCCGGTGTACCGCTCGACAGGGTTATTCTTTATGCGACACCACAGTACAAAAAGCTTTTGAAGAATGCAGAGGGTATTCAGAGAACACTTGAAATCAGTTCCGCAAAGGGCATTGACCGCCGTGTTCGTTCCGTTGATGATATTGATAAGATTGTAGAAGTGCCAAGCTCAAGAATGAAGTCTTTGTTTGATTTTACAAACGGTTGTGTTGCTGACAGTTCAGCTAAGCAGATTGACTATATTCTTATTGACCCGGAAGCACAGGTATCAAGAGTTAAGTATTCATATATCAATGTCTATACTCCGCGTTCTGACAGCCGAACAGCTGATAATTATATATATCAGAACAGAAAAGTCAATGGTACTTTTGCCATTGATGAACTTATGAAGCAGGGCGTAATCATTCACGCAGAGGCTTAAAGCGAGGTGAGCAAAAATGAAAGCAATTAAAGACAATAAGTCATATACAGTCAATACAGATGAGGAAGCTAAGACTTATGTATCTCGTGGTTATGATATTCAGGACGACAATGGTGAAATCAAAGAATACGGCTTAGGCAAGAAAATTTCTGTTGATGATTACAATACTTTGAAGAAAGAAAATTCAAAGCTCAAAGCCGAAAACAAAAAGCTTAAAGAGAATATCAAATCAGACACAAAGGAATAAATCTATGTTTGCGGATTACATTGAACAGCAGGGCGGAGATGAAAACAGCATTATCTCTGCCGCTCACATCGACATTCTGACTTTTAATCGCATTGATTTTGAAAAACTTTCGGAAATGCAGAAGAGAATCATCGGCAGAGTGCATAGCAGACTTACTGCTTTTGAAGAAGAAAATGCCGATATGATTTCTTCCTATCTGAAAAATTACAACATCAACGGTGTGGGTATGGAGTTTGGCGCAAGTTGGAATTTGATGTGCATAAGCGGCGTGGCAATTCCTGCGGACCTCTACTCTCTGCTTAAATCAACAGGGCTTTGTTATCCTGCAATATGAGGTGATATGTTTTGAAATTTCCGTCACTTGTAAAAAAGCAGTTCTGTAAAACTCCTGTTGAGGTGACAATATACGGCGAGGGTGTTTCCGAGGACGGAGCGCCCTTGACCGTGTTTGAATGTAAAAATCTGTATCCCTCCGACAGCCTGTATCCGTCAGCCGTCCTGCACGGCGGCAATTCCTTGTGCAATATGCAGTCTAAAGCCAAAACAGTCTATACCAAAGAGCAGAAAATCGTTCAGGTGTCGGCTGTTTTGCTTTTTAGCGGTGACCTTGCACCCGATTGTCCGAATTTAAGCAGCGGCTATGTGGTGCTTGACGGCGAAAAAAGAACCATTGTGCAAGGCATTAAGCACCGCAACCCTGACGGCACAGTGAATTTTACGGAATTGGATGTGATTTAGTGAGCTTTTCTGTAACATCAAAAATCAAGCTGAATTTGCCTTTGTTAAAGCAGCTTGATAAAGCACAGCAGACGGCATTGCGCAATACCACAGACGCATTGCTTAGACAGATTAAAAACAGTCAGGTTATGCCGTTTGATACAGGTAATTTGCAGAACGAAAGCACCTTTGCCGATTACGCAAATCTTGCCGAGGGCGAAACAAAAATCGTATCGAGTACACCGTATGCCAGACGGTTGTATTTTCATCCCGAATATAATTTCAGCCGTGAGGAAAACATTGCCGCCGGCGGCAAGTGGCTTGCACCTTGGCTCAAGGGCGGTACACGACAAAACTTTTGTCAAAAGGCATTTGCACGATTTTACAAACAGGAGGCAGGACTTTGATTTATTTATCTGACATAAGGGACTTTTTAAAGACTGTCTTTAAAGCAGAGCATTACTACATCGGTAAACTCGATAACAAACAAGATGAGTCCCTCGGTGTGTACTCTCTCAAGCAGTCGGGTGCGCCTGTAAGGGCGATTGGTGACGAGAGTACATACAACACAATCAGCGTGTCTTTACTCTTGCATTGGAACAACAACGCAAATGAAACAGAGCGACAGGCACGCAGTTTATTTGAAACGCTTTACAGTGTAAAAGATGTTGAAATCAACAAACACACAATTTATATGATTGAACTGCTCACACCCGAGCCTGTCGATGTAGGCACAGACGACAAGGGCGTTTATGAGCAAGTCATTGAAGTTAAATTTTATTACGAAAGGATGTAAATAATTATGGCAGTATCAAGTGGAGTTTATCCATGTTATGAAAATCAGTTTGCAATCGGTAAATCGGGCACAGACACAGCCACAACTCCAATCGCAAATTGTGAGGAGTTTTCGGTGGCATTTGACAACGGCGTTGAGGAATGGACAGCGTTTGAGAACGAGGGTTGGAAGTCAAGACTTATGACAGCCAAGAGCGTTACAATCTCTGTAAAGGGCAAGCGTACAATCGGTGACGCAGGCAACGATGAAATCGCAGAGCTTGCGTTTAAGAACGGCACAGCCGTACAGCTTCCGTTTAAGTGGACTTTCCCGAACGGTGCAAGCGTACTCTTCAAGAATGCGGTTATCTCTGTAACAGCAAACGGTGCAGCCGCAAGCACAAGTGTTGCACCTCTTGAATTTGAGGTTATGTCAAACGGCAAGCCCGAATACACACCTGCAGCCTAAGGAGGTATAAAGTATGTCAAAAATTATTGATATTACAAACAAACTTAATTTTGACGAAAAGCCAAAACTTGTTATCAAAGGCACAGAAATTGAGGTCAACAACGACGCAATTTCTTTCATTAAGACGGTTGCGCTTTTTGACAGCGAGGACGGCGTAAAAACATCGGACATTTTATCGGCTCTTGAGCTTCTTTTTGATGAGGAGAACAGAGAAAAGATTGCAAAACTTCATCTCTCGTTTGCCGACCTCTCAACTGTTATTAAGACAGCAACAGAGCTTATCGCCGACAATGACAGCGAGGGGGAAATTCAGACCCCGGCTACGACTTAATAGATGATTTCGACTTAATCGTATCGAGTTTTAAGTCAGAGTACGGGGTGAGCATTTACTCCGAAGATTTTAAAAAGATGACTTGGGCGGAGTTCAGCTCCCTGCTGTGTGGCTTGGGAACTGACACGCCTCTTGCGAGAACGGCTCAAATTCGCCTTGAGAACGATGAAAATGTTTTGAAGAACTTTACATCATCTCAACATAAAATACGCAACAAGTGGCGTTCACGCACAGCAAATAAACGCACGCAGGCTGACATAAACACAGCCTTGCATGACTTTGAAATGATATTTGCTAATATGTAAATATTGCATACAATTTTGTTTGTTTTTATAAAAATCTTGACTTTTATGTATATTTTTGGTAATATAAAGAAAATGTGAAATAAAGTAACATTTTATTATAAAAGGAGAGATACAAATGGAAAATCAAAATACTGTGCAGACACAAGAAAACACAAAGTTTTGTAAACATTGTGGTGGGAAAATTGCGAAAGAGGCTGTTATCTGCCCACTGTGTGGATGTCAAGTTGAGCAAATTACAAATACACAAGGTACACAACCTATTGTTATTAATAACACTAACAATAACACAAGTGCAGCCTCTGCGACAGCGGTCGCCAATGGTGGAATACAAGGAAAACCTAAAAGCAAATGGGTAGCATTAATTTTATGCATTTTTCTTGGATATCTCGGCGCTCATAAATTTTATGAAGGCAAAATCGGAATGGGTATTCTTTATCTTTTCACCGGAGGTTTATTTATCGTTGGTGTAATTATAGACATTATTGCTTTGCTCGGTAAATCTAATCCGTATTATGTTTAAGAATGTAGCATAACAACTAAATAAGCTAATTACAGCGTACATCTTCGGGTGTGCGCTGTTTTTATACCCCAAGGGTGTCACATTTCGTTACGCCCTTTATTTTATATTGAAAGGAGTGTGAGAAATGAGTGCTACAGTTGGCGAAATCGGCTTAAATCTTGTACTGAACAGGCAAGGCTTTTCTAAATCGCTTAATGCAGTGCAGGAGCAGGCAAACAGCGTAAGCAATAAGATGTCTGCTAAGTTAAAAAAACTCGGTACAGCGGTTGTGGCTGCTTTTTCGGTTGCCGCTGTTAAGAAATTCGGTCAGCAGTGCAATGAATCGGCGGCAGAGGTCAATGCGGCAAATTCTCAGTTTGAGCAGACTTTCGGTTCAATGGAATCACAAGCAAAAAGTGCAATTCAGAGTGTTGCAAAGGAAAGTGGTATTCTCGAAACCCGATTGCAGGGTGTGGGAACGAGTATTTATGCTTTTGCAAAAACCACAGGTATGGACAGTGCCAATGCATTGAATATGATGCAAGAAGCTTTACAGGTAACAGCCGACAGTGCGGCGTATTATGACCGTTCGCTTGAAGATACCGCCGAAAGCCTTAAATCTTTTCTCAAAGGCAACTTTGAAAACGATGCAGCACTTGGTCTGTCTTGTACAGAAACTACAAGAAACGCAGCGGCTAATAAGCTGTATGGCAAATCTTTTGTCGAACTGTCAGAATCACAAAAACAGCTTACCTTGCTTGAAATGGTAAAGGACGCTAACAAGCTCTCAGGTGCATTGGGCCAGGCAAGCAGAGAATCAGACGGTTGGGAAAATGTAACAGGCAACTTAAAAGAGAGTTGGAATCAGTTGCTTGCGGTTGTGGGTAAACCTATTCTTCAAGTAGCAACTAACATTGTGCAAAAGTTGTCGTCAGCTATCGCAAAACTTACAGAGTACGCCAAAGGGGCGATAAATGCACTTTCAAAGCTGTTCAACTGGGGCGGAGATGATACGGCTGACAGCATTTCAGCCGCTGCAAGCTCGGCAGAGAATTTGAGCAGTGAGGCCGAAAGCAGTTCGGAATCTTTAGAGAATGTTGCAGACAGCTCGGAAAAAGCAAAGAACAGCGTTGCAGGTTTTGACAAGCTGAATGTTATTACTAAATCAGATAGCGGCGGTTCTGATACTTCCGCAAGCAGCACATCGGCAAGCAATGGTACTTCTGTCGCAAATACTGTTGTTAAAGACACAAACAGCGGTGTTTCGGGTGCTTTTAAAAATCTATACGAAAAGAGCGGATTTAAAGGCTTTGTGGATAATGTTCAAAAGGGCATTAATAAGGTTGATTGGTCATCAATCAGCAAAAACTGCAAAATAATTTTTGATAATGTTAAGCCGATAGCCAAAAAAAGTTTTGAGAAGATTCAGCAGGTGAGTGCCGCCAAGCTCAAGGCGGTCGGCTCTGCATTCGGAGCGGTTGCGACAATCGGCGGAAAGTCGTTTCAGACCCTTTCGGGTGGTGTCGCAAAGTGGATTTCAAAAGACAGGGAAAAAATTATCGGCTTTATCGACACCATAGGCAATAATCTTACAAACGGTTATAACAATCTCTCAACTTTTTTTGATAATTTCGGTACGCTTGCAGGCAATGCAATTGACAATGTTCGTCCTCAAATGGAAGAGTCAATTTCAAATCTTTTAAGCGGTCTTACAACCTTTGCAGGTTCGGTTGGTGAAGTTATTTCGGGCGCATTTTCAATCGCAACCGAAAGCCTTGTTGAATGGACTGAAAATGACGGTGCAACAATCACAGAATTTCTTGAAAATTTACAATTGCAATTTGCAGATGTTTTTAATCTTGTCGGTCAGATTTTCGGAGATATCGGAACAATTATCAGCGAATGGTGGAACGGTAGCGGACAGGAAATTTTTCAGAATGTGTGTGATATGTTTCTTAATATCGGCACAACACTGATGAATGTGTACAATCAATGGATTAAGCCTGCGTGGGATTTTATCGTAGCAATCGTAAAGTCAGCGTGGGAAAATTGGCTGAAACCTGTTTTTGAGGGAGCAATAAACTTCTTCGGCAAGGTTGCAGACTGCGTTTCAACCGTGTGGAATAATTTCCTGTCACCGCTTGTAAACTGGCTTGTCAGCTTTTTGGGTCCTAAAATTCAGAACGTTTTCAATGCTGTAAAAAGAGTGTTTGATAATGTGTTTACATTCATCGGTGGATTGGTTAATTCAATTCTTAAAACATTCGGCGGTCTTATTGACTTTATCACAGGTGTTTTCTCAGGCGATTGGAAAAAAGCATGGCAAGGTATTCACGACTTTTTCAAGGGCATTTGGGATGGTATCGGTGCTGTGTTCAAATTTATTGTAAATGCTATCATTGACGGTATCAACAGTTTGTGGACAGGCATTTATAACTTTGTTTCGGGTGTTATCGATGCAATCGGCGGAATTGCAGGGGCTATTGGTTCTATCATCGGACAGGATTGGAGTTTTTCAATGCCTGAAAATCCGCCTCTCATTCCACGACTTGCAACAGGCGGACTTGTCAAAGCACCGACACTTGCGGTAGTCGGAGATAACGCAGGCGCTAATTCGGGCAATCCGGAAGTTATTGCGCCGCTTAGCAAGCTACAAGGTATGATTAATACTTCTAACGGCGAGGATACGGTAATTCTCGGCGAAATTCTGTCGTATCTTAAAAAGCTATATGAGATGTTCGTAATATTCAGAAACAACGGCGGTAACTACTATCAGTTTGTCGCTGAAATTAACGGCAATGATATTTTTAACGAAATCGTAAAGCAAAACGAACTTTATAAAAACCGCCATAACGGCAAATCGGCATTTGAGTAAAGGAGGTGCAGTATGTCAAATTATAAAGGTTATTTACTAAAATTCGGAAATACCGAATTTCCTAATAACTATTTCGCTGAATATTCGTCAACACCTGATCAGCGTATGGACAACGATGCCGAGCGTGACGATAACGGCAGTTTACAGCGTTCAACACTGCCGACAGGTAAGACAAGCATTACTTTTTCTACCCACATTCTGCACTTGAACGAGAAAATCAATATGCAGAATATTATTAATTCTGCAATCGTGAACACAGTACAACGCAAATGCTATGTTACATATTGGAACGATGAAACTAACTCATATGACAGCGGATATTTCTATATTCCCGATATTGAGTTTTCGGTTATGGACGCAAGCAAGACCGATATTCTCTACAACCCGATAAGCATTGAACTTATTGAGTATTAAGGGGGGTGCGGTATGATAAATTTAACAGATGAGGTCAAAAAGCAACTGCTCAATGACAGCTTGCAAAGGGAAATAATTATCAGCTTTCCTGACGACGATATTCCCAACATCACGGGCGAGAATATTGTATCTGAAAGTCTTGAACTTACGCAGGCAATCAGTGACGGCAAGGAGTTTAAACTCGGCGGCTGTATTGCGGGTCAGCTTACTGTAAGAGTGATAAATGTTGACACAGAGCTTAATGGCAAACGCATTAAAGTTATAATGAAACAGTCATACAGCAAGGGGCTTTTATTTCCATCGGATACAGTATTGCCGAGTGCAGATTTATATTGCGGTTATCAGTCTGGAGTTATTGAGGTGTCGCTATTCTGCGGTACTGTCAACAGCTCATCAAGACAGAAAAACAGGTCGGTAAAGGAAATTATCGCATATGACGATTTATATCTCGCTTCACAAAAATACGCTTACAACTACTTTACAAGCCTTGCGATTTATTCGCCAAAAATAAGTTTATATGACTTGAGAGTATATCTCTGCGGCAACTTTTTAAGTAATTATGATTACGAAAACGAATTTACAGGCTTTAATGACAGCAATAAGCTGTCGCTGAAATTGGATCTTGTAAAATCGGTTTTCAATGACAAAACCACGATAGCGGACTTGTTGAGTGCGTACTGCGAACTTAATGCTTGTTTTGCAATTATGAGCGGAGAGGGCAAGATAAAGTTTATTCAAATTTTAAATCCTAAAACCGAGGTCGTTGACAACTACAGCAACCTCGACTTTGAGGAATACACAACACGCAGTATTAATCTTGTTAAGTTTAAGTACAACAAGGACAGCTATTTTTCGTACGGTCATACAGAAGAAGAAAAACAAAGTTGGTATATATCGGACAACATAATTACTGCTTGCTGTACCGACATTGCAGGTATTGTTACAAGTTTTAACGATAATAAAGGTAACAACTACATCTTTTACAATTTGTATGCTTACAGGCCTTTTAAAGCTGATGTTTACGGCAGGTGGTGGCTCGAATGTGGCGACAAGGTGAGCATAAAAACAGGCTTTACGGACACGGAAACGGTCGACAGTTTTATCCTTGAACGAACGCTGAAAGGCACTAACGGCATGAGAGTAAGGCTGACGGCAGAAGGTACAGAATATTTAGGAAAGGATGAGATAAATGAGTTACAGCAAAATTAATTGGGTTGACGGAGCTGTTCTGGCGCTGAACGCAACAAACTTAAATCATATGGACGACGGTATCTACAACAACAGCATAGACATAGTGCTTGCGGGTGGCAACATCAACACGCTAAGTGAGAGAATAATTGCGATTAACACAGCCTTATCTGCAAAGGCAGATAAAACCGAGCTTGAAGATGAAATAACAGACCTTGACGAAACAGTGACAATGAAGATTAATCTTAAAGCTGATAAGGACAGTGTAGACAATGCAGTCGCTCAGCTAAGCAAGCAGATTGCAGACAATAAGTCCTCAGCTGATGAGTCAATCAGTACTCTGAGTCAGACCGTAACAGACAACAAAACAGCGACAGACAAGTCGCTTGCGGCAAAATATGACAGTTCAAATTTCGAGAGCGGTTCGGGAGAATTATCTCCGACGCAGACAATTTATGAGGGCAGTGCGGGAAAGTTCGTTTATGTAAAGAACGGCGACGCAGTTACTGTGTCTGTAAATATTACAAGTATGTTGGCGGATAAAGACTATTTGCAAATGTCGGGTTTGCCGTTCCCGTCAAAAACAGAAAGTAAACTTGCAAGCATTGCCGTATATTCTACAAAGAATAAATTGCGTAATGTGAGAATAGACGGTTCGTGGATTTACATAAGTTCACCGTCCGATAAATTTGCAGAGGGCGAAAAAATGAATTTCATTATTACATACATAATCAAATAAGCATAATCAAATAAGGAGCGAATTACTATGGAAATCAAAGAAAAAATCACGCTTGATATGCTCACGAAGGACAGCGTGAGCGTACTCAGACAGAAGTTTATAACCCTTAACGGCGAAGATGTGCAGGTCGGCGGTAATGTTCGAAACGCATATATGAATTGTGAAAACGACAGAGAAATACTTAAAGCCGAGCTTTCAGAAGAATATTATAACGCCGTTATGGCAGTATGGGAGGTATAAATATGTCGTATAAATTTAAAGAAATATGGTGCAACAAAGGTAATTTTACAGAGAGCAACAGAAAATCTTCGGAAATTGATACACTTGTTATTCATTACACCGGCAACAACGGCGACACAGCAGAAAACAACGGTAACTACTTTAAGAACAATGTAGTCGAAACATCGGCACATTATTTTGTCGACGATACAACGGTTGTACGCTCTGTCGCTGATAAAAATATTGCTTGGCATGCAGGCGACTGGGATATTAATTGCCGTTCAATCGGAATTGAAATTGCAGGTTCAACAACAGAATGCACAGGCAAGACACTTGAAAATGTAATCTTACTTGCTCAACGACTTATGAAAAAGTATAACATCAAAAAAGACAAAGTAATTCGCCATTATGATGCTAACGGTAAAATCTGCCCGGGCTTTTGGTGCGGTTCATCAGCAAAGGACAAGCTGTGGAAAGAACAGTTTTTAAATAAACTTGAGAGTAACTCTGAAAGCAAAGAAGACGCTAAAGTTGAAAAAGATGATAAACCTACGATTGAATACTGCGTATTTGCAGACGGTAAGTGGTTACCAACTGTAAAAGGTTTATCAGACTTCGCAGGCATTGCCGGCGAGGCAATCAGCGGTCTTGCAATCAAAGTAACAAAAGGTAAGATTAAGTACAGAGTGCATATTAAAGGCGGTAACAGGCTTAGCTGGGTTACAGGTTTTAATCTTAATGATGATGTAAACGGCTATGCCGGTATTCTCGGAATGGATATTGATGCTGTACAGATTTATTATACAACTCCTGCTGATGTTAAGTCCGCACACGGCAGCTACTATAAGGCTACATACAGAGTTTCTGCAGTTAATGAAGACTATTACGATAGGCAGCACGATGACGAAAAAGACAGTAAGCAGGACGGCTACGCAGGAACAAAGGGCAAGGCTATTGACCGTATTGAGCTTACTTTAACTTGATTTGGAGGTATAACTAAACTATGAAAGACAATATTATTCAGGCTACTGTTTCAGTAGCTATCGGTGCTCTGATATCATATTTTAATATCTTACTTATCCCAATTCTCGTGCTCATCGCTGTAATGCTTATTGATTATATTACAGGATTGACATCGGCGTACAGAAACGGCGAATTAAAAAGTAAAACAGGTTTAATCGGAATTTTGAAAAAAGCAAGCTATCTCGCTCTTGTGGTTGTTGCGGGTGTTGTCGATTATTTAATCTGCACAGGCTTAGCGGCGGCAAATGTAAATATAGGTGTCACATATTGTTGCGGTTTAATTGTAACGATTTGGCTCATCATCAACGAATTAATCTCAATTCTCGAAAATCTCTCGGAGTTAGGCACGCCAATTCCGAAATTCCTTGTAAATATCGTCCGCCGATTGAAAAATACAGTTGAAAACAAAACCGATACAGACACAAAAGAATAGCATATATAAGTTTAGCCCCTCGCTTATTTGAATTTTAAAATCAAGGTGGTTCAGTAGGTGGCTCAAAATTGAAAAAAGTATAGTGTCTATCGAATGTTTTTAAGATTGTATTTGCGGTTTGGGAGCGTAGACGGACACATTTTTGACCTTTCCGCAAATCCTCAACAAAGCCTTACACACGGCGGTTTCAGCTCTTTATTTTTTCGTTAATTTATGTTATAATAAGGCAACGACCACATAGTATCCCACAGATACTGAAATCACAAAAATTAAATAAATCCGGGTGTGGCGCAGCTGGGAGCGCGGGTGGTTTGGGAGCATAGACGGCATTTCTGACGTTTATCGGTGCCAACCGCCGAAAGCCCTTCAACCGTGCGAATTTCGGGCGGTATGGAAAACAAAAAATAACGGTCAAAACCGTGCCTGACCACAGATTTGACCACCTACACGCAAAAACCTAAAAATTCAATACAAAATCGGGGTGTGGCGCAGTTGGGAGCGCGCGACATTTGGGATGTTGAGGCCGCAGGTTCGAACCCTGTCACTCCGACCAAAAAGGCTCTGGAATTGCTTGATTCCAGAGCCTTTTTCTTTGTTTACTGTGGGTCAAATATTATCCTTCTGTACCAGCGAATTCAGCAATTACTTTTACGATGTTATTAAGCATCGGTCTAAAGTTATCAAAATTAATACTTTTGTAATTTGACTGAATGAAATTGGCGAATATTTCTTTCCCATAGTGCTTTTCCTTATTCGCTTTGTCATTCGATGAAAATGTCTTTCCGGCAATAACATGGTTTCTTGTAGTATCATCGAATAAATCCTCTATTTCACATTCTGCTTTTCCGTCTACTAATTGATTTGTCACTAAGAACAAATTGCCCTCATCAATTATTTTCATGCAAAGATCTTCTTTGAGTTTATCTTTATCAGAAGATGATAATCCAATGTGAGAAACAAACGAGTGTAATGGTTTGCACTTATTAGACAACTCATTGTCAAAAATCAAAATTACAGGATTACACAAGTTCTTATCAAAGCATCCGCTAAAAACTTTGAAATAATTTGTATACTTTGGATTCTTGTCCGAAAAAAAGTTGTACAAATTTTTCATGGCATCAGCACCATCTTGGCTCATATGGAAAAAGTATTTGAACCTCTTTGACCTCTTTAAAAAGGACACTTTGAACTCAAAGTGTCCCTCTGGTGTTTTTTCGATGAGTTCAGGATATTCTGTATAAAGGTTCTTTAAAGCTGCCTTTATATATTTAATATCGGTCTTTCCCTCAGTAACAATTACTGGTTTTTCATGTGCAAAAAAATACCTATAAAACAAAAATTTTTGATACTGTTTTTCTCGTCCGTTAAGACAAAACACAGAATGCTGTTGACTAACATCTTTAATGTTATTGTATTTGTCCAATTGATCGATAAAAGCAAATTTTCCTTCCAACTGACTAACTGTTCCTTCAACGCCATTATTGTCAAAACATCCGGTTTTATAGAGTGAATCAGCCATTGCTCTCACTTGTTTGTAATACCTATGATCAACACTGAGTTTTTTGTTTATTACTAGCCCCGTTACCGTTTGGCGTGAATCCCTATATTGAACGCTTGTTTTCTTGGTATTGACTTTAAATCCAGCCCGCTCAACTTCATGAGTTAATTCGTTATAGAAAGGTTCCCATTGTTCAATGAATTTCTTATCATTAGTAGAAAAACTCAAATCATCAGCATATCGGGTATAATCCAAATGATATTTTTTTGCAATTCTTATAATCCTCATATCGAAGGTTTGACAGATATAGTTTGTAATAATAGGCGAAGTTGGCGCACCTTGTGGAAGTTTACCTTGATAGCATGTTAGCTGCGCCATAACAATAGCCAACTCGTGTGGAAGGGCAAAATCGCGGTTTTTCTCAAAGAAACCACAAACCCTACCGAAATGAAAACTATCAAAAAAATCTTGCAGGTCAATATTTACCACTATGCGCTTATTTCTATGCACCTCGCCGTTCGTAATGATACTTTTCCCTTTTTCGAAAGCGTGTGAAATATTAGTGCGTATATTGTTTTGCTTGCGCAAGAATTGTTGATGGTGTAAAAGAATGCTATAAAGTTTTTCCTGGATTTGCTTAAGATCTCCAGTCGGGGCACAGATTTTTCTTGTTCCCCCAGATTTTTTAGGGATCTCAAATATTTTATAAAAACTATCGACTTTGGCAACATATAAAACGTGAGTCAGCTTGCCATGAGGAATTTCCAATAAATCCGCCAGATCGTTTCTGGTACATACATATTCAAAAGTCATACATGACATCTCCTAAAAAAGCAGCGTATGGCAACTCATTATGCGAAATTTACAGAGATTAAAGAGGCGACGAAGCATGGAAAGACGCAAATGCTCCCACCATTTTAGTCAACGCTTGCGAAACACAAGCCAAAAATCTTGCCATACGCTTGTCAACATTATAACACACATCTCTCCATTATTCAATCATTTATACAAATTATTGCATACATTTGAAATCACATAGCAAGTACAAACGGCACAGAAAAATCCGTGCCGTTTGGTCAGGCCTCTTGCTCTGCCTTGAGCCGTTCTTTTCCGCCTTGATTTGCGCCTTAACCTCTGCAATCATTTCCGCGAGCTTTTCTTTACATTCTTCTCTTGTTTTCGCGTAGATATTATGGCTTTCCCGCTTGCCGTAGGCGTTGGTCGGAGTGTACCGTCCCTCATACAGGTGGTCTTTTATCATCGTGACACAGCCCGTCCCAGGTTTGCGTATTTTCGGCTTGTACGGCGTGAATTCGACCGGGGAGGTATCTTTCCTTTCCTTCCGCGCTATCGTCGGCATTTGGGCGTCTGTACCGCCGATTTTGCGGTCAATATGCACTGCCGCCTGCCTTTGCATGGTATCGGTGATATGGCTGTAAATATCAAGCGTGGTTGCCGAGGACACATGACCTATGGTTGCCGAGAGCGTTTTCACATCCATACCGTGCTCCAGCGCCATGGTCGCAAAGGTGTGCCGCAGATCGTGAAAGCGCACCTTTTTACAGCCTGCCCGTTCCAATATCAGTTGTAACCGTTTTCTAACCGATGACGGATTTCTCGGTCTGCCGTTATCCGTCGGTGACGGAAACATCCATTCCGAATCCACCGTTTCCTTATATGCCACAAGGGTTTTCAAGAGTGACGGTGGCAGAATAACGGTGCGTATCGAGGCTTTTGTTTTCGGCGCCGATATAATCACCTCTGCCTTGATGATATATACCTGCCGTTCAATGCGAAGCTCTCCTGTTGCGAAGTTGAGGTCGCTCCATTTGAGCGCCAATATTTCACCGCGCCGCATTCCCGTGCTGAGCTCCAGCAAGAAGAGCTCATAGCAACCTTCTTCCTTTGCCTGATGCAGAAATCGGATAATTTCATTTTGCGTGAGCACCTGCATCTCCCGTGCTTTCTTCGGTGGCAGCTTACAGCCGACGGCGGGATTGGTGCGAATTAAGCCCTCCTGCACCGCCCGCTGTAAAGCTGTGCGGCAGTTGGCATGTATCCCCCTTATCGTTCTGTCCGAAAGTCCCTTTCCGTAGGTTTTTGCGTGCAGTTTTCTTCCGTCTGTCTTTTCCTTTGCGTAGAATTGCTGTAAATCCGACTGTGACAGCCTGTTCAGCGGAATTTTTCCGATTTCGGGAATGATATGATTGAAAATGCGGTTTTCATAGTCGGTTCTTGTGGTAATGCGGAGTGTGTGTCGGCAGTAGGTCTGATACCAGAAGTCGATCCAATCCCCGAACGGCATATCCGGTTTAATTTTATCGGAAGAGCGTCCGTACTGTTCTTTCAGCGCTTCGAGCTTAGCGGAACATTCTGTTTTTGTTTTCGCCGTTACGCATTTTGTAATAGGCAGGCTTTTCTCATTGTACCCGACAACAATTCTTCCTTCCCACCGACCGTCTTTACGCAGGCGTAATGTGCCCTCACCATTTTTTCTTTTTTTAGCGATTGGTATCATCTCCTTCAAGCATAATCTCATCCATAAAGCTCCCCACGATAGCGGAAGCGTTTCTCTGCATGTCGGTGGTCACATGGGTGTAGGTGTCCAGCGTAAAGCTGGCGTTGGTATGCCCGAGGATTCCCGACAGGGTTTTCGCATCCACGCCGCCCGCCAGCGCGTGAGTGGCGAAGGTGTGGCGCAGATCGTGAAACCGAATCAGCGGAAGCTCCGCCTGTTTTAACAGTGTTTTTAATCGGTGGTAAGCATAGTCGGGGTGCATCGGTTTTTCGGGCTCATAGATATTCGGGAATATCCATTCGCTGACTGCCGTTTCTTTTCGCTTCCGCAGAAGTTCCGCAGTGCTCGGCGGCAGGACAATCGTGCGCGTTCCCGTCTCGGTTTTGGTTTCGCCGATATTCAATCCGCCGCCTTTCCTTTTAGCAACCGAGCGCCTCACTTTCAACTTTCCGTTTTCCGCATCGAAGTCCTCCCACTTCAGTCCGCAGATTTCACCCCGCCGCAGTCCTGTGGTCAGCTCGGTGTAGAAGAAATCGTACCACCGCTCATCCTGTCAGATGCGCTGCATGAATCGCTCAAGCTGTTCGTCATTGAGTATCTGCTTCGGCGGATAATTGTTTTTGGGAATCGTTGTGCCGACCGTTGGATTTTTAACAATCAGCCGTAGGCGCACCGCCATATCCAGCGCTTCGTGCAGCATCATATGAATACCGCGCACCATACTGTCGGCAAGCTCTGTACCGTGTAGCCTGTCAGGTTTCACCCGACCTTTCTTTTTGACGCTGTTATAGAATTTTTGAAGTTCCTGCGTGGTCAGCGCCGACAAAGGTCTGTCACCGAGATACGGTTTGATTTGATTTTTAATCATCGCTTTGTAAGAATCAAGCGTGCTTTCACGAATCGTGAAGATCATATATTCATTGATCCATCGGTCAAGCCACTCGCCGAGCGTCATATTCGAATCCTCGGTGAGGTCGGCATCGCGGTACATCTCGATGCAGTCGTGGAGCTTTACGATTAACTCCTTTTGTGTTCGGGCAAGCACATAGCGGTGAATCGGATCGCCGTTCTTTTTGTGACCGACAACGATGCGGCCTTCCCATCTTCCGTCTTCGCGCTTGCGCACCATACCGTCTCCCGACGGTCTTCGTTTTGCCATAGTATCACATCCTTTCGCAGTACAACACAATACCACATACATGGCGGAATATCCAGCTAAATTTGCGGTAAAATTAGCAACCCCTAAATCAGCGAGGTTTTTATCGCCGCAACCCCTAAATTGAAGCTTTTATAACCGTTCTTAAAAGCCATACAAACCCTTGCGCGGTCGGCGTTGCCGTCCGCTGTTCCATGCGAGGGGAAGGCAAGGCAACCCCTCGCTTTCTCCTGCTTATTTTCGTACGGAGCGTAAAACTGCCGTTATACCGCCGATTTTCCATGTTTGCGGTCAAATTCGGCGAGTTTTTTCAAAGCTGACTGACACCGTATTTCGCATTCCAAACGAATCATCTGCTGCTCGTAATGATACTCCACCGCATCCTCTATCGAGCGAACGGTATAGAGCAAATTGCCGTTACGCTTTTCGCCTTTTTGCGTGTACACAGAGGTCGGCTCTGCAGTAATCAGCTGCTTTTCAATCAGGCTGTCTACATATTTCTTGACGGTGTTTTTGCTCATACCGACAGCGTTGCCAATCGTTTTGTAGCTTGGATTGCATTGAAATGTTTTCCTGTCCTCGCAGTACATCAGATACGCATACACTGCAATCTCACCGGTGCTGAGACCCAAGCTGAAAATTTCATTCGGCAGAGGAAAATAATCCCGGATCGCATCACGCTTTGGATATCGGGTGAATTTCAAATGCTGCCTCCCGTCTTTTCTTCGACCCATGCGCGAAATTTCTCTTTCGGTACGATGAGCCGTGAGCCGATACGCAACGACGGAAACCCTTTCTCGTGCATCAGCTCGTAGCTGCTTGAGATGGAGATACCGAGGAGCTTGGCTACCGTTTCAGCATTAAGGAACAGTGGCAGATTCTCATAAGCGGTGTAAACAGATTCTTTCATTGGTTTTTCCTCCTGTTAAATTCACACGGCTTTTCGCCGTGTTATGTAGAGGACTGCTGTTTTGCAAAACAAAAAGACCCGCACTCAATCCCGATGCTGATCTGCATCGGTGATTATGTAAGTGCGAGTCTGAAACTCAAAATAAAAATATGTGTATTCAATTGTCGGTTGCTTTCTTTACTTGCAGTATAACATACCGGGGAAATTCTGTCAAGTTTTTTGCGCCAACAGTGTATATTCCGGCGCTTTTGCGGGAATACTGTTTTCTTTGTTTTCTGCGGTGCAGATTTTAACCGTGCTGTGTCGAACTGAAAATTGCAAGGCCAAACCGCAAAATCGGCTCGGCCTTGTTTCTGCTTATTCAATCCTCTGACGGTTTACACAACACTTCGGTCATGATTCTCGCCGCGAGCTTAAAGCCACTGATAAACGCTTCACGCTCATTCATACCGTGCAGTTCCGCCTCGCAGTCTTTGAGCTTTTCAAAGGTTTCTTTTAGCTGAGCCGTAAGCGTCGGTATCAAGCTGTCCTGATGCCGAATAACATAGCTCAACATTTCGCTGTAAGCACTCACGCGCTTAAAACTGTGTTCGTGCGGAACGATATTGCCGTAGTACAGATCTTCAAGCGTTGTCATTTTCATTCCACCTCACATAAGAAGAGGACGACATGTCATCGGTCATACCCGACACCGTGTCGCCCTCATTTTTCATTTTCTCTGCCGCAATCAGCGCGTGTTTTACAAGCAGCATATCAAGCCATGTCCGCTCGTCGTATTCCGACGGACGCCCATTTTGGAGGAAGTCTTTCATAACTTCTCCCAAGATACCGTACTTTTCTCCCGCACTTTCTCCTCGGTACAATTCTTCTAAACTCATCTGTGCCATATCCGCACCTCCTTTGCAGTACACAACAGTACCACACAGGTTTGCGAAAGTCCAGGGGTTTATGGAATAAATAAAATAACAAGATCTCCTACGGTTTATATTGGCCATTCAATCTCATTCAATTGCAAAAGATACTTTAGTCCTTTTTCTGGATTGACCATCTTAATGAAATAAGCTAATCCATAAAGGTGTTCCTTATAAAATCCTTTCTCGCACCCGATGTGCGACATATGATCCACCACACCATATTTTTTGCAATAATATATCGCATTTTCAAGTTCATTAATGCGTTTTTTGGGAATGGCAACCTCCTTATTAACAATTAAACCAGTTACCTCTTGTCGTTGGTGAGCATATTGTAGTCTAAACTTTCCTTCGTTTATTTCATAGCCTTCCTCGTATATGATTTTACGAATTAGTTCAATATACTTTTGTATAGTTTTCTTCCCAGAAAAAGTAATATCGTCTGCATATCGGGTGTAACTAGCACCAATTTTATCTGCTAGTCGCCCTAATCGCTTATCCAATTTCAGCGAAACCAAATTTGATATAGTTGGACTTGCAGGAGAACCTTGCGGCAGAACACTTCTTGCATTTGTGCACAGGTTTGTCAAAAGCTTTGAAACGCTATCTGTATACCCAATGTATTTAAATATCTTGTAAATTTCTCGATATTGAATGCTAGGAAAGAAATCTTTCAAATCGATATTTACTACCAACTCTTTTCCAGTATGTTGAACTGCGTTATCGTATATCGACACTCCTTTTACAAACCCTTTGGCAAATTGCGAAACAGAAAATTTATCGAGTATATTTTCTTTTATCCATAATTGAATCCTTTTTAACTCCTCATTAGGAGCTTCAATCTCTCTCAATCCACCATTTTTCTTTGGAATGTGAAAAACCCTGTAGGAATCACACTTTTTGTCACCAAAAAGTCTGTCTTGAGCACTTTTATGAATGCCAAGCAGTTGTCTTAGATGTCTCAAATTATATATCACAGGCACATTGTTATCTGTAAGCCGTTGATTGTACTCTTCTATAAGTCGTTTTTCTTCTTCAGTAATAACTCCCGCTTGATATGCCTTTTCAATATGCTCCATAATATCACCCTTTAATATAAATATAAACGAGCCCCTACACCTACTTTAGTCTGATATTCGTGCCGGATAGGTTAAAACTGCGTAAGCGTTTTAACCTATCCGGCATTCAGGCTTTCTGTTAAGAAAGCCTGAATGACGAATGGTGGAGCGGAGCGACGACAATCGTCACATTGGTTACATAGGCATAGCCATATGCATATGCCTTCGGAGGGGTTGGCGAGCGGAGTGCGCAGCACCGCCGCCCCCGAAGCAGGCATATGGCTATTAGTGCCGTTGTAGTTTTGAAGAGATACACACTCTTCGTATTCTAGGTGTAGGGGCTCGAATATTAACATGTTATTTTTTATATCCAGAAAAAGATTTGCCAAAGTTTCTAGGTATATATGATGTTTCAACAAGAGGAATTTTATGCTCACTTAATAATGATCGCTCAGCATTCTCCCATCCCTTTAATCTCTTCTTTATGAGTTTTTCTTGAGTTTCACTTGTAGGCAGTATTTTCCCGTCCTCTATTTTAATATATCCCTTTTCTGCTATGTATTCTAACCTTTTTTGAAGCAAATCCATAGTAATTCCAAAATCCGCACACGCTTTTTCAAAAGAAAAGTCATTCCCGTTCAAAATGCAATATACAATAAAGCGATTGTATTGATTGTCTGTTATATCAAACAAAACAACTGGCCTGTGAGCGTTCTTTCGCGCAACACCTTTCAACATACTTATTGATGTATTCCTAGGGCTGCTGTTTTTACGGAACAACGACACAAAGTTTTCTGCGCTGTGCCAAAATAGTCCTAAAGTATCATTAGGCGTGGTTTTTTCAAACGACACCAACGACTGAATATCTTTATAACCTAGAATTGCGTTACTACTAATGCTTTTTCCTGCGCAAATTAACTCGTATTGCTCTTTTTTTAGCCTCGCTTCTATTCGTGGGAAAATGTAATCATCTTTAAAGGCTTTATCTGTGCTGTCTACATATATCGTTGTAAGGTCTATTCCTAATTTAGTTTTAAATTCCTCTATCATTTGTAGTCCCGTGATAGTCGTGTGGACCATAAGTACATATAACTTTGAGTTTTGCAACTCTGGAGCAATAGAAAACATTTTTGATAATGCTTTTATGATAGTATCCCCAGATCCCATATAATCATCTACGATAGCAAGCACTGTTGGAATGGCATCATTTTCTAAATACTCGCGAATAACATCGTTAGATGAAAAGCCTTTCACATTGTTATTAAACCAATATGAACTGAAGATTATATCTGAGTTTGCAACGCCGTACTCTTTTGGCATTTTAGCAAAAAGCACATTGCTAATATCTTCACCATTTACAGTTATGAACTTTTCATGCAACTCAACAACCTTTTGGTTAATCGCAGTCTCGGTGTAGTAATAGAAGTTTTTTAGGAGTTCCAGAAGAACAGGGATATCCTCTTCATTGAATTGTTTTAACCAATTATCCAAGATGGTATCGAATTCTTTTTTGAAATTGGCATCACCCCAACGCTTCGTTATTTCGCCAAATTTATATCTTGGTTTAAAAAACATATCAGTTCCTCTGCCTCCTTTCCACTTCTTGTTAATTATTTAAATTAATACCCCTTCGCAATGATCAATCTCGTGTTGGATAATCTGCGCCATCCAACCAGTGAAGGTTTTGATTCGGATTTTGAATTCTGTGGTTTGCCATCGAACTTTAATAGTTTGATAACGTTTGCATTTGTGGGGGACACCCAACAAAGAAAGACAAGCTTCTTCGATATCATACAGCTCTGACTTTTTTGATAATCTAGGGGTTGAACATCGTCATGTACCTTCATTATCAAACACAACAATCCGCTTTCTCACACCGCTCATATTCGCTGCCAGACCAACGCAAGCATCTTTGTTAGCAATCAGTGTGTCTAGCAAGTCCTGTGCGACCTGCAAATCTTCTTTTGTCACAGCCTCCGACTTTCCAGCAAGAAATATCGGATCATGCACCAAATTCTTAATCATCACGAAAAACCTCTGTTATCTTTTTCAATATCTCTACATCCGCCGGACAGAATTCATAATTTGAAATTTCGCTTGGTGTGATCCAGTTCATGGCTAATTAAAGGGAGCAAAAAGAAAGGAAAAGCACAATCCAGACGGTATCAGCGGCAGGTTACAAGAATAAATTGTGATTTCACAAGATTGGTGCTATAATAAGAGAAAAGTTCCTGCCGGGGCAGCCGCCCCGGTGGTATGGATAGAAA
>OIWT01001280.1_pt1 | contig 30979 bp, 39 predicted proteins | sample 1587701 | NCBI WGS metagenome assembly OIWT01 (sample SAMEA3888904, study PRJEB22519) | human gut metagenome | biome: human gut; feature: human-associated habitat; material: faeces | place: Denmark | collected 2009 | reverse complement strand
AGCGCTTTTTGGTTTTTCGTGACTTGCCAAAATGGGGACTTTTTGTGGCGTCTGTCTGGGTTGCTTTTGTTAGGTGGTTATGTCATGCTATATGCATAAGTATGACGAGTGGAACGCTACTGACGAGGTTTTAGTGAATGAAGTGTTTTGGTTCGCTGTTATTGCCCAATCGGCTCAGCATATCATAAAACAGGAAGTGTGTGGAAGCATTCTTGAGGATGAAGGTTCAAATTTACGCATATTTGCAGCTCAGTCATCACGCATTGGACTGCTTTTCATCAACGAACTCTTTTCTAATCACGAATCTAAAAATGTGTAGCACAAACAGACGATAATACACTTAGGCATACCCCGCTGCCTTAACAACATAGTAACCACCAACAAGAAGTGGCGCAGCAACCGCTCCGGTGGCCAACACAGCGCTTCCACCCGTTGCGGCAGCGAAGACAGTGCCCGCCGACTGAAGAGCGGATACTAATCCCATTCCAACGCCCGAAGTAGCAGCAGTACTCATCATACCAGCCATTGTACTGCCAGCAGCAATACCCGTCGAAGTGCATCCAAGGAGGGATCCTATCGCGCCCACAGTACCCACTGTGGCGGCAGTAACCGACGTGACAGCGGCCGCGCCGACGCCATGAATCCAGCTCAACCCCGTTGCATCCGTAGAATTCGACATTTTTAATGAAATCTGTTAGTCATCCAAAAAACGGCCCCGATTTCTGTCCCCTTCTTTTGACAGTATTTGAGTAGAAAAGGAGCATGAGCAGCGCGGTCAATCAGCCCTTGGTACTTTTATGCGCTCTACTTGTTACCCATAGGACTTGATCAGACTCAGTTTGGATGAGGATGTCGTGATAAAGTGCCGGAATAACCGGGAGGTACGCGGAAGATTGCTCGTAGTCACGTTGTCACAACGTTTAGCAAGTAGGCATTCGACCAGCATTTAAACATGGTGTTATCAAACGCGAAGGAGATTCTGTACATTACGAGTGTGGATCCCGAAACAAATGAAGAAAAGAAGCAAGCCGTCACGCGTGATATCGAGGTACTGTTCATGCGTGGCGATCTAGTTGTGTTGGTGTCTCCTCTTGTCCGAACTTAAGTGAATGCTTTGTTGAAACGAAACAACGGAATTACTGAATGATACGGCTGAGTCTTCTGTGGCAGGTGGGATCCGTCACAGAATTGATTATCGTAGCGATTTTGTTTGCCACAGCCTCTTGCTGATCTGCTGCTATGCGTGAGTCGGAGGGAGGAGAGGTACGGAAGGAAGGGAAGAACTTCCGAAGCACGGCGATGAAAACGATCAGCTGCTGCGTGGCGGAGGAGGACACGAGGTAGGGCACATCGAACATGGCGCAGAACAGATCGGCAATTCCGTTGTCGACGCACTCCTCCACGAGGTCCTCCTCGAACACGATGTTCTCCAGCGTGCCGCACACGGGGTCCAGGAACAGCGCGCGGTACTGCTCCTCCGCGTCGGTGGCGTACAGGCGGTTGAACTCGACCAGCATGCGCACGAACGCGCGCGCCTGCGTGCTGACGAGACGCACAAGCACGGAGTCTACGGGTGATCGCCGCGCGGGAGGCCCACTCATCATGCAGCAGTCAGTGAGGTACTTGAAGATCAGCGTCAGGTCCTGCTTCTCGCGCGCGTAGTCCGCCTTCGCCAGGATGCCCGGCAGCTGCGCCACGCAGCCCTCCAGCACCTCCTCATAGTCGTCCACGGTGAAGTCTGCGCCTCACGCCCGCACCTCGCACCCACCCGACAGGTCCGTCGCCACATTCTGCAGCACGTACCACACGCAGGCGGCGTTGCGCTCCGCCACGAAGTCGACGATGATCTGCGAGTGCAGGTGGTTCTCAGGGTCGTCCTTCAGGTGGTGGATCATGCGCTTCACCTTCATCTTCGCCGCCTTCTCGTTCTCCTCCAGGTTCACCACGCGCGCCAGCGGCCGGAACGCCTTCTCGCGCTCGATGTCGCGCAGCACCAGGCGGAAGCTCTGCACCTCCATGCTGTCCACGCCCACCGTGCCCTGCTTGCGCGCCAGCAGTCGCAGCGTGTCGCGCACCGTGCCCGAGTGCGTCGCCTCCTTCGGGATCGACTCCATCACGGCAATGGGCGGCAGCTCGGGCTCCGTCGCCTCGCTCTCCTCCTCGCGGATCTGCGGCAGCGGCTCGCAGGTCTGGCGCATCATCGACTCGTCGAGGGTCGTGCGCACCGAGTCCACCGCGTCCTCCTCCTCCAGCGCGTCGTTGCGCTCCTCGCGGCTCCGCACGCGCTCTGGGTCCGTCACCACCACGTTCGTCACCGCGTCGTCCTCGTACACGCGCACGTTCGTCGGCTTGTCAGACACGCGCACATTCGTCGGAATATCGGACACACGCACATTCGTTGGCATGTCCGACACACGCACGTTGGTGGGAATATCGGACACACGCACGTTGGTGGGCATGTCAGGGGCAGACACACGCACGTTGATGGGCTTGTCCTCCTCCAGCACGGGCAGCACGCTCGGCTGCTCGTTGAAGGCGTTGAACAGCGCGCGGCGCAACGTGGTGCCGGCGTGGAGGCTGAGGTTTCGCTGCAGGCGCTCCTTGGCGGGCCGCAGCGTGTGGATCATGGAGTCGTGCGCGTGCTGGAGCGTGAGACGCGCCTACGGTCACAGCGAGACGGCGACGCCTACCACGAGGATGATGGTGCAGGTGGGCTCCTTGATGTGCTCGCCGAGGCGCGAGTTGGGGTCCATCACCAGCTTGTTGTACTCCACGCTCTTGATGTCCTGGTCGTCGAACTACGCCTCACGCCCCGCGCCCGCGCCCACGATGATGTTCAGCGCGCTGCACTGCGCGTCCAGCGGCAGGTACATGTCGTACGACGGGTCCTGGTCGTAGTCCACCGTCGCGCTCTCCTGCGTCAGGATGATGCACGCCAGCGTCAGCTGCGCCACCACCGCGTCGTACGTCGCCTGCAGCGACTGCAGACTCACCGCCACCGGGGACACTACGCCTCACGCGCCGCCCGCACGCGCACGGATGATCGAGATCTCCACGTCCGGCATCGGCGCCGGCCGCACGCCCTCCACGCTCGCCTCCTCTACGCCTCACGCTCCCTGCCCGCGCCCACGCTGCCCGCCGAGCACCGCCTCCAGCGTCGTGAGCGCGGCGGAGGCCTCCTCGAACAGCACGTTGTACTCGCCCACGGCGCGACGGCCCATGGCGCCCTCGCGCTCCTCCATCTCCTCGCGCTCCTCACTGACGCCCTGGCGCGCGTGGGCGACCACCTCCAGCATCTTCTCGCGCGGCGCGGCGCGCTCTGAGGATGAGGCGATGGGTGAAGACGCACTCGTGTTGACGAGGATGAAGAGGAAGAGCGCGTAGGTGGTGACAGCGAGCGAGGCGTTGAAGGGCACCGTGGTGAGCATGTGCAGGAAGCCGTCGGAGGCCCAGAACTCCTGGTCCATCAGCGTGTTGACGAACATGGCTACGCCTCAGCTCCCAGCGACGCCCGCACGGTGGAAGGAGCACACGTTGGCGACGGTGCGCATCAGGTTGTTAAGCAGCGCCGCGATCAGCCGGTGCGGGTCGCCCTCCTCCTCCGCCTGCGGCATGAACATCACCTGCTCCACGCGGAACGCCGACGCGTCGTTGTACACGCTCTCCAGCTCCTTGCGCAGCGCCTGCAGGCTCAGCGCCAGCCACTTGCTGTGCACGCTCAGCGCCGCCGTGGCCTTCTCTACGCCTCACCCACCCTCCTCGCGCCCACTGCAGCAGGACACGTTGCGAATCACGTTCAGCACCAGCAGCACCGTCGCCGGGCTGTCCGCCAGGTCCGCCAGCACCTCGTGCAGCGTGCTCAGCAGCAGCACCGCGCCCTCCGCCTCCTGCGGCGGTGTCTCGCCCTTGCGCTTGCAGGCGATCTCCGCCTTGACGAGCTCGATCTCGTCGCGCATGAGCAGCGACGCCACCTTGCTGTCGTAGGTGAGGACGCACAACAGGCGCAGCATGTTCTGCAGGCCGCGCAAAAAGTCGCCGCGGTCCGTGTCGTTGCAGGCCGTCTTGATGGAGTAGTTGAACAGCTTCAGCAGGCCCACCAGCGTGTACGCGAAGTGCGACTCCTCCGCCAGCACCGCCTCCAGCGCGTCTGCGACTCACACACCCTCACGGCGCAAACCCGTCATCTTGGAGGCGATGGCCGCCAGGCAGTAGGTGAAGGAGGAGGAGAAGTCCAGGCGGTTGCCCAGCACGTCGCACAGCGCGAAGTCCTCCTGATAGTTGATGTAGTACTACGCCTCACCACCTCGCGCCGCACTCACCGTGTAGTAGTTCTCGAAGTTCTGCACGATGGTGCGCGCGATCAGCAGCGACAGCGGCGTGTCGCGCAGCTCGCCGTCTACGCCTCAGCACACCGCCACACACCCACTCTTGGCCACGGCGCCTCCGTAGCTGTAGAAGAGAAGACAGAGCAGGTCGAAACGATCCTTCGCGTACTCCAGGAAGCGCGTCATCGTCTCCAACAGGCACGGACTCTGCAGCTCCGCCAGCATACCCTCGCAGCCGAACAGAAGGCTCTCCACATACCCGATCACGCGCAGCGTCTCAATGATCAGCATCTCCTCCTCGCCCTGGCGGCGCACCTCCACCAGCGTTGCGCGGCCCTCCTCGTCGTAACACGGCGGCTCCTGCTGGTAGGTGTGCGTCACGCCCGCGCTGTAGGTGCCCACGGCGCTGTCCAGCACGAACAGCACTGCCATCCAGCACGCGTGCAGCGTCGTGGCCTCCAGCTGCTGCGGCGGGTAGAAGGACAGCACCGAGGACAGCAGCAGCAGCGTCGACTTCACGATGGCGTTCTGCGCGATGATGTCCGCGCTGCCGTAGCGGAAGAGGATGCTGGGGATGATACTGAAGATCGAGTTGGCGGGGTTCTTCTGCGGGGCGACAACCTCCTCGATGGGAATCAGCTCTACGGAGTGATTTGACACGTGGATAGGGACTTGAGCTCACACTGGCGATGTACACTTGCAGGCAACGAACCAGCGTGTCTGGCTTGTCAATGGAGTCTCGCAGGTACGCAAGCGCTCCGAAGAAGTCGTTGTTGTAGAGGAGCTTGGCCATCTTGATAGCTGCGTGTTACCCAGTGCTCAGAGGGATACCAGCAATCGAAAAATCCGGACGCGGCACCGGGGTGTTTTCCTAGGGTCAAGAGAACACATGGACTTTACATCAGCGAACTCGACGGCGATCTCTTCACCGCTCTTGTAATCGTAGTACGACAGGCAGTTCGTAGGAACCAGTACGGTCCCCTTATAACGCAGGACGAGCGGACGCGGCGAGTCCAAGTATCCACCATTCTACTCTTAAGGGGATGGGGAGTCGATACATAAAGATCGGGAAGCAAACGGTTTTCCACAATGTCCCCAACCGTCATACTGTGATCAATGTCGCATCTCAGCGTATCTCCCGTTGGCTTGAAGCGAAAAATAGTTTTCATCGAAAAAGAGTAGTGCTCAATTAGATAGTAAGAAACGGAATAGGGAGGCGGGAAGAGCGGTTATTCTGCTGACTGTGCGGGGCGAGCGAGTGCGGTCTTCCATCCTCCATAACTCTGCCGTTTTGACGAATGAAGGCAAGAAAAATCGAAGAAGCGAGACAGCACCTTGAGGCCGCCACCAAGTGGTAAGTGGCACCCCGTTTGCTCGATGTGTAGCATGAAGACAAGCTTTTTCAAGCGCAAGCCCGATCTTCACTCCGCAACAATCGAGTATTTTGCAGCAGGTTCGCACTTGTATATTGTTGTGAATCGTAGCACAAGCGTACTACGTTGCTCAGGATCTCGAGAACGCTATTTTCTACTATGAAAAGAGCGCGGGAATTGATATTGATGTAATTCTCAGGAGCAGGAGTGATGTGTAGATCGAGGACTGGCTGAGCGCGGCCACGAAGTACGAGAAGTGCGCTCTTGTAGGATTGATATGCCATTTCTCATGATAGCTGACGATCCAGCAGGCGGAGAAGGACTTCGAGGAGGAGGCTCGCAAGTTCTACGACCTTGCGTCCCAGAATTATCTGCTGGCGAACAGCATGGAGAAGGCGGCCGAGTGCCTGGTGAAGGTCTCCAAGGTGGTGGAGAAGAAGAATATTAACCTCACGGTCGGGTATATGCTCCGCGCTTGCAACCTGCTCGTGGTAGGCGGTTTGCACGCACTATGAAGCGTAGAACTTCGATCGTCAGGATTTCGCCGTGGATACATTCAACAACACTCTGAACCTGCTCCTGAGAATCGGACGGTGGCTCTAACCACAGTGCATGACGCGTAGCTTTCAGTCCGCCATTACCCTCCTGCGCCGCATGATCATGGTCTTCACCCGCCTTCAGCAGGAGCACAACATGTAGTCTTGGTTCGTGGTGGTGAGCGCTAGTTTCAAGTGCTACCTGTCCATCGTGATCATCTACCTCGGCGAGGGCGACCTGCCCGCCGCGCAGCAGGAGTTCAACCAGCACCTTCAGTGCTTGCATTCGCCTTATGTGATGCATAGAGTGGACACCTACCTTCGCAGCAACGAAATCGCTCTGGAGGAGGTGGCGTTTCACCAGCCGTTTCACCTACAGGATCTGATCAAGGCGTGCGAGGACTTCGACGAGGACCGTCTGGAGGTGCTGAAGAAGCACAACCAGCTGAACTACGTCCAGCAGCAGGTGAACCGCATCGGCAAGAACCTGCTCATCGCGCAGCCCGTGGCCTGGTACCGTGAGGAGGGCGAGGAGCTTATTCGCCAGGCCAACGGCGACGAGTCCGTGCCGCTGTGGGCGCTGGGCCGAGGGCTCAGGAGTAGGGACGCCGCGCCGAAGCCTGCCGCGCCGCGCGTGGAGAAGAGTGGCTGTGTTTGGAGGCGGTGATTTGCAGAGGTGGTCAAGCCCAAGGAAACGCCCAAGCCGAAGGAAATGCCCAAGCCGAAGGAGGCTCCTAAGCCGAAGGAAGCCCCGAAGGAAACGCCCAAGGAGACGGTGAAGGAAGCTCCTAAGGAGACGGTGAAGGAGAGCGCACCGGCGGAGGTGAAGGAGGAGAAGCCGCTGTCGGCGCTGGAGGCGATCGAGAAGGCGGTAGTGACGGACGTAGACGATGACGGGTAGGCGATGGACGGCGCGGAAGACGACGAGCTCAATCTCTGCTGCTCTCTTTGTTCAACAAACAGCCCACTTTACAGCGCCTTCTCCTCACTCCCAAGGTTGGCGTATGACCACTTGTCGCGCCGACTAAACTACGCGTCACGCCTCCACGCCTCCTCCACCCGCGATGGCCGCCAGTGAATGCACGTGGGGTCGACGACCGGTCCGTGCTGCTTCTACGCCTCAGGTCGCACACACGGCCTTACTGGCTTGGACATGAGGTCGATCAGGTTCTGCGGCAGCGTGAGAATGTACTGGCCGTTGTAGTACCTGTCCGTCACGTCACTCCAACACGCCCACTTCAGCAGGTCCAACAGCTTCAGCGTCTCCATGATGTCCTCGATGGTGAAGGAGGTCATCTATGGCTCACGCCCGCGCGCCGCCGCCACCTTCGCGATGTCGATGAGACTGAGCATCTGCTGGTGCGACTTGGACAGCAGCTTGATCAGCTCTGCAAATCACACACGCTCTCCTCTCTCACCCTCCTTCCAAAAGCTATGGTACGAAATATGCCCCAAATCCGACAGCGGCTTCTCGGGCGAGCCCACTTTCTTCTCGATCTTGCTCAGCTCGTACGAGAACTGGATCATGAAGTGCCCGTACCCCTTGCGCTGGTGTGGCGGCAGCGTCATAATGCACGCCAGGTTGTAGCCCAGCTCGCTGCACTTCTCCTTGCTGAAGTAGCCCACCAAGTGATAGCCCTGGTCATCGTACTCAGTCACCACATAGAAATAGAACGGCGTCACATCGAAGTACAACGTCTTGTGGTCCAGGAACAGCTTCGCGATGTACGAGATGTTCTCCGCGTACACGCGTTGCGAGTAATCGCCGTTCCCGTCCACCTCGAACACCGAGATGTTGCCCTTACGGTAGATCTCGTCGCCTGGCGGGCTCTACGCCTCAGCAGGAGCGTCAAAGGATACGAAGAAGGTGCACTTCTGCATGTGACGGTGGAGTTCCTGGTATGTGAGGAAGAAACTGAGACAGTATTCGCAGATGAACAGCTAGCGTTCAGAGAGACAGCGACGCCTACGCAGTCCGTGTGGCCCGTGGGGTACATCTCCTTCGGGAAGGGGCTGAAGTACCAGCTGTCGATCACGTAGCGACCGATCTGGATCGACTGGATGTTCTTCACCTTCGTCACCTCCTCGTGCTCGCGGATGGAGGCGTCGTCCATGCCCATCTTGCTCGTGTGTTCCGGCTCGTAGAACTCGATCACTCCGGAGGCCTGCTGGATTGTCACACCCGCAACCTCGAATTTGTTCTACGCTAAACCGAGAAGCCAACGCATACGATGCTGTCGACGATCTTGTCCCGCTCGACGGGCTATGGGTGAGGGAGAAGAAGAGTGCAAACTTCCTGGCTGTCCAGCTTGTAGGGAAGGATGTCGATAGCCGTCATCCAGGAATCCATTCGGCGATTCACCTATGCACATGAACGCAACAACTCAGCGCTTACGTGACCAAAATGGATGTAGTATTTGTTCTTCAGGGGATCTAACTTATTCTCTTGCATCTCGATGATCTTTGCGGGGAAGTACTTGTCTCCCAGCCGCGCCCTCACCTCATCGCCTATGGATTACAATTTGCTGCCGATCAGTATACCTAGCTTGTATATGTGGATCGGATGAGGACCATTTGAGTGAATGCTCATCATGGGGATTCAACAACACCGGAAGGTCAATTGGAAGCTGCTCACAAGACGATCGAAAGAGCGTCGCAGGCAAACACTTCTTCAGTCTCAGCAGAATCGTTCAAAACCGAAGCGCCAGAAATCGCCGCGATTTGTCCCTCGTTTTGTTTCTCGACAAAGAGCGCATAAATAGCGGCTTTCATTGCAACAAACAACGCTAACTCGAATGCGGCTTCTCTCCACCACTCGAGAGACCATCCTTGGGATAGAAGAACCGCCTGTAGATGGGGCGGTACAGGGCAAACCAGGCCTTCGTGAAGAAGCCGTCCTCGAAGGAGCTCGAGCGCTCCTCCCACATGCCCAGTTTCTGCCTCTCAACTCCCCTCTTCGCCCTTACCCTTCGCACAGCGTAGAGCTCTCCCTTGCTCAGCTTCTTCATGTACTTCTTGGTCTCACTGTTCACGTCGATGTTAATGTCGCGATCCACCGAGCAGTAGCCCATCCGCACCAGATACTGCGCCACACTTCGGTATTCTCCGCGGGTCAGCGCGTTCTTCCCGAAGCCTTTCATCAGCACATCGCCATACACGACGGAATCGGGCAATGCGCTGTTCACATCCGAAGGACTACGCCTTACGCCACACCACCGCACGCACTAGTATAGCACCTTCACCTTCGCCACCGCCTGCTCCTCCGCAATCATCCGTCCAATCAGCTCCTTCGATGAAACGCCTCCCCCATTCCTACGGTTGCCTGCTTGTTCGGATTCACCGCCAGCAGCGACAGCGGGATCGCCGCCGCGGGGTTTGCCGCGGGTCGGAACAGATACCGCGGGAACGCCACCTGGTTGCTACGCGTCACATTTCCCTCCAACTCGCACAAAGTGATGATGCCCGAGTCGGGCTTCACCTCCTGCAATACCGCGTGCACCTTGCACGGCGACCGCAGACCCGCCTTCAGCTGCTCCAGCGACCGGTAGGTCAGGAAGCTCTTCCGCTTGGCCGCCGCCAGCACCACCACTACGCCTCACTTCTCCCGCCATCTCCCACGTAGCCCAGACGCGCCCAGCACCAGCGCCTGCACCGCCACGTCCGACTCCTTCACCTTCGCGTAGCCCTGCTTCGCGCACTGCTTGGTCGACGTCCACAGCTGCGAGCACTGCCGGTGCAGCCAAGACGGCTCTTTGGCTTTAACCGGCTTCGACGATTTCTCCTTCGCTTCAATGGGCATCTTGCTGGTGGGCTTCTGCTGCGGCGAAGGAGGCAGGTACGGGTCCTTGCTGTGCTGGGGCGCTTCCTTCGCCACTTCCACATCGGGCTCCACCATCTTCTTGATTTCCTTGATTTCCTCGTCCACATTCTCCTGCTCCTCTCCTTGAATCGCCTCCACCGTCTTCGGAGCCACAATAGGGTAGGGAGCCAATTCGGGCTTTTTGATCTCCTCGATGGTCTTCAGCTCGGGCTCCTTCTTCAGCACCTCCTTGATGCGAGTCACTTCGCTGAAGAATCCACTCTCCTCCTTGGGAGAGCTCTCCTCCTTCTGTGCCTTTTCCTCCTGCCTCTTCTGACGGAACTCCTTCGCCTTTGTGTACAAGTTCTTCATCGTAGTCAACACTCCCTTGCCGGTCGTCTTCAGTGATTCTCCAACTGCCACGGGATCGATCTTCACGTTGCTCTCGATCGGATGGTTGTGTTCTGGGAAAGACTGACTGTTGGTTTCTGTTTTCAGCATCTCCTCCTCGGGGAGATTCAGCTTACTGAAACCCGCCCTTCTCATCTCGTTCTCTTCATCCACAAGGCGGTTCGACACTTCGTCGTAGCGTACATTCGAGGAATCGAGAACTCCCCCATTGATATAGTCAATACAGCCATCTCTATTCTGTGAACGAGCAATCTGTTCCCGCTACACGTCTCTTTTGTATTCGATACTGAACTCGGGAATCACGGAGTCTTTCTTCTCCTCTCCCTCGTTTCCCTTTTCTTTGTGATCCGCGTTGTTCTCCATCACCCCAATGGATCTGCTGGCTGGTAGTATTCTGTATTCTGTGAAGTGGTTTGAATGCACATATCGTGCTTCGACTTGTTAAGCTTCTCGAAAGCGTTTCATGGGGTTCTGTTGACGCCCTCATCGAGTATTCCCCTTGTCAACGAGAACGAGTGCTCGAGAAGCATGGAATGATGACAGACGTGTGTGTTATCCTGGCGCACTTATCAAAGGTGAAGCTATCAAATTGACTGCTTCGTTTCATTTCTGTGAAAGCGGACTCAGATATTCTTTTCGTTGAACAATCAGTATCGATTGATGAAGTTCTCATCCTTGTTACTCACAATCCTTCTGCATGTCGCAGTGTCCAGTCTGATCAGTCCCCTTTGCTGCTACCGGTAACGCGTAGGCTGTGACTACGAGGGAGCGCGTTGCGTGGACAGCTCCGGAAACTGGGTCCGAAATGCGTGCACCAAGTACTACGCGCTCTGCACAGAGCGCAAGATCCAGACTGCACCCATCGAGATGAACGACCCGGATTTGACGAGCTGCCGTAACGACGTGATTGTCGCTGCTTCGACCTGCACTCTTCCCGTGGACACTTGCGTGAACCGAGAGGTGGAGTGCACCGACCAGCAGGGCGTGGCCACGACCGGGACGTGCACCTCCTACTACCGCGAGTGCGATGCGGGGACGTTCGGCGAGGTGATGCCCGTGGCGGCCGGCTCGAAGTGCCTGAACGGGGACTTCGTGCTGAACACGGACTGCGCCTCGGCGTCCTGCACCTTCACCAACATCCAGTGCACCAACGGCGCGGGTGCCTTCGTGAACACGTACTGCACGGGCTACTTCGTGCAGTGCGACGACGGCACTCTCACCGACCCCATCGCCGTTCCTGAGGGCACGCAGTGCTACCAGAACGAGCTGGTGATCCAGGGCACCTGCGCCGACCCCGTCTGCTCCTTCGAGGGCATCCGCTGCGCCGACGCCGCCGGCACTGTCGTCTCCAACGCCTGCACCGCCTACTTCGTGGAGTGCTCCGACGGCGCCTACACCGCCGCACAGCCCGTGGCCGACGGCACGCGCTGCTACAACAACGAGCTGGTGCTGGCCTCCACCTGCGCCGGCGCCGAGTGCTCCGGCGACGGCATCGTGTGCTCGGACGCCAACGGCGCGGTGCTGACGGACACCTGCACGGGCTACTTCAAGCAGTGCGACGACGGCGCCTACACCGACCCCGAGGCAGTGCCCGCGGGAACGCGCTGCAAGGACGGAGAACTGGTCCTGACCGCCACCTGCACCTCCGCCTGCACCGCCGGCGCGCGCCGCTGCACGGACAGCTCGGGCAGCCCCGTGACCAACAGCTGCACGAAGTTCTACCAGACCTGCGCGGACGGGCAGTTCGGCGCGGTGGAGGACGTGAGCCCCGGCGAGAGCTGCTCCAACGGCAATCTGATCCCCAGCACGCAGTGTTCCAGCACCGAGTACGAGTGCGACTTCACGGGCATCCGCTGCTCCACGGCGGACGGCACGCTCACCTCCGGCACCTGCACCGACTACTACGTGCAGTGCGAGTTCGGCGCCTTCACCAAGCCGCGCGCCACAGCCAACGGCACCAAGTGCATCAACGACGAGCAGGTGGTCGCCTCCACCTGCTCCGCCGCCTGCGACTTCGACGGCGTGCGCTGTGCAGACTTCAGCGGGACGATCATCACGGGCTCCTGCACCAACTACTACGTCGAGTGCGACAACGGACTGCTCACGAAGCCGCGGCCCACGGCGGACGGCACCAAGTGTCTGAACGGCTCGCAGGTGATCTCCGAGACCTGCAGCACGCCCGTGTGCACCGGCGACGAGCTGGTGTGCACCAACGAGGAGGGCGTGCTCAACACGGCGGACTGCACCGACTACTACATGGAGTGCTTCAACGGACTCTACATCACGCCGCGCCGCGTCGCCTACGGGACCAAGTGCCGTCAGGGCCAGATCGTCCTGGCCTCGAACTGCACGGGAGCCGCCTGCGCCTTCGAGGGCATCCGCTGCTCGGACGCCGACGGCACTATCAACGAGAACGAGTGCAAGCCCTACTTCGTGCAGTGCGCCGACGGCGAGCTGACGACGCCCCACGCCGTGGCCAACGGCACGCGCTGCTATAACGGACACATCGTCTCCACCGCCTCCTGCAGCTATCAGGACTGCGACTTCACGGGCATCAAGTGCTCCGACGCCAACGGCGTGGTCTCCTACACGCAGTGCACCGCCTACTTCCTGGAGTGCGGAGAAAGCGGCCTCTCCCAGCCCATGCCCGTCGCCGACGGCACGCGCTGCCTGAACGGCGCGATCGTGCACACCTCGCAGTGCTCCGCCGCTGAGTGCTCCTTCGAGGGCCTGCGCTGCTCCGACGCCAACGGCGTGCAGTACACCGACTCCTGCACCAACTACTACGTCGAGTGCGTCGACGGGCAGATCGGCGCGCCGCGTCCCGTGGCGGAGGGCACCAAGTGCTACAACGGCAACGTGATCGCCAGCACCGAGTGCGCCAGCGCCGAGTGCTCCTTCGACGGCATCAAGTGCGCCGACGCCAACGGCGTGATCTACCCCGACACCTGCACCTCCTACTTCGTCTCCTGCGACAACGCGAAGCTTACCGCGCCCATGGCCGTGGCCGCTGGCACGCGCTGCTACAACCAAACGCTGGTGCAGGCGGCGCAGTGCTCCGGCGTGAGCTGCGACTATGAGGGCATCCGCTGCTCCGACGCCTACGGCAGCGTCTACACCAACACCTGCACCGAGTACTTCGTGGAGTGCGCCGATGGCGTGGTCACCGCACCGCGCGCTGTCGCCAACGGCACGCGCTGCTACAACGGGGAACAGGTACAGGCGGACACATGCACCGCCTCCACCTGCTCTTACGAGGGCGTGCGCTGCACCGACGCCGCCGGTGTGAAGAACGACGACTCCTGCACCGCCTACTACGTGGAGTGCGACAACGGCGTCGAGACCGCGCCGCGCCCTGTGGCGGACGGCACGCGCTGTCTGAAGGGCTCCATGGTGGCTGCCTCTTCCTGCAGCGGCGCGCAGTGCACCGACAGCACTATCGTCTGCTCGGACGCCAACGGCGTGCAGCACACCAACACCTGCACCGCCTACTACGTGGAGTGTGCTGACGGTACCTACACCGCTCCTCGTCCTGTCGCCAACGGCACGCGCTGTCTGAACGGCGAGCAGGTGTTGGCCTCCACCTGCTCGGGCATCGAGTGCTCCGCCGACGCGATCCGCTGCTCGGACGCCAACGGCGTGGTGACGGACACGGAGTGCACCGCCTACTACATGGAGTGCGACGACGGTACCTACACCGCGCCGCGGCCCGTGGCCAACGGCACGCGCTGCCTGGACGGCACGTTGGTGCTGCCCTTCAACTGCTCCTCCAGCGAGTGCGACTTCACGGGCATCAAGTGCACCGACGCCGCCGGCACTGTCTTCGACACCAGCTGCACCGACTACTACATCGAGTGCGACAACGGCTTCTTCACCAACCCCATGATCGTCCCGCCCGGCACCCACTGTCTCGCCGGCGAGCTCGTGCTCTCCTCCGCCTGTCCCAGCGCCACCTGCACCTTCGAGGGCATCAAGTGCTCCGACGCCGCCGGCACGCTCGTCTCCGGCTCTTGCACCGCCTACTACGTGGAGTGCGTCGACGGCGCGCAGTCCCGTCCGCTGGCCGTCGCCTCGGGCAGCCGCTGTCTGAACGACGCGCTGGTGCTGGCGAGCGCGTGCAGCACGCCACAGTGCTCCTTCACCGGCGTGCAATGCGTGGACGCGTCGGGCACGCTGCAGACGGACGCCTGCACGGGCTACTACCGCCAGTGCACGGACGGCGTGCTGGCGGGACCCATCGCCACGGCCGCCGACCAGCAGTGCTACCACAACGCGCTGGTCGCCTCCTCCGAGTGCCCCGCCTCCGACTGCGACTTCACCGGGTTCATCTGCTCCGACGCCGCCGGCGCGCTGCTCACCAACACATGCGCCGACTACTACGTGCGCTGCGTGAACGGCAAGTACTCCGCGCCCGTCGCGGTGTCCGCCGGCAGCGTCTGCTACAACCAGCAGCTGATCGCCGACACCTCCGACGTGTGCTCGCGCACCACCACCTGCTCCTTCGAGGGCATCCGCTGCGCCACGGCGGACGGTGTGATCGTCGCGGACCACTGCACCAACTACTTCGTGATGTGCAGCGGCGGCGAGGTGACGGAGCCGCGCGTGACGGCGCCCGGCACCAAGTGCTACAACCACGAGCAGGTGCTGTCGTCGGCGTGCAGCGCCGTGGACTGCTCCTTCACCGGAAAGATCTGCGTGAACTCCTGCGGTGACTTCGTGACGAACCAGTGCACTTCGCAGTACGCCGAGTGTGTGGACAGCAAGGAGGTCATCCGAACCGTCGCTTCCGGCGAGGCGTGCTACAATTCCCAGATTGTGGCCGATTCGGATGCGAAGTGCACGGTCACGGTGGAGGTGACGGAGTCGAAGACGAAGGGGATTCGCGGCCGAAAGTAAATGATGGAACGTCATTTCTTTGTTTGTTTTGACATGGCTTCTCGCGTTCATCCCGGATTGCTGTCCTTGCTCGATAAAAAACTCAACGAAGCCACGTCACCCGAGAATGACAGCGACTATGTGAATCCGAGACTGAAGAATGACATTCTCGTATCCCCCTATTCACCCATTAAGTGTAGGACCAAATTAAGGAGAATCACTTGAGTGTTTCCTACTACGGCAAGATCATGAAGAGAATGGAAAAGAACGATTCCAAAGTGAGACTATTCAACTCTCTATGAAGTGTAGACGCGAAATTTAGCCTTCCAACTCTTATCGTCCTTGGCACTTCATTCCCCCAAGGCGCGCTACCTGTTTGTCCGTGATCTTCAGGTAGTTACCCACAAGCAGGGTTCATTTATAGCACATCGTAGATCTGATTCTGGGAGTCATTTCTCCAGTACCCGAAACGGATAACTCCATGCTGGATATGAAGACTCGACTCATCGAAAACATGGAAATCATGTACACTGCCATCCGCTTCCCTCATTCAAAGGAAATCGCGCTATGGAAAAGAGTATCCGCATTTCTCCATCTGCTTAGAGTACCTACGCGGGTTGCAACACAAGGAGTTTCAGAATCGCAAGAGAATGCGAAGCGAGTCCAATCAAACAACGCCGCCCTCCAAGAGGAAGCAGCATTCTATGGCTCTATTGACAACAGTTGTGAACCAGACCATATGGGATCTATACAGAAACATGGATTTCTTCGAATACGAGTATGATGTGACGATCGAACTGGAACCACCGAAGAACGATGAAAACTGTAGATTTGAAACCTGTATATAACGTGCAGCATTGGGAGCGCTGCTGGACAGACTCTGGGATGATAATGGTAATGACATCTCAGTGAGTAATATAAACACGCCTACCAACAATGAAACACGGCGAGTAGTATCTTCCAATGAAATGAAGAAGGCATATGATGAAATGGAGAAAGCGCAAAGGAACATACAAAATGAGTAGCTCTATCGACTGTAGCTAACACATAGAATCATTCCCACTCTAGAACGGAATGTGGCCTTACTCAAGACCAAAGGAACTGAAAAGTGGCAATTCTTGGGTACTGTAATGAGTAGATCGCGAATCACTCTCGAAAAGATAGAGGATATGCTCGACCGTTGCCAGATTACTACCAAACGTTGTACGCGACTCCTACACATGGGGAAAGAACGCTATGGCAATCGAGATGATACTTCCTTTCTTGTTTCCTCAACACGCTACTGTGGGGGAAAAAGACTGATCATGTGAGTGGCGCAACAAAAGAATAAGGGAAGTGAGTCCACATACAAACAGTATTGCAACAAAGACAGCTATAAAACAATATCACTAAACAATTTGTATTGTGAACATAAGCAGGTAGATTCTTTCATAGATACGTTTATTCGCCGAGAAGTCTCTTTCTGGTATTGACAAGAGCAATGCTGTAACCTCCAGCAAGGCCAATCAGACCCGTAGTGTACATCGTCACCTTCTGAACATACTTACCGTTTCCTCTTCCTATAAATGATGAACGATGCAACACAATAACGTACCGAAGTAAAAACCAAGGGGCAGAGAAACGAGGGTAAAAGCAGCAATGATACCATAATCCTTCCAGGAGAGGTTGCGGTTGATGTTAAGTCTCTTCGGGGCAGTAGCACTCATTGATTCAGCCTGCATTGCGTGAAAACGATAATGGAGAAATGAAGGACTGTGAATGAAACGCACCAGACAGAATAGGGCGTATTTGTGTCACAACAGGGATGGATGGCAAATACACATATTTCAATGGTGTCTGATTGGAAAAGAGGGTTTACAAGTGTTGTGGATAGATTGGATCACTTACAGTGGAATGATGTGAATGGAGTTGAATGTGTTGATAGGCGTATTTGGAATGGGTTTAATTCGCTATTTGGCATTGATTAGTGAGAGGGATAGTGTCGGCAATTCTGGATCACAAAACGATTCAAGATAGAAGAAAAGGCAGCAGTACGATGACTACAATCAGGTAGTACACCCAAATCAGAGAGATAGACTACCCTTGTCAAATGAAACGAGCGTGGAACTACACAATCCAATAGAGGCAGTTGAATAGGTTTGAAACAAACAATCCACATACTCATTCCAACTCCTTACACTACTCACTCTCCTCATCACTTCAAATATCCATACCAAACCCTTTTATATGCCATCTACAGCTCATCTACACCACTCTTACGCTTCCTCTACGCATCCTTGTCAATGCGTGTCACAACAAACATAGAACACAAACGAAAAATTGAAAACACAAGATGTAGGCCGTGTCAGGTTACGCGCCCCGCGTCCGCCGCCGCTCATCTCCTCGAAGACTCGGCCCCCAAACGAGTCTTCATTCTACGCGTCACCACCACACTCGTTTACTTACGTCGATGGCGTCGACGGCCGCCGCGGCGTGTAGATCTGCTTCGGCAACCCCCTATTCCTCAACACGACTACTCACACTTACGCGTGCATGGCGCGACTACTGCGCGTCTCGCGCATGAAGTGCGCCGCCGGGTCCGCCGCCGCCACGGGAATCCGCGTCGGTCTCTCGGCCCCCAAACGAGAGTCCGACCTACGCTTTACAACAACACCCAAACACCTACCGCGGTTCCGCGTAGCGGCGCGTCGCCGCCGTCGTCTTGTCCGCGACGGCGAACGGCTTCACGGGTCCCGCCGGCCGCACCCGTCTCGTCGGCCTCGCCGACTTCACCGCCTTCGCCGCCGCACACTTCGTCGGCTGCATGAAGTGCGGAAGTGATCTAATTGTGACTTGTTTCCTCAAAACCTACTTCTCGTTGTATTCGCTCTCGTAGGCGCTCGCTTCGCTCTCGTCGGCGAGCGCAGTCATCATATCGATATAGGTCTCCTCCTCGGGCTCCTCCTCCGCGTTTTCACTACAACCTTACAAAACACACGCAATACCTACCTGCCATCCTCAAGCAGCCCAGCACAAGGCTGCTTGTGGGCTTCGGTGGCCCGCACAGGGTACGGGACCACCTTGTCCTTCAGAGCCTCTTCAAAGGCCATCAGGACCACCACGAACACTCTCACAACCTCAATCAACATGTTAGAAGCCATCTCAATCAGAAAGAGTCAGAAATAAAGAAAATATGAAATTCAAAAACACCACAAGATCAACGTCACGGCTTTCCCGCGGTTATGTCGCTCGATTTGAACCCGCCTCACGCGCCCCCGCGGTCCCAGCCTGCCGACCTTCCTCCGATCTCTTCTTTTCACACCAAATACACCAATACAGCCCACACAGAGGCCAGAATACCCACGTTTTCGACCAATTCCATCTGCGCCCTCCATACCACCCCATTCTCCTTTCCTTTTCCACCACTAGCATACGCAATACCTCCTCTTTCGTATACGCGCCTTCCCACACATACGCATTCCCACACCCCCACCACTCTCCTCACAAACACGCCAAACGCTCTCCTTCCTTCTCGCATTCACGCATTTCCCTCCAACTTCCTTCCTCGTCGCCACACCTCCACAACCACATCCAACACGTTTGCTATTCAATGCACAATACAACCATCACCTTCTTTCCAACATTCTCCAACACACTCGTGATTGCCCATCAGCCACACAACTCTCCCTCCTTTCCATTCCATTACCCTTTCAGCCTCATCTACGATTCAACAACCCATATAAAACACATACATTCAAACACTCACACAAGTCTTCTCCATTCTCATGATTACCACGCCCATTCCATTCGTTACCCTTCCCGATTCCGCTCTTCATCACCCGATTGCATTTCCAATTCCAATCCCAATTCAACCTTAACTCTTCCGATTACGCACACCTAACCATTCTACATCCTCTCTATTCTTCAATGCTTCCTTCCTAGCTTCAAAACATTTAACTTCCAAAACCCGTCCATACTCTGCCTAATCCTTAACCACATCCTCCACAACTACATGCCAGCTCCGCGCCTCCATATTCCTTCTCACTCCCTCGTAATTCTCACTACAACCTCCATACACCTTCATACACACTCGATTCCATTCATTCTGTGCTCTACGACTCATTTCTTCTTCAAAACGCTGACTACACCTCTCAACACATCAGCACTCTCAGATGTCTTCGATATCCCTTCAACAACACTCTACCATCCATCCTCATTCCAATTCCCGTAATATTCACTTTCTATCTTCATACCTATCAATCTTTCAATGCCCCTTCTTACAAATTACCCCCGTTTTTCGCCCTCTTCTCATTTCAACTCCATTCTACTCCACACTCTCAACACATCTGCTAACATCCCACCAATCAACTCCTCTTCCTACTCATACACACTCCTCATTTACACACCCTCTCCTTTAAACCACTTCCATTCTTTCTCTATTCCTCTCCTCTACTCCTTTCGCACACTTCTAACACGTACACACTTCATCTCTCACTTTCGATTCTCAATACGCCAATCCTTTCTCCTCCTTCTCTTTATTCAAACAAACAATCCACACACTCATTCCAACTCCTTACACTACTCACTCTCCTCATCACTTCAAATATCCATACCAAACCCTTTCATATGCCATCTACAGCCCATCTACACCACTCTTACGCTTCCTCGACGCATCCTTGTCAATGCGTGTCACAACAAACAGGTTACTTTGTCTTCTTCACAAAGCGCATGATACTCGGTCGTAGAGTCGGTTTTCTCGTTGCTTTCTGTAGTTTCTTTTCTTCTACTTTTGTTTCCTTCACTTCGGTTTCGTTTTCCTTCACAGGTGCACTTTCCGCCACTTTCTCTTCCTTCTCAACAGATGATTGTTGTAGCAACTCCATTAGTGTAGGCTGAGCCGCATAGCCTGTTTCCTCGTAGTGTCCGAGCATCGTGTCAAACCCCAATTGCATTGCATTTGTGGGATTCGGAGAAATGCCGGCATGATTGTTTATGCCGTACATATCGCGGTTGTGGGAGTAATTGTACATGCCGTATGGAGGGACATTGACCGGATCTTGGAATGACGGCATTTGCAGATTCATCGGAGAGGGTTGGTTGTCCTCCTTGGGGAGGAGAAGGTCGTTGAAGGGATAGAACGGAAGATCGCCGGTGGGTGATGAATTGAATTGATGATGCGGTGACAGCGGCGCTTGCGAGAGAATCGGAGTCATGGCAGGGGACTGCGGCTCCTCGTTGGTGAACAGAGAGAAGATGCTCTGTGGAGACAGCGTATCCAACGTGATCGGCGGAAAGGCGGGCAATTCTGCCTCGTTCTTCTCCTGCGCTTGTGGCTTCTCCTCTTCCTTCGGTTCCTTTGGTTCCTTCGGTTCCTTCGGTTCCTTCGGTTCCTTCGGTTCCTTCGGTTCCTTCGGTTCCTTCGGTTCCTTCGGTTCCTTCGTCTTTGCAGACCTCACCTCCAAATGCGGTTGCAACTCCAATTCTTCCTCTGCAGTTGTTTCCTTCTGCTCCGCGTTCTCCTCCTGCCACTCCTCAAGGTCAAACCCGGTGGAGGCAGGTTGAAGCGCATCATCATGCATCACCATCATCTCCGCAAACTCCGGTTTCTTCACGTGATGCGACTTCTCCCACTTCTTCTGAAGCGAAGCAAACAGCGTGTTCATCACGTCCACCTTCAGGTTCTCCGGAATGAACACGTCCTCTCCCTCCAAGAAGGAATTCACAATGCAGGAAATGCGTATGGTGTTCTCCGACGGCTCCAACGTCTTCTAGGTGTGACCACAATTATTCGAGTGCACGGAGAGATCCATGTCTGGAATCTCGAATTCATCGGGCATGTCCCAGTCGCAGGTCTGCTCAACCGAAATGCTGTAAATCCAGGGGGACACCTCCTTCACGGCACGATCGATGTTGAAGGGCGCCTTGTTCATCTCGTCAATGATGGCATGCAATGCTTCCGGCGTCTTTGAAGTGAAACAAGCAAACAACACATACGTAGATATACTGCTTGCCTGTTGGCGTGCTGTCCGCTGAGGGAGTGACAAGAGAAGCGGGAGTTCCAGATGATTCAGGATCGGGTGTAGAAGGAAGAGCGCCGTTGAGCATAGCGAAGATGCCGTCATCGGCCGAGTACTCCTTCTTCTCGCCAACTTCCTTCTTCGGGGTCGGAGGATGATAACGCTTTGGATCTCTGTTGGGTTTGCACCGGACGTATTTTCGTCCGTTGTTGCTTCTCGGGTGATTGTCTTGTCTTGGTTTCACCCCCTTTCCCTTGGGATTGGCTCCCATCTACAGATGATGATATCTCTTAAGGATTGGACTCGATGACTCGTAGTATCCCTAGAAGATGAATACTAAAAGGTGTGGATTACGTCTTCTCAATGTTGGCTGTCTTTGATTCTTGTTCCATGGAAGCTGCACAATTATAAATAGCATGATAGTCGGTACCGATATCAAAATAGATGGGCGTGAACTTCTTTCGTAATGCCTAGAATGCGTAAGAGTGTGTAACGATCCATTACCTTCTGTTACTACAAAACACTTGATGTGCTATAGCAAAAAGAGTAGGAAATGCTTGATTTCACCTCTTTGATACTGAGTTCCGTGTCACATTAAACGGATTCCACTTTTCTAACCGTTTTTTCTCCATTGTGAAACGGACGCTCAGGCTGTCTCATCTCCTTGATCAATGGGATGCAGAATGACAAGGAATGCCTTCAGAGCGGTTGCGATGGATCATCTCCATTTGGGAAGGGGAGTGTGTTGCAGAAAACAAGACAGTCCATTTTCTCCTTCACGAGTACTCTCTTTGGAAGCATGAAATAGATGGCCTGGATGATGATGGAGAACAGCACGAAAACACAATAGAGTGATATGCCAACAAGGACTGAGTACCACAGCTTCGCGTAATTGCGAGTCTATGCCTCAATGCGCCATCCATAAACCACTAGCTTGCTCTCGCGTGTGATGTACCACAGTTCGTTGACAAACACGATGACGTTTTCGGCCACTTCAAATGAGAGGGGAAGAAGAGGCATACCAATCTGGGCAAACGCGAGGATCTTCTGATAAGCAAAGGAAGTAGCGACCTTCAATGGCTTTAAAACAGGGAATAGGATTGTGGAAACTAAGGGTGAGGAGGAGGAATGGGAATCACGAATCGGATAGACGTGCTTCGCGAAAAACGCATGAATGGGAATGAAAAACGACGCCACAGACGTGAACAGATAACGGAAATCGGGATCGCGCTGAATGGCGTGGAATGCCGATTGGAGTTCCTTCTTCAAGTCGTTGAACCAAGTGGAGACATAGTCGGAGAGATGATCAAGAACGGGCTTGGCGGAATTGAGCTTCTTCTTGGTGAAGGCGCTGATATGAAGAGAAGAATCGAGAGACTTCACTCTCTTCTCCCAGTCCTTCCGTTCAGTCTTCAGCAGGTTGTTCTTGTTGACGTAACTGGAATACTCCTATGGGTTGGGTGGAAAGGACAGGTATACCGTTTTCAGGGATGTGAGCTGCGTCTCGCACTTCTTCAGCTCTTCCTGCAGTCCTTCGATTTTGTCATCCAGGCTCTTCTTCAACCGATTCTCCTCCATTGTATGCTCCAACCTCAAGTCCTCTTTCGCTTTCTACAATGTTAATGTCTCTAATACAAAATCGCAAACAAGGATCTCCTTCAGCAGCATAATTTCCTTCTTCTGCTCCGCCTGTTTTGTGAGCATTCACGATCACGCGCCTACGATCGTTTTAGGAATGGGACGCGTGTTCTTTGGCACCATCGTTGGGATCGGCATGTCCTGAGAAAGGCCGCATGCGAGTACAACAAGGAGGAACAAGAATGCTACAGCGGTAAATAGAACGCAAATCGACAGGTACGCTTGATCGAACTCATTCGTCTCTATCCAAACCGAAAAGAAAACTCAAACGCACAGAGTTGTCTGAACAAACAGCACTCAAAAGCCAACGACACCCAGAGAAGCGTCCGTATCAGGCCGTGCAGTAATGATCTGCACCTGCTCAATGATATAGTTCACCTTGTCCTGGATCTCACGGACATCTTCATTGTACAAACACTCCATAACGCACATAGCGTCCTTCAGCTTTGCATCTAGACGTCAATTCCATTCACGGTTGCCACCGTTGGTTCCCATGGTAATGGGCAAATCGTCAAGCGACCACTTCGGAGGGAGCAGCTTTCCGTCCTGAATTTGCGACATCAGCGACTTGAGCTCCTTTTCGATCATCTACACGTCATCTTTATGATGCACAGGAACATCGAGCAGAACAGAGATATTGTTCTCATCTACGACACTGATGTTCATCAGCTTCGCAATCGAAAGCAAACTGTTGCGGAAAGACTCCAGTAGCTTCACGTCCTCATCACTGAGAACCACTTCCTTCGGAGGAGCATTGTAGATTTCGTCTACACATGAAGCCATCACAATAGAGTCACGGTTATCTTCATATTCCACGTTCACTGCATGAGAGGCAATCCACAGAAGGCACTGCAGTTTGTTATCTTCATTGTATTGGGCTCCCAGACACGGGCAATTTAGTTCATACAGATACTGCAAATAACGGAGAAACAGTTAGTTTACCTTCTCGAATACCTTGTTCCAGTCCCTGTCATTCTTCCGGAGTGCCTCACGGTCTGAAATGTCGTACCTATACTCGTACTCGGCGAGAAACACACTACAGACGAATGCATTGATCTTCTAGCCAAGAAACCATGTTTACAATTGTCTGCTTTGCTACTGATAAAGGTCGCACTCCGATTTTACAAAGAAGACTACTGTCATTTGCAAAGGGACAGCCAACGGCTCGCAGTCGCATGCGGATGGCAGAAACGGTCTTGTCACGGTTCATTCCCAACGCAGGTAATAATAAGTGAGAAACTGATGCTCTTCTGAAGTGCAGAAAACCGCACCATTTCGGATTGTTGACAGACTTCTTCGTCCCATTCCCAGTATTCTATTCCTTGCTTGAAGGAATTCATACCCACAGCCGTCACACATAAGAAGTATCAACATGTCGCATTCTGGCCTTCAACGCGACATTCTCTCCTTTTACAAAATGGTGTTGAGAAAGGCGCAGCAGCAGCCTCCCGAAATGCGTAAATGCATCGAGGATTATGCTCGAAGCGAGTTCCGAAAGAATGTGAGTGGTGTTCACACGTAATCACCTAGGCCTACTCCGTAAAGAAAAGTGACTTCTACAAAATCGACTATCTCTGTCATCAGGGAATGAAGATGTACAAACAGCTCGATTCCCCTGGTTTTGCCGGCTTCTCTTTTATGAAAGGAAGCAAAGGATAAAAGTGGCTCTGTTTGTTGATCGACACTCTGATCATGAGCGAATGGTTGTGGTTTGCTCGTGGATGTGCTGTCCTTTCAATGGGGGATGGTTGGAGAGAGGAGTGTCTTTGTCACTTCTTCTTTCGTAGTGTGGATGAACAGCAAAGAAGACGGCACACTTCATGTAGGCCTTCTTGAATGGGACGATTCACGAAGGGAAAAGTGGGGATATGGAGTTGTCGGGGGAATTGAATCGCTATGCGATAATAGCGATGTGCTCAACTCCATTATCGATTGTCTGAGTGTAGAAGTGGGTGAAATGCCTGTTTCGTAGATCTCCGATATGCGGCCCTTTTCTATGTCATCGAAGCGGATTTGGAATGAATTCCAATCAACAAACTACAACTGGAATATTCGGGTTCTGAAAGACTTTTCCGGCTCTTCTTACCCTCGGAAGGAGGAAACCCTTTCTTTTCAGGATTATCTCAACCAGTACGTGAAGTGGAAGAATCGACAAAACTGGTTTTATCGAGTGGTGAAGAGGGAAGACGATTTGTCCGAAATGCTTGTACGTGCTCTCTACCAGTATCATCACTAGATGGACAGTATCAAATACGGTCGTCTTATCATTGGCTACGAGACATATGTTGTCTTCATCGGCTTTCCTCTAGCCTGTATCGTTTTCACGATTCTAATGATGCTATACTTGAATAACGTCGTAGGGTGTGCAGATGACTTTTTCCGTAGATACACATCCCCGTATCTGCCATTTACGACTTCATCTGCTTCTACCTCATCCTGCTCCTTCCCTTCCTCTGCTTCCCCGGAGTCTACGTCTATGCGAATACCAAGAAAGTCGTGTACGCAATCCCATTCCCATTCAATCTAGCAATCGCGCGTGGTTCCTCAGCAACTTCAATTGCAATCTCATCTTCGCGCTGATCAAAAGCGACTTCGTCACACGCAACCAGCGCGAGTCCAAATCCTCCGTCAAATACATCAGCAACAACGAAGTCGTCTTTACCAATAATACCCACTATTTCTACCTCCTCGCCCAGATTCTGATCGTGTACTTCGGAATCTTCTGTCTCTTCTTCGCCGCCAATTTGTATCAGTCACTGCCGAACATTCCGGCGTGGACGTTTGTTGTCGTGTTGTGGACGTTCACGCTGTTTTACGGCATTGCCATGCATCTGAAAATGAAGTGGGCGTTTCACCGGCGTGTCACTCCTAGTTCCGCGGGAATTCGCAAGGACGACGACAAGTGGGAGTACGCGTACTTCTACTTCTTCGTGCTGCAACTGGGTCTGCTCTCCTCTTATATCCTCTTTTCTGTCCCGAATCTGTACTGGACGCTTCTTCCCCTTCTCATTGTTCTCGGTCTGTTTGTTCGCTCCTGTTCACCCACAGGCTGTGCCTTCGTGATCGTGGCCAGTCTGTTCATTGGTTTGTTGCGAGTGAGTGCCAACGGCATTTCGTCGCAGCGCCATCTCGTCGGTACAATGGCGATCGGGCTTCTCTTCCTCCTCCTCTTCTTCGTGCACCTCACCGATCGCTTCGGGCGCGGCAAACACATCTCTTCCGTCGTTCTCTGCATCGAAATCATGATTCCGGAAGTACCCCCGATTTCGCTCCCTCACTCCCAGATTTGCTCCTTTTATCCCGTGGCCATGTACCTCTCTACCATGTATCGCAACTTCCCTCCGATTCTGGCACACAACAATGTGAATCTGCTTTACAACTCCCTCTATCTCCAATCCCTTATTCAAACGCACTTCGACCTCAAGTCGCGGTTGCGGCAGCTGATGCAGACAGAATCGCGGTTATTGCGCTTTATCATCTGCTCGCAGCTTTTCAAGTCCTTCATCCAAACGCCCTCCATCATGGAATCGCCCCACTTTCCCAGTTTACTTGTGTGCATGCAGTGATGCATAGTGATCATGGAGCTGGTGGACGAGCTTCGACACAATCCGCATCCCGATGTGATTCACGCTCTTCACGCACTTCACAACACCGGCGTCACCTTCAGTCCGCTGCTGGAGTGCATCATCAACGAAGTGATGGAGGACGGAACCGACGGAGTGCCCGATGTGGAGGCCCATCCGCGCGAATTGCCGCTGGCGTTCGATATGCACCAGCACGGGGACGTGGGACTTCCTGCGCTCAATCCTGCCGTGAGTGCTCTCTTGGAGGGAGATCAGCAGCGGGAGAGAATCGTGAACGAGTTGGCGTCGTCCCTGTTCTCGATGCTGGAGGAGGCGTCGTTCGAGGATAGCTTCAATCGTATGTAACATACCCTGTCGCGTGTTGTTTTCAAACAATCGGTTTCCGTTTCGTTTATGCTCTCGTCCCTCTCTAGGAGAGCTCCAACGCTGTGTGCGGTCCGTTTGGCATGCGCAAGATGGTCTCAAACACCATTGTTGCCGCGTTCCTTCTTGGTTTCCAGTATGCCCCGGTCCTATTCTTCGCGGAGCCAAGACCCGCTGTACGTCCCGTTCGTCACCGACTTGCCCCGAGAGCAAGCCTCCATCATGTTTTGGGTGTCGAAGAACACCAACTTGAAGGAGGTGAATGTCAACCTTCGTGTATTCCGTGCCGAAATGTGCTCAGCTGTAGAAAGCCTATCTTCCCTTCTACTCCTTCTCATTTGACTGCTACATGCATTTTAACAACAGCACGGCGGTGAGCAGCTATAGTGACAGCGATTCCTCGAAGCGCAAGAAGTGTCAGGTATATGCCGGAAAGGAATACAACTACAAACTCGTTTAGTGTGGCGTTTTGAGGTGAACGATAGATGGAGGAGATGAAGGTGTCGTCGGGGAGCGCAGTGCCATTGGATCAGGAGATCATGCAGGGAGTGAAGGAGATCGAGCCCTGGGCAATTTTCGAGCAGACCGCCTGGGAGTATGCGAGGACGATGGTGGAAGAGGAAGTGGAATACAGTTGCGGGTAATTATCGGTAGGAACGTCGCAAGCTCTACCAGAAGTCCTACATCAAGCGTGACTCGATCAAGAACATCACATTTGAGTATAAGAACCGTCACGTGAAGATGCTGATGCTTCCCGTGGTAATCGCGCAGAACAACAACCTGCACGATTTCTTCACCATTTTCATCAGCGGCGTGACTGGCATCCCGACCGGCCTGTCGCTGCATCGTCTTCCGAAGATCAAGAATGTTCCATGGATCCGTCTGGTTGGGTGCGGCGTTGGCTTCTAAGGAGTAGGACAAGATCGTCATTCCTTTCTTGAAGTATGGTTATCAGAAATTGATGGATGCCATGATTCGGGTTGCTTTCTGCTCTCTTCCTTCATTGATAGTTTCATTACGCCAGAGAGCAGAAGCGCCTCGTTCAAATTCAGAACAAGGTGGCAATGTCGAACAATGCAGAATTGGTGGAGAAGTTCTACCGAAAGAAGTTCGCTCGTGAGGCGCGTTGGGAAGAGTGGCGAGAGCGTTTCATCGGAATCATGGAACGCTTCCACATTAATTACCACAGTTACGCGGACGAGTACGAGGAGTTCGTAACGCAGAAGATGAAGCAGCAGCGAACGTCCAGTCAGTCTTCTCGCTCTTCCTCCGTGCCGCATCATCGCGACTTTTACGAAGTGCTGGGCGTGGACCGGTCTGCGAGCGAGGAGGAGATCAAGCGCAGTTTCCGCGTGCTGATTATGCGTTACCACCCCGATTACTACCAGTGACAGATTCGTCTCCATTTCATGGCGTAGTGGCCCCGACGCTGCGGAACGGACCCAGGAGCTGATTGAAGCGTATCAGACGCTGCGAAACCCGGACAAACGCTATCATTACGACCTTACTCTGCATTTGCGTGTTTGTTGAAACAAGGAGCTGTAATACTGTTACAATGGCTGCTCACCGGAGATCTGACCGTAATAGGGGAAGATCTTGTCCGCCTCCTTCTCCAATGGAGGCAATGGCTTGGACTGGTCATTCGCGTTCTCCAGCACGTCCGCCTCCTTTGGCAGCACGGCACCACTCGTTGGAATGATCTGATGGAAGGATCCCGGCATCATGGAATTCATCGAAACGCTCAGCTCGGGCAATGGCTGCTGGCCCGGGATCATCATCTCCGTCACTGGCGGAATGGTGGTCGTGGGAATGCCGGAGATGGGCATTGGCGAGATGGGCGGGTAGTACGCCGGCTGGCGGTGCTTGTCCGCCTGCTGCGTGGCGTAGCGGCGCGCGGGCTCCGGAGGCGTGTACTCGCCCTAGCGGTCAGAGAGGAGGAACGAACCAACTCGCTTGATTAACTCCTCCACCTCCTCCTTCTTCAAGAAGCGGCCGTCTAGTATTGAAAGAAAGCAAGAGGCAGGTACTAGGGCCCCGGATTCGACGCATGGCGTGTTCATGGCGCGATTCGTGCATGTAGGCTTTATCCCTCTTCGAGATGAGGTGCTCCGACTCCCACTTCGCGCGGGCCTTTCTCCGGAGGAGGATGCGGTTGTACTGCTTGGCGTTCACGAAAATAGGCTCTTCTTCCGTTCCATCATTCTGGGGCGGAGCGCGGGGGTAAATGCTTTGAAAATTCTGCGATGTCTACGGTAAAGCAGTATGTGGAAGAGCACATTATATCCTGTGGACAATCCATAGCCCTGGGTGGACGATTGCATCTGTCCCACCGGGGGAATGTTAATAAACCCTCCGTAGTTCTGATCCACACGTGAGTTCATCACTCTGTTCAAATCTGAGCGTAATGAGCAAAGCAGAAGAGTGAACCTTGTTCCGGTTGGTCCATTGTATACACTCCAACAGTTTGATTGTTTTCTACACACAGTTAGAGAGAAGCACTTGGATGGCAATTTGAGTTTAGCCGTGTCCGTCTCGCTGCCTTTGACACGTTATTCAAAAGATCGTCAAGCATACCATCATTCGACGCCATTCTCGAGTGGGTACAACAGCGCTGTGGATTGGACAATGCGGCGCGGAGGCAATGGTCGTGTTAGTACGGGCGAATCAGTGAGGAAGTCTTCATTCTTGGCACAAGCATGATAGATTTCGTTGGCTCTGTGGGATTCTATTTCCCGCCACTGCACTTCACAGCGTTGATACTCGCTTTCTCCTCTCGGAGAAGAGACGGATCCCTGTGGACGTCCCAGGTTTATCCTCCGTATTGTACCGTTCATTTGCACTCACAGAGGTCCATACGTCCTATGAACAATCACACTGTCCTGTTTCCATATTGTGAATAGAATACGCTGGAAATGCCCTCCAAGAAGTGGCGTCAAGAAAACACTCATCGAGATTCCATTGTTTCGTTGGAGTTGAGTGGAGTCGCACCGAGTTTAAGCTGGAGAAAATGGGAATGAAAACGTTCAGTCTGGGACTGCTTATCTTCATGAATACCGCTCAGGTTATCTTCATGCGTTATGCCAGAACGTGCAGCACGGAGAAGTATGAGTCGACGACGGCCGTCGTGCTGGGAGAGATCATGAAGATCGTGATGTCCTTCTTCCTCATGGTTTTCGAGAACGGTTCCCTCTCCAAGGCGAACAAAATGATTACCACCCAGGCGAAGGAGAACAAGAGAGAGGTGCTGCTGCAGGCCGTGCCGGCTCTTTTGTACACTGTCCAGAATGTGGCCATGTACGTGGCTATTTCCAATCTGGATGCAGGTCTCTTCCAAATCTGCACACGCATGAAGATCCTCATCACGGCTCTGCTGAGCGTGCTGTTCCTGGGAAAGCAGCTGCGTGCTCTGCAGTGGATCAGCCTGTTTATCCTGGTGCTCGGCGTGGTGATTGTGAAGGGAACCAAGTCCTCCGGCACTCCGGCCCCCAACATGAACTTCTTCGTCGGTTTCATCGCGGTGATCATTTCCTCGCTGTCCTCCGGTTTTGCGGGCGTGTTTATGGAGAAGATGTTCAAGGACAAGAAGCTGACCGTGTGGAATCGCAACTTCTGGCTCGCCATCTGGAGCATGCTGGTGGGCATGGCCACGCTGCTGTTCAAGGACTATCACTTCATCTTCCCCTCCGTGTTTTTCAAGAACTACAACATCTACGCCTGGATTGCCGTGTTCCTCCTGGCCGTCGGCGGACTCGTCATCGGCCTGGTGCTCAAGTACGCTGACAACATTCTGAAGGCGTTCGCCGGATCAGCCTCCATCCTCATTTCCACGGTTCTCTCCGTGTTTATCTTCCACACCCATCTGACGAGCAATTTCGTCATCGGCGGAACGCTGGTGATGATCGCCGTTGTACTCTACAGCTACGGAGGTAGGAAGGTGGAGTACAAGCCCGTGCCTACGCAGGAGAAGACCAACGTGTAGTGTGTGTACCTCCCTGTTTGTTGGAACGCGCGTTTCTACTCCTGCTTGGGCCTCGCCAAATTCGCGAAATAACCGCAACTGCGCCTGAGCCATTCTCTGG
>OIWT01001279.1_pt1 | contig 30999 bp, 1 predicted proteins | sample 1587701 | NCBI WGS metagenome assembly OIWT01 (sample SAMEA3888904, study PRJEB22519) | human gut metagenome | biome: human gut; feature: human-associated habitat; material: faeces | place: Denmark | collected 2009 | reverse complement strand
TGCGACCCGTCGCGCCACAACCCTGGCGCGGCCTTCGCGGCGATGAAATCGCAGCCGGTGGATTTGTTCCCCTACACGGAGCACTGCGAGTTGATGACCCTGTTTGGCCACATGTAAGTTAGTCGTTTGCGCTGTTCGTTTGAAAACACAAATGTGTTTCGGTCGTGAAAAGGGTCCAGACGCACCGAGAAGGCGTTTTTGGGGAAGGTGCCACGGAGTGCTCAGGGAAAGAGGCTGTCTTTCTCGCTGCCACAAGCGGGTATTTGGATGAAACGCCCGAAAAGGAGCAAAAAAGAGGGAGGTTCTGGAAAGGAGAAAAAGGAAACGCGCGTTCAGTGGTCAGCATGGTCGAGGCGGGCTTGATAGGGATGGATTGGCGACGACTAAACGTTCGAGATGTTAATCCAGTATTGGTTTCTCTTAGAGAGTAGTATATGTAAGTTCTTCGCTGATAACGGCGCTATTTGTTCTCACCGGTATTCCTAGATAATTAGATTTCTACATGGAAGCGATTGATTCTGATGATAGTTCTGTCGTTGACCTTTCCCTCGATAGAAATCTTGAGGGGAACGGAGATGGCAGTGCGGCAGGAAATGGAGAGATCAAAAGTGAGTGGATTTGTTCTTTGGAGTAATGGGAAGGTATAGACTATGCGAACAAAATGGAGGAATCTCTAGACAAACTAAAAATGCCGATTACGGATGGAGCCGTGCAGTACGAGGGGTGCCGCGTGCTTGAGGCTCTATCGGAGAGACGTAGTGTGCTGGTTGCTTGGAATTATCGGGTAGCTGAGAGCGTTCAATATTTTTGTGACCAGGGAGCGATTCCGATCCTCATTAAGGCAATGCGTGCTCGAGGCCGCGATCCTCGATTCCAGGCATCCGCGTGCGCGGTTGTGCGGAATATTGGTGGCGACGGTACGGGAACTGGGGAGCGGAGCCTCATGACGTAGAGAGGATCAAGGAGCAGGTGTTCAAGAGCAATGGTATCGAGAACATCGTGAAGAGCATGCTGAACTTCCCTGACCACGAGGACATCCAGGAGAATGCCTGCTTTTGCCTCCAGCATTTTTCCCAATCTGGTAGGGTCGGAGTGGGGGACTGAGGGTTAGGAGAGGCGATTTCCCGTATGCTCCGTACGAACTGCTTCGAGCTGCTCTGCCAGTGCATGAGCAAGTACGCGAACAACGCCGAGCTGCAGACCGCGTCTCTGGAGCTGCTGTGCGTGATGGCGACGACGGACCCCGCGAAGAAGGCGGCGCTGCTCACCCGCGACATCGTGAACCGAGCGATCCAGAACTGCATGGACCAGGCTCCCGAACCACTGTTCGCGATGTCAGTGGTGGCGATCGACTTCATGGCGGACATGGAGGAGTGCCGTCGGCTGCTGCTCGTTCCGCAGGTGCTGCAGGTGTTGCTGGACGCGATGGAGAACTTCCACAACATCGAGATTGCGCTGCACGGCGCGTCGATCTTCGCGACGCTGGCGATCATGGAGCCGTCTTCCCACGACCTGCTGATGGAGGTTGAGAGTTACGCCACGATCATTACCATGGTGACGACCTACGAGGATAGCAAGGCAATCCGAACCACTTGCTTCAGCTACCTGGAGGCCATCTTCGTCGACAAGAACCACTGTCTGACGATCTGCAACAAGGGCGGACTCCCCTTCCTGATCCACGGGATTGAGAAGAAGAAGAAGGAGAAGTTGGTGGCGTACTTGGAGGTCCTGACGACTGTTTTCCAGCACGAGCTTTCGAAGAAGGTGATCGTGAACTCAGGCGTCCTGGATAAGCTCTTCGTGATCCTGAGCAAGAACGCGGAGGAGCCGGCGGTGGTGACGGCGGGGCTGAAGCTGCTGAAGAGCGTGATGACGACCCGGGGCATCATTCCCGCCGTCGTGGAGATGAACTACCTGTCCGCCGTGATCTGGTGCGCGGACAACTACAAGGACGACAAGGAGGTGTGTCTGGAGGTGCTGGAGGTGCTGGACGCGCTCGCCACCTGCCCCGCGGTGCGCGCGCAGATGATCGCCTCCAAGTGCGTGGAGACGGTGTTCGCGATGGAGCCGCTCTTCGCCGAGGAGCACACCTTCCCCGTGCTGGCTTGCCAGATGTTCGCCAACCTGGACGAGAACGCGATGATCAAGGAGCGCCTGGGCGGCGCCGGCATCTTCGACTTCCTGCTCGCTGTGCTGAACCACCACATCGAGAGCGCGGAGGCGACGTGCGCGGCGCTGCGGCTGCTCCGCGAGCAGAGCGCGGCCGTCGAGAAGAACCACAAGAAGGCCGCGACTGCCGAGATGCGTGACGTGCTGTGCGCGATCGTGCTGCGTGAGGACCACGCGAACGCGCTGACGGCGTGCGACCTGCTGGCGGACGTGCTGATGTGGCGGAAGGCGCTGGGCGCGGATCTGTCCCAAAACGACATCCACCAACTGGTGCTGAACCTGGTGAACTGCGTCGAGGACACGGCGTCCATCAACGTGTGCCTGCACTTCCTGCAGGCGATCGGCACGCGGTGCTCGCCGTCCATCGAGAGCTTCCTTTTGCTGCTGTTTGCCCTGATGAACGCGCCATCGCTGGACGACGCGTGCCAGGTGTCGATCCTGGAGGTGCTGCGCACGATCATCAACAACGAGATGTACGTGCAGGTGATGGCCATGGCGCCGTACCTCGCGCGCTTCTTCGGCATCGTGGAGCAGTGGAAGAAGACGCCCGCACGGCTGGCGGACCTGCTGCAGCTGAACAAGTCGGTGCTGACGAGCAAGAGCTGCATCTCGGCGCTGATCAACTGCAACGGCATCCAGCTGTTCACGGACCTGGCGAAGGCGTTCGACGTGGAGGCGCTGCTGACGCCCGTGTTCTGCGTGCTGGCGGCGGGACTGTCCTCGAAGAACGCGGTGCCGATCTTCCTGAACCACAAGTGCCTGGAGCGCGTGTACGAGGTGATGGAGAAGTACGTGGAGAACCAGGAGCTGGAGGTGGCGTGCTGCACGATCCTGCTGCACGTGGCGAGCACGCGCGGCGGCATGACGAGCGTGATGCAGGCGCGGAACTACGTGCCGGCGATCCGCAACCTGGAGCAGAGCAGCGAGGAGTACGACGAGGTGTGCTGCAGCCTGCTGAGCGTCCTCTCGCACGACAGCGTGAACCACTACAAGCTGATCGAGGCGGGCGCGGCGCGCGCGCTGCTGCAGGTGCTGTCGGAGCGCGTGAGTGACGAGATCGCGGACATCGCGCTGACGGCGGTGAAGAACCTCATCCAGAACCCCGAGATCGTGCCGACCTTCACCGAGAAGGAGAACCTGGAGGTGCTGTGCGCGGCGTTCTCCGTGGTGCGCGGCCAGGCGCACTTCACGCTCTGCGACGTGCTGCTGCTGGTGCTGGGAGAGGTGAAGGCGTTCCCGTCGCCCGTGTCGCCGACCGTCGCCGAGACGGTGGTGCTGCTGACGGCGGAGAAGGCGCAGGAGGTGACGACGATGCAGCAGCTAGTGGCGATCCTGAAGCAGGCGTCGGCGACCGCGGAGAACCGTGAGGTGATGATCCAGAGCGGCGTGGTCGCCATGGTGTTCGACCGCATCGCGAACTTCTTGACGAACCGCGACCTGGTGCTGCTGCTGTTCTCGGCGTTCGAGCCCTACTGGGGCGAGGAGGTCTTCGCGCGCGCGGTGGTGGCGTGCAAGGACGCGGAGGTGATCGTGCCGGTGATGTCGCGCTACACGACGGTGACGGCGATCCAGAGCGCGGCGATCAAGACGCTGCTGGCGACGGTGCAGTTCGTGCCCGCGGCGGTGACGCAGCTGCAGGCGACGGTGGTGTGCATCCGCTGCATCCAGCTGTGCATCTCCGATGACCAGATCGTGCTGGACGGCTGCCGCACGCTGCTGTGCATGGTCTCGGACCCCGACGCGGAGACGGCGGTGGCGAGCCGCCAGAGCGTGGTGGCGAACGGCGGGCTGGAGCCCTTCTACACGACGCTGCAGCGCTACCCGAAGAACGCGGCGATCGTGGAGGTGGTGCTGCGCGCGCTGCGCTGCCTGGCGGACGGCTCGTCGGACGTGAACCGCATCGCGTCGGCGGCGTACCTGCGCACGCTGATGCTGGTGTACTCGAACTTCGGCACGGACGCGAAGCTGACGACGCTGTTCGTGCAGCTGATCTGCAGCCTGTCGGCGATCGAGAGCTGCCAGGCGGCCATCATCCAGAGCGGCATCATCGCGAAGACGGTGCAGTCGACGCAGACCTTCCCCGAGGCGCACGAGCTGCTGTTCGCCGTGGCCGGGTCCATCAGCCACCTGGCGCTGCGCGGCACGGCGGTGTGCGAGGCGTTCCACAAGTTCGGCGCGGAGTCGGTGCTGCTGGCGGCGCTGAAGACGGCGGACATCCCCGCGGAGACGGCGATCCTGATCGCGACGGTGCTGCCGCTGTTCTTCCAGATCAAGAGCAACCCCGACGCCTTCGTCGGCGAGGGCGGCGTGGAGGCCTTCCTGCAGATCGCGGCGACGTACCCGGAGGACGTGGTGCTGCACGGCGAGTTCATCGCGTGCCTGTCGGTGCTGTCGAAGGCGCTGGCGCTGCGGCCGGCGATCGCGAAGGACGCGGTGCTGGACTTCGTGCTGACGTCGCTGCAGCTGTGCTGCGAGGTGGAGGAGTACGCGGTGTGCGCGCTGACGCTGTTCTCGGTGGCGGTGGAGAACGACGCGTGGCTGCGCGCGCAGTACGAGGCGTTCTTCGACGCGGTGATCCTGCTGATGCAGTCCTTCCCGCAGTCGCACGACGTGGCGATGGCGGCGTCGGAGCTGTGCCTGGTGGTGATGGACTACCTGTGGGAGCACGGCGTGGAGTACTACATGAAGAACGCGGGCGCGGAGGCGGAGGTGGAGTACCTGCAGCTGTTCATCAACAACAAGGACGTGGTGGTGGACTGCTGCCGCGTGCTGAAGCGCTGCCAGGTGGTGGACGACGAGACGCAGCTGAACATCCTGACGACGACGATGCTGGTGATGAACTCCTTCTCCAAGGACGCCAAGATCCACCTGGCGATCGCGGAGATGCTGCTGTCGCTCTCGCAGTTCGCCAACGCCTCGCCGAAGATGGTGCGGCTGGAGGTGTACAACGCGCTGATGAAGTCGATGAACACCTTCTCCAACAGCCCCAAGCACGTGGAGGCCATCCTCCGCGCGCTCATCGTGATCCTGCGCGCGGCGACCACGCCCACCTCCTTCGTGAGCTGGTCGAACCTGCGCACGCTGTACCGCGTGGCGGGCGACTACCGCGAGGACGACACCATCCTGACGCTAACGGCGCGCGTGCTGGAGGCCGTGGCGCCGACCAGCGCGGCGGAGCTGGTGAAGACGGGCTTCGTGGACATCATGCTGTTCGGCGTGAAGAACTCGGGCGACCGCACCTGCATCATCGCGTGCTGCGACGCGCTGGCGGCGCTGGCGTGCTGCAGCGAGTGCCTGTACATCCTGAGCCAGCAGGCGTGCAGCAACGAGGTGCTGCACATCATCAAGACCTACAGCGCGGACGCGGAGGTGACGGCGGCGGCGCTGGGCCTGCTGGCGGCGATGTGCAACAGCGACGACTCGCTGCGCGAGATGGACAGCGCGCACTTCGTGAAGGAGCTGTGGGCGGTGCTGGTGTCCTTCATCGCGGAGGAGCGCGTGGTGGCGCTGTGCGCGCGCGTGATCAACGCGCTGGCGCGCTCGCAGGAGGGCTCGCACAAGGAGCTGATGGCGTGCTTCGACAAGGGCGTGTACTGCACGATCCTGACGAGCCACGCGGCGAGCGAGGGCGTGCTGGCGGGCGCGCTGAGCCTGCTGTCGCTGCACATGCGCGACATGAAGAAGCAGCCGCTGGCGCCCGAGCTGGACCTGGTGGCGTTCTGCGAGCAGGCGCTGGAGACGTTCGCGGACAGCGTCAGCGTGTGCGGCGCGTGCTTCGAGCTGATGCGCGAGAGCCTGGTGACGCTGAAGCTGAAGTCGGTGGTGGCGAGCGGCCAGACGTTCTTCTCGGCGGTGGAGCACTCGATGGGCCTGGTGGTGGAGGCGATGGTGAAGAAGCAGGCGTCGGCGGCGCTGCTGTCGATGAAGGACGCGGAGGTGGTGCTGGTGATGAGCGCAATGCAGCTGCTGCAGGCGCTGATCCCCGAGTGCGAGGCGTGCGCGAACAGCAACGAGCTGGTGCGCTGCGTGGTGAAGACGCTGACGATCTACCGGTCGCTGCGGGAGGTGCTGCTGCTGGCGGTGGAGGTGCTGAGCATCATCACGCGCTACCCGTGCATCAACACGATGTGGGAGATGGACGTGCTGTCCGTGCTGAAGAACTGCACCAAGAGCGAGGACGTCGCGTTCACGCGCGCGGCGTGCGTGATCCTGGACTGCTTCTCGGCGGAGAAGAGCTACGCGGACGCGCTGGTGCTGAACGAGGTGCCGGAGGTGGTGCTGGTGCTGATGAGCAAGAACGAGAAGGACCACGTGGTGATCCACCACTGCGTGCACATCGTGGGCAACCTGCTGCATAGCGTGTCCATCGCGGCGGCGCTGCTGAGCGACATGATCGCCGTGACGACGCGCGTGGTGCGTGCGGGCGGCTGCGAGGACGCGCTGCTGATCGACGTGTTCGCCATGTTCAAGAACGCGGCGACGAACGCGGCGGACTACGCGGCGCTGCTGAGCAGCCAGAGCGTGGTGAGCACCATCGTGGCGCTGATGGGCGCGTACATGAGGAACACGTCGGTGCTGACGGCGGCGGTGGACGCGCTGATCGCGAACACGGTGGCGCTGAACAGCCACATCCAGCTGGCGACGAAGGAGGGCATGGGCACGCTGGAGACGGTGCTGAAGACGTACAAGGGCGGCGACCTGCGGCTGTACGCGGGCGCGGTCAAGGTGCTGAACAACCTGGCGGTGAACCCGTCGATGACGTACAACCTGGTGTGCGACGCGATGGTGGGCCACGCGCTGGAGGCGATCGCGGTGCTGCACGACGAGGAGAAGTACCTGGTGGTGGCGCTGTCGCTGATCTCGCGCCTGCTTGCGCTGGATGAGGAGAAGAAGTATAAGAAGCAGCTGCTGGGCGAGAAGGTGGTGGCGACGAGCCTGTTCGCGCTGAAGACGTACACGTCCGGCGCGGCGATCCACTTCGCGTGCGTGCTGCTGCTGCTGGCGCTGGAGGACGCGGCGACGGTCGACACGATCCTGACGAAGAGCGTGGTGGAGAAGGCGGTGGCGCTGCTGGGCGCGCACAAGGAGGAGGAGGAGGTGTGCGAGGACCTGGTGGCGTTCCTGACGTTCTGCGTGGGCAGCCCGAAGGCGGAGTTGGTGTTCGCGCTGGACGCGGCGACGCCGGTGAACGAGTGCATGATGCGGTACTACAACAACCAGGAGCTGGTGGCGAAGTGCCTGCACCTGCTGTCGCAGCTGCGCGCGGTGGGCCACCTGGACATCCAGCAGATCCTGTCGTCGATGAAGGAGTACCCGATGAACGGCGAGGTGCAGCGCGACGGCTGCGTGACGCTGGTGAGCTACCTGTCGGCGGAGGTGAAGAACGCGAAGCGCGTCATGGACCTGGGTGGCATCCCCGTGTGCGAACAGGCGGTGGAGCGCTTCTTCGACGACCTGGCGATCCAGCTGAACGGGCTGAAGCTGCTGTCGCTGGTGGCGACGCAGGAGGCGTGCGTGCCGGCGCTGATCGAGTGCTCGACGCCCGAGGCGACGATCCGGTCGATCAAGCGGTTCCCCGAGGAGAGGGCGATGGTGGAGTCGGCGGTGTCGATCCTGGCGCGGTGCGCGGCGGTGGAGACGACGTTCATCTCGAACTCGGGCAGCCTGGAGTTCATCATCGAGGTGATCCTGAAGCACAAGGCGAACGACACGATCCTGCTGGACGGCTGCCGCTTCATCACGTGCTGCTCGAAGGACTCGCGCCTGGGCCACGGCATGATCGACGCGGGCGTGCTGGGCATCCTGACGTGCATCCTGACGAAGGAGAAGCAGGACCCGGCGCTGGTGGAGTCGTCGCTGGTGGCGATCGCGTCGCTGACGGCGATCCCAGCGGGCCGCGAGTGCATGAGCAGTGCGGAGCTGCTGGCGGTGTTCCTGCCGTTCTACGCGCAGCAGACGAGCGAGTCGCGCGTGGAGTCGTGCTCGTCGATCCTGGCGGACGTGACGGCGGTGGAGGCGTCGCACGAGGCGGTGATGAAGGGCACGTACAAGGTGGTGGTGCGGAACCTGGAGAAGCACATGAACCTGAAGGCGGTGTGCGGCGTGCTGCTGCGCGCGCTGTTCAACCTGTCGGCGAACAAGGCGAACAACGCGCTGCTGATGCAGACGGAGGCGTTCGGGCTGAGCGTGGAGTGCATCCAGCAGTACCTGGAGGAGGAGCAGATCGTGGACATGGCGACGGGCTTCATCGACAACATGCTGAACGCGGACTGCGCGAACCTGGAGGTGTTCAAGGCGAAGGACGGCGTGCGCACGGAGCTGAACGCGCTGAGCAAGCACCCGGCGCACCTGTCGATCTGCCTGCACGTGCTGAACGCGCTGTGCGCAGTGACGCGCACGAACGACTTCATGCGCATCGTGAAGGTGGCGTCGTGCTCAGTGTCGATCTACGACGTGCTGAAGCACCAGTTCGGGCAGTCGGAGATCTTCGCGGCGTGCACGGTGCTGCTGGAGCAGCTGGTGAACGAGCCGTCGCAGCTGGCGCCCATCCTGCGCGTGAACAACATCCGCGACATGATGGTGATGGTGCCGCGCCTGCGCAAGCGCCCCGGCGACGCGTGCAAGCTGCTGACGCTGATCCTGGTGCTGCTGAGCGCGTCCTCCGCGGAGATGATCGGCGAGATCAACATGGAGTCCTTCTTCACGGAGCTGGTGATCTACGCGCACGAGCTGCCCGTGCAGACGAAGGCAGTGGCGTTCCTGCTGAAGGCGTGCGCGGACAAGGCGATCTGCGCGAAGTTCGCCGAGGAGGGCTGCATCCCGCTGCTGGTGCGCGTGATGGAGAAGCACCCGGAGTCGGCGGCGCTGTGCGAGGAGGTGCTGAAGACGCTGGCGTTCACGCTGGTGGACGACGCGGCGATCGCGGCGTTCGCGACGAACAACGGCATCGCGACGACGATCGCGACGATGAAGAGGTTCCAGGAGAGCGTGGAGGTGGCGTACCGCGGCTACTTCGTGCTGTGGACGGCGTGCCACACGCAGGACTACTGCGCGGTGGCGCTGGAGAAGGGCGTGGCGGACGTGCTGCAGTACACGTACGGACATTACATGGAGGAGGAGCGCATCATCGGGTGCTGCATCGGGTTCTGCCACCAGATGGTGCTGTATCCGGTGATCGCGTCGGCGCTGGCGACGACGGCGTGCCTGCAGCTGGTGTTCGCGGTGGTGAAGCGGTACGCGAAGACGGAGGACATCATGGACCACTGCGTGATCATCCTGACGAAGATGCTGGCGGCGGACCTGGCGGTGTCGGCGGTGGTGGAGGCGGACGTGCTGGGCGTGATCGTGGGCGCGATGCGCGCGAGCGAGGAGGAGTCGCCGCTGCGCGAGAGCGTGTGCCTGTTCCTGGTGTACCTGCTGCACGACGAGCAGGCGCGCAACGTGCTGATCCGACTGGACCTGACGAGCTTCCTGATCGGCGTGCTGCAGAGCAGCGAGAAGTGGTCGCTGCTGTCGGCGGTGTGCAAGACGCTGGAGGTGCTGTGCGTGGACGACGCGTCGCTGACGATCATGGAGGACGAGGCGGTGGACGAGCTGTGCGACAAGAAGCTGCACCAGTGCCAGGAGTACCCCGAGTTCATCGGGGCGTGTAGCCTGTTCCTGTGCGCGTTCCTGGAGAACCACGCGCGCAAGGAGGAGGAGGAGAGCTCGCTGCAGACGCCGGACTTCTTCAACTTCGTGTCGCTGCTGCTGGACAAGCCGTACGTGCTGGGAAGCGACGAGATCGTGGTGAGCCTGCTGGCGCTGCTGGGCATGCTGATGCGCACGATGCACCACCCGCCCAAGTACTACGAGATCGCGCTGCCGCTGAAGATGTGCACGCTGCTGAAGCAGTTCGTGGCGCACACGTCGGTGTCGGAGAGCTGCTGGGAGATTCTGGGCATCTGCACAGTGACGGACAAGGACGCGACGCAGCTGATCCGCTTGCACCGCACGCAGGACCTGCTGGAGAACGTGCGCACGAACGCGGCGAGCAAGGTGGTGGTGCAGCGCAGTCTGCCGATCTTCCGGCTGATCGCGAGTAACAGCAGCTTCTCGGAGAGCCTGATGAACGTGGACATTCTGCGCATGCTGCTGATGATCATGCGCAGCTACGCGGAGGACGCGGAGGTGCAGGCCTCGTGCTACACGATCATCGCGCGCATGGTGCAGGAGGTGCCGAGGCAGAAGGACGCGGACGCGGAGGACGAGCTGGACGACGACGAGGTGGCGGAGGAGAAGAAGAAGCGCCGCGACCTGAAGGAAAAGGAGCTGCGCAAGCGCGCGCGCATGCAGAAGAAGCAGGAGACGGACGAGGCGAAGGAGGAGAAGGAGCGCGCGGCGGTGCTGGCGGAGCTGTCGTCGATGGAGGCGATCAACACGCTGGCGAGCTCGGTGAAGCGCTTCGCGGCGAACAAGGGCCTGCTGGTGGACGCGGCGGACACGGTGACGTGCATCTGCCGCGCGAACGAGGAGGGCCGCCGCTACGTGGCGGTGAGCGGCGTGACGACGCCGTTCTTCGAGGCGCTGGAGGGCGCGGACGACAAGACGCTGGACCACCTGCTGGGCGTGCTGTCGGAGCTGGTGCGCGTGTCGACAGTGAAGGCGGTGCTGCACCAGATGCACCCGAGCGCGGTGCTGGTGCGCGTGCTGGCGGCGCACATGGAGAACCTGGTGCTGACGCGCCGCATGATGTGCGTGCTGATGGAGATGTCGTCGTCGGCGGAGCTGCTGGAGGACTTCGTGGAGACGCCGGGCATCGTGGAGGTGGTGGCGGTGCTGAACAAGTACACGAGCGACGCGCACACGCAGATGTTCGCGGCGGGCTACCTGCGGAACCTGATGAAGGGCAAGGACATCCCGAAGGCGTTCCTGGAGGCGAAGGGCGTGGCGGCGGCGGTGTTCTCACTGGGCACGTACCTGCGCAAGCGGAAGCTGATGGCGATGTTCTGCGAGCTGCTGTTCTCGCTGGTGACGAACTACCCCGAGGCGACGAAGCGCGTGTCGTACGATGCGACGCCGGTGCTGCTGAAGTGCATCAAGAAGAACGAGAAGAAGGTGGAGCTGCTGGAGCCGCCGGTGCGGCTGCTGACGCTGCTGATGCGCGACGCGTCGTCGGTGTGCTACGCGAACGAGGTGCTGAAGGGCTGCATGGACGTGGTGTTCGAGCACAACGAGGACAAGACGGTGCTGCCGCCGATGCTGACGATCGCGACGCTGGTGCTGAAGAGCGGACAGGTGACGATCGACTTCTTGAAGTCGGAGACGCTAAAGTTCTTCTACCAGCTGTGCGACCTGTACAAGCAGGAGCCGGTGGTGCTGGGGTACCTGCTGGGCGTGGTGTGCACGATCGCGTTCCTGTCGCGGCACAACCTGGAGCAGCTGGAGGACTTCAAGCTGGCGGAGCTGGCGGTGGACAGCCTGAAGGCGTACGTGAAGACGGAGCTGGTGCAGCAGTACGGCGCGGGCCTGCTGAGCCTGTACACGGACGTGGAGGCGTACCAGCCGATGATGGTGGAGCGGCACGCGCTGGACCTGTTCCTGGTGGCGATGGACAACTTCCCGAGCAACAAGGACCTGGTGCTCTACAGCCTGGAGGGCTGCTCGAACCTGTTGGACCTGCCGGACTGCCTGAAGGCGTTCACGGAGCGGCAGGGCGTGGACAGCACGCTGAAGTGCATGCTGCGGCTGCCGCAGAACATCGACGCGATCATGCTGTCGCTGCGGCTGTGCTACCTGACCTTCCAGCAGGACGCGAGCCAGATCGAGCTGATGGCGCGCGAGGGCGTGGTGGCGGTGCTGCTGTTCGCGGTGAACCACCTGATGAAGGAGGCGGACGACATGGCGTCGGTGCTGCAGATGGTGCAGCTGATCTGCAGCAACAAGCACTGCTGCGAGCTGGTGCTGAAGCAGCCGTTCGTGGCGGCGTTCGCGGAGGTGCACGAGTCGTTCGTGGACGACACGGTGATCAACGAGACGATGCTGTGCATCCTGTGGTACCTGTCGAACTGCGAGGGCATCGCGGAGGTGCTGTTCGAGGAGAACCGCTTCGAGCTGGTGCGCGAGATGATGACGGACTTCAAGCGCAACACGGTGATCCAGACGTGGACGTGCAAGCTGCTGTACAACCTGTCGCTGCGCTACGACTGCCTGGCGCCGCTGCGCGAGTCGCTGATCACGCGCAACCTGCTGCAGGTGGTGAACGACTTCCCGGACAACTACGACATTCTGCGCCCGGCGCTGCGCGCGATCTCGAACCTGCTGAGCAAGGAGATGATCCAGCAGATCGACGTGGTGAGCCTGCTGGACACGGCGTGCCGCGTGCTGAACCGCTACGCGGGCCGCAAGAAGTTCGTGCTGGAGATCATGGAGCTGATCTGCAACCTGGCGAAGAGCCTGACGTCGTACACGACGATCCGCGTGAAGGACATTTTGGACCCGATGGTGGCGGTGATGAAGCGCTTCCGCGGCAACGTGGAGATCATCGTGAAGACGCTGCTGGTGATCGAGATGATGATCCCTGCGGACCCCGAGGGCGAGCAGCTGAAGGAGGCGAACCTGCTGAAGGTGGTGGTGGGCGTGAGCGACCTGTACGAACAGAACGGGGAGGTGCAGGCGGCGGTGTACCGCACGATCTGCGCGATGCTGCACATCCCCGCGTACTTCCGCTGGATGGTGCAGCACATGGACCGGCTGATGGCGTGCATGGACCGCTTCAGCCAGAAGAAGGAGGTGCAGACGGTGTGCGTGCGCGTGCTGACGCGGCTGTGCGACGACCAGGACGTGCTGGAGAGCATGGACGACGCGGTGCTGAAGGCGCTGGACACGCTGCTGGTGCGCTTCCCGTACGACGAGGAGCTGAACCTGGCGACGGTGCACTGCATCCGGAGACTGCTGTCGGTGCCGGAGCTGTGCGAGGCCTTCGTGAAGATGGAGGGCGCGGCGCACATCTTCGCGACGCTGAAGACGTTCAAGAACCTGGAGCTGCTGGAGGTGTCGCTGCAGATCGTGGACCTGCTGCTGCACAAGAACGAGCTGTACGTGCAGAAGCTGCTGGTGGAGCACTGCGGCGCGCTGCTGGCGACGATCGGCGCGTGCGACGAGAAGCCGTCGCTGCTGACGTTCGTGGCGAAGCTGCTGAGCAACGTGAGCCACGAGGTGCACGACAAGTTGGTGGCGTTCGTGGACGAGATCAGCGCGACGAGCTGCAAGTTCGCGCAGAACAAGGAGGTGGTGAAGTACCTGTTCGCGCTGCTGGCGGAGATCGCGACGGACGGCGACATGTCGCTGCTGCAGCGCATGCAGGACAAGGGCGTGACGCGCGCGACGATCGAAGCAGTGGCGGCGAACACGTCGTCGAAGTCGCTGATCAAGAGCGCGACGAGCCTGATGGCGGCGCTGGTGAGCAACGCGGAGGCGGCGGAGGTGTTTGCGAGCGGCGAGACGATCGTGATGCTGAACGACATCTGCAAGCAGAACCTGAAGAAGCCGGAGGTGGCGCTGAACGTGATCAGCGTGCTGATCAAGCTGGCGGAGAACGAGGCGTGCGCGACGGTGATGAGCGAGAACAACATCATCCAGACGACGGCGCAGACGCTGAACCTCTGCTCGGACAGCGAGGAGCTGATCATCAGCTGCCTGTACCTGCTGAACAACCTGGTGGTGTTCCGCAACTACAAGGCGTTCTCGGAGACGACGCTGATCGCGGACTGCGCGAAGCTGCTGCAGAACTACGTGAAGTTCGCGGTGGACAACGCGGCGCGCACGGTGGAGTCGGACAACGCGGTGACGATCGTGACGCTGTCGCTGAAGCTGCTGTGCGGCATGCTGCCGTGCGACGAGAAGCGTGAGCAGTTCGTGAAGGCGGACCTGGTGGAGATGACGAAGTACATCCTGATGCACTTCAACCACTACGACTCGGTGTTCAACTACGCGGCGCTGCTGCTGCGCGAGCTGGCGGTGGACGAGGACATCCGCCAGGAGATCTTCGACAACAGCGGGCTGGACACGATCCTGGAGACGATGCGCGAGTACCCGATGGAGATCGAGTGCCAGATCACGGGCTGCGCGTTCCTGTCGCTGGTGCTGCGCAACCGCAAGATCTACCGCGACCTGGTGGAGCGCGACGTGGTGGTGCTGGTGATCAACGCGCTGGACAACCACCCGGACAACGCGCACCTGTGCGAGGAGGCGATGAACGCGCTGCTGCCGATGATCCGCGACCGCCGCGTGGTCGACATGCTGATCAAGCTGAAGGCGATGGAGGTGCTGGTGACCAACATGTCGCACTTCCTGCACGAGCAGCAGACGCTGTTGCGCATCGGCGACGTGGTGAGCACGGCCATCCAGACGAGCCCGGTGCTGCACGAGCAGTTCGTGCAGTCGCACGGCGTGGACATCTGCATGGACGCCTTCAAGAACAACAACGACGCGCCGGCGGTGCTGCGCCCGATGGGCACGGTGCTGATGGGCGCGGCGATCTACGACGAGGCGAAGCAGGCGATCGTGGAGCGGGACGGCATCGCGGTGGTGTGCAACACCTTCGAGAAGTACCTGGAGAGCGGCCGTCGCGACGAGATGGTGTGCCAGCGCTGCGCGCAGATCCTGGCGCGCGTGGCGACGCAGGCGGACTACGCGCACCGCATGATCCACGAGGACGTGCTGACGCTGTGCGTGTCGTCGTTCAGCCTGTTCGAAAAGAACGCGGACGTGACGGAGGCGTGCTGCGTGATCGTGCAGCACGTGTGCGCGAGCACGGACGGCGCGGAGGCGGCGCTGAGGGAGGAGGACCTGCTGCCGCTGATGGTGCAGCGCCTGGACGGCTTCGTGGCGAGCTCCGCGGTGGAGAGCGCGTGCTTCGCGGCCTTCGCGAGCCTGCTGGACGACGCAGTGCACGGCAAGACGGTGGCGGAGAAGTGCATGGAGCTGAAGGCGCTGGAGGTGATGAAGCGCGTGATCACGGAGCACGAGCGCGACGCGGTGACGGTGGTGCCGGCGACGGAGTGCGTGGCGGCGTTCTCGGCGCTGCCGAGCGCGGGCGAGGTGATCGGCAGCCGCGAGTGGATGACGCTGCTGGTGACGGTGATGGGCCGCTTCGACGCGGCGGCGGTGGTGATCGCGTTCGCGCGCATGTTCGCGCGCATCTGCACGTACAACCGCGACGCGGAGACGATCAAGAGCGGCGTGAACGAGGCGATGATGGACGTGCTGGTGGAGTTCCAGGCGGAGGAGGAGGTGAGCTACGAGCTGTTCAAGCTGATGGTGGTGCTGACGCACGCGGAGGTGTGTCGGAAGCAGGGCGTGGTGAACCTGTACGAGAGCGGCTTCTACAAGACGCTGAAGCAGCCGTTCACGACGATGTCGTGCGCGACGCTGATCCCGCTGTGCGCGATTCTGCAGAACTTCTTCGCGGTGCCGCAGAGCGCGGAGTACTGCAACTACCTGATCAAGAACGACTACATCTCGATCCTGCTGAACGCGGTGAAGAAGCACATCCAGGAGGAGGCCTTCCTGGTGGCGGCCTTCCCCGTGCTGGCGCTGATCGTGCGCACGCTGGAGGGCTGCAGCACGTTCATCGCGCTGCGCGGCGTGCCGCTGATCACGGACCTGGTGCGCGACCATCACGACAACGAGCCGCTGTGCGCGTCGGGCCTGCGCGTGCTGGCGTCGTGCTCGCTGGACAAGTCGTCGTTCAAGGAGCTGGCGGACAAGGGCATCATCGCGATCGTGCTGGAGCACATCGACACGGCGCGCCCGGAGCTGCTGGCGGTGCTGATGGAGATTGCGAAGAACATGACGACGGACGAGGCGTACGCGCGCATGATGGAGGACGCGGGCGTGGTGGAGCACTACCTGGGCGTGGTGGAGCGCTGCGGCGAGGAGGAGGCCGTGATGAGCGGCGTGACGGGCTGCTGCAAGAACATGTGCTTCAGCGAGAAGAGCGTGGCGCTGTTCCTGGAGCAGAAGATGGCAGTGGCGCTGCTGCGCGTGATGAAGCTGCACAGCGCGGCGAAGCCCGTGCAGTTCTACAGCGCGGCGGTGATCGAGGCGCTGCTGCAGAGGGAGAACCTGTGCGCCGAGCTGATGGACAACGAGGTGCTGCCGGTGCTGATCCACGCCGTGTCGCTGCTGGCGGAGGACGCCGAGGCGCAGCTGGTGCTGTTCGCGGTGATCCAGCGCCTGCTGGACGAGGAGGCGCTGGCCTTCACGGCGGCGTCCTTCAACGAGCACCACTTTTTGGCGGCGGTGGGCGAGGCGCTGGCGGTGCACCACGCGGAGGAGGCGGTGGTGATCCCGATCCTGACGGCGCTGCTGGCGGTGAGCCGCCGCGTGGAGGGCTACTTCAGCGCGGTGGAGGACGCGTCGTTCTTCAAGCCGTTCGCGAGCTGCTACGTGGTGGAGAAGTCGTCGGCGACGGTGGTCGACCTGATGCTGCAGCTGATCGCGCTGATGAACGTGGAGGATGACGCGATGGTGATGATGATGCTGGAGGGCGACGTGCTGTTCATGGCGATGTCGCTGCTGAAGGTGACGAAGGACGTGGCGATCATGGAGCGCGTGCTGGAGTTCGTGGACGCCATGTGCAAGTACCAGGAGTGCTGCCGGTACGTGGTGGAGAGCCAGGGCATGCCGATCCTGCTGCAGGTGTTCCGCTTCCTGCAGAGCGTGCGCGGTATGAGCCTGATCCTGTCGGTGCTGATGAGCATCACGCAGTTCAAGGCGCTGTTCGAGCAGTACGCCGTGGAGGAGGTGGTGTCGATCGTGCAGTCCACGATGGCGAAGTACGCGAAGGAGCCGCACCTGCTCTTCGAGTCGATGATGATTCTGGGCAACGTGGCGGTGCTGCCGCTGATCGCGGAGATGCTGGTGGCGCGCAGCATCGTGGGCTCCACGCTGTCAATCCTCAACGAGTACCAGAGCGACCGTCTGGTGATGCTGTCGGCGGCCTTCCTGCTGTTCCGCGTGGCGCAGAGCGCAGTGGCGCGCGAGCAGCTGCTGAACGCGGAGGGCGTGAAGCAGGTGATCGCGTGCTACGAGGACAACCACTTCCAGGAGGACGAGGAGATCACGATGAACGTGGTGGGCTTCATCGGGAAGTGCTGTGAGAACGACGCCATCACGGCGCAGTTCATCGCGCTGGAGGGCGTGGCGCTGACGCTGGCGACGTTCGACCGCTTCAAGGAGAGCGTGTCGGTGGTGTTCTACTGCGTGGAGCTGATCACGAAGCTGTGCGCGTACGACGAGCGCAACCACACGAAGCACGAGGAGCTGTTCGAGGCAGCGCGCGTGGAGGCGTACTACCACTGCATGCGCACGTTCCGCGAGCACTCGTACGTGGTGGTGGCGCTGCTGCGCCTGCTGACGCTGCTGGCGAAGAGCGCGGTGATCGCGCAGCAGCTGATGGCGCTGGGCGCGGGCGAGGCGATCCACGACGACTTCGCGGAGTTCCAGAACAAGCGCAAGGTGCTGATCCCGCTGCTGCAGCTGTGCGCGGTGCTGGCGCGCGTGGAGGAGATCAAGCAGCAGCTGATGGACGAGGGCGTGGTGGAGCTGGCGCTGCAGTCGCTGGAGCTGCACCGCGACTACGCGGAGGTGGTGGAGGCGAACCTGTCGTTCCACGTGGAGATGACGCGCACGACGCTGTGCCAGTCGCTCTACCGGAGCACGGACTGCTACAGCCTGACGGTCAGCCTGCTGACGCAGCACAACGAGGAGCTGGCCGTGTGTAGACAGGGCCTGCTGCTGCTGCTGAACCTGGCGGCGGGCGACGCGCACTGCGCGGCCTTCGAGAGCGACGACGACCTGCGCGTGGTGCTGAACACGCTGCGCTTCTTCGCGGACGAGGAGGCGCTGCAGGCGATCGGCGCGCAGCTGCTGAACGTGCTGGCCTCGCACCCGCGCGTGTGCGCGCGCCTGATTGCGCAGGAGGCGGTGCACGTGCTGTGCGAGGCGGTGAGCCGCTACCAGGACGACGAGGTGGTGCAGGTGTGCGCGAACCACGCGCTGAGCTTCTTCACGGCGGAGGAGAGCTGCGTGATGGCGATGCTGAACCACGGGCTGGTGGGCACGTACCTGGAGGTGCTGGCGCACTTCGCGGCGAACCAGGAGGTGCAGCGCAACGTGCTGGAGGTGACGGCGGTGCTGTGCGGCACGCCGATGGGCTGCACGACGTTCTTCAACGAGGGCGGGCTGCTGCGCGTGTTCCCGGCGATGAGCGCGTACCCCGAGGACGCGATGCTGCTGGCGTTCTGCTGCGACATCATCGCGTGCTGCATCCACACGATCGCGCAGGACGACACGTACCCGGTGCTACTGCACAACAACTGCATGGAGCTGGTGCTGAACATCCTGGAGCGCATGCACGCGCACGCGGTGTGCCAGAACAGCGCGCTGGCGGTGCTGCGCGAGATGATGCTGCAGCCGGAGTACCACGCGCAGTTCCTGGACTACCACGGTCCGGAGGTGTTCGAGACGAGCATGGTGAACGAGGAGATGCTGGACACGGCGGCGGCGAGCGTCGTGTCGATCATGTACTGCGCGTGCCAGTCGGAGAAGGTGATCCAGCGGATGATGCGCGAGCAGCTGGTGCAGAACCTGGTGCACGTGGTGGACCTGTTCCCGAGCAACAAGCGCGTGAACAAGGGCGCGGCGCTGATGTGGGAGATGGCGACGCGCAACGCGGCGATGGCGAAGCTGCTGCTGCAGACGACGGTGGTGTCGACGCTGGTGCGCATGATGGGCATCTACCGCAAGGCGGCGATCCAGGCGCCGCTGATGAGCACCTATCTGCACCTGCTGGCGGCGGACAAGGAGGCGGCGGCGCTGCAGATGATCCACGACGCGGTGATCGAGGCGTGCTCCATCTCGCTGAAGGCGTTCGCGCTGTCGGCGGAGGTGGTGGCGCCGTGCGTGGAGGTGCTGATCGAGCTGGTGCGCTTCAAGGAGAGTCACGAGAAGATGCTGACGGTGCCGCTGCTGCCGGACCTGGTGGCGGTGATCGGGCAGGAGGGCCAGGACGAGCACATCCAGTGCCGCTGCGTGAAGCTGATGAAGAAGCTGGTGTTCCTGCCGCGGTCGACGCTGGCGCTGGGCAGCGTGGGCGACCTGAAGGTGGTGGTGGCGGTGATGCGCCTGATGCTGAAGCGCGACAAGAAGACGCTGATGAAGGCGATGCGCGTGGTGCTGGAGTCGCTGCGCCGCGCGGACCTGTACGAGAACATCCGCGCGTCGCTGCTGCCGGAGGCGATCTGCGAGGTGCTGCTGCACTACACGGGCGACAAGGCGATCGAGGAGAAGAGCATCGAGACGATGTCGCTGCTGGTGGCGCACGCGGAGCCGACGCACGAGTGCTTCATCCGCCGCGACGTGATCTCGATCATCGTGGACAACATGCGCGTGTACTACGAGTCGGAGGTGCTGACGATGGCGTGCTGCAAGACGCTGGCGTTCCTGTCGAAGTACGCGGAGGTGGTGGACTACCTGGCGATCATGAACATCGCGAAGCTGGTGCTGTACTCGATGCAGACCTACAAGGACGGCGAGAACGTGATGTACTGCGCGCAGGTGGTGATGAACACGGGCAGCAACGAGCAGTGTGTGGGCCAGTGGGTGCAGAGCGAGACGGTGCAGCTGCTGCTGCGCCTGTGCGAGGAGTACATCAAGAAGGAGGAGACGCTGTTCGCGCTGACGGCGGCGCTGTACGTGCTGGCGAAGAGCGAGGTCTCGCACGCGAGCTTCGGCGCGGGCGACTGCGTGTCGGTGTTCACGTCGGTGCTGGACGTGTGGATGAACCGCAACAACGACGAGATTTTGTGCAACGTGCTGCTGACGGTGTTCTACTGCTACAAGGTGGAGGCGGTGCTGGCCGCGCTGAAGCGCAGCACGCTGCTGGACCTCATCATCCGCGTGGTGGTGGCGAACCTGTCCAAGGCGCTGGCGAAGGCCTACGCGATGCTGATGTGCCGCCTAGCGGAGGACGCGTCGCTGCGCCCGGTGCTGCTGGCGAAGCGCGCGCTGGAGCCGCTGCTGGACTGCGTGCGCAAGTTCCCGAAGGGCAAAACGGTGAACGCGGACGGCTTCCGCGCGATGGAGCTGATGAGCAGCGAGACGGAGGCGAAGGAGTTCTTGCTGGACAACAACGTGCTGTACGAGTGCATGGAGGCCATCAAGAACCACCTGTACGCGGTGGAGGTGCTGCTGCCGGCGGTGGACGTGATCGCGATCATCGAGCAGTTCGCGGTGGAGGACGGGCAGACGAGCGCGGTGAAGCAGCGTGACATCTGCGAGTACGTGGTGAAGGCGATCGTGGAGAACGGCTACGAGGACCGCCTGCTGCGCGCGGGCCTGCGGGCGCTGGAGTTCTTCATCCCGTTCGACGAGGACGGCTCGCTGTTCTACAACAACGACGCGGTGGCGGTGGTGATCGACTCGATGGGCCGCCTGTTCGAGGAGGAGGCGACGCAGGTGACGACGCTGCGCGTGCTGAAGCACACGCTGCTGGTGCCCGAGGCGTCGGACATCTTCAACCAGAACGACGGCGTGAAGCTGGCGACGCAGATCGCGGCCTCGTTCTACGCGTCGGAGGCGCTGCAGAAGGAGATGATGGAGGTGTTCGTGCTGCTGGCGGATGCGGAGGAGCTGCAGAGCGTGCTGTTCGAGAACCAGGCGCTGAACTACATCGTGCACAACCTGACGAACTTCCGCGACAAGCCGGCGGTGCTGCTGCCGGCCGAGACGGCGATCGCGAAGCTGTGCGCGTACGAGCCGGTGTGCCAGGCGCTGTTCGATCTGGGCGCGGTGACGATGCTGGTGGACATTCTGGTGAAGTACCCGAAGGACTCGGAGATCATCCTGGTGACGTGCAGCATCCTGAACATGTGCGCGCAGAACATCAACTTCATCGCGGTGGTGTCCAAGTTCCCCATCGTGGAGCTGGTGCTGAAGTGCGTGGCGGCCATGAAGGGCTACCCCGAGGTGCTGTGCACGCTGCTGTGTACGCTCTTCTTCCTGGTGGACCAGAGCGCGGAGCTGGCCGCCGTGTTCAAGAGCAACCGCGGCCCGGAGGTGGTGTCGTCGGTGTGGAGCGAGTGGGAGAAGGACGAGGAGGTGGTGTACGCGGTGCTGCACTGCGTGACCGCCTTCGCGGGCGACGCGGACATCCAGCCGCGCCTGAGCACGCTGAAGTACATCGAGCGCATCGCGGAGGCGATGGCTGCGATGAGCGAGAGCAAGCACGTGCTGCGCGAGGCGATGACGGCGCTGGCGCGCATGGCGGTGAGCGCGCGCGCGAAGAACCTGATGGTGGAGAAGAACGTGGTGGGCCTGGCGATCGACGCGATGACGCGCTACCCGGAGCAGAAGCGGCTGCTGGTGGCGGGCGCGCTGGTGCTGAGCGCACTGTTCTCGGAGAAGGTGCGCGCGGAGATGGAGGAGACGACCATCACGAAGACGTGTGTGGGCGCGCTGGCGGCGTACGGCACGTACCCGGAGATGGTGAGCGCGATGTGCGCGCTGCTGACGAAGCTGGTGAGCGAGGCGACCTACGCGCAGTTCAAGGAGAAGAAGGCGCTGGAGGTGCTGATGGACTGCCTGGTGATCCACCAGCAGGACGTGGAGCGTTGCATCGCGGTGCTGCAGCTGCTGGTGACCATCCTGTTCATGAGCGTGCAGCAGGGCGAGGGCGTGTCGAAGCGCATCGTGGAGACGGCGGTGTTCATCATGAACAACTACTCCGACTCCGAGGCCATCCAGAAGCTCGGCATCGAGATGCTCGAGGCCTTCGTGAGCCAGGAGGGCGACCTGATGTCCTTCCTGGAGCTCGGCGGCCTCGATGTGGTCCTGCGCGCCATGCGCGGCGGCTCGGAGACCCTCCGCATCTCCTGCAGCAAGCTGCTCGTGGCTGCGGCGAAGAACGAGACGGTGCGCAAGGCGATCGTGCAGCTGGAGGGCGTGCAGATGCTGCTGGTGGTGATCAAGGAGCACCCGAAGAGCGAGGGCGTGCAGCAGTACGCCGCCGCGGCGCTGGCGGAGCTGGCCGTGAGCAAGGAGGTGTGTGACGTGATCCTGGAGCACGACGGGCTGGCGCTGCTGTTCGCGGCGTTCAAGCGCTTCGTGGCGGAGGAGGCGGTGGAGGCGTCGGTGACGCAGATCCTGGACCGCCTGATGGAGCTGAGCGAGGAGGCGCGCGCGCCGTTCTGCAAGCTGTCGCCGCTGGACATCCTGAGCAAGGTGCTGGCGAACTTCAAGGCGTCGGAGGCGGTGGTGTACAACGTGTGCGGCGTGCTGAGCAGCCTGGCGGGCGAGTTGGCCTTCAAGATCGGCCGCTACGCCGCGGCGCTGCTGAAGTGCATCGACGAGTGCATGGAGCTGCACCAGAAGAGCGCGCACACCGAGTCGCACGTGATCAAGGCCGTGGCGGCGCTGGCGACGGACAAGGAGTGCCGCGCTGTCTTCGTGAAGGCGGAGACGTACCTGCTGGTGCGCGACGTGCTGAACGAGTTCCAGGAGGACGTGATCGTGGTGAGAGAGAGCTACAGGGCGCTGCTGCAGTTCAGCGTGGAGGCGGCGTGCGTGGAGCGTCTGCAGGAGGGCGAGATCCTGAAGCTGTCGAGCGCGATCCTGCACCGCTACCTGGACGAGGCGGAGCTGGTGACGGACCTGATCACGTTCATCACGGTGTTCGCGGCGAAGGACGAGTGGCTGGAGGAGATGGGCGCGCTGGGCCTGGTGAACAAGACGGTGATCGTGATGAGCCGCCACAGCGAGGACCGCGCGGCGGTGCTGAGCGGCGTGCACCTGCTGCGCGCGATGCACCGCGAGGTGGTGCGCAGCGCGTTCGAGGGCAGCAACGTGGTGATGCAGCTGATCGAGTGCGCGGGCAAGTACCTGCTGGACCTGGAGGCGCTGATGGACATTCTGACGCTGCTGGACGACATGTGCGAGTTCGACCCGGAGCGGCTGGCGCTGGGCGAGGTGACGGCGTTCGTGGTGAAGGCGATGCGCAGCTACAGCAACGACAAGGAGCTGCAGCGCGTGTGCTGCGTGCTGATCGCGCGCGTGTCGGAGAACCAGGCGAACTGGAGCGGGCTGCTGAAGGGCGAGTGCGTGGAGACGGTGATCGTGGCGTCGGGCAACTACATGGAGGACGCGGTGATCCAGCACCACGCGCTGGAGTTCTTCTCGCGCATCGCGCTGGACGCGAACTGCCGCGAGTCGATCCGCACGCACGACGGCGTGCGGTCGGTGCTGGAGGTGATGGCGAACAACGCGGCGGTGAAGCACGTGCAGCAGTACGGAGGCATCACGCTGAACCTGCTGGCGATCGAGGAGAGCGGCGCGAACCTGCTGTCGCGCGGCAAGATGGACATTCTGTTCGACGACTACAAGGCGTACAAGCAGGACGACGAGGTGATGGTGCCGATCGTGGGCATCTTCGCGCTGTACTCGCAGGACATCCACCGCGACTACATCCCGCAGATGCTGGACGAGGCGTTCCTGCACCAGCTGGTGGAGTTCCTGGAGACGCGTCGCGACAACGTGAAGCTGGAGAGCGAGGTGTACGAGGTGATCAGCAACCTGTGCGCCGACGCGAAGGCGAACCAGTACTTCATGGACCACGGCGTGCCGGCGCTGTGCAGCTGCACGCTGCGCGAGGAGAACGCGAAGACGCTGGGCGAGGCGGAGAAGAAGCTCTCGGCGGAGCTGGTGATCCACCTGTGTCACGCGGCGCGCTGCCTGCTGAAGGGCCGCGAGGTGAAGAGCGTGGTGGACGCGACGTTGCTGGAGCTGCTGCGCACGACGCTGGAGATGATGCGCAAGGACAGCGAGGCGGTGATGGCGCTGCTGGAGGTGTACGAGGTGGTGGCGAAGGACGCGGACTACGTGAAGACGATGGCGACGAACGTGCTGAGCCGCTTCTTCGCGCTGTACAAGGAGTACATCCACTTCTGGATGATCGAGACGAGCCTGTTCAAGATCTTCCGCCGCATGAGCGCGGACGCGGAAGTGGCGGAGCGCATCGTGAACACGGGCGTCATCGAGGACGCCTCGCTGTTCATCCAGGGCTACGCGCGCCGCGCGCCGCTGGTGAAGCAGGCGATGAAGTGCTTCCTGGCGCTGCTGAAGCTACCGACGGCCTTCGCGCACTTCGTGAACAGCGACATCATCGCGTACGTGGTGCAGCTGCTGCCGATCCACGTGGAGGACGAGAAGGTGCTGGACGTGATCACCCGCACGCTGGTGGAGCTGGCGCGCCCCGAGGTGGCGGACAAGTTCGTGACGAGCGAGGCGGTGCACGAGGACCTGGCGGTGATGAAGAAGTACGAGAGCGTGGAGGCGGTGCAGGAGTCGTGCATGCGCCTGATGAGCAAGCTGGTGTGGATCATCAACGACTTCACGGACGACGACGCCACGGAGGTGGTCGAGCGCGTGCTGACGGAGTGCCATCTGTTCGGTCACAACGCGGTGGTCGCCAAGCACGCCGCCATCAGCTACAACTGCTTCGCGCAGCACTCCTCGCACATCGCGAAGGTGCAGCAGGCGGACATCGTGACGTTCCTGATCAGCGCCGTGGCTGAGGCGGCGGAGGCGGAGGCGGTGATGCACGCGGGTCAGGCGCTGGAGAAGATTCTGGCGCTGGCGGAGCTGGAGAACCTCTTCTGCGACCAGAACGGCTTCGAGACGACGCTGGCGGCGCTGGGCCGCTTCAAGGAGGACGCGGCGGCGTGTCTGGCGCTGTACGACATGCTGAACGTGGTGCTGAGGGATGAGGATGTGGACCACGTGGACGCGTTCGCGTCGTCGGACAGCATCGGACAGCTGACGCTGCCGATCCAGGAGCACAACGAGAACAAGGAGCTGATCGCGTCGGGCCTGGACGTGATGGCGAAGTGCTGCGTGAGCGACATGTGGAGCGGCGTGATCGCGGTGCTGGACCTGCCGCTGGCAGTGCTGGAGACGATGCGCAAGTGGATCCAGAGCCCGGAGATCGTGACGCCGTGCCTGGTGATCCTCGCCTGCGCGGCGCAGGACGACGACGCGGTGAGCTCGCTGACGGAGCAGGGCGTGTACGAGGTGACGCTGGACGCGATGAAGACGCACAAGCTGAGCCTGGAGGTGTGCAAGGCGGCGATGCTGCTGCTGGACCGCCTGACGGACGTGGAGGACATCGGCGAGGGCGTGAAGCAGCTGGGCAAGCAGCCGGTGGTGGACCTGCTGATCGACGTGATCGCGGAGTACATCGAGAACAAGGAGCTGATCGTGTCGGCGGTGGGCGTCATCTCCGACCTGGTGGGCAACGACGACATGGGCGCGTTCTTCCTGAACGTGCCGACCTTCGACACGATCGCGAAGCTGATCTCGCGCTACGCGGACGAGTCGTCGATCCTGGAGGTGATCCTGAGCATCCTGCAGTTCATCAAGTCGGTGGACATGGACTGCACGATGCGCATCCAGACGCACTTCCTGGAGGTGTACGCGCGCCTGCTGGAGGAGCACATCGAGGAGAAGGAGACGGTGGCGAAGGTGCTGGACCTGGCCGCTTCGATGACGTCGCACACGGAGGCCTGCGTGGACGCGTTCCCGCACTTCGTGCCGGTGGTGCTGTCCTGCGGCGAGAAGTACGCGGAGGACAAGGAGATCACGCGGTTGTTCGCGATGATCCTGTTCTACGTGAGCAAGCAGCGCAGCGTGGTGTCGCAGCTGTACGAGGCGAAGGTGGTGCCGCTGGTGCTGGCGCGCCTGGCGAAGTTCGCGGAGCTGGAGGAGGAGCTGATCCGCTACTACATCTGCGCGCTTAGCTACATCATGGTGGACGACGAGACGACGCGCTACGACTTCAAGGACGTGGAGGGTGTGGACGTGGAGGAGACGTGGTACGTGGTGTACTCGATCCTCTACGACCACTACACCAACGGCAAGATCGGCGCCGCGTGCTGCTACCTGGCGTCGATCAGCACGGGCAGTCCCGAGGACGTGAAGCGGCTGGAGACGCAGAAGGTGCCGGGCAACGTGTACGACACGGTGGTGGAGAACCTGACGGTGCGCAGCACGGTGCTGGGCTCGTTCACATTCTGCTACCGCCTGCTGATGTCGTCGTTCGGACACGAGATCCTGGACCACGACGACTGCGTGAGCATGATCAGCAAGGGCATGATGGCCTTCCCGGAGGACATCGACGTGCAGCTGAAGGGCGTGAAGGTGCTGCGCGAGTACTCGCTGCACAAGGAGACGGTGGAGAAGATGAAGAAGAACGAGGCCATCGAGCGGCTCGTGGACTCGATGAACGTGGCGTCGGACGAGGTGAACTCCATCGCCTTCATCGCGCTGCGCAACATGTGCACGAACTGCGAGGAGGTGCAGGTGCTGGACGCCACGTCGCTGCCGTCGGTGAACGACGACATCTGCGAGGCGCAGATGCAGCGCCAGGTGGTGGACGCGATCAACCGCTGCCTGCTGCGCGAGATCGACTCCATCGAGGTGATGACGAAGGTGATGGAGCTGATCGTCTGCCTGTCCGCCTGCAGCAAGCCCGCCGTGTCGCTGCAGATCCGCGGCGCCATGTCCTCGATGGTGAAGTACTGGAAGGCGAAGATGGACCGCCTGGACATGTGCGTGCTGCTGACCTCCGCCTTCGCGCTGCTGGCCGTGAACAACCGCTTCCTGCCGACCATGCACTCGGCGGGCGTGACGGAGATGGTGTTCCAGGAGCTGGGCATGCACCAGTGGAACGACGAGCAGCTGCTCGTGGCGGTGCGCCTGCTGGCGTACATCACGCGCAACGACGAGGCGAGCCGCTACGTGGTGCACAACGGGCTGCAGCGCGTGATGCTGGAGCTGAACGCGCACGTGAAGAACATCCAGATCTCGCGCACGGGCTGCCAGCTGCTGTACTCGCTGTGCGAGCGCGCGGAGCACCACGACGCGCTGATCGCCGCCAAGATCATCTCCTACTACCAGGCGCTGATGGCGGAGTTCAGCAAGGACCGCACCATCCTGATGGAGAGTCTGAAGATCCTCGTGACCTTCTGCCGCACGCCCTCGGACATCACGATGCTCACCAACGAGCACGTCACCGAGTCCGTGCTCAACGTGCTGGCCGTCAACGCCGACCAGTTCGACTACGAGATCATGAAGCTCTGCACCGACGTCCTCATCCCCTTCTCGCTGCAGAAGTCCGTGCGCCCGGTGGTGCTCGAGGCGGGCGTCTTCACCACGATGATCCCCATCCTCCCGCGCCTGTCCGCGCTGCTCTTCAGCGACCTGATCCGCCAGGTGTTCCTCAACATGCTGCAGGTGATCCTCAACACCGTCGGCGAGGACGTCAAGGGCACCAAGCTCTTCAACGACGCCAGCGGCGTGGCCTCGCTGGTGCGCCTGCTGGAGGACTACCCCTCGCCCGAGTCCGTGACGCTCATGGTGGAGATTTTGCACCGCGTCGTGCAGTACGAGAGCTCCTACGCCTTCTTCTGGGAGGAGCCCGTCATCGCGGTGTTCCTGCGCTGCTTCAGCAACGCCTCCTTCACCACGGAGCAGATGAACGGCATGCTGACCATCCTGAACGTGCTGCTGAAGGCCGTCACCAAGGAGAAGGCCGCCTGCGTGAAGGACAGCGCCGTCTTCGCCGCGCTGGTCGACGTGATGGTGCGCTACGTGGAGGACGCCGCCACGGTGAACCAGGCGCTGATCGCCATGAACTTCCTGCTGGCCGTGGACCCGGCGCGCTTCTGCGTGGCCATGCTGCCCACCGCCGTGGAGAAGATCAGCGAGGCGCACAAGGGCGACAAGATGATCGTGGTGAAGCTCGCCAACAACCTCAGCGTGCTCTGCGACGTGCGCCGCTTCCGCCACATGACCTGGATCGTGCAGCTCGCCAAGCCGCTCTGCGACATCGTGGCCGCCGAGACGACGGAGGAGGAGGCCATCCTGGCGATGCTGCCCGTGGTGGGCAAGCTGTGCCGCAAGGAGAAGATGGCGGCGGCGATCGCGGCGGTGCCCATGGTGAGCGCCATCTTCGCGTGCGTGAAGACGGTGGTCACCGAGGCGGTGTTCGGCTGCTGCTGCAACGTGCTGCTGGTGCTGGTGCGCAACTGCCCCGCCGCCGTGGCGCAGTTCGTGGACGACAACTCGCCGCGCGCCATCTACGACGGGCTGTACAAGTACAAGAGCACGGAGGAGGTGGTCGGCGTGGCGTGCTCGCTGCTGCACATCCTGCTGTCGGACAGCGCCATCGGCTTCAAGGTGCTGACGCTCGACGACGTGACCCCCATGAAGGACCTGATGAAGGCCTCCTGGGACCTCGAGCAGACGCTGGTGCGCGACGACGTGCTGAGCATGGGCCTGGCGGGCCTGGACGCGCTCGGCAACCGCTACCGCGAGGAGGAGAAGCCGCTGAAGCGCCTGGGCGCGGCGGAGGTCGTGGAGGAGGTGGTGCACTCCTTCGCGGTGCACTCGGCGGTGCACGCGCGCATGGCGCTGACGGCGCTGATGTTCGCAGCGATGACCGACAAGGGCAAGAAGAGCGTGGTGGAGAAGAAGGGCGTGCAGGCGGAGATGGAGGCGATCGAGGAGTTCGCGGCGGACAAGGAGGTCTGCAGCAACGGGCTGAGCGCGCTGGCGCTGATGAGCGAGGTGGGCGCGGCGCAGAAGGTGGTGACGAAGTACGGCGTCAGCTCGATCCTGTCGGCGATGCGCCGCCACAAGGAGGAGAAGGAGGTGCAGCTGTACGCGCTGAAGGCGCTGAACGGCCTGTGCGAGGTAAGAGAGGTGAGCGAGGCCGTGGGCAGAGAGGGCGGCATCCCCGCGGTGGTGGAGGTGTGGCGCCTGTTCGCCGAGGAGGAGGAGATGGTGAAGCTGGGCGCTTCGGTGCTGAAGATGGTGACGCGCGTGAGCGAGGCGACGGCGGACGAGCTCATCGCCTGCAACGCGGTGCAGACGATGCTGGAGGTGCTGGAGCAGTACGCCAGCGAGGCGCTGGTGATGGCGGCACTCTGCGAGCTGGTGGCCGTGATGGCGACCAACGCCCAGGCGAAGAAGCGCTTCCTGGACGAGGACGTGGTGAGCACGCTGGTGGTGATGATCACCACGGGCGGCAAGGAGGACGCGGAGATGATCGGCTCGGCGCTGCACGCACTGATGAGCCTGCTGGCGCCTCCGTTCGACGGCGATGCCCTGCAGGGGCAGGACATCGTCGCGATCATCGTGGACGCTTTCCTGGTGGTTCTGGACAGCGACGCGGTGAACGTGGACGAGGCCTGCCTCAACTGCATGGGCGCGCTGCGCGCCATCGCCGAGGACGAGGACCGCAAGCGGGAGCTGATCGCCGGCGACGGCAAGGAGGTGCTGGAGAAGGTGCTCTCGCGCGCGGCGCGCGACCAGGAGCTGTCCACGGCGGCGCTGGAGGTGCTGGCGGAGCTGTGCGACGAGCGGGACGCGCGCAACGAGATCGCGGACGAGGACATGGTGAGCGCGGTGGTGGAGGTGATGAAGCACTACCCGTTCAGCCCCGTGGTGCAGCGCAAGGCGCTCAGCTGGCTGGCGGGCGTGGCCGCGGAGGACTACACGCGCGAGGGCTGCTGCGGCGAGGAGACGGTGAGGGCCGTGATCAGCGCCATGCGCAACTGCATGTTCGACCGCGAGGTGGCCGACAGCGGCTGCCTGTTCCTGGCGAACTGCTCGGACGAGGCCGCCGTTGTGGACGTGGCGAACAAGGAGAAGGCGGGCCTGCTGGTGCTGGAGATCAACGCCAAGAACGGCAGCGCGAAGACGGCCGCGGCGGTGACGGAGCTGAAGAAGGTGCTGGTGATGAAGGAGAAGACGCACCACCACCACCATCACCACCACGGCGAGGGCGAGGACGGAGCGAAGCGCCACCACCACCGTCACCACCGCCATCACGGCGAGAAGCGTGACGAGGAGGCGGGTGCTACTGGTGCCACGGAAGGTGCGGACGTTGTGGAGGAAGGCAAGGCGAAGCATCGTCATCGCAGCCATCGCGCGAAGAAGGAGGGAGAGAAGAAGGAGGGCGAGGCGACGGCTGAAGGCGAGGAGGCGAAGCGCAGACACCACAGTCATCGTCATCGCAGCCACCGTGCGGAGAAGAAGAAGGAGGCTGCGCCCGAGGGCGAGGAGGTGGCGCACAGACATCACAGCCATCGCCATCGCAGCCGCCGTGGTGCCAAGGAGGGCGAGGAAGGAGAGGTGAAGCGTCGTCATCATAGTCATCGCTCTGCCAAGGGCGATAGTGGTTCCAAGAGACGACATCACAGCCATCGCCACTCCTCCAAGAAGGAAGAGGTGCCGGTGAAGAAGGAAGAAGTGCCGGTGAAGAAGGAGGCTATCGCGGACTCGGAGGGAGACGAGTTCGACTTCTAAGCGACTTGGTCTGCATGTTGTTAAGTGGTTCTAACAATGTGCAGATTTGAGTGTGTTTATATATTTCGCACGTTTGTTTGTTTCACACCCTTTCGTGTCCCGCCAATCGCGAGAAATCGCGGAGAGAGAGAATAATGAAACGCACCCAAAGTACCCCCTGGGTCGAATTCCTCTCCCTTGCCCACTCGCTGTTATCGGGTGGGGTGATTTCGTTCTTCTGCCCTTTCCTTTGCATTCGATTATCACTACTAGTTTGAAGGTTTACTTGCTAACTATGGTAGTTCTCTATGCCTTTTCTTCTCTTTCCCTTTTACCATGCGCATTCCCCTCTTAACCTCTCCTAGGGTATTGACTTGATTGCTGGAGGCCGCAAGTGCGGACACAAGACCAGAGAGGCTCCCAAGAGCGATAACATCTATCTGG
>OIWT01001277.1_pt1 | contig 31018 bp, 19 predicted proteins | sample 1587701 | NCBI WGS metagenome assembly OIWT01 (sample SAMEA3888904, study PRJEB22519) | human gut metagenome | biome: human gut; feature: human-associated habitat; material: faeces | place: Denmark | collected 2009 | reverse complement strand
TCCCTGCTTAGTAGGGCAAGCATATTACTGCCCTGAAAGTGCTTTTAGAAATCCAAGCAGTATTTTTATGGAAGAATTCATGAAAACGTTCTGACAATTACCGCTTCGGCATAGGATGCTTCCATTCCGGCAGTAAATATCAGTCACTATAAAAGAAAATCACTTCAAACTTACTGCTTATACAGCACAAAATAGATTTCAGGCGGTAAAGATCGGAACAGCAAAACCAAAATACCACCCAGGAAGACAACAAAGTCATCCGGGTGGTATTTCACTAACTCTCAATTTATTTCTCTTCCACCGGAATCTGCTTCAGATTCTCCACAGGCTCCAGGATCTCATTACTGCGGATGTCAATGATAGGTCCGCCGGTACCTTCGATGTATTCTCTGGTAATGGTGACTCTTCCGATATTGTTATCCTTGGGGATCTCGTACATGATATCCAGCATGAAATCCTCAATAATGGAACGCAGGGCTCTGGCGCCGGTGTCACGTTTCATGGCCTTTTCGGCAATGGCATCGAGGGCATCGTCCGTGAACTCCAGTTTCACTTCATCCAGTTCCAGGAGCTTTTGGTACTGTTTCAAAATGGCATTCTTCGGCTCTTTCAGGATCTTCACCAGCATCTCCTTGCTCAGTCCCTGCAGAGTACAGATGATAGGCAGTCGTCCAATGAACTCCGGGATCATGCCGAACTTACGGATATCCTCTACGGTCACCTTAGATAAAATATCGGTATCTTTATCGTATTTGTCCTTCAGTTCGGAATTAAAACCGATGGATGCGGTCTTGGTCAGGCGCTCCTTGATGATCTCATCCAGATCCGGGAATGCACCGCCGCAGATAAACAGGATATTGCGGGTGTTCACCGTAGCCAGGGGCACCATGGCATTTTTGCTATTGGCACCGACCGGTACTTCCACCTCGGCACCCTCCAATAATTTCAGCATGCCCTGCTGTACACTTTCACCGCTGACATCCCGGGAATTGGTATTTTTCTTCTTGGCGATCTTGTCGATCTCATCAATGAAAATAATACCTTTCTCCGCTTTCTCTACATCGTTACCGGCGGCTGCCAGCAGCTTGGATACTACGCTCTCGATATCATCACCGATATATCCGGCCTCCGTCAGTGACGTAGCATCGGCGATCGCCAGAGGCACATCCAGCAGTTTCGCCAGTGTTTTAACTAAATAAGTCTTACCGGAACCGGTGGGACCGATCATAAGGATATTGGACTTCTCGATTTCAATCGCATCCATGGTGTCGGTAGCTACTCTCTTATAATGGTTGTATACCGCTACCGAAATGACTTTTTTGGCTTTTTCCTGTCCCACTACATATTCATCCAGGCTTGCCTTGATCTTATGAGGTGCCGGAATATCTTTGATGTTGAATACAGGTTTGGGATCTTCGGCTTTCTTTTTCTTCTTGAGTTTCTGCTTGTTGGGGATGCCGCCGTCTCCCTGGAGGTCTGCCAGATTCACAAAGCTGATGTTGGGGAATCCGTTCTGTCCGCCGAACTGGTTCAGATCGCCCGGATTATTCAACATGCCCTGGTAGTCGAACTGGCTCACAGTCTCCATGGTCTTGTGCATGCAGTCATCGCAAATGCAGATATGATTAGGCAGCTTGAACATTCTGCCGGCTTTGCTCTCCGGTCTTCGGCAGATGAAGCAGACATCCTCGTACTCGCTGCTGTCCTTTTTGTCCTCTGTCTTTTTCTCCGCGGAATTTTCACCCGCAGTATCCGCTACCTGTGTGTTCTCGCTATTTTTTTCGTTATCCCGATTTTCGTTCAGAGTGGTCTCTGTTTTCTCTTCCTCAGGGATTACTTCTCTATAATCATCATTGTAATTATCTGTCATGTTATTCTCCTCTTTGTCTATTGCGCAGTGCTTATCTCGGTATCACTTCGTGCTACCTCGATATCCGGGCTTCGCCCTACACGTATCGTGTCTTACGTAATCCCGCCTGCAAGCAGTCGGTTTTCGTAATCCACGATTCCTTGCACTGCTCATGCCTACGCTTATTATATCTAATTCGAATGACTGCTACAAGTGAAGTTTTTCTAAACAAAATCCCCGGGAGATGCAGACGATCTTCCGGGGTTTCTTCTATCTTTCCAATATTCAATATTGGGAACCGCTATATTTATTTTTTATCTGCTGGTCTGCTGCCCAGTGTGAGATTCAGTTCGACAGACACATATTCACCGTTCTGAGGTCTCTGTACCGTTATGGTTACGGAATCACCGGCTGCATAGTACTGTAACATCTTCTGAAGATCAGAGTAGGACGAGATGCTGCTGCCATCAAATTTGGTAATGATATCACCTTTCATGATACCGGCATTCGCTGCTGCACTGCCTTCCTCTACGGATACTACATAGATGCCTTCCGGCATGTTATACATCTGAGAGATCTGGGAAGTTACTTCCTGCAGAGAGATACCGATGTAACCGACTTCATCCTCAGCTACCTTGGTTCTGGTCTGACGCTCCATCAGATCTGCAATGATAGGACTTGCCGAAGTAATCGGGATAGCATATCCCATACCTTCTACGGCAGTACCACCGATCTTGTTGGAGTTGATACCGATAACCTCACCATTCATGTTCAGCAGTGCACCGCCGGAGTTACCGGGGTTGATGGCTGCGTTGGTCTGGATGAAAGTACCGGTAGAGCCGTTCTCCAGAGTGATCTCACGATTTAGGGCACTTACGATACCGTTGGTAACGGACTGACCATATCCAAGAGCATTACCAATGGCAATTACCGGCTCACCAAGCTTCAGGTCATCACTGCTGCCCAAAGTAGCAACGGTAATGGCATTCTTGGTATCATCGCTCAGATCATTTAAAGATACTGCGATCACTGCCAGATCCATATCGGAATCCAGTCCTTTGACTTGTGCCTGTGCTTCACTGCCGTCGATAAAAGTAACAGTCAGCGTATCTGCGCTCTCTACTACGTGGTTGTTAGATACGATCAGCAGCTCATCATCCGTCTTGCCTACAATAATACCGGAACCGCTGGCCGCTTCTTCCTGTGTATACTGCTGGCCGAAGACATTAGCTGTCTCAGTAAAGTTATTCACAATCGATACCATGGCAGGCATGACCTTCTCCACCACATCAGATACATCAGACTCTACATAAGTAACGTTGGTCGCAAGCTGTGATGTACTCTGGCTGCTCTCTGTTGCAGCTTCGGAAGCAACCTCACCCACCACTGCGGTATCCGTACCGGTCTTAAGCATCCCGGTGCCCTGTTGTACCGCATAGAACCCGATACCGGCAAACAGTCCGAAGAAAAGTCCCAGGCTGACACTTACCATAGCTTTCCGGAAATAGCCTCCATGCTTTTTGGAGTTCTTAGGTTCTGTATTGCTGCCGGTGCTTCCGCCCATCTGGTATGTGGTGTAACCGTTTGCACTTCCCGCAGCGCTTACACCGCTGAATGTACCGGTTGTATTTTCATTGCCGGTTTCGTAACCGGAAAAATTATCATTCTCGTACATAATGCTTCCTCCTATCCTATCTGTAAGTGAGAAATTCTTTTTACCATTCTTCGTTGTTATTTCATTTCTTACTCTCACCTTATGAACACAGTATAACCGTCAATTGTGACCGAATTGTGATAACTTTCTGAAGCAATTATGAAAGATCAAAAAAGTCCCGAAGAAGCATTATGCCTCTCCGGGATGTACTTTTTTATAAATAATTACTCCACAGTAACAGATTTTGCCAGGTTTCTCGGCTTATCCACATCACAGCCACGTCCCACTGCCACATAGTAAGCAAACAGCTGCAACGGAATGATTGCCAGGGAATTGGTAAAGTACGGATTCGTCTCGGGAATGTATACCACATAATCCGCTGCCTTCTCGATGGCTTTGTTGCCCTCGATGGTAACCGCCATGACAAAAGCGCCTCTTGCCTTTACCTCTACCATATTACTGATGGTCTTCTGGAACAGAGCCGGCTGGGTTGCCAAAGCCACTACCAGGGTGCCATCTTCGATCAGGGAAATGGTGCCATGCTTCAGTTCTCCGGCTGCATAAGCCTCGGAATGAATATAGGAGATCTCTTTTAACTTCAGGGATCCCTCCAGGGAAATCGCATAGTCGATACCACGTCCGATGAAGAAGATGTCTCTCGCTCCCACATAACGGTTGGCGAAATGCTGGATCTTCTGCTTCTGGCCCAGAAGCAGCTCGATCTGATCCGGCAGACATCTTAAATCTGTCAGCATACTCTGGAACTTCTCCTGGTCAATGGTTCCACGCACCTTGGCGAACTTCATAGCCAGCATGTAAAGTGCTGTCAGCTGTGCACTGTAAGCCTTGGTCGTTGCAACGGCGATCTCGGGACCTGCCCAGGTGTACATAACACTGTCCGCTTCTCTGGCGATGGAGCTGCCGACGACATTGACAATACCCAGTACCTTGAAGCCCTTTTCCTTGGATTCCCGCAGAGCTGCCAGCGTATCCGCAGTCTCACCGGACTGGCTGATGACGATGACCATATTGCCCTTCTGCAGGATGGGATCACGATAACGGAATTCGCTGGCCACATCCACCTCTACCGGGATTCTTGCCAGACCTTCAATGACATATTTTGCGGTAACACCGGTGTGATATGCGGAACCGCAGGCCACAATATGGATCTTTGTGATCTCCTGAATCTCCTCATCGCTCATATTCAGTTCTTCGATGACGATATCATTATCCTTGATACGGGGAGAAATGGTATCGTTGATCGTCTTCGGCTGTTCGTAGATCTCTTTCAGCATGAAATGCTCATAGCCGCCCTTTTCCGCAGCATTGGCATCCCAGTCGATGGTCACGGGGGTTTTCGTGATCTCTTCTTCGTCCACTGAGAAGAATCTAAGACCGTCTTCCTTCAGTTCCACCACTTCCTGATTATCTACATAATATACGGTTCTGGTATATTTGAGAATTGCGGGAACATCAGATGCGATAAAGCTGCCGCTCTCACTCTTGCCTACGATCAGAGGACTGTCTTTGCGGGCAGCGAAGATCTTATCCGGCTGATCGGCAAACATGATACCCAGCGCATAGGAGCCCTCTACACGATGCAATACCTTAGTGATCGCTTCCAGGGGATTTCCCTTATAATAGTAGTCTAACAGATGCGCCAGTACCTCGGTATCGGTCTCAGAGATGAACTGATACCCCTTATCCTGCATCTTTTTCTTCAGTGGAATATAGTTCTCAATGATTCCGTTATGTACTACAGCAATGGTACCGGCGTTATTCATATGGGGATGGGAATTGATATCACTGGGAGCACCGTGGGTTGCCCAACGGGTATGCCCGATACCGGAGGTTCCCTTCATAGACTCGCCTCCGTGTGTCAGGTTTTCCAGAACCTTAAGTCTCCCGACAGCCTTTTTGGTGTTGATCTTCTCCCCATCAAAAATAGCCATACCCGCGGAATCATATCCACGGTATTCCAGTTTGGACAGACCGTCTAAAATGATCGGTGCTGCCTGTTCTGTTCCAATATATCCTACGATACCACACATAGTCATACATCCTTTCTGTTCTGTTTCCAGTATTCTTTGTTGGAAGTAAAAGCAAGGACCCATTTTCCGGGGAGCCTGCGATAGTTCTTACCTAATAGATAACCTGCATATTTACAGGCACATTGTATATAAAAATGGAGCAACTTGCCGGACATATGATTTTTCCGCAAATATGCTGTCACATCTTTCACCATTCGTTTTCCCTCGGACTCCGAAGGATATGCTGCGAAGACTTCCGGATGTTCTGCCTGGGATACCCCCAGGTCAAAATTCCTTTGGAACTGCTGTACATTGGTATAATTATGGGAATGAATCACCCGGGCATCCGCCGCATAAGCGATCGCATACCCCGCTTCCACCGCTTTCGCCGCATAGATCATATCTTCATTAAATATGGTATGTTTTACGAATCCACCCAGTTCCTCATAGATCTCCCGTCGGTATGCCGCACACACATTGGAGCAGAAAAATGTCTTGATCCCCAATGTCTTAAGATCTTCTGCGGATTTGATCCGTGACTGTGCCGGATAATTAAATTCCCTGGTATAACATTCCACCGGTGCACAATCTTCTCTCGGCAGCTGTCTTGCATAGGATACCGCCACCTGATCCCGCAGCGGTTCCGTCAGTTGTTCGATCAGATTGTCATCTGCCGGCATGGCATCCTGGGTCATCATGACAAAAATATCTGCGGAAGATTTTTTCACACCCATGCGTCTGGTGCCGCCATGATCAAATTCTCTTTTGGAGACATGATATACCTTAATGTTCTGATATTTCTCCAGAAATCTGGTTCCATAGATCAGCTGCTCAAAATATTTTTCTCCGGTGTTCAGCAGGATCACTTCATGTACCGGCACGCTCTGGCTGTCAAGCTTATCTAATAATGTAAATAGTTCTTTCCCCGGTTTATACAGGGGAATGATCACATCGATCTCCATTGCAGAGCGCTCCTTACTTTCTCAATCTCTGGTCTATTATACTTTATCCCCGTCTGTTACACAAGACTTTTTCATATGACACGAGGGAGCTCCGGTGCTCTCCGGAAGACTCCCTCGTCAATTCGTTTTCTTATTTATTCAGATAAGGTGCCGTATCGGACGCAATCTTTCTACTGTATTCCTTTACACTGTCGGTTACGGTGTAGTTCGCATCATCAAACAGGAACTGATGCAGCCATACAACATTGCTCTCCAGATCCAAAGGTACTACACTGCTTCCCTTTGCACCGATGTTACCGGTGGCACGCATGGTCTCTTCAGGGAAACCTCCCTCGTCCACAATACGATATTTTGTGATGTTAGCCAGCAGATCCAGAATATCCTTGGAATCCAAGCTGGTGTAAACATCATCGATGGCACTGTTAAATACCTTGGACAGAGTATCGTAATCGGCCTTCTTCGCCTGATCTTCAATCGCCTGGATCACTTCACGCTGACGTGCGGCACGCTTGAAATCATTACCTGCGGTATAACGGATACGGCAGTAAGCCGTCGCCTGCAGACCGTTTAGCAGCTGTACTCCGGTCTCTGTTACCGGTGTGTAGTCACATTTTAAGACCTCTGCAATACCGATCTGGTAGTTATTGATATGCTTGATCTCCTCGGAGTCCACATCGATATAGACACCGCCCAGACCGTCAATCACTTCACTCAGTCCCTTATAGCCTACGGTTACAAAGTTCGTAATATCCATATCCAGATTCATGTTTAACATCTTAACTGCCTGCTCCGCTCCGCCATAGGAATAAGCCGCGTTACACTTCTGATAGGAGTCCGTGCCGATGTTCAGATACGTATCACGATATACACTGACCAGTTTGATATCGCCGGTATCCATATTGATGCTGGCGATCATAATACTGTCGCTTCGGCTGCCCTTGTACAGCTGGCTGTCCTTCGTTGCATCCACACCGAACAGTGCAATGTTCATATACCCCTTCATTGCTTCGTCCTGTTGTACTTCTTCCGGAATCCGAAGCTCTTCCGTCTCTAATACCGTTACCTTGGGGCCTTCATTATTTGTGTGGGTCATTACCAGATACAATACTGCTACCATGATCAGGATAACCGCAATCTCTACACCGAAGATGATAACCTTTCTTCTCTTCTTGGCAGCACGCTGCTTGGCAGATACTCTCCTCTGTCCGTTACTGTTGCCGGCAGGTCTCGATCCGGCAGGTCGCTGTCCCGCAGGTCTCTGTCCATTTCCGGAAGGTCTTCTTCCGCTTCCGGCTGGTCTCTGACCATTGCCGCCATTGTAGTTAGAATTTGTTGCCATCTTGTCTTCTCCTTGTGTTAATAAGCATTTTTATTGATAAATCCTGTAAAAAATGTCATAAGAATGATCTTAATGTCAAACCCGAGGGTCCAGTTCTCAATGTAATAAATATCATACTCGATCCGCTTCTTGATGGAAGAATCACCACGCAGACCGTTGACCTGTGCCCATCCCGTGAGGCCCGGCCTCACCTGATGTTTTACCATATATCTCGGGATCTCTTCCTTGAACTTTTCCACGAACTGAGGGCGCTCCGGTCTCGGTCCCACCAGGCTCATATCTCCTTTCAGGATGTTGAACAGCTGCGGAAGTTCATCAATGCTGGTTCGTCTTAAGATCTTGCCGATTCCGGTGACTCTGGGATCGTTTCGCACCGTCCAGCCCTTTTTCTCCTCCGCTGCAGTCTGCATTGCCATACTGCGGAATTTGTACATATAAAATGATTTATTATGAAGTCCTACCCGTTCCTGCTTGAAGATCACAGGTCCCGGACTGGAACATTTTACCAGAATTGCCGACAACAGCATGATCGGTGACGTAATGATGATGCCGAACAGGGAGCCGACAATATCCATGGCTCTCTTGATCATCATATTTCCGGTGTTGGTCAGCGGCACATACCGAATATTGATCACCGGAAGTCCCATGAGATCCTCCGTGTAAGGTCTGCTGGGGATCAGACTGCTGTAGTCGGGGATGAATTTCGTATGCACGCCGGATTTCTCACAGATATCCACCACACCTTCCAGATAATCATAATCTTTCAGAGAAAGCGTGATCGCGATCTCGTCCAGCTTGTTCTCCGGAAGAATATACTCCAGATTCCCCAACGTTCCCAGGACTTTCACTCCCTTATAGGTAGTCCCTCCCGGAATGTGCTCATCCAGAATACCGCATACAACATATCCCCACTGGGGATTGCTTAAGATTCTGTCAATATACTCTTCTGCCGCTCTGGAATAGCCCACCAGTAAAATATGCTTCAGATTGTATCCCCTTTTCCGGAGTGTCCGCAACGCTTTTCTCATTATGATGCGGGATACCGAAGTCAGAAATACATTCAGCACATAAAAAATTGCCATGACGGATCGTGAAAAGTTGATCTCACGGATGATCATATACAGTATAATGATCAATGCCGCCAGGCCGATGGTATTTGCCTGCAGAATGCTGTAAATCTCATGTCTGCGGCGGACGGTTCGCTTCGGGGAATACACGCTGCACCGGTAATATAGGAGCATATAACCGGGTACAATAAAAGGAAGCAGCTTATAATACTCCTGCACAGGCAGGACACCGATTCCGGGACCGTCGTTCAATATATAAAATTTGATATAATAGGCAAGGACAAAGGATATGGCTGTGATCAGCGCATCCATTATCACAAGAAGCCTGTTAAAGACTTTCTGGTTGTCTTTTATCATATGGGTCACCCAATCTGTAAGTCTGAAAAGCTTCTTTTTAACGATTTCATTCTACAATAACGATGTTTTTTTCTCAACTTAAGAATTTATGAAGCCATTTCTTAAGATTTCATAAGAATTCGAAACACATTGAAATACAGCTGCCACTGGATCTTCACATAATTCCCCAGATGATGCCACCGGAAGGGAACTTTGTGCTGTCTTCCCGTGGTTCCCACCGATCTTCTCAGGCCAGCTGCCAGTCCCTTCAGATATAGTTTTCCCATTCTTTTCTTACAAAAAAACAAAAACTTTATGCCAAATCCAAGCAAAAAAAACGGCAGGTTCAGAATACACTGCAAAAGCGGCATATTCTTGCCGATCACATAAATACTGTTGGCAGACGCAAGTAACGTTTTCCGGGGATTGTATCTGGATCCCGTGGAAGCACTGCCATAATGCAGCACAGCCGCCTTCGGTTCATACCGGTTCTCATAGCCGTAGATCCGGGCACGGTAGCCGATATCCAGATCTTCCAGGTAGGCAAAATGTTCTTCATCAAAATAACCGATCTCTTCAAATACGGATCGTCTGTAGATTGCGGCACCACCACAGGCGGAAAACACCGGGACAGACTTATCATAATCCGCCGCCGGTCGTCCCTTCCCCCGGGAATAGGCCCAGCCCAGCACGCAGTAACGGTCTCCGGCATCATCGATGAGCTCCGGTCTGTCCCACATCAGCATCTTCGCACTGACGGAAAATATCTTTTCATTTTCGCGGATAGCATCATATAAGCCTCTTACAAAACCGGCTTCTGCCTTTGTATCATTGTTCAGAAGGATCACATATGGTGTCTTCGCTTCCCGGATCCCCAGATTCACTGCATGACAGAATCCGGTGTTTTCCGGTAAAGATATCAGGCGCACACCTTCCCCACACCATTCCTTTTGCAGATATTCCACGCTGCCGTCCACGGAAGCATTATCGATGATCAGCACTTCATATCCGGGGGCATTTTGCTGCTCTCTGCACAGAGAAGTCATGCACTCTGCCAGATATTTCATTCCGTTGTAATTTGGTATAACAACCGTTATTTCACTCATAATGGTTTAAACTCCTCCGGATATTCCGGCAGATAGAGTAATCTTCCTCTTTGCCGTAACGCTTCGGACAATCGCAGACTTAAGGTTCGGATGTCCACTCCTGACGGCAGTACAGTTACATCGAATACCGGTTGCTCTCCCGGGTGTCTTCGTATCTCAGTATACGGAACTCCCACAATTTTCTCGAATACTTCCTGGCAGGAAGGCTGAATACGAATACAGCGAAGATCCAGCGCCTGCGCATCTTGGGACAATTCCGCTCTGTGAAGATATCCTCCGAATCCCTGCGGCAACCCCTCGTAGAACACCTTTCCCTCCGCAGTCATTCTGCCGCCGATGATCTTGCCAGTCTTCCCGGACAATACTCTGCCTCCCACGGCTGCCACATCCGGGCGGTTCTGTAATACATCGGTATACTGTAAACGATAAAATCCCACATGCCTGGTCTCACAGGCAGTCGCAGGGATCCCCCGCAGTGCGGCATGATCCCGCAGAGCCCGAAGTCCCGCCTCGTAAGCGTATTTTTTGCTGTGGGGATTGGCTGCCGTGGATGCCTCGTGGCATCTCCAGTGATACAACACTTTGGGGATATGAAGAATGCTCTTCTCCGCAGTCTGCCCTCCCTCTGTCAGCACTTCCGCTACACAGCGCAGTACCAGATCATAGTCCTGGGCGCCGTCACATTCCGGTCGGAATCGCAGCCTCTTCATCAGTTCCGCATCCATGACCAGGAAATGGCAGATATAGTTATTACTTAAAATTAAATCGTAATTAAAGTTTTCTTTATGATTTGGATCATAGTATCTGGTCTCTTCTCCATCGCACTTATCCTCATCCGAATAAGCGAAGGCGACTTTGACACCTCTGTCATATGCTTTGATGATCGCATCAGCCATTTCGTACAACGCATCCGGTGTCAATACATCATCATGATCCAGCAGACCGATATACTCTCCCTTCGCATAGGGAAGCGCCTGATTGGTATTAGCAGCGATTCCCGCATTTTCTTTCAGATGCACATAGTGGAGCCTGGGATCTGCTGCGACAGGTTCTGTCTCGCCATCCGTCGGCTGCTCCTTCAGGAATCCCTGCTGCTTCAGTACCTCCTCCACACTGTGATCCTCCGTGGCATCTGCCAGGATCAGTTCCCAATGGGGATAGCTCTGTTGCATAACGCTTGTTATCATTCTGCTCAGATAAGCTTCCGGGGTTCGATATAAGGGTACCACAATACTGAACGTAATCGGTCTTTCCCATTTTCTCCGGCTCTGCTTCTCCAGCTCTGCTTCCGAACAGGGCACAAAAAAATAGCGGTCTGTATCTGTCAGGCGCTCCCTCACAGAGATCCAGGTTTCCCTCAGGCCGTTACGTTGCAGATAATATAGAGTTTTCTTAAGGTTTGCCTTGTTTAGCTTTGCCACAGATACCTCCAGCTTTTCATAAAAGAGCAAACCGCCCTGCTCGGGCGATTCGCTCTTTTGAAAACTAATATGATTTATGGAGCACTGCCTTACAGTACTGCCTTTACATCCTCGGTCAGCTTCTCTACCTTAGCCTTTGCATCCTCTAAGCTGGTCCCCTTGACACCCATGTAGAACTTGATCTTGGGCTCGGTTCCGGAAGGACGTGCACAGCACCATGCATTGTCAGGAAGCTCGAAGTACAGAACATTGGACTTGGGAAGTCCTGTGGTAGTCTTCTCTCCGGTCTCCATGTCGATGATAACATCGTTCTGGTAATCACGGAACTTCTCTACCTTCAGATCTCCGAATGCCTTAGGAGGATTCTTACGAAGCTTCTCCATGATCTCGGCAATCTGTCTTGCGCCATCGATACCCTTCATGGTGATGGTATACTGGGTCTCCTTGAAGTAACCGTACTTCTCATACATGGATACCATCATATCCCACAGAGTCATGTTGTGCTTCTTGCAGTAAGCTGCTACTTCGCACAGACACATCACTGCTACGATCGCATCCTTATCTCTTGCGTGGGTACCTGCCAGGCAGCCGTAGCTCTCTTCCAGGCCAAATACGTAGTTGTTGCTGCCGGTCTGCTCGAAGAGCTTGATCTGCTCGCCAATGAACTTGAAGCCGGTCAGTACCTCGATCAGCTTTACGCCGTAAGCCTGCGTAATAGGTTTGGTCATGTTGGTGGTAACGATGGTAGTTACCAGTGCGGGATTCTCGGGCATGGTACCGGTCGCAGTCTTCTCTCTTAAGATATATTCTGCGATCAGCATGCCGGACATATTACCGGTAAATGCCACATACTCGCCAGTCTTGGTATCTTTTGCATACACACCCAGACGGTCTGCATCGGGATCGGTTGCCAGAACGATATCCGCATCCTTCTCCTTCGCCAGACGAAGCGCATAGGTAAATGCCTTGGGATCCTCAGGGTTCGGGTAATCCAGTGTGGTAAAGTCAGGATCCGGATTCTCCTGTTCGGGAACTACATAGACATGCTTGAATCCCAGCTCAGACAGGATACGCCTTACCGGCTTGTTACCGGTACCGCATAACGGAGTATATACGATCTTGATGTCATCTGCCATTTCCCTGATCACATCAGGATGAATGATCTGCTTCTTCAGCTCTGCCATGTACTTGTCATCGATCTCTTTGCCGATCACTTCATAGAGTCCTGCTGCCACAGCATCCTCTCTGCTCATGGTCTTCACGGTATGATAATCCTTGATGGACTGTACTTCGGTAATGATGTCCTTATCGATAGGAGCGGTTACCTGTGCGCCGTCCTCCCAGTATACCTTATAGCCGTTGTACTCAGGAGGGTTGTGACTGGCGGTAACTACAATACCTGCAGTGCATCCTAACGTCCGAAGGGCAAAGGACAGCTCCGGGGTAGGTCTTAAAGATTCAAAAATGTATGCCTTGATGCCGTTGGCTGCCAGACATCTTGCTGCTTCATCGGAAAACTCGGGAGACATGCGGCGGGAGTCGAATGCGATTGCCACACCCTTACTCTGTGTACCGCGCTTGATAATATAATTGGCAAGACCCTGAGTTGCCTTACGAACGGTATATACGTTCATACGGTTGGTTCCCGCACCGATCACACCACGTAAGCCGCCGGTACCGAATTCCAGTTCCTTGTAAAAACGATCTTCCACTTCTGCTTCATTATTGCGGATTGCCAGAAGTTCCTCCTTGGTCTTCTGGTCAAAATAATCATCATTTAACCAGAAATTCAGTTCGTCCATATAACTCATTTTCCTATCCTCCTGTTTTATCGCTATCTTTCAATATCTTCAGTAAACGCTCTCCGGTGATATTTTACCATAGATTCCCTCTACTGAAAAGAATTATTTAACGTCCGCTAACTGCCGGATCCTTCAGTGCGTAATCGCTGCGATCCAGAGAGAAATTCGGATTGTAATAGGGATCTCCCGCCTCCAGTTCAGCCTTCCATTTTTCACGGAAATGCCCGGATTCTCTGTTGTAGCGCTCTGCCTTTTCTCCCTGATCGTCCAGTCCTCTGGAGATGGATTCGTAATGATACAGCTCCGCAAAAGGAGTCCACACATTCAGAAGTCCCAGTTTACGTAATTTCAGGCAGAAATCCACATCATTTAAAGAGATCACAAAGCTCTCATCCAGACCGCCCACCTGCTCATACAGGCTCTTTTTCACCAACAGACAGGCACCGGTCACCGCTGTAACGTTCTGGGTATAACACAGACGTCCCATGTAGCCTAAGTTCTGTACCGGGATGCGATAATGGGTATGTCCTGCCGTGCGGTGTGCTCCCAGTCCGATGACCACGCCGGCATGCTGGATCGTCTTGTCCGCATAATACAGTTTGGCACCTACGGCACCCACATCCTCTCTCTGGGCATACATCAGCATCTCTTCCATCCAGTTGGCTGTGATAACCTCCGTATCATTGTTCAGCAGTAAAATATACTCACCGGAAGCATAAGACGCTCCCAGATCATTGACCGCAGAATAATTAAAGTCACCTTGATATGTCACAATGGAAATCCGTCCGTCCCCGCTGTGCAGGATACCGCCGTCATGGCCGCAGACTGTATGCAGCTTGCATCTTTCTTCATAAGAATCATCGCCGGACAATCCCAACAGTTGGGAATAATAGTCCTTGATCTCCGGTGTGGTACTGTTATTTTCCACGACAATGATCTCGTAATTGCTCCAGGTGCTGTTCTTTTGGATCGAGGTAATACAACGCTTCAGATCCTCAACGTGATCCTTATTGGCGATCACGATGGAGATCTTCGGATCTCCCAGGATCTGATACCGGATCCGGAAGATCGTGGCGCAGGCTCTGGTACTGGTGATCTGAAAATGCTTAAAACCATGCTTTTTCAGATGATCTGCCACAGCTCCCTTTGCCGCCTCAATGGCATAAGGCTTCGCGTCAATGCTAGCTGCGGTACTGCCCTCATGGCTTCTCCAGTAGTACATCAGTCTGGGAACATGAACGATCTTTTCCGCTCTGTCGGTCAGACGCAGGATCATATCGTGATCCTGGGCACCGTCAAATGCGGTGCGGAACAGTTCCTCTCCCTCTAACAGTTTTCGGGAAAAAACGCTGAAATGGCAGATATAATTATTCGCCCGCAGATTGTCCGGTGCATAGTCCGGCTTAAAATGCATGGTCAGCATTTTATTAATATCATTTTCCTTGAAAGTGGTCTCATCACAATAAAGATAATCCGCACCCTGCTCATTGATCTCCTTCACATACGCATACAGTACGGAAGGATGTAAAATATCATCCTGGTCAAACAGGCCGATATAATCTCCGGTAGCCAGCTTGTAGCATTCGTTGGTGTTATAGGAGATACCGCCGTTATGATCCAGGTGCTTATAGACGATACGACCATTCGCCTTCGCCGCGTACTCCCTGCAGAGTTCCTCGATATAGGAGTGCTCCGCGTCGGAACCGTCCGCCAGACACAGTTCCCAGTTGGGATACGTCTGATTCATGACGCAGTCCAGCATCTGGATCTGGAATTCTCTTTTATTGTTCCACAGCGGAACCAAAATGCTGATCTTCGGCATATAAGGGAATATCGTCTCTTCTTCCTTTTTCCGCTGCTCCGCATCAGGAAAGCTTCCGGTTCCGTAGGACTCCATCAGGCTCTTCTGGCGACTCTTGTTGCGGATCTTACGCAGGATATCCTTCGGTCCGCCACAATGGGACAAGCGATCCCTCTGTCTCTGTGCGAAATGGATCAGACTTCTCGCCGGACCCGTGGCTTTCCAGAATTTATTCTTTTTGATCCGGTCCAGTTTGAACTGCAGGTCCTCTTTTTCCGATTCCAGCACTACGATCTTGTCTGCCAGATCCGCACATTTTTCGTGCTCCCTCTCGTAGGCTTCTTGATAATTGATCTCAGACATGTTTTTCCTCCGTCAAATATTTTCCCGTTGTATTCCACAGTTTCAGCTTACTGATCCGATGGACCGCAAGAACGGCGATTCCATAATTCCCCGGAGGCAGCTGCCCTGTTTTCCGTTTCACACAGAAACCTCCCAGCGCCACATTTTTCTGGTCCGGAAGATTCTCCTCCAGTTCCTGCCGATATGCAGGTAAAATCTTCATGGACCATACCTTCCGGTCCGCCTCCCGCTGTCCCTGCGTATCTTCGGGAAGCAATACTAAAAGTTTATCATAACATGCGTTATCATCTCCCAGGATCACACTGTATCCCTGGATCCGCTCCGGCCCTGCAGTCTCCACCCGTGCCATCAGGCAGTCATCCTGTCTTGCATTTTCCAGAAGCTCCTGCCAGCTCTCACATCTCCATGCCGGCTCCTGTAAAATATTCCGGTCTGTAAGATATGCCGGAACCACACGGCTGTCCAGTCCTTCCCGGTTCAGTCCCATAGGATAAAAAGGATCCACTCCGCGGAACTGAGGATGCATCTGGTAAAGCAGTTCTCTCTCTTCCGTCAGGCGTCGCATTTTCTCGGGACTTTCGTCGCTTCCGCGGCTCAGGGATTCATGATGATATGCAAAACAGTCATTCAGCACCACATTGTAATATCCCATTTCCACCAGACAAAATCCCAGATCCACATCATTATAGGCCACCCGCAGTGCCTCCCGGAATCCACCCGTCTCCCGGAATACCTCTGTCCTTATCAGCAGACAGGCACCCGTCACTGCCACGCAATTCAGATCAAAGCGATTTCTGCCAAAATAATAAGACTTATCGTCTTCCATGAACTGGAGCTTATGCACCGGTCCCACCGGCAGATTGACAATACCGTCGTGTTGTATTTTCACGGAATCCGGATAATACAGCTTTAGGCCCACGCTTCCCACATAAGGCTGCATAGCGCGGATCACCATTTTGTCCAGCCAGCCATTGCCGCACACTTCTATATCATCATTTAAAAACAGCAAAAACTTTCCTTCCGCCAGTTCAGCTCCCCGGTTGCACATCGTTGAAAAATTAAATTCCGCCGGTTCATAAATATAACGGACAGGGACACCGCTTTCCCGGATCCGTCCGATCAGTTCTTCCGTTTTTTGCTTATTTTCCGCACTGCTTCCGTTATCCACCAACAAAATTTCAACAGGGATCCTGCCCTCAGACCTTCTCGTCAGGGAATGCAGGCACTTCTCCAGTACCTCCGGATTATCTTTGGAGGGAATGATCACCGAGACTTTAAGCTCTCCTGCGAATAACTCTTTGGCACCTTCCGCCGCCCTGGAGGCCAGTTCCACCGCCAGCTGCGGTGACTCCTTCGTCAGCTGGTAATTTTCCCAGGGAGTGCACTCCCGGCTGTCCCGGTCTGCACGTGCATCCGGTCCCTGGATTCCTATTCCGTCTGCAGAAAAAGTTCCATGGAACAACACGGTTTCCATATGACCGATGGAATGACAATCTCTCTCGAACCCTCCGGCTCCCAAAAACAGACGATCCATCAGCGGACGGATCTCTCCGGCATCTGTAAAAATAATTTCTTTTCCGGTGCTCTCGTTCTCTGTCACGACCGGATTTTCTCCCATTCTCTGCAGCAGACTGCTCCGTACCGCAACGACACTTCCCACATAGAAAAAGGCTCTGTACAGATCCGGTGACCAACAGGGTTTGTACCAGGGAATGCAACGCTCTCCCTTCTCATTCATCAGGTCTTCATCACCGTAGACGATTTCTGCTTCCGGATGCTTTGTAAAATAAGCGTTGATCCGCTCTGTCGCATTATCTGCCAGTCGTCCCGCCGCCTGTCGGAAAATGATGAATTCCACAAGTCCCGCAATTTCCCGGGGTTCGGCGCTTTCCCGGTCCTGCTCCGCTGCCCACTGTTCATAGGTGACCTTAAGCTGCGCCAGTTCTTTTTCGTATTTTTTATCCTGCTGTACGATCAGCACCTGCTTCACCGCTGTCCGAATACCCAAGCTGCCGCTCCCTTCTTCTCCACTCCCATCATATCTTTTGCCATTGCCTGAGGGATCTGTACGATCTCCATTTTCACAGACAACGTATTCTCCGCCTGCCGGTTCAGCACATCTGCCCGGATCGTCATATTGGGATCCTCCGTGGCAAATATCACGCTGGGATGGTCCGCTCCCTCTTCGGATTTCAGGATTTTTCCGTTGGCAGTGAACACTTTCTTATCCTGCAGAGGAACCGGCTGTCCGTTCATGGACAGTTCCCGAATCTTACAGATGCAGGAACACATTGCCGGATCCAGCCGCAGATAATGTACGTTACCGTCGAATTTCACGGTAAACTCTGCCTCTTTTTCCGCAACATAGACATTTTCCGGAAAATAAGAATTTTCTTCGGAAAATCCCTGTCCCTTGTCTTCATAGATCTGTACCCGCAGTTCTCCTTCCGACTGACGGAAACGCCCGATCCATTCGGTGGGTTTATAGATTTCGCCGCCTAAGAGATTCCGGATCTCACCCATGGACAATTTCTGTCCGGTGACATATTTCTGGAATTCCCGCTCCTGCTCTCTGTACTGTCTTGCCTCATTTTCCGTGATGTCCAGACGATCTAAGATCCGGTCCAGTTCCAACGCATTGCGTCTTTCATTCTCCAGAACATAACAGTAAATTGCCCGGAACGCCAGTGCTTTCGTATCTATGACACGGTCAAAGGTCCACTCGTAATCGATCAGTGTCCAGTGATCCCCGTCCACCAGAATATTGGCAAAGATCAGGTCAAAATCCGCTACCGGAACTTCTTCCCCGAATCCTACCCTCTCCAGATACTCCGCAAACAGGCTGTGGAATCCTTCGATATCCTGTCTGTCCAGACATTCATCCATCAGTTCCGACAACGGTCTGCCCGATACGAATTCAAATTCCGCATAAGGGATGCCGTCCTCTTCTCCCGGATGACAGACATTAACGTCCAGCCGGCTTCCGGCATAACGTCCTTTTAATTTTTCATACGCTTCCATCATATGGCGCACATGCGCCTCGGCTTCTTTGGTCAGCGGATATTTCCGCACGATCCGATTCCCCCGGTCATCCCGCAGGATCTCCGTACGGATGCGGAAGCTTTCCGCACGGTCGTTGGAATATCTGACATATTTCAGGTCCAGAGGCTTACCGATCACTGCCAGATAAGAATTGGAAAATACAGAAAAAAGCCCCTCTTCCACGATTCCGTCAAAAGCACTTTTTTCATCGAATAACAACATTCTGTCACGGTCGAAATTCCGCAGATTATTGGACAGTTCTCCCCGGCCCGGCAGATATGCATCCGAATAGACCGTGGTCATGAATTTATAATCGGGATACGGATAATAAAAACTGCGTTCTCCCACACCGCAGGCATCGAAGATCTTCTCCAGTTTTTTCCGGGAAAAAGTACGCACGACGCCGCCGTTCGGATAATTTTCAATTCCGGAAAACCAGTCTCCCAGGTGATCTTCCTTGCAGCCCGCAAAATATTTCAGCCCGTATTTGTTCTCAATAGCGATAACGATTCGTCCACCCGGTGCCAGATGCTTTTGCAGAATTTTCAGAAAATCTTCATAAGGTGTGCTGCCGCCTATGTAAGCCTGACCGTACTCGAAGACACCAATGAGGCAGATATAGTCATAATCTGCGGGCAGATCCGGTTCCACATCCGTAAAATTGCCTATGTGGATCGTCACATTTTCACTTTCACTGTGCCGGTACGCATTGATCAGACTGCGCTTTTTTGAGAGATCCACGCAGGTCACCGATCCGGCTTTCCGGGACAGGGCTCCTGTAATGGCTCCGCAGCCGCTGCCTACTTCCAGCACTTTGTCCGTCTTTTTGATCGGAAGAAAATCCACGATATTTTCCCGCAGAGCCGACAGATGATACAGGATCGGCCAGCTTTTTCTCTCTGCGATGATCCGGTCATATTCCACGGTACTGTATTTTTTTACAATCTCCAGAATCTCGTCTTCCACACTGCCGTCACAATAATAATCCTCTCCGGGATACTTATCCAGATTCAGTGTTACTTTGCCGATGGTCTCTGTCATTCTTTATTTCTCCTCCGCATCCCACACTTTCGTGTTGGAATCCATGTCATAATAGCCTACGGTGTTTTTATCGGATACTACTGTAATATTCAGGGCATCATACAGTCTGTGATAGACCTCAAAGGTATCCTGATTGTACCCCGTCACTCCCAGAGACAGCAGATATTCTCCGCCCTGCAGATTCATCTTCTGTGTAAAAGTCACATTTTTCACATCACCTGGTTCCACACTGTCTAAGAACGCCTTCTCGATCATGGTATTGGTACCGGTGATCTCCACACCGATAACATTTTTCACGGAAAATGCAAAAATAGGTGCCGGTATAGGATCCATAAACCGGACCTTCATATGGATGGTAAACATTGTCCCCTTCAGAATGGCATTGGTAGGCACACCCCTGTCATCCGTAATGTAAAATTCTTCGATCTGTGCCTGCTTTGTACCGTATTCCAGGGCATTGGGATTCTGTCCCTTCGCCTCCGCGGAAGCCTCAGCAGCATCTTTGGCTACGCCATCCACCTTTTTCGCAGCGGCTCTCTGCAGTTCTTCATCATCTAAGAGATTCTCCGATTCCTCACCGGCATTTTCGGATTCATCGTACTGTCCCACCAATACCCGTTTATAAGTATCGATCATGGCCTTGGGGCTGCCTTCTCCCAGAATATTTCCCTGGTTCAGCAGATAGACACGGTCGCAATATTTACTGATACTGCTCAGATCGTGACTGACGAAGACGATCGTCTTGCCCATTTTCTTGAATTCTTCGAATTTATGATAACATTTTGCCTGGAAAAATACATCACCGACGCTCAGAGCCTCATCTACGATCAGGATCTCCGGCTCGATATTGATCGCCACTGCAAACGCCAGGCGAACGAACATACCGCTGGAATAGGTCTTTACCGGCTGATAGACATAATCTCCGATATCCGCAAAGCTTAAGATCTCCGGCAGCTTTGCCTCGATCTCTTTTTCGGAAAATCCCATCATGGTACCATTCAGATAGACATTCTCGATACCGTTGTATTCCATATTGAAGCCGGCACCCAGCTCCAACAGAGCGGAGATACGCCCGTTGACCAGCACCCGTCCGGAAGTCGGATTCAATACTCCGGTAATGATCTTCAGGATGGTGGACTTACCGGAACCGTTGGTACCGATGATTCCCACGGTTTCCCCCTGATAGATCTTCATACTCACGCCTTTCAGGGCATAGTGGAGCTTATGTTTGGTCTTTTTACCGAATCCGAAAGCTTCCTTCAGACGATCCGAAGGTTTATCATATAATTTATAGATTTTCTGGACATTATCAACTTCAATTGCCAGTTTTCTCTTATCCTGCATAATGTCTTAATCCTTTTCTTTCAGTGTTACACTGTCTTTATGGTACCACATGGCCAGAGAACGGTTGGCCTCATTGTCCGCATTCTCGGAGATTTCTCCCATGCACAAAAACCACGGGCGGAACTGATAGGCCGGCAGCTGCACATCTTTTTCCGGTCCGGACAGAATTGCCACCCGCTCCAGATATTCCTGATGGAAATTATAAGCCTCCCCGGTGTACACATAATAATAGGCTCCGTAGGAAGAATAGTGACCCGCCTGATTGGGTGATACCTTAAACATCATAAGACATGCCACACCGATCAGCACATAAAACCACCAGGCTGCTGCGCCGTTTCGTATGGCCCACTTCTGTATCGTCAATTGCCCGGTTGTCTGCTCCGCTCTTTTCTCCAGTAACTGTCGCAGCCACCCGATCCAGTAGATCTCATTCAGAAATAAAAGCAGCAGATAGGTGATTTTTACTGCATTCAACGTTCTGGACAGTCCCGCATGTCCCAGGGAATACAGGCTCGGTGTATAGCCGGTCGCATACAGACAGAAGGACAAGGCGAGTACGATCCCCGGATAACGAAAACGGTAATCCGTGCTTTTCACTGCCTGCCAGATCATAGGTACCAACAATAACATCACCATCAGAACCACCGGTCCGGTATATTCCGGAATGTGTTTCACGGCTTCCAAAAATGATCTGCCGATGGACTCCAGCGGTCCGTAACCCCAGCCCACATAGCTGCGGGCACGTACGGAATTTCCCGGAGCCGCCACATTCAGGCCGAAGCCTATGATATACACCAGTGTAGACGGCAGCAGCCACAGCCCCGTCCTGCGCCGTTCCACTACCACGCTGACCAGAAGGATGGTCAGAAGACACAATAATCCCTGCAATGCCGTGACGAAATTGCTTCCCGCCGTAATCATGGCAAGCAGAACCGATGCAGTGAATAACAGACCTTTCGCGGTTCTGCCCTCTGCTCTCTCCAGGCAGATGGCCACAGACAAAAACAAAAGTCCGAAACCATGCATTCCCACATAGTGGATCCCGCCGTTATACCAGTAGAAGCCGCTCTGCGCGGAATAGATAAACATAAATTCCGCTATAGTGATCACTGCCTGAATTGCCAGGCTGCTCCATTTCTCCATTCGGAAGACTTTCCGCAGGATCACGTGGGTAAACACCATGCTTCCCGCCAAAAGCAGTAACAGAATGAACACCGGTCCTAAGAAATAATACTGCTCTCCCCAGACAGCCGGCATCAGTGTCATGAAAAAAATAGAAGAATACGTTCCCTGCCATGCATACCACTGGGTTCTGGAACAATCCAGTGCACCGGAGATCGCCGCCCATTTCGACTGCTCCTGCTCTATGGCAGCTCTGGCAAATCTTCCAAAGTTATAGTCGTCATAATAAGGAACCGCATAAATCGTCAGTCGAAACAGTGGGATCAGTGCTAACAACAGCAGTCCGCAACAGCCCACTGCCAGCAGTACCCTGCCAGGCTTCCATAACAATATTTTTCTTAACTTTTCAAGAGCACCCTTCAATTACTTTCACCCTTTCTGTTTCCCCCACAACAGTTCCGTAATGCAGTACCCCGTTCCTTGAGCTCTCGGAATTGCAACAATCCATCGTACTATAGCACATCTGCGAAATGCACTTTCAGTCTCTTAAAGATCACAGCACCCAGTCCGAACAATACCACCGTCACGATCCAGAAATACATCGTGGAGAAGAAATCCCGGAAAAACCATTCTTTCTCGTAGATCGCACTGCGGTAGCCATTCACGATATAGACCAGCGGATTCAGCTTCAGGATCATGATCCACTCCGGAGACAGCGCGTCCAGATTCCATAAGATCGGAGTGGCCCACATGCCGATCTGCAATCCGATGCTGATGATCTGGGACAGATCCCGGAAAAACACCACTACCGCACACGTGGTGTAGCTGAGTGCCAGCACAAATATAAACAGGCAAAAACTGTAATAAATGATCTGTATAGTGTAGATTGTGGGGTAATAGCCGTAAATAGCCGCCACGATCAACAGGAGACACACGAAAAATACATGGATAAAAGTAGCCGCAATAATCTTGATGATCGGCAGGATGCTGATCTTAAATACTACTTTTTTCACCAGATAGTTGTACTCTAAGAGTGCATTGGTGCCGTTGTTCAGTGCCTCACTGAAGTAGAACCAAGGCACCAGTCCCGCTGTCAGGAAAAGTACAAAAGGCACTTCCACGCCCTCCCGCAGGGGTGTGCTGGTATTTCCCATGATCTTGTCGAAGACGATGTAATACATCGCCACGGTTACCACCGGCTGTGCCATCGCCCAGACCGCGCCCAGGTAAGAACCCGCATATCTCTTTTTAAAATCGTTTTTCGCCAGCTTCCAGATCAGATGTCTATTCTGGAATAACTCTACCGGCAGTCCGGTAAATTTATCGTACCAGTGGATAAACGCAAAGCATGCCGCCGCAATGACAACGCAGGAGATGATCTTTTTCGCCAGCTCCTGGCTTTGATCCACAGCAGGTCCCGGATTCTTATGGAACACGATGAGCAGAGCCATGATCACTGCCGCTGTCACGAACAGGGCAATACCTGTTTTCTTACTGATTTTCACACTTTTTTTCATGCTCTTTTTCCTTCATGTACTGTTCCAGAGTGCCCCACTTGGTATCCTTCTCGGATAATATCAGTTCCATACCTTCGGGGATGGGCCATTCCACACCGATATCCGGCGTGTTATATGCAATACCGCCCTCATCATCCGGATGATAAAAATCGGTACATTTGTAGCAGAACTCTGCGTAATCGGACAGTACCAGAAATCCATGCGCGAAATTTTTCGGAATAAAGAACTGCTTCTTGTTCTCCTCAGACAAAAGTACACCATACCACTGCCCGAAAGTTTTGGAGCCTTCCCGCAGATCCACAGCCACATCATAGACTTCTCCGCGGATCACACGTACCAGCTTGTCCTGCGGAAAATGCTTCTGAAAATGAAGTCCTCTGAGAACTCCTTTTTTAGAAGCAGACTGATTATCCTGTACAAACACTTCCGGGATTCCCGCTGCTTTAAGATCATTGTAATTATAAGTCTCCATGAAATACCCTCTGGCATCACCGAACACCGTGGGGGTAATGATCTTCAATCCTTCGATTTCACATGTTTCTACTGTTATCTTGCCCATTTATTTCATCCTCACTCTTTATTATTTTCATTCATAGGTGATATTCATATCGACTCTGCCTTCGATACCGTCCACTTTTCCCTTGGAGGTATACTGCCAGGTCTTGTAATATCCCTGATATAACGGCACACTACGGTACTCCGCAAGCCAGATATGATAGTTCTCCAGTCTGGCGGTCTGCAGATTATTGTTGTACCAGTTGCGACTGGCATAGACGCCTGCTGTATATCCGGCATTTTCTACCGTCCGGCAAAAAGCCTCACATACCAGGGTTCTGGTCTCCGCATCCAGTCCGTCCGCCCGGCCGTTTCCTCCGGCACCCTCCGTATCAATAAATACAGGATAGGTCAGTTGGAAATCACGGATCAGCTCCAGCACGGCAGAAGCCTCTTCCACCGCCTCTTTCTCATCTGTAGCCTGGGTAAAAAAGTACACACCCACCGGAATCCCAGCGGCTGTTGCACCTTTCATGTTGGCGACAAACTGTGGATCCTCCACCAGACTTCCCGTAACCGAACCGCGGTAGCCCGCACGAACGATGGCAAACTGTACTCCGGCATTTTTCACCTTATCCCAGTCGATAGTGCCGTTCCACTTGGACACATCGATGCCGACCTTCGCATTGCCGGATGTAGTCTGCAGCTTTTGGATCTCGGTCTTGTCCGCATCTGCCAAAGCTCCTGCCACAGCACTGTCCTCGGCATCCGCATCGACTTCATCCTCTGTCTTGATCAACAGAGAAATATCATCAATGGCCAGGTATTCCACTTTTTCTTTTACATGCACTTTGGTCTCGGTGATGGGAACTTTATATCCTTCGATGGGTAACAGTTCCATATAATAATCGCCGGAATCCAGATCAGCAATGTAGATCACGCCGTCCTGATCCAGATCCTTGTAATCTCCCAGACCGTCCACCCGGACATAGAAACTCTCTCCGGTCACCGGTACACCTTCATTGTCCACGATCTGGATACGCAGATCCTTTTCCACGGAAGTCGCCACCAGTGACAGGCGGTGGCTGTTATCTTTCGCCGCCTCCAGGATTGGATTCACATCCGGATCAAAAAACGTATTATCTTTTAAAAAGGCTTTCAGGTCGTTGCCGATCCTGCCATCCGCTTCCGCGGTGTCCGTCTCCCCGGTGCCTTCCGGCACGGGATCCACTGCTTCGCCGTCACCTGCATTCTGCGCTCCGGACACCTCCGTGTTCTGGCCGGATGTGGGGGACAGTTGTTCCCTGTTCACATACATTACCGCCAGTGCCACCAGCAGGATCACCGCCATGGAGGCCAGGATCCCCATTTTCCGCAGCTTAGAGTCCATTTGCTACCTCTACCAGATATTTACCGTAATTCGTCTTCAGCAGCGGCTCTGCCAGTGCCAGCAGCTGCTCTTTATCAATAAATCCACGTTTGAAAGCGATCTCCTCGATACAGGAAATATACAATCCCTGTCTCTTCTGGAACGCTGCCACGAAATCTGCCGCATCCAGAAGTGCATCGTGATTGCCGGTATCCAGCCATGCGAATCCACGACCCAGAGTCTCTACCTGCAGGGTTCCTCTGTTCAGGTACTCGTTATTAATACTGGTGATCTCGATCTCACCTCTTGCGGAGGGCTTTACGTTCTTCGCGATCTCCACTACATCGTTATCATAGAAATACAGTCCGGGAACTGCATAATTGCTCTTGGGATGCTCCGGCTTCTCCTCGATAGAAAGTGCCTTGCCGTTCTCATCGAACTCCACTACGCCGTATTCTCTGGGATCGCGCACATAATAACCGAAGATGGTCGCGCCTTTTTCTCTGGCGGCTACTTTACGAAGCACTGCCGAAAAGCTCTGCCCGTAGAAAATATTATCTCCCAGTACCAGTGCCACTCTGTCGTTACCGATGAATTCCGCTCCGATGATAAAAGCATCCGCGAGGCCACGGGGTTTGTCCTGCACCGCATACTCGAGACGCATGCCCAACTGACTGCCGTCTCCCAATAACTCTTTGAATACCGGAAGATCTCTCGGGGTGGAAATGATCAGCACCTCTCTGATATCTGCCAGCATCAGGGTTGACAGGGGATAATAGATCATCGGTTTATCGTACACCGGCATGATCTGCTTGGATATTGCTTTTGTCAGGGGATAAAGTCTGGTTCCGGAACCTCCCGCCAGTATAATTCCTTTCATAAAAACCTCCTTAAAATACTTGTTTTTTAACACACCGAATGGGAACGACGTTCATCGTTCCCATTTAGCAGATATTCTTTACTTTTCCTCATACATTTCATTGTAGTATTTCTGGTAATCGCCACTGGTCACATTGTTCATCCAGTCTTCATGCTCGAAGTACCAGGCGATGGTCTTGCGGATGCCTTCCTTGAACATGGTCTCGGGATACCAGCCGATCTCTGCCTTGATCTTGTCCGGCGCGATCGCATATCTTCTGTCATGTCCCTTACGGTCTTCCACGTAAGTGATCAGATCGTTGTTGATATGTGCCTTGCGGGGATCGGAATCGGGAAGCATCTCCTGTAAGGTCTCGATGATAATATGGATGATCTCGATGTTCTGCTTCTCGTTGTGTCCGCCGATATTGTAAGTCTGGAACAGTCTTCCCTGCTCCTGTACCATGTCGATGGCCTTCGCATGATCCTCTACATACAGCCAGTCGCGGACATTTTTGCCGTCTCCGTATACCGGAAGCTTCTTACCGTGAAGGGCATTGTTGATGATCAGAGGGATCAGCTTCTCGGGGAACTGGTAAGGTCCGTAGTTGTTGGAGCAGTTGGTGATATTGGCAGGGAAATGATAGGTATCCATGTATGCCTTCACCAGCATGTCCGAGCTTGCCTTACTTGCGGAGTAAGGACTGTGGGGATCGTAAGGCGTGGTCTCATAGAAGAAAGCATTGTCATCATCGGGAAGAGATCCGTAGACCTCATCCGTAGATACATGCAGGAACTTTTTGCCCTCCTTGAAGCTGCCGTCCGGAAGCTCCCAGGCTGCCTTGGCACAGTTTAACATCACTGCGGTACCCAGCACATTGGTCTGTACGAAGATCTCCGGGTTACGGATACTTCTGTCTACATGGCTTTCGGCTGCGAAATGTACCACGCGGTCAATATCGTTCTCCGCGAAAATTTTGCCGATGGCTTCCTTGTCGCAGATATTTGCCTTCACGAAAGTGTAATTATCACGCTTCTCCACATCCTTGAGATTCTCCAGGTTTCCCGCATAGGTCAGGGCATCCACATTAATGATACGGATCTCGTTATCGTATTTTTTGAACATGTAATGAATGTAGTTGGAACCGATAAAACCGGCACCGCCTGTTACCAGATAAGTCCTCATTTTCTCTCCGTTCTGCGCAGGTGTGCGCATTTTGCTATAGATAGTGATAGTCTACCATAAAATAGGGTGGATAGCAACACGGGCTATCGTCCTGCCTGCGAGCAGTCTCACCGACTGTTCATTGTAAATATTAACACGGCTTCTCCGCACTTCGTGCTCTCGAATCCGTAACACCCATTCGCATTCCGGACTATCGTCCTACTTGCTCATGTGTGTTTGATTTGCTAATAAAGCACCAGAACCGCCTGCGAGCAGTCGGTCTTGGCTTTATTGCAAATCTTAATATCCCAGGTAGCTGATATTTAAATCGACTTTGCCGCTGATACCGCTGACTTTTCCGTCGGATCTGTACTGCCACAGATCATATCTGCCGGTATAGGTCGGGGTCTTGGCATACTGTGCCAGCCAGATCTTGTAACCGCTCAGAGCACCTGCATCCATCTTGGATGTCAGCCATGTCTTGTTGGCATAGACACCGGGAGTATATCCCGCATTCTTGATCGTGTTGCAGAATGCCTTGCAGACTGCGGTTCTGGTAGCAGAATCGATGGCATCGCCTCTTCCGCCGCTGCCTTCCACATCCAGGAATACCGGATAAGAAATCTTATATCCGCTGATGCGGTCCAGTACCATAGATGCTTCCTGTACTGCTTCTACCTCATCCACTGCCTGCGTGAAGAAGTATACACCTACCTTAAGACCAGCTGCCGTAGCTCCCTTGATATTGGTCTTGAACTTGGGATCCTCGATCAATGCTCCCTGAGATGATCCACGGTATCCCACACGAATGATCACATAATTCACTCCGGAATTCTTAACCGCATTCCAGTCAATGCTGCCGTTCCACTTGGACACATCAATGCCCATAGTACCTGATCCCACTACCAGGGAACCGTCACTTGCGAAGTTATATTTTGCACCCTGGATGACCTGCTCACCGGTCACCTTGCTGCCGTCTGCCTTGAAGAAATATACCTTACCGTCTAACGTCTGCCAGCCGGTATATCTGGCCTCCTCCATGAGGAAAAACTTTGTGGCAGTGTAATAATCCGCATACGCTGCCGCCCGGTATTGGTTGTCACCGATGGATACATACAGCTGTCTGCCGCTGGTATCCTTTAACGGTGTTTTTGTATCCTCTCTGGGATTCACATCGCCCGCTACCGTAACTGTAAAGGTGGCTTTTGCTTCCGCGCTGCCCTCCTTATATGTGACAGTGATGGTTGCGGTTCCTTTTTTCACACCGGTAACGGTGATCGTTTTGCCACTTACAGCTACCGTGGCAATATTCTTATCTCCGGAATCTGCCGTTATGGTTCCGCTTCCGCTGACAGAGGCTGTTACAGCAGCCGTAGATTTCGGATAAACGGTTACAGCTGTCTTATCCAAAGTAATCTTGATTCCATTAGTGACCTTCACTGCCAGATCCAGTGTCTTAGTCTCAGTTCCCATCGTTACAGTGACTGTGATCTTCGCGTCACCGGCCGCTACACCTTTCACTGTGATCTTACCGTTTGCATCTACCGCCGCAGTGGCTGCTTTATCATTGGAATTTGCAGTGATCTTATAAGTTGCACCTGTGAAATTTGTAACTTTAACCTGTGCTGTTGCTTCTTTTCCTGCTTCTACGTTCAGGGATGCCGGTTCCAAAACAGCGGTCGGCTTTTGGACTTCCGTAACAGTAACTTCCCAGGTAAAGGTCTTCTGTGTGCTTCCTACCTGTGCATATGCTGTAGGAAGGCTGCCGCCTCCCACGGACTGCGACTCACCTGAGGAGCTACCATCTTCCCCTGTTCCTCCTGTAGGTGTACCGGTCGTTTCTCCCGGAGCCGGTGTTGTAGGGGTCGTCTCCGGTGTTGTAGGGGTCGTCTCCGGTGCTGTGGGGGTCGTCTCCGGTGTCGGTGTAGGTGTAGGTGTCGACGTAGGTGTAGGAGTCGGCGTCGGTGTAGGAGTCGGCGTAGCACTGCCAGCCTCCGTATACGTACAAGTGATCGTTACAGGTCCACCTGCCTTCACGCCGGTAACCACACCATTATTTACACTGGCAACCCCTGCATTATCGCTGCTCCAGCTAACAACCGTGGCTCCTGTCGGCGGAGTCAGCTGTTTGGTCTCTCCTACCTTGATACTTATCCGTTCATTTGCTATGCGCAGGAATCTTCCACTATAAGCCGTCTGTTTTTCCGGATTTACCACGGTATCTTTTGTTACCTCTCTATAAGTAGGAGGTAATTTCTTACTTTCTACCCACTGCACGGTATCTTCCAGAATAGACTCCACCACAGTATCATTTTTCATGGTGTCCTCTTTTGCCGCATTGACCTCGGATTCCTTCTTGATCTCGTTTGCCACATCGACCTTTTTATAAGCGATATCCTTTCTGACTTCTACCTTCTGGGTACCGGTAGGCAGTGTGTAATCCTTATATTTTTCATCGGTCAGGGTATTTACCGCTACCGTATAGTTGCCGGGGGTAATGCCCTTCTTGTAGATAATACCGTCCATATCATCATCGGTCCAGGTATCAGTTTTACCTTTGGGATCCGTGATCGTCACGCTGAAAGGTACATTGGAGATCAGTTTACCGCTCTTTTTATTGGTAAATTTGATCTTTAGATCCTTCTGCACGGAGACCAGTTCCAGTTCAACGGTACCACCGTTGGTATACTCGGCCTCATCATATTCTTTTTGTTCCTCATTCTCATCGTCGACTGCATTGGCTGCTGCGATCTTCGCAAGCTTTGCATCTGCCACTGCCAGCATACCCTGCTCACCGATCATCTGGATGCCGTCCAGCTGGCTGCCCACACTGACGAACTCCGATACCTGATGATCCACCATACGTGCGCTGGCATATACACTGCCTGTCACAATGGCCAAGATCAGCACTGCCACACCGGTTGCCGTCATAATGCGGTCCATGGTACTCATGTTCAGGAATTTGGTCCAGATAGCAGCTATTTTATTGCCACCCTGCTTTTTACTCTTTTTCCCTTTACCGCCGCGAGCAGGTGCCATATCATCGTCGGCATAGTACTCTTCATCGTCGGCGTAATATTCTTCGCTGTCCTCGTCTCCGATATACTCCTCGTCGTCGGCATAGTACTCTTCGCCATCCTCGTCTCCGGTGTACTCCTCGTCGTCGGCATAGTACTCTCCGCCGTCCTCGTCTCCGGTGTACTCCTCGTCGTCGGCATAGTACTCTCCGCCGTCCTCGTCTCCGGTGTACTCCTCGTCGTCGGCATAGTACTCTCCGCCGTCCTCGTCTCCGGTGTACTCCTCGTCGTCGGCATAGTACTCTCCGCCGTCCTCGT
>OIWT01001274.1_pt1 | contig 31037 bp, 25 predicted proteins | sample 1587701 | NCBI WGS metagenome assembly OIWT01 (sample SAMEA3888904, study PRJEB22519) | human gut metagenome | biome: human gut; feature: human-associated habitat; material: faeces | place: Denmark | collected 2009 | reverse complement strand
AACCGCGAGGTTCGCCATAGCCCGACATGGCACAGCAGTGAATCCGAGTCGGCGCGGGGGCGTTTCGAGCCTGTAACCATGGTTAAGCTATAGCGGGACGGTTGGGGCACTTTGTTCGCACCGGTCGCCGCGAGGCGACAGGGGAGAGATTTCAAAGAGAGGGGAATTGACCAATGCACGCAGTGCGTTGGTTGGCGTCGCCGAGACAGGGGTGAAAGCTCTCTTTGATGACTTTTGCCGCGCTTTTTGTCACTAAAAAGCGCGAGAAGAAAAAGTTTCTTTATTTTAAAGATAACACCTCATCCGTCAGCCTGTGGCTGACACCTTCTCCCACTGGAGAAGGCTTTCATCCGCTTTTTCTTTTGCTGATGCCGCCGCAAAATAAAAAGCTATCAAAAAGAAGTGCCATGTAAGCTTTCGCGCTCTGCGGAGCGCGACCGCCGCCACCGGCGGCTCGTGCAAGCCTCCCCAAAGGCTTGACCTAAACTTTAATTGGGTGGGCGAAAGCTTTAATATCACTCCTGCGCATTCAGCTTCACGAGCGCGTATATATCGGCGGGCACCGTGCCGCTTGCCTTACTATTGGTGAGCATCAGCTCCGCCGCATAGAGGCTCTCTCCCGAAAGAAGCAATGCCGTACAGCCCTTTTCTCCGGAATACACGGACGAAATCAGCTCTTCATAAAAGCGCACCGTCGTTTTGTAATATATCTTCCCGAAATTTTCAAATTCCGCATCGGCATTTTTCGTGAGTACAAACGGCACACCGTGCTTTGCCACATGGCGCATAAAATCGCGGAATTTATATGCCGCCTCGGGATTTTCCGCGGCAGGATATATCTCATAGCCCTGCACCTTCAGCTTGGAAAGCGCAAAGACAAGGTCAGGTCCGTATTCAAGCCCGTCCGCCTTGATAAAAATGACAGGGCGCACGCTGTATTTTCTTGCCATGGCAAAATAACTGTCCAGCACCGACACGCCTGAGGCACAGCCCTTTATTGCAGTGCTGTCGGCAACAATGGCGAAATTCAGCGTCTTCGGTGCACTGTCCCCCACGGCAAAAAGACAGGTGCACAGCATTGCCGAAAGCAGTAATGCCGAAAGTATTCTTTTTATCGGCTTTTTCTCCGCCATGCGTTCCCTCTCCTTTCTTTTTCGCGGCTACCGTCGTGCGGCTTCTTTGCAAGTTTCACTCCGCCGCCTGCGCCTTTGCCGCCTCTGCCTTATAGTATGCGACGGTCAGGTCTACCACGAGCCCATAGCTTTTTGTCCCCGCAGGCTGACCGTGATCCTCAATATATGTGTTGTTTATTTTTTCCGTTGTTTCGGCAACCTTATTTTCGCGATATTTCTCAAAAAACGTGCTGTATGCCGCGTATTCCGAGCGAATCTCCTGCGGCACCATCGCCCAGAGCTGTGCATGAAGGGTCTTGTCCGCGGAAGCGAGACTGTTCAGCACCGAGAGCAGAACATCGACATATCCGCTGTAGCGCAGATATGGGTCATCGCTGTTGATGCAGACGAGAAAAGCCGCGAAATTTGCCTCATCCTCGCGGGCTATGCCGCGCTGATGCGCCATTTCATGAGCCGCCGAGGTGGCGACGATATAATCGGGATAATTTGTATTTACATTCGCCTCTCCCGTGAAAAAGCAGTAAACGCCCGAGAGATGCGTATATGTCATTTTCTCGCTGAGCATTATGGGTTTTGTATTTGTACAGAGCTTATGCAGAAACGGATATTTCCCGCAGGTGGTCTTATATGCGGCATTGAGCTTTTTATTCATTTCAAAATATGTGTACGGCATATAGGAGCCGCCGTCATGCGCAAAATCGATATTTTCCAGCTCTTTTTTCGCGCCGATAACAAGCTTTCTGCCTGTCTCGTAAAGCTCCTCGGCGGAAACCTCTTTTTTATCCAGCTCCATTTTTTTATCTATCGTCGTGCCGTAATATCCCGTGCCGTAACCGAAAATAAAAACGGCATATATAAGCGCGGCGCAGGAAACAAAACCCACGGCAAAGCGTATCGCCTGAGCCGACGATTTTTTCGCGGCGCGCACGATGAGAAATATAATCAATGCCACGAGGAGCGGCGAAGCTATGATGAGAAATTCCGCGAGGGAAAACGGGATGATGCTCGTCGGCACGGCGAGCATCGCACGGATGGCAACGCCCGAGGTATCGTTTATGAAATCGGAAAGCGCCACGCTCTTTTTTGCGATAAGTTCAATGGCAAAAGCCACTGCACCGAGCGCAAAAAATACAAGCGACCATATCGGAACATAGCGGAAAAATCCGCTTCGCGTTTTCTTTTCCATAGTGAAAAGCACCGTCCTTTTTTGTGTATACTTTCTTAATTTACATCATATCATAAAATCATGAATTTTTCAATAGTTTTTAATTTGATATATGATATTAGAATGTAAATTTATACAGACATTTATACCGTGCCTTCAAAAAAAGAAGGAAACCGCCCGAAATGCAGCCTTGCATTTTTCGTGGAAGTTCCCTTTTTATTCATTTTCCCGCAAGCTCGAGCGTGCGCCTGTATGAAGCCTGCGCCGCCTCAAGCACAATGCGCGAAAGCTCATTTTGCTCAAAGCTGTGAACGCCTTCTATCGTTGTTCCGCCGGGACTGCAAACTTTTATTTTCAGCTCCTCGGGTGCCTCCTTTGAGGAAAGCGCCAATCCCGCCGCACCGAGCATGGTCTGCTCCGCATAGAGCCGCGCCTTTTCGCCGTCAAGCCCGAGTGCCTTGCCCGCCTCCTCAAATGCGCTGATAAACATAAACATGAATGCCGGTCCGCAACCGGATATGACGCTCGCCGCGTCTATCTTTTCCTCGGAAATCATATCGCAGATGCCCGCATATTCCATTGCCTCGGCAAATTCGGCAAGCTCCTCCTTGGTAACAAGTGAATTTGCCGTGCAGAGAATCATGCCTTCGCCTATCGCGACGGGTGTATTCGGCATGATGCGGATGACGGGGATATTCCCGCCGAAAAGCGCGGAAATCCTCTCCGTAGAGAGCCCTGCCGCCATGGTGACGAGAATAAATCTATCCCCGCGCGCGGCAAGCACAGGCGAAATATCCTCAGCGAGTGCCGCCATACCCTGCGGCTTCACTCCGAGAAAAATATATCTGCATTTGCCTGCCGCATCGGCGTTCGTACCGTAATCGCAACCCAGCTCCTCTGCCAGAATCCGAGCCTTTTCCTCCGTTCTGTTTGCGAGGAGCATTTTCTCCGGCTCCGTCTTTTCCGCAATGGCGCGGGCGAGCGCGCCGCCCATATTTCCTGTACCGATGAAACCAAATTTATATTTCATTTCAGTCTCCTTTTTGAATTTAGCGGATATTTCCGTCGCCTCTGATTATATACTTATATGAGGTCAGCTCGCGAAGCCCCATAGGACCTCTCGCGTGGAGCTTCTGCGTGGAAATTCCCATCTCACAGCCAAGCCCGAACTCGCCGCCGTCGGTAAAGCGCGTGGACGCATTGATATATACCGCCGCGCTGTCGACAAGGGAGGCAAAGGTTTCCTGCACCGCCTTGTCCTCGGCTACTATTGCCTCGCTGTGTGCTGTGGAATGGCACGCTATATGCTCCGCCGCGGCGCGCACATCGTCGACAATGCCGACAGCCATGATATAATCGAGAAATTCCGTATCAAAATCGCGCCCGCCGGCAGGCGTTCCGTCAATTATTGCGGCGGCGCGGGAATCAAGCCGCAGCTCCACGGGCACAAGTCCCGCTTCCCTGCGCTTATCGACAAGCACCTTTTTCAGCTCCGGCAGAAACTGCGCCGCTATATCCCTATGCACAAGGCATACCTCCGCCGCATTGCATACGGAGGGGCGGCTCGTCTTTGCATTTTCGATTATCTTCAGCGCCTTATCGAAATCGGCGCTTTTATCAACATAAATATGGCATATGCCTGTCCCCGTTTCTATGCAGGGGACTATCGCCTTCTCCACGCAGGCGCGGATAAGTCCTGCGCCGCCGCGCGGGATAAGCAGATCGACATAGCCGCGCGCGAGCATCAGCTCCTCGGCGCTTCCTCTGCCGGTATCGTCGATGATATTCACAAAATCCATCGGGAGAGAGCAACCGGCAAGTCCGCGGCGCATAGCCGAGGCTATGGCATGGGATGAAGCATACGCTTCCTTGCCGCCGCGCAGAATGCAGACATTGCCGCTCTTGAGGCAGAGCGCCGCGGCATCGGAGGTGACATTCGGGCGGCTCTCATAGATTATCGCGATGACGCCGAGCGGAACGGAAACCTTGTCTATTTCAAGTCCGTTCGGACGCACTGTATGTGAGAGAAGCACGCCTACAGGGTCTTCCAGCCCGGCGACGGCGCGTATACCCTCCGCCATTGCGGCGATTCGCGCTTCGTTCAGCGACAGTCTGTCGAGCATCACACGGGAAAAGCGTCCCTCTGCCTCCGCCTTTTCCATATCGGAGGCGTTTGCCGCAAGAATAGCTTCTTTATCTTCCGTCAGCGCGTCCGCCATGGCAAGGAGTGCCTTGTTCTTCTCCTCTGCGGAAAGCGCGGCGAGCGCCGCCTTTGCCGCATTGGCATTTTTCAGTATTTCAGCCGTTGTCATAAATTTATTTCCTCTTTCCCAAAAAACGCGTGCCGAGCGCCTTGCCGTCCGCTATATTGTAGAGTGCGGCAGGGTTTGCGCCGTTTGCGATTATCATATCTATGCCCGCACCTGTCGCTATCTCGGCGGCGTGGAGCTTGGTTTTCATGCCGCCCGTGCCCAGCTCGGAGCCTTTGCCGTCGCCCAGAGCCATGACCTCGGGAGTCAGCTCCTCTATGACGGGGATAAGCTTCGCATCGGGATTTTTTCTCGGGTCGCTCGTATAGAGCCCATCGATATCCGAAAGCAGAACGAGCAGGTCGGCATCGACATTTGCCGCCACTATCGCGCCGAGCGTATCGTTATCGCCTATCACAATTTCGTCTGTGGCAACGGTGTCGTTCTCGTTTATGACGGGTAGCGCACCGAGCTCAAGCAGGCGGAACATGGTATTTTTGAAGTTTTCGCGGCGCGTCTCGTTCTCCACGTCCTCTTTTGTCAGCAGTATCTGCGCCACCGTGTGATTGTATTCGCCGAAAAGCTTGTCATAGATATACATCAGCTCGCACTGACCGACGGCTGCCGCCGCCTGCTTTGTGGGAATGTCTGTCGGGCGTTTTTTCAGCCCCAGCTTGCCGACTCCCATGCCGATGGCGCCCGAAGAAATGAGTATGACCTCGTTTCCCGCGTTTTTCAGGTCGCTCATCGCGCGGCAAAGCTCCTCTACGCGGCGTATATTCAGCAAACCCGTGCTGTAGGCAAGCGTCGATGTTCCTACTTTTATTACTATTCTCATATATTTTTCTTTCTCCTGTATTTTTTCAGACTCCGAGCGCTTTCGCAAGAAAAGCGTCCAGTGCCTTTTCGCATTTTTCTCTGTTCACAAGGTAGCTCATGCCATGCCCCGCTCCCGAAACGGAAATGAAAGTCCCGTCTCCGCGAAATGCCGCGGCATTTTCCTCGCCCATGCGGTATGGGACAAAATCATCCCCCGTACCGTGGATGAAAAGAATGGGCAGGCGGCATTTTGCAAGTGCCACGGTGGTGGAATATTCTCCTATATCATAATGCGCGAGCGTGCAGAACCAAAAATTCATCGCGGGCAGGATAAGCCGCGGCGGCAGATGATAATCCGCGCGTATAACCTCAGAGAGTATCGCTTTCGGTGAGGTGAAGCCGCAGTCGGCGATTATTCCCTTTACCTCCGGCGGCAGGTCGTCGCCCGAAGCCATGAGCACGGTAGTCGCGCCCATTGAAAGCCCCTCGAGCACAAGCGGCAGACCCGCGAAAATGCGTGTCGCCTCTGCCGCCCAGAGCAGGCAGTCGCCGCGCTCCTTTATGCCGAAGCCGATATATTTGCCCTCGCTTTTTCCGTGCGAACGCTGGTCGACAAGGAGCAGGCTTATTCCTTTTTCGAGATATTTTCTTATTACCGCACCGAAATCAAAATATCCGTAGTCCGAGCGATAGCCGTGAAAGAGCAGGACAGCCGCCCGCTCGTTTTCGGCTCGGAAAACCTTGGCATGAAGCCGCAAGCCGTCGCCCGAGGTGATATATGCATCCTCATGCGGAAGCAAACGCACATAGGCTATTGCCGCGCTCAGCTCCTCACGATAGCCGTCAAACTGCTTGGCGGCAAGAAATTTGTCGATATTCGCTTCCTTTCCTCTTCGCGCCGCTTTGCGAAAGCAGAAATAAGCTGTCGCCATATATATCGCCGCGAGCAGAAAAAGCACGCCGAGTGCTGTGAAAAGATATCTCATTCTTCCTCCGAGAGCTTCTTTATATAGCAACGACGGCGCTTATGACAGCGCGACTCGAAATTCTTTTCCCACATGGAATGAATCTGATAGTTATCCTCGAGCATGGGTCCTGTCTCGGCATATTTTACGCCATATTTCTTCGCTCCGCGGAACATATGCGTGATAAGATTTGCATTCACAGCCTTGCCCATATATTCGGGTGCCGTGCCGATGAGCATCATTTCAAGCACATCGAATTTCTTCTGCGTGAAATAATGAAGCATATGTATCCAGCCGAAGGGAAAAAGCCTTCCCTTCGCTTTTTGCACAGCCTCAAGCATACTCGGCATTATAACACCGAAGCATATCGGCTTATCGTTTTTATCCACGACAACAAGCAGAAAATCGGGCTTGACCATGGAGATAAACTGATTTTTATATAGCTGCACCTGCTTCTCCGTAAGAGGTATAACGCCATAGAGGTGCTTGTATGCATCAAAAAGCAGGTCGAATATCCCTGCGACATAAGGTACGACCTCTTTTGTCTTTTTCATTTCGACTACACGAAGCCCATCGCGGCGGAGCGAATATTCGGCTATGCGCTCTATTCTCGGGTCAAGCTCATCAGGCACCTTTACCTCGCGCTCCACCCAGTCTACGCGCTTGCCGTAGCCGAGTGCATCGAGATGGTCGGCATAATATTTATGATTATATGTGGTGATGAAAAGTCCCCTCTCATCGAAGCCGTCGACAAGAAGTCCCTGATGGTCAAGGTCGCAAAAGCCCATCGGACCCTGAATATTATCCATGCCGAGTTCCCTTGCCCAGTTTTCCACCTCGGCGAGCAGTGCGCGCGAAACTTCGATATCGTCTATGACATCATATCTGGAAAAGCGCAGGCATTTCTGCCCCCAGACTTCATTGAAGCGCTTATTGAGTATCGCCGCAATTCTGCCTGCCGGCTCGCCGTTTTTATATGCCATAAAATATCGCGCCTCGCAATATTCAAAGGCAGGGTTTTTATCACGTCTCAGATTTTCCTCTTCATCGAGCATGAGATTCGGACAGTAACTGCTGTTGCCCTTATAGAGTCTGTCCGGAAAGCGGATGAAGCGGCGCAGATCGCCTCTTGTTTCCACCTCTTTGATAATAATGGTGTCGTTTCCCGATCTTATCTCGCGGATTTTTTTCATTTTCTCCCCCTGCAGTAAAAATTTTCCCCGATTATATTTATATAATTATACTACCTTTTTTCCGATTTATCAATAAAAATAAGGAAAAAATAAGGATAATATTTCAAAAAACGGCACAAAATAAAAAATGTGCCGCTTTTTGCGCATAAATGTATTGACAAATGTGATTTTTGTGGTATAATATTTAGGCACGAAAAAGAATATGATCCATTAGCTCAGAAGGTAGAGCACATGACTTTTAATCATGGTGTCCGGAGTTCGACTCTCCGATGGATCACCATCCCTCAAGCACTTCGAAAGAAGTGCTTTTTTCTTTTTCCCTCGGTGTTGACTTTTTCCGCGAAGCAATGTATACTTTATCTAAGAAGCAAATGAGATGCGGAGGAAATCCCGATGAAAAAATTCTTATCACTCGTCATCGCGCTGGCGTTGCTTCTCTGCTCCGCCGCGCTTGTCTCCTGCGGCGATAAAATCGATATACAGGGCGGCACGACGGCAAAGTCGTCGGTGTCGGCAGAGCCGACCTTGGAGACAACCATGACAGGAACAGCAGAAGAGACCGCCAATACTGCGACAACCGAAGCCACATCCGAAACGGTCGCGGCAGATATAGGCAAAGCCACTTCATCCGAGACTGCCTCGCCCGAGACTACTGCATCAGAAAGTGCAGGCACCGTTGAATCCCGCGAGCCGACAGGCATTTCGCTCGACTATCTGACAACGCCGATAAAAATAAATGCCAAAGCGACCGTCCGCATAAAAGGAAAGCCGGATACGGAATATAAAATCTCCGTTTTTTATTCCTCTGCGGCAAGCACCGCAAAGGGACTGGAAGCCAAAATCTCCGATGGCGGCGGCATGGTATCATGGACATGGAAAGTCGGCGCGCGCACAAAAGAGGGCGACTTCAAAATCGTGATAAGCGGCGGCGGGGAGACATTCACAACATATTTCCGCGTGACACACTGACCACATCAAAAAAGCCGAGGCAATGTAATGTGCCCCCTGTCTACTTGACAGGGGGCACATTGCCGAAGTGCGACTGAAAAATCTTAGTTTTTTTCGTGCTGGTCTTGATCAGCAACTACAACTGCTGCGATGCCCAAAAATGTAGGATACAGAGAAACATAGTAAAGAACATTGTCTAAAATGTCATTCACGAAAACAAAGTGCAAAATCATTCTTGGAATATGAATAAACAATAAGACGGCAAAAATTTTTAGCAAAGCTTTAGCAAAATCCGACCAAGGGATTTTTTTTGTTAAATAATATTTTAACCAATAAAATACAGTTATTAGTTGAATTATCGGGATGAATTTTAAAATCTTTTGTTTTTTTAATGTCATATTACTCATTCCTTTCGTGAATATTACTGGTTGCTCGATTGTTTACCATGAAACGCTCAGCGATGCGCCAAACGCATATGCTCCTTTAGCTTTAAAGCCTTTTTTACCAATGTCTATGCCAGCGCCAATAGCTCCTACTTCAGCTCTTCTTTTATTTCAGTTTTTCTTTTGCCGCGGCGGCAAAGTATGTATCTCCGCCGTTTTTTGCCGCGAAATCAAAGTATTCGCGAGCTTTTTCCGTCTCGCCCAGCTTTTCATAGGCTACGGCGAGCGAATACTTTATTTTCACATCGCGCAGGGGCGATTCCTGTGACTTATCCTTTATCGGGACGGTCAGCTCATGCTCGAAATATTCTGTTGCGCCATCTTCTCCGCGTGCGAGTGCCAGATAATGCTTGCCCATATCCAGCTCGCGCATATATGCGAGCCGCAGAGAGGAGCCGAAGGTGCCGAGGAGCAGTGCCTTTTCCTGCTCGGCGAGAGCTTTTTCCGCACCGTCGAGGTCGCCTCTCTGAAGGCAAAGCTCTGTTTTTGCGCTGTTCCAGAGCGAGCGGAACGCCGACTTTGACGCAGGCAGGAATGTGAGGTCATATTTATCGAGATATTTCTGCGCTTCATCGGGCTTTCCGAGCGCCAGACAGCACGAGCAGATATAATAAGCGATAAGAATGGCATTATAGCTGTAATCCTTGCATTTCGCATAAAGCGCGCTGTATTTCGCAAGGCTCTCGTTTATCCGGCAATGCCTGAAAAGCACGCGTATTTTGCCGAATTTTGTATTTGCTATCGCGGTAAAAACCGCGGCGCAGACAAAAATCCAGACAAAAACCAAAAATATCAGGAGCACGCTTGAAGCGGGGTTTGTTCCGCGGAAAACGACACATAGCGCAATAAGCCCCGCAATAACCGTTATCATATATGCGACAAAAACGCCCTTATACAGCTTCAGCATAAATTATCTCTCCGTAAGGTCTGTTTCGACGACTGTTTTTGTCGCGAGATTTATTTTCACCGTCTTGAATTCATATGCGCCGAGGGTAAATTCCTTTTCAAAGCCTATCGCGGGAAGCGTCAGCACTGTTTTGCGGGCTTCCGCCGTCGGATTGAAGAGGCGGATAACGGAATCGTCGCTCTTCTCTGCCTTTTTGAATACGGCAAGCGTAATAACATCATCGGAAAGCCTTGCAAATGCGGGGATAGTATCTTCTTTTTCCTTTTCGCAGCCTATCGGGAAGAACGAGAGAGCCATCGGCTTCTCGGCGAGAGCCATCGCTTCGCGCTCTGCCTTTGCATAGCGCTCCGCCTTTTCGCCGGCGCAGATAACGAATGTATAATCATGCTCGCCCTGATCTATGAAAGGCGAAAATCTGTCCTGCTCCATGATATACGGCTTGCGCACGGAGAAATCGCTCTTGCCCGCGGAATAGCCGGGACTGCGGAGCATTGTGATGCGGTATTCGCCATCGAGATAATCCGAGCCGTAGGTCGAGGAATTGATAACGGAAAGCGCATTTTCCCCGTTTGAGAGGATATTCCATTTCTGGCTGACCATTTCGTTCCCGTTTGTGAGGAGTTTTTCACTGCCGTATGCCTGCTGACCGATGAATGTATCGTATTTCTCGGTTTTCAGCGAAAGCTTGAGCATCGTCATCTTCTCATTCCAGTAAACCTTGTCATTTATCGTTATAGCCGTGCCGTGCTTGGGCAGGATATATCTGCGGCAGATGAATGAATCGTGATATTTATAGAGTGCTTCGATTATCGTGCGGACGGCACCGTCCTCGATGAGGCGGACGGCACGCGGCGTTTCCCCATTGATGATACCCGAAAAATCGGCTGCTTCCTTTGCATCCATGAGTGCAAATTCGCCCTTTATCTCGCGGAAAGCCTTTTCCTTATGTGCCCATGAGTTTTCATCATCCTTGATCGCAAGGGGCTTGAGCGACTCCGTAAGAAGTCCCGTTATGCCGTTTGCCGTGTAGCTGTCGATAAGACCTGTATTCATATTTATCACAACGCGCATCTCGCCGTTGTCAAAGGCAAATGTATCTCCCTCGGGCTGAGTGAGTGCGGCAGGCGTAGGAATAAGCTCAATCTTTATATCAAAGCGCTTCATCTGACCGGGCGCAAGAGCAGCGTCAAAAACACTGCGGATACGCCAGTCCACATTGAAGTTTGAAGACTCATGCTCGCGCTGAGAAGGAATCTCGACGCCGTTTTCATAAACATGAGGGAGAGCATAGAGCGCGGGGTTTTTATTCTGGTCGGGAAGCTGATATTCCACCTGAACCGTTTCTCTTACCTCAAAAGCATGCGGATTGTAGACGAAAACGGGAATTTCGCCGTCTGCCGCCTTTTTCTTGTCGGAGCAGAGCGCGAGGAACGCACGAATCTTGATATCGCGCAGCTCTTTGAGTCCGTGCCCCGCAACACCGAGCGAATATTCCTCTACGGCGGCAATGGCGGAGCCGGGGAGAATATCATGAAACTCTATGAGCATGAGGTCTTTTGTAGCGACCTTTATCTTCTCTGCGGGATAATCCATCACACCTGCCATGAAGGCATGTGCAGCCATTTTTTCTGTCATATAAAGCTCGTTTTCAAGCTTTCTGTGTATCGTTTTTATACGCATCTGCGTCGTATAACAGCCTGTATAGCGCGGATTCATCAGTCCCGAATATTCAGGCAGGCTCGGCTCCTTTTCGGCAAGCTCCGCAAAATATGCCTCGGGTGTGGAATGAATGAGCCGAAATTCCTTTTCCTTTTCGGCAAGTCCGGCTATCTTTTCATAGTCGATACGGGAGGGACCGCCGCCGTGATTTCCTATACCCCAGAGTACCATACCAACGGATTTGCCGCGGTTCTTTTCCATCCAGCCCTTTATCTTTTCGTCAGCCTCGCCGCGGTGCGATTCATATGAATTATAAGCGCGGTGGCAGGCAATCTTTGAGCCGGAGAAGCCGACCCATTCAAAATCCTCGGCGGGCAGATCTATCATATCGGGTTCGGGACGGCAGAAAATATATGAATCATAGCCTGCCTTTTTCATTATTTCGACAAGCCCGCGCGTATGACCGAAGGCATCGAAATTTATTGCCGTTTTCGGCTCTACGCCGAATTTATCAAGGAAATAATATTTGCCCGCGAGAATCTGGCGCACAAAGCTCTCGCCCGAGGGGAGATTGCAATCGGGCTGGAGATACCAGCCGCCCATGATATGCCATTTGCCCTCGCGTACAAGCTTCTGTATGCGGGAGAAAAGATGCGGGTCGTTTTCCTCTACCCATTCATAAAGCATGGCTTCATTATGGCAGAAAATAAACCCGTCATAATCATCGCAGAAATCTGCGGCAACACGGAAGGTGGAAAGCGTCTCTGCTATGCCCTCCTCTATTTCCCAGAGCCATACGGGGTCGATATGTGCATTACAGATAAGATGAAGATTATTCATATCGGAATTACCTTTCAAAATATATTTTAACATAGTGATTGTACCATAATCCGCCGCCGCTTTCAAGAGAAAAATGAAATATATATAAATTTTTCCGCGCGGCTATGTACTTTTCATCGGTTTTGTGATAGAATAAAAGCATACCGAGGGAGGTGTGTAAAAATGGCATTACAGCTCAAAGAAAAAACCGATGTTAAAATTTTTATACTTTATCTTCTCATGAATATAGGCAAGCCGATAGATATCATCACACTCAATGACATAATAATGGAAGATGAATTTGTAAATCAGTTTGACTTCATGGACTGTCTGTGTGAACTCATAGACGCAGGTGCTGTCGATAAGATACATTTCGGCAGAAGTGAGCTTTACAATATCACACACGAGGGCATTATCGCCGCACGCACGCTCCAGAGTACACTTTTGCCGCAGATAAGAGAAAAAAGCTTTCGCAGTGCCGTTCAACTGCTCAGCTTCAAACGCAGAGGCAGCAAGCCCTCTTCTTATATAGAGGAAACAGGAGACGGGCGCTATCGCCTCGTCTGCAAAATAGCCGATTCCACCTGCGCATATATGGAAACATCGTTTGTTTTTGAAACACGGCGGCAGGCGGAAAGGCTAAAATATCATTTTGATGAAAATGCGGAGTTTATCTATCGCGGAATGCTCGGACTTTTCTCGGGAGAGGTAAATTATCTCGCACCGGAAATCGACGAATAATAGGGAATAACAGTAAAAGGCAGGGGCTCCCCTGCCTTTTTGCATGCAATTTTACTCAATGTTGTGATTTTTTGCACCGAAATCAGCGCCTCCGCTTTCAATATGGTTTTCGTGCGCCTCCCTGAAAAGGCGGGCGAAAACCCGGACGCCAAAGAGAAAGAGACCACCCGAGGGTGGTCTCTTTCGGTATTCAGTTATTCAGGAATACTATTATTTAGCGAAGGAAGGAACGATTACATAGTATGTATCGTTGATATTCAGGTAAGTGAATGTGAGAGTCGGGTTAGCAACACCGTATGTGTACTTAGCGCTGTCAAGGTAACGCTTGATAGCGGAAGACTCAACAGTAGATGCGCTCCAGAACTGACCGTTCATCTTAGCGAGAGCTGCTTCCTTAGCTTCTTCGAGTGCAACAACTGCTGCATCATAAGCTTCTTTGTACTTAGCAACTGTAGCTGCGGAGAGAACACCGCCGTCTCTTGCTGCTTCGTAAACCTTCTTAGCGAGAGCTGCTTCGTTGTACTTGGATTCAGTACCGCCAACGATTTCGTTGAATGCTGCTACGCCTACATTTGTGTTGTCTTCAGCAACGAAGAGCTTTGTAGCGTCGAGGTCTGTGTAGATGAACTTAACGTTCCAGCCTGTGATATCAACATTCTTCTCACCGTCAACTGTAGCAAGGATCTTACCGCCTGTTACGCCGGTAACAACTGCTGTACCGAAGAAGGACTTGTCGAGGTTGTTCTCAAACTTAGCGAGGTCATATGTGTAGTTGTATGTTGTTGTGCCAACGAGAACATTGGACTTGGAGACTGTTCTTGTACCGAACATGCTGCCGAGGTTAGCAAGGATCTTACCGTTCTTGTCAACCTTGTAGAATGAACCGGGTGTTACAATGAACTTGAGGTCTTCAGGCTTGAAGTTCTTGTCGGTTGTATCATACTCGTAGTAAACAGGACCGAATTCCGTGCCGTCGAGGGCATATGCGGGTCTGTCTGTCTTAACGATGTAAGATGTGCCTGTTTCATCTGCATTGAGTACTGTTGTAGCGTCGGAACCAACGTATACGATTGTACCTGTCTTTGTAGGTGTTACAGGCTGCTCACCCTTGAACTCACCGATAACTGTGATATTGGTGATAGTCTTAAGGTCAGCGGATACAGCGATCTGTACTCTTGTAGCGAAGAGTGCGCTACCGGAAGCAACGAGGTTCTTGAATGTTGTTGTGTTGCCGACAACTGTACCTGCAGCATTGCTGGGTGTCATAACGATAACATTTGTGGAACCTGCAACCTTGAGCTCTGTCTTAGGATCGCTTGCGAGAGTTACCATGTAGTAGCCGGGGATGAAGCCGGACTCGTTCTTATCCATAGCTCTGATGGACTTGAACATGCTCATGGAAGAAGTATCAGCCTTCGGGTAGTCAGAGAGCTTGTTGTTGTCGAGCTCTACCGATGCATTGACATTTTCTATGCCGATGTAGTTTACAGTGCCGTCAGCCTTGATGTAGCTGAAGCTTGTAGCGGGTTCAAGCTCTGCGTAGATCACGCCATTGAATGAGTAGTATACCCAGTTCTTTGTTGTGCCTGCGATAGTCTTTGTGCCGCTTGTCTTTGTCATTGTTTCTGCTACGAGAGCGTCGCCCTTAACAACAGCGCCGTTTTCATCGTAAACCATTACGTACTTACCGTCGTTAGCCTTTACAGGGTACGGCTTGTAAGTTGTGGTTGAAGTAACTTCAGCAACTCTTGTGAATACAACTTCGAATGTGTACTTGCCATTGCTGTAGCTCTTTACCTTGTACTCAGGGTTGTAACCGTTTGTATCGGTCGAAACAACTACATAGGAGTACTTAGCTACGAACGCAGCCATAGCGTCGCTGCCTGCAGGAACGTTCTTAGCAGCTGCGATTTCAGCGCCTGTGAGGCCTACAGCCTTGTTAAGAACTCTCTCGTAATATGTTGAGAGACCGTCAACTGTCGGGTTAGCAACAACGGAGAATGTGCCGTTTTCTGCATTGTATTCATAGTATGTCTTGCCTTCTACGAAGAGCGAAGATTCGGGAACCTTAGCTACATAGAAAGGATCGGACTTTTTGGAATCGAGCTTGATAACGATGCCGGCATTCGGCCATGCAAGGTCAGAAGCTTCGCCTGCGGATACGGAAACCTGCCAGTAGTAGTTCTTGTTTCTCCAAGAAGTACTGAGCCAGTGAGATGGACCGCGGCTTACCCAGTTACCGTTTTCGTCCTTAGCATCAGACCAGTAGAAGATAGTCTGAGTCTCAGCACCTGCTGTGCTGGACTGTGCGGTGTTACCTGTAGAGAGTCTCATTACGCTGTAAGAGCCTGTTTCCTTTGTCATTGTGACATAGTAGAAGTTCTTAGCTGTAACAAGTTCGCCGACTGTGAGGTCGTGAGCAACGCTACCACCGTAGATTGCACGGTATGTAGCTGCATTAGCGATATCCCAGATTGTAGAAGCGGAAGCTCTTACATTATATGTCTTAAGAGTTGTAGCGCCTTCATACTTCTGAACGTTGGAGCTGGATATGATCTTAGCAGCAGCCTCTGCAAGAGTCTTGCCCTTAAGAGCATCCTTAACACCGGGTTCGATCTGAGCGTAGTCGCTGATAGCGCAACCGTAGAGTCTCCAGATGTTTGCATTTCTGGGATTTGCATTGAATTTAGCCTGGAGCTGTGCATCTGTAGCAGTGCCGGAAATCATAGCTGCAATCTCTTCGATTGTTGTAGCTGTGGAGTAGTAAACGTTGTTTACAGACTTGTATGTGCCTGTAACTGCGAGGTTTACCTTGTATGTGTTGTTGTCAGCAGACTTTTCAACATTTACAACGAAGCCTCTGCCGTTATCTGCTGCAGCGGACTTAGCAAGGATAATCTTGCTTTCTGCATCGAGAACATAGTTGATGTACTTGTTGTTTACCCATGCGGATACCATTGCCAGAACGGAAGCGTCATCAGCAACCTTATAGATACCTGCATCGTTGGGAGCGAGTACGATTATTTCGTAGCTGTAGCCCTGATCTGTGATAACCTTTGTATCGGTTGTGAAGCCTTCAACACCTGTGAGTGTCTTGAGAACGATAGGTGCGAATGCATCTTCAGCTTCCTGAGCCAGCTCATAGTACTTGCCGAGGTCTTCCTTAACAGGGTTTGTTACCTCATAGTATGTGTTTGTTTCAGCGTCTGCAAATACATAGTATGTCTTTACCTTGTACTCGTAGTAAGTACCGATATTAGCTACATCGGGTGCCTGAACTGCTGTGTAAACAGCTGCGTCTGCATCCCATGTGTAGTATGTCTTACCTGCAACAAGCTCTGTATCAGTTGTCTTGCTGTAGTAGAGATCATTTACGTCTTTTGTCTTTACGTATGTGATCTTAGCAAGGATAGCAGCCTTTTCAGCAGCTGTTACAACCTTGCCGCCGTAAACAAATGCTTCACCTGCATTGTAGAGGGTAGCGCTTGTGTACTCAGTTGTGCCTGTAGCATCTGTGTAAACGAACTGCTTACCGTCAGCTGTCTTATAAGCATAACCGAAGTTCTTCTTGTAGAAGTCTGTGATGAAGCTCATCCAAGACTTGGAAGCTACTGTGATATCAGCCTTAGCACCTGCGAGGGTGTAAGAAACCTTCTGAGTTGTGGGAACATAACCGAAGGAAGGCAGATATGCAACTGTGTATTCGATAGTTGTAGCGCCTGTTTCAGCGTCGGTCTTAGCTACAGGGATAGATACCTTGTAGTAGCCGCCTTCAGCCTTAGCGATAACATCCTGGATGTAGCCGCTTGCATAGCTGAGAACATCGATAGCGCCTGTACCGAGGTTAGGTGTAGCGCGGAAGCCCTGGTACCACTGGTTAAGAAGGATACCGGATGCGCCGTGACGGTCGGATACATTGAAGATAAGCTGAACCTTGTTTGTAGGCTTGCTTGCATCAAGTGTCCATGCGTCTGTATTGAATACGCCGTCGCTGCCGATTGTCTGGTTGATGATAACAGCACCTGCGCTGGGAACACCCTTTGCATAGTGGTTGGGATCACCGTCAGGCTTGCTTTCTGCACCGCCGCCTGCGATATTTTCACAGCCTTCTGCGATGAAGAATGCATCGTAGTTTGTTACAACAGCAACATCATACTTGCCGTCGCCGTCCATATCGGAGAATACAGCCTCAACTTCGCCCTGTGCGGCGTTGATGAGCTGAGCCTTAGCTTCAGCTGCTGTGAGCTGAACGAGGTTGCCTCTTTCGAGCCACTTGCCGAGGTTAGCGGCAGGTGTTTCACCGCGCTTAACCCAAACTACATCGCCGGTACCGATTGTATAGTACTTGTCGTATGTAACGCCGTTTTCAACCTTGGATACGCCGACCTTCTCGTAGCCGTATACCTTGATTTCATCGGAGATACCTGTGTAGTTGGAGCCCTTAGCACGGAGTGTGTAAGTTGTGCCCTGGAATACGAGCTTATTGCCGTTCCAAGAAGTTACGTCCTTCTCAGCATTGTAAGCTGTGGGAAGAGCAGCATTGTTGTTTGCTGTGCCGTAGCTGTTAGCAAGACCGTTGAGGTAGTAATCAAGTACTGTAGTACCAACGAGAACGCGGTATGTATCTACAACATGATTGTCTACGATAGAGAGAGACTTAACGGTGTTGCCGGAAACTGTGAGGTTCAGAACGGAGCCTTCACGAACATAGTCGAAGAGGTAGAATACTTCTTCGTTGGCTACGTCAACATTAGCGGGCTTGCCGAGAGCTTTTCTTACGAGCTGCTGGAATGTCTTGCCGGAAAGCTCAACTGTTGTGCCTGTGAAGTTTTCGCCGTCAAAGATCTGAAGCTCAACATTCTTGGATGTGTCGAGAATCTTGGAGTAAGGAGTTACAACCTGGCTGTAAACGTCATAGTTGCGCTCTGTCCAGTACTTCGACCAAGCGGACCATGTGAGGGACTTTGTAACCTGACCGTTAACAGCTTCGCCGTAACCGCCGGAAATCCAACCCTGGAGCTGCTTGTCGCTAAGCGGCTTTCTTGCAAGTGTCTTGACAACAGCCGTAACCTTGATGGAAGGAAGTGTTGCGCCGAGCTTGTAGCCCATGTCGTAACCGTTGTGTCTTACATTTGCGCCGTTTGTAGCGAGTGTGTAGAGCAGGTAAGCTGCCTGACCCTTTGTGAGCTTGTGCTGGGGTACGAATCTACCAACATTAGCAACCCAAGTAGCATCGATTGCCTTGCAACGGAGCTCAGCAACTCTGATGTAGTTGTACTGCCAGTTAGCCTTGTACCACTCTTCGTATGTAGCATACTTTGTGCGGTCTGCACCGTAGTAAGCCTCGAAGAACTCATCATAGCCCATTACACGGGTAATGATAGCGCATGCTTCTGCGAATGAAATGGTGTCGTTGGGGCGGAAATTACCGTCGCCGTCACCCTGAATGAAACCACTCTCTTCTGCATATGCAATAGCTGCATAGTAGTGATCGCCGGGTTTAACATCAGCGAAAGAGGTGGAATCTGCTTTGTCGTCCCAAAGCTTGTCGTCTACGAATGTAGACTCAATCTTTGCGATCCACATAGCGAATGTGTTTCTGTCTATTTCCTTGTCGGCAGAAGAACCGATGGTATCGATGCCTGTGGATTCAATCCAGTTAACGGCTTTGCCATACCACTTCGTTGTGCCGGAGTAAGCAGACAGACTTGCGCATGAACCTACAATGAACATCAGTGTAAGAACAAGTGCAAGAATTCTCTTGAAGTTTTTCATAGTATTCCTCCTGAATATTTTTGGGCAAGTCCTCTGAGAAGAGCAGACCTGTCGACCTATTGTAATATTACAACAAGTAAAAGAAAATTGCAATACTTTTTCTTTTTTTGTAACAAAGCTGTAACATTACTCGTGTTTATATTCGTATGCTTCCATTTTATTCATATATCCTCCGCTTGTCAATGCCTTTGCCGCTTTTGTAATATACCTGTAATCTGCCTGTAACAAAGTTGTAACATTGCCTATATATAATAGAAAGGAAGGTTTTTCGCAAAATAACAGGAAAACCGGCTTTCGTTTCTCTCCGCCACCGCGCGCACGCAAGCCGTGTGCCGCGCCTCTGTCTCTGTCTTTCTCCGCCCATCATCTTCGCTCCACTCGCTCTGTTGTCCTCGATTTTGTCATGTATAGTGCATTTTATGAATGTAATCAATATATTCTGCCGCTTTTCGGCATATTTTTCCGCCACGCCACGCGCCGCCAGCCATGCGCCGCCCCCCTACAAGATAAAACCCAAGTGTAGCCAACAGCCAAAACAAAAATGAACTCTCCATTCCGTCAGCGTAAGCACTTTCCCCACGATGCCCCGTCTCGGCGACGCCGACACACATGCTTCGCATATGTGTCAATCCCCGCCGCACCTTTATATGCGGGCGTGCAGACAATGCGTGCACGAATCTGCTCGGCTTCTTCGTGCGCTATGTTCGCACGCGTGGTATAGTTTAGATTGCGGAGAGCGGCAAAACTGCCAATTTTCACTTTATCCTGTGCCGCACGCACTCGCCACGCATGGCTCGCGCGACTAACTCGTGCACGCGTAGGGTGTTTTTTAAGAGGGCGGAAAGCCCTCTTAAATGACTTTTGCCGCGCTTTTGGTCACTCAAAAGCGCGATAAAGGAAAAGTTCCTTTATTTTAAAGATAACACCTCATCCGTCAGCCTGTGGCTGACACCTTCTCCCGCTGGAGAAGGCTTTCATCCGCTTTTTCTTTTGTTAATGCCGCCGCAAAAGAAAAAGCTATCAAAAAGAAAACGCCGAAATAGAGATTTCGCGCTCTGCGGAGCGCGACGAGGACTCCGCGTCCTCGACCTCGCAAGCCTTTAAAAAGGCTTGACCTAAACTTTATGGTGAGTGAAAATTTTGTTTTTGGTTTGTAAAAACGACCTTTACAGAAAAAGAAATAGCAAAAAGTCCCGAAAAATCGGGACTTTTTGTTTATTTCTTTGCGAGAGCATCAATCACGGGACTTACAAACAGGAAAAGCAATATTCCCACAGCAAGAATTGCCGCTATTCCGAGAATAAGCGTCCACAGCTTTGCCTCTTTTTCGCCGTATTGGCGCACGGCTCTCTGTTTTGCCTCCTCCGAGATGTAAAATCGCGTATTTTCATCCACCGTGAGCATTCCCTTTTCATCGCGCTCCGCACCCACCGCCGTTACCATCTTTGAGAGAGCGCCGCCGCGTCGCATTGCATTTATTGCGGAAACATTATTTTCCTGCTCCAGTTCGGCAAGAGTTTTTGCGCTTTCCTCATCAATCGCGCCTGCGTTCATCGCAGCACGTGCAAATGCGCCCATTATTTTCTTATTGCAATAAATTGCTATCCACGAGATGATAAATCCGAGTATCATTGCAAAAAGCACGAACGTGAAAGTCACTTTTCCCGTGTCTGTCGTCATGGCAAAGTCAATTTTCTTGAGCCAATCCATAACTCTATACTCCTTATTTTAAATAGAATCAACGAAATCCTTGCCGCAGAGCGCAAGAAGAACCTTTTCGAGGTCCTCATAATCGGTGTAACCAATTGAAATACTGCTGAGTTTGCCGTTTTCCTTTATCTTAACGCGTCTGCCGAGTGCCTTTTCCACCTTGCGTTCAAGCTCGCGCGTATAATTTATCCCCTCAGCCGGTGCCGGTTTGTCGGCATTCAGCTTCTCCGCATTCATCTTCCTGATGAGCTTTTCCGTATCGCGAACCGACATCTCCCCGGCGATAACCGTCTTTGCCGCCTCTTCCGTGCGATCTTTATTTTCGAGCGCGAGTATCGCTTTTGCATGACCCGCGGAAAGTGCGCCCGAGCTGACATATTCACGCACGCTGTCCGGCAAATCGAGCAATCGCAGCAGATTTGCCACAGAGCTGCGGCTTCTGCCGATACGCTTTGATGCCTCGTCCTGTGTCAGCCCGAATTCATCCATCAGTGCTTCTATCGCCTCTGCCTCCTCTATCGGATTCAGATTTTCCCTTTGAATATTCTCAACAAGTGCCATTTCAGCCGATTTTTGCTCATCGGCATCCATTATAACCACGGGAATTTCGGAAAGCCCCGCCATTCTTGCGGCTCTCCAGCGGCGTTCACCCGCGATAATGCGGTACATATCGCCCACCTTGCGCACCGTTATCGGCTGAATTATGCCGTACTGCGCTATGGAAAGTGCCAGATTCTGAAGCTCCTCCGCATCAAAATTCTTTCTCGGCTGCCCGACCTTCGGTTCCACAAGTGCTATGCGCACCGTTGTCGCTCCGGTTGCCTCCTCGTTTTTGTTCTCGTTATCGGAAAATATCATGTCTATTCCTCTGCCGAGTCCGCCTTTTTTCATCGCTGCCATTTTTCTCTCCTCCTCAAATCCTCGTCATCAATTCCCTTGCCACCTCGTCATATGCAAGGCTTCCGGGCGAATACTTGTCATAATACTGTATCGGTGCGCCGTAGCTCGGCGCTTCGCTCAGGCGCACGCTTCTGGATATTGTCGCCTTAAAAAGCTTGTCCGCATAATACTTTTTCAGCTCGTCGACGACCTGAACAGAAAGATTAAGCCTTCCGTTATACATCGTGATGAGTATTCCCGTCACGGCAAGAGTCGGATTATAGAGCTTTTTCACCTGTTTTATGCTCATCATTATCTGTGAAAGCCCCTCAAGCGAGAAATATTCGCATTGCATCGGTATCACCACGCCGTCGCTTGCCGTGAGAGCATTTACCGTAAGCAGTCCGAGCGACGGCGGGCAGTCGATAATGATATAATCATAATCGCTTTTCACCGCATCGAGCGCCGCCTTCAGCTTTGCCTCCCGCTTTTCCGTATCCGCCAGCTCCAGCTCCGCCGCCGCCAGCGAAAGCTCCGAAGGCATAACCGAGAGATTTTTGTATTCTGTTTTAATGATACAATCGTGCGGCGATGCCTTGCCCACAAGTGCATCATAAATCGTATTTTTTACCTGCGATTTGCGGATTCCGACTCCGCTCGTGCTGTTACCCTGCGGGTCAAAATCGACAAGCAATGTGTTTTTGCGTTTCAATCCGAGTGCCGCCGCCACATTTATCGCCGATGTTGTCTTGCCTACGCCGCCCTTTTGGTTGGCAAAGGCTATTATTTTCGCCATAATTTACCCCTTTATCGGATTATTGCCCGCAAATCCGGACTTCATCCGCCGATTTTCAATTCTCTTCTATTCAAGTATATCATTTTTTGCCGTCAAAGTCAATGGAAAAAGCAAAACTCCCGCAGGCTTTTGTTCCTCGTGGAACATTTTACCTCTCGGGAGTTTCGCTTTGGGAATTGATGGAGGAATATATAGGGAGAAAACTTTTTGAATGTTCCACGTGGAACATTGGGGAGGAGGTCAGCGAGGCGCTCGCGGAACGGAAATCGACAAAAGTACGTCATTTTGTCTTTCTGTGCGTTCATAAGCGATGTTTATGCCCGCACCGCGCATGGTTGCCACTGCTTTTTCGACAGTATTGAAAAACGGGAGCGTATCATGGAGCACAAATTTGCGATTTTTTGTCGTTTCAACACAAAAACGCTCGATTATCACCTGTGCACGTTCGCCACGCGCTTTTTCATTCTGTAGTTCCGTGAGAATTTTATTTTGTACCTCGGAGTTTTGCTTTGAAAAAAGAATGCAATGACGCGGTGACACCTCGGCGGAAAGGAGAAACCGCCGCTTTTCAGGCGTCACAGAGCAAAGACAGAGTTTATTTTCAAGTGTTGCGGGACTTATGCCGAGTTTTGCGGCAAGCTCGCCTTTGGGATATTGCTTTCTTTGCACTATATCGGAGAGTACATCCGCCTCCTCAAAACAGTTACGTGGCAGGGGGATGTCATGCAATGTTTCATCGGGGACAGCGTTTTTTTCGATAACGGCACACGGAACTCTCAGCATATCTGCCATCAGCGCGGCACGAAACCGCTTTTCTCCGCATATAAGCTGATAAAGCGGCGCAAAGTGCGTTCCGACATTCTGTATAAGAAGCGGACTGCTCATACCTTTTTGCCGCAGTTCCGCGGCAAGTGAACGCACCTCGGCAGGTGAAAATTTTCTCGGCGATTCATAAGGATTGGGACAAATCGCCGCCGTTTCTATCATTTTGACCTCGGTCAGGTGCATGCCGTCGCTCAGTGCCGTTATCCTGTCTGTCAGCTCCGTGGTCAGCTTCGCTTTTTCCAAAATAACCACCTCGGCTATATGATATCATATTTCCCGCGCGGATTTGCGCAAAGCCTGTCGGTCGAAAATAATTTTTTTGCGGTGGATATAATATAAATAGGAAGAAAAATGATACTTTTCTTTATGATTCTTCTCTTTCAGAGTTCTTTTCGCTTGTCCGAAAAGGACAAAAAGAGGAAAGAATTGACTCCCGTCTCGGCGACGCCGACACACATGCTCCGCATATGTGTCAATCCCTCTTTTAATCTCTTTCTGTCGCCTCGCGGCGACCGGTGCGAACAAAGTGCCCCGACCGTCCGGCAATTGCTGAACCACGGCTACAGGTTCGAAACGCTCAAGCGCCGACTCGGATTCACTGCTGTGCCATGTCGGGCTATGGCGAACCTCGCGGTTCAGATTTGGGTGCGTGTCTTGGTGCGAACATAGTGAGATAGGGCTTATTTTGATAGTCCCGTCCGCGCACTTACTCCACCCACGCCCGCCATGCACTTTCAGCGGGCGTGCAGACAATGCGTGCACGAATCTGCTCGGCTTTCTCGTGTGATATGTTCGCACGCGTGGTATAGATGAAGTTGCGGGTAACGGTAAAACTACCGATTTTCGCTCTGTCCTTTGTCGCACGCACTTGCCACGCACTACTTCCTGCGACTAACTCGTGCACGCCGCGGTGGTTGCAAGGAGGACGGCGCAAGTCCTCCTTGCTGACTTTTGGTACTTTTCGTCATGCAAAAGTACGATAAAAGAAAAGTTACTTTATGATTCTATACGGCGGCAGCAAGCCACCGCCCTACGCACAAAGCCCAAGCACAACCAACAGACAAAACAAAAGATATGCTTTCCATCCCGTCAGCGCAGGTACTGGAGTCACGCCCGCCATGCATTTATTGCTGGCGTGCAGACAATGCGTGCACGAATCTGCTCGGCTTTTTCGTGTGATATGTTCGCACGCGTGGTATAGTTTAGATTGCGGAGAGCGCAAAACCGCCGACTTTCGCTTTATCCTTTGCCGCACGCACTTGCCACGCATGGCTCGCGCGACTGACTCGTGCACGCGGAAGGAGATTTTTAAGAGGGAGGAAAGCCCTCTTAAATGACTTTTGGTACTTTTGGTCATGCAAAAGTACGATATAAGAAAAGTTACTTTATGATTCTTGCGTGCGAACAATGTTCGCCCCTACTAAGCGGCGGGCGAAAACTTTAATTGTAGAGAAGCTCCACTGAAAAAATATCATAAAAAAGTGAAATCCATGCCGGATTTCACTTCTTTTTACAGCGGCTTCTTCTTAATCTGTGCATTTGCCCTCGGATAAAGCATCGCCGTTTTCTCATTCTTTATAAAGATAAAATTCTCGCGCGTTGAGGTTCCGTTTTCCTCATGCAGAGTGATATTTTGCCTCTGCGCAAGCGAAATTCCGAGCTTTTTAACAGCGTTTTGCGCCGTTTTCAGCTCTTCTTCCGCATTTTTTCCTTTCATCGCGATGAAAAGCCCGCCTTTTTTGGCGAAAGGAACGCACCATTCGAGTAAAATATTCAGTGCCGCTACGGCTCTGGCGCAAACCACATCGTATTTTTCGCGATACGCGCCGTCTCTTCCCAGCTCCTCGGCTCTGCCGGTGGCAATTTTAACATTTGAAAGCCCCAGTTTTGCCGCCGTATCGGCGATATAAGCCGTCTTTTTTGCAGTCGCATCAAGTGCGGTCACGGTGACATCCGGGCGCACGATGGCAAAGGGAAGCGTCGGCATGCCGCCACCGCTGCCAACATCGAGGACATTCGCTCCCGCAGGCAGAAGCTCCGCCGCAAAAAGGCAATCGATATAGTGCCGCGCGATGATTTCGCGCTCCTCAGTGATCGCCGTTATGTTCATTTTTTCGTTCGTTTCACGCATGATTTGCGCAAGCAAAAAGAACTTTTCCATCACCTCTTCCGAGGTATATCTCTCCAGTCCGTTCTCTACGAACATTTGTTTGTATATGCCGAAAAACTCACTCTTTTCCATCGTCGGTCTCCTCCGCATGGCAGCCTCTTTCTCGGTTCACGATATCGAGATAGATAAGCAAAACCGAAATATCAGCAGGCGAAATACCGCTTATCCGGCTCGCCGCACCTATGCTGTGCGGGCGGAATTTTGCAAGCTTCTGCGCCGCCTCAAGCGATATTCCCCGAATAGCAGAATAGTCGATTTCTTCAGGCAGAATGCGCTTTTCCAGCTTTTCAAATCGCGCTGCCTCGGCAAGTTGCTTCTTTATATATCCCTCGTATTTTATGTCCGTTTCGAGCGTCAGAGCCTCTGCTCTCGTGAGATGCGGGTCGCTCTCCGCGTCCATGAGCGAGAGCAGCGTCGCATATGTCATGCTCGGTCGCCGGAGCAGCTCATCTGCACGAACACCTGTTTCTATTTTCGGTTCGCCGAGCGATTCCAGCAGGGAATTTACCTTCTCATTCGGTGGAAAAACCGTAGCGTGCAGGCGCGCCTTTTCCGCGGCGATATGCGCCTGCTTTGCAAGAAAACGCGCATATCTTTCATCGCTGACAAGCCCCGCATCATGCCCCGATTTCGTCAGGCGCACATCTGCATTATCCTGCCGCAGAAGCAGACGATATTCCGAGCGAGAGGTCATCATTCTGTATGGTTCGTTTGTGCCTTTTGTAACCAAATCATCAATAAGTGTACCGATATATGAGCTGTTACGCGTCAATATCAGCTGTTTTTTGCCTTGTAATTTGAGTGCGGCATTCATGCCGGCAATAAGCCCCTGTGCCGCTGCCTCCTCATAGCCCGAGGTGCCGTTGAACTGTCCCGCGCCGTAAAGATTCGGGATTTTCTTAAACTCCAGCGCGGCGGAAAGCTGTGTCGGATCGGAGCAATCGTATTCTATCGCATAGGCGTTGCGCATGGTCACGGCATGCTCAAAGCCAACCATGCTATGGAGCATTTCGAGCTGAACATCCGCCGGCATAGAGGACGAAAAGCCTTGCAGATACAGCTCATTTGAGCCATAGCCCGTCGGTTCGAGGAAAAGCTGATGCCTTATCTTATCGGGAAATCGGACTACCTTATCCTCAATACTCGGGCAGTATCGCGGACCTATACCTTTTATCTCGCCGGAATAGAGCGGTGAGCGGTGAATATTGCTTCTGATAATATCATGAGTTTTTTCGTTTGTATATGCGACATAGCAGGGAAGTTTCGGTCGCGCACACAAATCCGATACATCTGTGTCGGCGCTGTAAGGCGTCGGGATTTCCTCGCCGTCCTGTTTCTCAAGCATGGAAAGGTCGACTGTGCGTGCGTCGATTCTCGGCGGCGTGCCTGTTTTGAAGCGCATTATTCTTATGCCGAGCGCGCGCAGGCTCTCTGTCAGGTGTGTTGCCGCGTGCATCCCATCGGGGCCCGAGCTTTGGCGAAAATCGCCGATTATTACTCGTGAATCGAGATATGTTCCCGAGGAAATGACCGCCGCGCGTGCTTTATACACGGCGCCGACCGCCGTCACAAGAGCAAAACCGTCACCGTCGCGACGGATTTCGCGGATTTCGGCTTGGATAAGGCGCAGATTTTCGGTATGCTCTATCGTTTTTTTCATGATGTCCTGATAGAGCCGGCGGTCTGCCTGAATGCGTTTGGACTGAACAGCCGCGCCCTTGCTGGAATTGAGAATGCGATCCTGAAGCATAACCTTGTCCGCGGCTCTGCCCATTTCGCCGCCGAGCGCGTCAATCTCAAAAACGAGCTGGCCCTTACCCGTGCCGCCTATTGAGGGATTGCACGGCATATTGCCCACGGCATCGAGTGAAATTGTAAAAAGCAGGGTGCGGCAACCGAGTCTGGCGGCGGCGAGTGCGGCTTCTATGCCGGCATGACCCGCGCCGATAACGGCTATATCTGCATCTGAAACAAAAAACTCCTGTATCATTGTTTGTGTCCTTTTGTTGTGTTTATATATGCGAAAAATTTGCGTGGCGTAGCGGGACGGGGGATGGGAATCAGGGAAAAACAAAGCATATCTCCATGTCCCGTCAGCGCACAGGCTTCCCAATATCAGCAGCCAAAATAAAAAATATACTCTTTACCTCGTCAGCGCACTTATTAGATTCACGCCCGCGCCGCCCATTTTTCAGCGGGCGTGCAGACAATGCGTGCACGAATCTGCTCGGCTTTTTCGTGTGATATGTTCGCACGCGTGGTATGGTTGAAGCTGTGGGGAGCGGCAAAACTGCTGATTTTCGCTCTGTCCTTTGCCGCACGCACTCACCACGCACTACTTCTTGCGACTAACTCGTACACGCGGGAAGAGATATCAAAGAGAGGGGAAAGCTCTCTTTGATGACTTTTGGTACTTTTCGTCAGTGAAAAGTACGATAAAAGAAAAGTTACATTATGATTCTTCTCTTTCAGAGTTCTTTTCGCTTGTCCGAAAAGAACGAAAAGGACAAAAAGAGGAATGCTTTCCTCTTTTGAACACCTTCTGTCGCCTCGCGGCGACCGGTGCGAACAAAGTGCCCTGACCGTCCGACCATAGCATAGCCGCGGCTACAGGTTCGAAACGCTCAAGCGCCGACTCGGATTTGCTGCTGTGCCATGTCAGGCTATGGCGAACCTCGCGGTTGGAGTAGGGTGCGTGTCTGGGTGCGAACATAGCGAAATAGGGTTTGTTTTGATAGTCTCGTCAGCGCACAGGCTTCACCCACGCCCGCGCCACCCATTTTAAAGCGGGCGTGCAGACAATGCGTGCACGAATCTGCTCGGCTTTTTCGTGTGATGTGTTCGCACGCGTGGTATGGTTAAGATTGCGGAGAGCGCAAAACCGCCGACTTTCACTTTATCCTTTGCCGCACGCACTCGCCACGCATGGCTCGCGCGACTAACTCGTGCACGCGGGAAGAGTTCTCAAAGAGAGGGGAACGCTCTCTTTGATGACTTTTGGTACTTTTGGTCATGCAAAAGTACGATAAGCACAAAGAATTTTTAAGTCTTTTTTACAAAAGACACCTCATCCGTCACGCTTCGCGCGCCACCTTCTCCCACTGGAGAAGGCTGGCAAAAATCCTTGCTTTCGTCAGCGCGTGTACTGGATTCACGCCCGCCCCGCATTTATAGCGGGCGTGCAGGCTTGCGTGCACGAATCTGCTCGGCTTTTTCGTGCGCTATGTTCGCTCGCGTGGTAGTATGAGATTGCGGAGAGCGGCAAAATCGCCAACTTTCGCTCTGTCCTTTGCCGCACGCACTTGCCACGCACGGCTCGCGCGACTAACTCGTGCACGCGGGAAGAGATATATAAGAGAGGGGAACGCTCTCTTATATGACTTTTGGTACTTTTGGTCATGCAAAAGTACGATAAAAGAAAAAGTATCTTTATGATTCTTCGTGGGCGAACAATGTAGCCCCTACCTGAGAGCCAAAGTCCCCTCAACAGACAAAAGAAAAAATCAAAGTCCATTCCGCTTTTTCTTTTGCACATACAGGCGCAAAAGAAAAAGCTATCAAAAAGAAAACGCCGAAAGAAGATTTCGCGCTCTGCGGAGCGCGACCACCGCTGTCGGTGGACGACACCGCCTTTTAAGAAAAAGGCGGGCGAAAACTACTGTGTGGCGGGCGAAAACTTTATGGTGCGCAAAAAATTTCAGAGAAAAAGTCGCGCGGAGCGACATTCATCTCCTGCGCAGAGCCTCGCGCACATCATCATAGCTATAGCCATAGCGGAGAAGTGCCGCCACCGCTTTTTGTTTGCTTTTCGGTTCGGCAAAAATCTTCCTGCCGCCCATCATTTCTATTCTCTCGGCGCAATACTGCGGAAAATCTATCTCGGCATTTTCGAGAGCATCTCGGATGACTTCACTCTCGAAGCCTTTGCTAAAAAGTTCTTTCTTTATGCGGTTTTTTCCGTATTTTTTCTTCTCGGCAAGCTCCCATGCAAGCATTTCCGCCTGCCCCGCTTCATCTATATAACCGTTTTCGGAGAAAAACGCCACGGCTTCATCTGCCGCCTCCGGAGGGAAGCCCTTACGTATCAGCTTGCCGCGCAGATTTTTCTTCGTATTGAAAGAAAATTCCAGCAGGCGAAGCCCAGCGCGGATAGCTGCCGTGCAAAGCGATAGGTAGCGTATCTGCGAGAGCAGTTCCGCATCTGCCGCATAGGGAGCATCGATATGAGAGGGAAGTGTCGTCTCACGGAAATACTGCGCCGCTATGCAGTGATTTTCGCGGCGCAGTCCCTTTTCATCGGTTATTTCTATAGTGAGTGCGAACTCTTCTCCCTCTGCGGCAGGAGCGATTTTCACTATATATGCTTCCATTATTCGTCGGCTTCCACATCGAGCAACTTGATATCGAAGTTATCGCCCTCTTCATCTTCATCATCATCGAGAGAATAAGCTTCCTCGGCTATTTCTATCTCGTCGCTCTGTGCCTTGATTTTCTTTTCTATTTCTTCCAAGAGTGCACGGTTTTCTTCTATGGTCTTGCGTGCATTTTCCTTGCCCTGACCGATACGCTCGCCGTTATAGCTGAACCATGAACCGCTCTTGGCAATTATGCCCAGCTCCGTGCCGATATCAAGTATCTCGCTCGATTTTGATATGCCCTTGCCGTAGAGAATGTCAAATTCCGCTATTTTGAAAGGCGGTGCAACTTTATTTTTTACAACCTTGCACTTTACTCTGCTGCCGTAAACCTCGCTGCCCTGCTTGAGATTTTCCGTCTTGCGGACGTCAATACGCACAGAGGCATAGAATTTCAACGCTCTGCCGCCCGTGGTTGTCTCGGGATTGCCGTACATTACATTGACCTTTTCACGGAGCTGATTTATGAATATTACAGCACAGCCGGTCTTTGCGATAGCACCGGAAAGCTTACGGAGCGCCTGCGACATAAGTCGCGCCTGAAGTCCCACATGGGAAGCGCCCATTACGCCGTCTATTTCCTGCTGGGGAACGAGCGCGGCAACGCTGTCGACTACTATAACATCAATTGCGCCCGAGCGCACGAGTGCTTCTGTTATTTCCAGTGCCTGCTCGCCGCTGTCCGGCTGAGAAACAAGCAGACTGTCTATATCCACGCCCAGTGCTTTGGCATAAACAGGGTCGAGCGCATGCTCGGCATCGATAAATGCCGCTTCGCCGCCCATTCTCTGTACCTCGGCTACCACATGGAGAGCAACAGTTGTTTTACCGGAGGATTCGGGCCCGAATATCTCTATGATTCTGCCGCGCGGAATGCCGCCGATACCGAGCGCAAGGTCAAGCGTGAGCGAGCCTGTAGGTATGGAGTCCACCTGCATATGCGTATTTTCGCCGAGCTTCATTATCGTGCCCTTGCCGAAATCCTTTTCTATCTGGGCAAGAGCCGTTTCAAGTGCTTTTTTCTTATCTCCATCGGCAACAGGTCTTGCCGCCGCTGTTTTTTTCTTTGCTACTGCCATAATTTATTCATCTCCTTATGTAAATTCTGAAATAATTTTTCTCCTATCGCGCTTTTCACTGACGAAGAGGATGGTTCATGGTGGCGAAGCCACCTCTGAACGGCGTCGCCGAGACAGGGGGAAAAGCCCTCTTAAATGACTTTTGGTACTTTTCGTCACTGAAAAGTACAAGAAAGGAAAAGTTGCTTTATGATTCTTTACGGCGGCAGCAAGCCACCGCCCTACGCACAAAGCCCAAGCACAACCAACAGACAAAATAAAAGATATGCTTTCCATCCCGTCGGCGCACTTGCTAAATTCACGCCCGCCATGCACTTTCAGCGGGCGTGCAGGCAATGCGTGCACGA
>OIWT01001272.1_pt1 | contig 31042 bp, 44 predicted proteins | sample 1587701 | NCBI WGS metagenome assembly OIWT01 (sample SAMEA3888904, study PRJEB22519) | human gut metagenome | biome: human gut; feature: human-associated habitat; material: faeces | place: Denmark | collected 2009 | reverse complement strand
CCGATGAAGGTAATGCCGGCATTACCTTCATCGGCCCCACCGTGGACAACCTCCGCATGATGTCCGACAAGACCTCGGCGCGTAAGGTGGCCATCGAGCACGGTATCCCCGTCGTCCCTGGCTCTCCCGGTCCTGTCAAGACGATCGAAGAGGCGAAGGAGTTCTGCAACCGCGTGAACTACCCCGTGATCATCAAGGCCGCCTTCGGCGGTGGTGGCAAGGGCATGCGTGTCGTGCGCAACGAGAAGGAGCTGGTCGAGAACTTCACGCTCGCCTCCAACGAGGCCAAGGCCGCCTTCGGCAACGGAACGATCTTCCTGGAGCGCTACGTGGAGGAGCCTCGCCACATCGAGGTGCAGGTGATGGGTGATGGCAAGGGCAACGTGGTGCATCTGTTCGAGCGTGACTGCTCCGTGCAGCGCAGACACCAGAAGGTGATCGAGAACGCGCCCGCCGTCAACCTGGACCCCGCGCTGCGAGAGCGCATTCTGGGCGCGGCGTGCAAGCTGTGCCGCCTGATCAACTACCGCAGCGCCGGTACGGTGGAGTTTTTGGTGGACAATCAGGGCAACTTCTACTTCATGGAGGTGAACCCCCGAGTGCAGGTGGAGCACACCGTGACGGAGGAGGTCACTGGCTGGAACATCGTGGAGACACAGATCCGCCTCGCGGAGGGCGCCACCTTCGAGGAGCTGGGCCTGAAGCAGGAGAACATCCAGACGCGCGGCTACGCCATCCAGGCGCGTATCACCACGGAGAACCCTGCCAAGCAGTTCCAGCCCGACACGGGCGTGATCACCTGCTTCAGCGACGCCACGGGCCGCGGCATGCGTCTCGACGGCGCGGGCTACCAGGGCTACGAGGTGACGCCGCACTACGACTCGCTGTTGGTGAAGCTGACGGCGCGTGACATGACGTGGGAGGACACCATGAACAAGCTGAACCGTGCGCTGAACGAGTTCAAGGTGGAGGGCGTGCAGACCAACATCCCCTTCCTGCTGAACGTGCTGCACAACCCCATCTACAGAGCGGGCAAGGCCACCACCTTCTTCCTGCAGGAGAACCCCAAGACCATGCAGCCCAGCAACAAGACGATTCCCGAGACGCGCATCCTCAACTACCTCGCCAATCTCGCCGTCAACGGCCACCCCTCCGAACTCGGCGTCAACGGCTCTCTGCCCGCCAAGACGGACCCCGTGGTGCCCGTGGTGAAGGTGACGGAGCCGCTGCACGGCCTGCGCGACATCCTGAAGAAGGACGGTCCCAAGGCCTTCGCCGCCGCCGTGCGCGCCCACAAGGGCCTGCTGCTGACGGACACGACCTGGCGCGACGCTCACCAGTCGCTGCTGGCCACGCGCATGCGTACCAAGGACATCCTGGCGGTGGCTCCCGCGACGGCGGCGCTGTTGCCTCAGCTGTACTCGCTGGAGTGCTGGGGCGGCGCGACGTTCGACGTGGCCATGCGCTTCCTGCACGAGTGCCCGTGGGAGCGTTTGCAGCGCATGCGCGAGCTGGTGCCCAACGTGCCCTTCCAGATGCTGCTCCGCGGCGCGAACGCTGTGGGCTACAGCGCCTACGCCGACAACGTGAACTACAAGTTCTGCGAGATGGCGGTGAAAAACGGCATGGATGTGTTCCGCGTGTTCGACTCGCTCAACTACCTCGAGAACATGCGTCTGGGCATCGACTGCGTCGGCGCGGCGGGCGGCGTCATCGAGGCCTCCGTCTGCTACACGGGCAACTGCGCGAGCCCGAAGGAGACCAAGTACACGGTGGACTACTACCTGGACTTCGTGCGCAAGCTGACGGACCTGGGCATCCACGTGCTGAACATCAAGGACATGGCAGGCCTCCTCACGCCACAGAGCGCCACGCTGCTCATCTCGGCCATCCGCCGCGAGTTCCCCGACCTCCCCATCCACATTCATACCCACGACACGGCGGGCACCGGCGTGATCTCCATGGTGGCTGCCGCCAAGGCGGGAGCCGATGCGGTGGACGTGGCGATCGACTCCATGTCGGGTATCACGTCGCAGCCGTCGATGGGCGCGGTAGTGTCGTCGCTGATCGGCACGCCGGAGGATACCCAGATCTCGCTGAAGGCCGTCTCCCAGATCAACGACTACTGGAACGACGTGCGCGGCGTGTACGCGCCCTTCGAGTGCGGCCAGAAGGCGGGCTCGTCGGACGTGTACTACCACGAGATGCCCGGCGGCCAGTACACCAACCTCATGTACCAGAGCCAGCAGCTGGGTCTGAACGGCCAGTGGCCGCTGGTGAAGCAGGCGTACCACGACGCCAACGAGCTGTGCGGCAACATCGTGAAGGTGACGCCGTCCAGCAAGGTGGTCGGCGACATGGCCAACTTCATGGTGCAGAACAAGCTGTCCAAGATAGACGTGCTGCAGAAGGCGGACACGCTCAACTTCCCCACCTCCGTGGTGAACTTCTTCCAGGGCTACCTGGGCATCCCCGAGCCGTGGGGCTTCCCTGAGGAGATCCGCAAGAAGGTGACGAAGGGCAAGACGCTGCCCAACGGCAAGACCATCCTGAAGGGCCGTCCGGGCGCGGAGCTGCCGCCGTTCGACTTCGAGGACAACAAGAAGATGCTGGCGAAGAAGTACGGCGAGAACCGCATCCGCGACGAGGACGTGATGTCGTATGCGCTGTACCCGCGCGTGTTCGAGGACTGGAAGGAGTACGAGGAGAAGAACGGCGACGTGAGCAAGATCCCCACGCGCTACTTCCTGCAGGCGATGAAGTACGACGAGGAGATTGCGGTGGACATGCAGGAGGGTCACAAGCTGTTCATTCAATACAAGGGCATGAGCGAGGTGAACAAGAACGGCCAGAGAGAGGTCACGTTCCAGGTGAACGGCTGGACGCACACGGTGCTGATCGACGACGCGAAGGCCAACCTGACCATCGTGAAGAGAGAGAAGATCGTGAAGGGCAACAAGCAGCAGATCGGCTCTCCCATGAACGGCGCTGTGGTGGAGGTGAAGGCGGAGCAGGGCAAGGAAGTGAAGGCCGGCGAACCCATCTGCGTGCTGAGCGCTGCCAAGATGGAGACGATCGTGTCCGCGCCGTTCAGCGGCATTCTGAAGCGTGTGGTGGTGAAGAAGGGCGAGAAGCTCCAGACAGATGATCTTTTGGTTGAAATTGACCCCAAGTGGTGTGTTTGCAGTTTACACAAGGTGTTTCTATGTTCTAGCAATCGTGTCTGCGCTTCTGACAAAGCACATATCTGTTTCCAACACTTCATTTCTATGCTGCGAACAAACACAACACATCTCCCTCTGTCGCAGCAAACTCTACACACTCACGCGACTCTTCCTCCCTCACGTCGTCCATCTCAATGCTCGTCTTGTACTTGGCCACGAACATCCACAGCGCCACGAAACTCAGCGCCAGCAAACCGAACATCACGCCGTTCTCCAGATAGAACATGCCCTCACTCACCACGCCCTCTCGCACGTACAGCGGAGTCGTCAACGAACACACCGCCCCCGATAAGAACTGGAACTATTTCTCACCCGTCAAACGCGAAAAAACAAGCCGGAAACAGGAGTTGGCCGTGGCAGACAAACCAGGGAAGTAATACAGCGTCAACGCCAGCGCCTGGGTCTGGAAGCAGCTGTCCGCGCCGCCGAAGAAGACATAGGCAACGACGTACAGCCACGCCTTCTGGTGTATGTCGTTGCACATCATAAGGACCTGCCCGACGATTTGCGACACGCAGCCCAGCAGAATGACGTAGAACGCGCCGAACCGGTCGCTGATCACGGCTCCGGTTTTGCTAAATGCAATTTCCGACACTAGGGAGTGAAGAAGGAGACGAAGTGCGACGTGCGTAGATGCTCATGAAGATGCCGACGGACACGCTGTCCTTCACCTGGCGATTCATTTGCGAGGGGACAAACAGCGCAATGTACCCGTTTGCAAACATGGTGAACGTGAGATACACGAATTTCGGTGTTGTCAGGAGATAGTAGCAGTTCTTCATTCCCTGGTAAATGCCCACCGAGGACTCCTTCGACGCCACAAACGCCTGCTCCTTCTCGTGGTTCGACTTCGCCGGAGGCAAATAGCACAGCATGAGGGCTCCCGCAAATACGAAGGCTAGGGATGATTACTGTTGTTGGACACAGTACCCATGAGGGTTAGGAACATGATACTGACGCTCGTGTTCCATCCCGGCTTCATCTCGGGCTATCGTCGATTCTCCCCTTCACGCATACCAGTCCGATGAAGCGGAGGATGAGATAGGCGCAGAAGTTGCCGCAGATGTTTCCCGCCATGAAGATGGCCCAGAAGGTTCCGGTTCGCTTTCCTCTATTCCTCAATCGTCATTAAAGGGGATACCGGTTTGTTGTATCGCTAATCAGGCCGAGATACACTCCCTGCGAACTCCAGAAACACTAGGGGTGATACTGCGGGCATGGATTCTCACACTCAAGCAAAAGCCGTGCAACACACTACACACAATGTTCAGCACGGGATAGTTGAATGCAAAGTTTCCAACGAATAAACTGCACGTAAGAGAGTAGAGAATAGGTGTACCAGAATTCAAAGGAAAAGAACGCGAGCGCCCTTCTCTCCGAGGGAAAACGCGAAATGACGGAGGGAGCAAAGAAGGAACTGACCGTAGCGGTGATATACATGATTCCGAGAGAAAGCGCACCGACGGATTCTGTGGATCAGCAGGGCGAGTGAAAATGGAAACGGTAAATGGGAACAACGAAATTCTGTGTCGTATTCGATCCTACATGTGAGTGTATAAGGGAACATGAACCAAAGAAGATGAGTGCAATACCGACGCTCATGTACGCCGCCTTCCAGTCGTCAGAACGTTCCTTGGCATGGGTTAATGGAATCTTTTCAATATCATCCATTTTGATGACTCCGTTGTTTGGATTCTGAAGCGAGTCAAAACAGAAGAGGAATGCGCGAATGAAACAATCAACCTAATTAGAATCCATCCACACACACTCCTTGCAAATGCCATTCATCTTCTTCTTTCCGTCCATCTCTTGCTCATACCATCTTCACATCCCAAACAACTCTCCATTCACATTTTCCCTTTCATTCATGCAATCATCATAGAGTGACGAATAACCGCGGTTCCTTCTCACACCAAAGAAAAGCCAAAGAATTGTATTAGCCGAGGCTACAATACCTTTATTAAGTATGAGTGTAGGAGCGTTTCTCGATGGAGCACTCACGTGTAGGATAACGATACTTCCAAGGCCTATCCTCTTGCCCCTTCCGAGTTGACTGCAACAATTCTGGATCTGGTTCAGCAGGCTACGAATTACCGCCAGCTTAAAAAGGGAGCCAATGAAGGTGAGAACGGACGAATCCCCTTATTCTCCTAGCTACCAAGACTTTGAACCGTGGAAAGGCCTCCTTCATCGTCATGGCTGCTGATACCGAGCCCCTTGAGATCGTCCTGCACATTCCTCTGCTGTGCGAGGATAAGAACATCCCCTACGTCTTCGTTCCCTCCAAGGTGGCTCTGGGACGCGCCTGCGGTGTGACCCGTTCTGTCGTCGCGTGCTCCATTGTTTCCGATGAGAACTCTCAGCTGAAGGATCAGATCAACCACATCAAGATCGAGATTGAGAAGCTTCTCATCTAAGTGGGAAGTGAAACATGGATCATGCCGACAGTCGTTTAGTGTGATCTATGCCCTCTTCTTTGTTCAACAAATTGGTCCTCAAAAGCACTATTCTCGGTTTCGTTTCACCGTCTCCTTCTTTTCTATATCCACATCCAGCGTCACCTCCTTCTCCTCCTGCTTCTTCTCCTTCACCGGCGTCGAGAAGGACTACGCATCACACTGCCGCGCAAGCATCACCAGACGTCGAGCATCAATCTCCCATTTCGCTTCTTCCTTGTTCGAGGGCAGTGACAGGTGCACCTCCAACGACTCGCTTCTCTTCTCCTCCTCCTGCACGCTCCCCAGAGGATCTCGTCTACTCCTCACTTTTCCCTCCAATCCCCACAGATTCGTCTTTAACCGCGGGGTGGCCACCTGCACCGGCGTGCTCGACCGAGTCGGCAGTGGTGTCGCCAGCGAGTTCATCGCCGTGATGGCCTCAGGCTTCTGCGGCGTGGTCTATTCCTCACTCTCCCTTCCCACCTTCACGTTGCCCTTCTCATCAAAGTGACGCAAGTCATACTCGATCTCGCGCTTCAGCCGCGGGTTCTCGCTGAACACCGTATCCATCTCCTGCTTGAAGTTCACCGTGATCACCTTCAGATACAGCATCAGATCGTACAGCAGAATGCTCTTCTTCTTCTCCAGCTGCAGCTTCAGCGACACCAGCAGCGGCAACACCTGCTCCAGCATCGTTCTCTTCTCCAACTACCATTCACTCCCAAAATCGCCACTACTTTTGTCAACACCGTTTTCTTCGACTCCAGAATGCCCTGCGGCAAGTCCTCGTCCTCCGCTCGCGTCTTCGACCCCACCTTCAGCTCCTTCGAGCATAGCACCGCAAACGCATCCTTCACCAGATTCAACTCCGGCGCGTTCGGGTCGTTTCGCATGTTCTCCACCTCGTCGTTGTCCACCAGCGGACCCAGAACGTTCTGGCACAGCTTGCAGCTGATCTGCAGCTTGCTCTCATCGTCCTGCAATTCCAGAATAATGCGGTAAATTCGTTTTCGGGCGTTCACGTGCCGCCGGTCACCGCCGCCCAGATTGATGTCCACCATGTTCGCGCCGAATTCCTTCTTCACCAGATTGTTGTCGAGATAGCCGTTCAGGATGCTCATGATCTCAACAAAGCTCGTAGTGAAAATCTTGGGGAACTTGCGGTGGATTTGCTTGGTGATAAGGTGATAGGCGAAGGCGGCGATGGAGTCGTCCTCGTCCACCAGCGCACACAGAATGCAACACAGCAGCACGGGCTTCAGTTTGATGAAGTCTTCCTGCGGGTGAAGGAAGAGGAGAAAAGAAACAAGCACCAGTTTGGAGATCATGGAGAGAGAGTGGATGCGCACCACCACGTCGGAATCGATGATGCAGTTGGCGATGGTGGGAATGTACCGCTCCACAATGGACGTGTGTCTATATCTCAGGGATGGGAACGGGGACCACTTCGTGCATATGTCCCCGATCACGATAATGATGTTGTTGCGGATCACGGAGTCCTTCGACACCTCCAACTCGCGAATGAACATCTGGGCGTTACGGAACACAATTCCAGATACCGGGAGATGCTTCTTCGCCAGTGTGGTGGACGTGATACAGAGCTTGCCGAAACTGATCATCGCGTGCGCACGAATGTTCACGGTTATGAAACGCCCCGTTGGCGGGAAAGGATATGCATGAGGGGATCAGAATCGGGGGTTGTTTTGGATTCACTGTCGGAAGCGAATTCGTCGTCAGCGACTTCAGCAGCGTAACCGTCTTATCCCGAACTGAGAATGAAACGCCCCTCCGAAACCCACTCCGAATGTTCAGCTTGCTCAAGTTGCCCTCCTCGCTCTCCTCCATGCCCAGCACACTCAGCTCGCCCACGATGAAGATCCACGGGAACAGCCATTGCAGGTCGGGGTCTGCCACCAGCAGCGAACACTCCTGGTGCAGCTCCGACACGTCGCGGTCGTCCTGCACCACCGGGTCCATCAGCGGGTCGTGGTCTTGCGACATAGCAGGAGCCTTTTGGCTCTGCGTCAGCGCTTCGCTCTGGATCTTGCCGCCTGATTTGAAGATGAAGGTGCGAAGGATCTTGTCCACTTTGTCCTCGAATTTGGACACCAAGAGACTGGCCGCTTTCTGGATCTTTTTGGGGCTATTTGGGAAATCACGTCCCAATTCATACTCGTGATAGAGACAGTCCAGGAAGCACAAATACAGCCGCAAATAGGAGTGGATCGTATCCAGCGGCATCTCCAGCTTCAGCAGCTGTTTCACCAGCGCCAGGTACAGCGGCTTCACTACACATCATAATTCAATGAAGGACACACCCGCCTTCTCGTCCAGCTTGGGCGCCACGGCGATGGCGGTCTGGAGAATGAACTTGTCGCGGACGACGGAGGGCGAGACCTGGCAGGAGGAGATCAGTAGCGCCAGCTGGCTGCGCACGAACTCCACGTCCATTCGCTTGTGGAACTACTTGTGAGTCGCGCGGCCTCCGCCCACCTTCGCGATCAGACTCAGCAGCAGCCACGCGTTCACTTCGACGTGGGGAATCTGCGACAGCAGCTCGGGGTCCTGACGGGCCTGCGCCCAGTTCACAGCGGCAATACAACTGCGCATGAGACTGTGGAGGTTCAGCGCGTTCTTGTCGACGATCGCCTTCATGATGGACTAGGACTCAAAAACGGGGGATGCCCCCACCTCGAGGACATAGACGTTTCCGCTGTTGAAGTACTCCATGAAGTGCCAGCCCTCGATCTGCTCCTTGTGGTGCTGCCACTGAATGATGCGGTCGAACACGAAGGCTTGGCAGTTCTTCAGGATCACTGCGTCGGTGTTGGCAGCGTTCTCGAACATCGCCAGCGCGATGGAGAAGAAGAGAGGCTCCAGCGTCGGGATCGACGGCACCAGCCGGTAGTAGAGAGAGAGGGCGGCGCGCTTCACCGAGCCTACGGTAGAGGGAAGAGGAAGTTAAAACCCGCGGGGTCCTGAAGCGTTTCGCAGATGAGGGTGGTGATGGCGTCATCGTTCAGCAGCTTGCGGAGCTTCTCGTTCACAATGCACTCCGCGAAGCAGTTGAGGGCGTTTCGCCGGACCACCACGGCGGAATCGTTGATGCGTGCCGTGATGGTGTTGATGATGGATTGCGCCGTGGCGTCGTCCAACACGCATCGCAGCGCGCAGTCGGGCACCGAGTTGATGTACCCCAACAGCATGCCGACACACTATCCATCACAAGGGACGACATACACTACGTGAGTAGCTTCGCCTCGAATGGAGATGACGATGTCCTGGCAGCGGCCCAGCACCAAGGTGAAGAACACGTCATAGAGCGGTTTCTCGTCAAAAAACAGCTCCCTTTCCACCACCGTGTTCTCCTCCTCGAACGCCTCGTCCTCCTCCACCACTCGCTTCTTCAGTCCCGCGAACGCCTTCTCCTCCTCCTCCTCCACGTCCATCTCTTCCTTTGAGGTGTCATTCTTCGCCTCTTTCGTGTTGTCATCCTTCGCCTCCTCCATCTCCATCCCCTCATCATCGTGCTGACTGTGCTGGCTGTGCTGGCTGTGCTGGCTGTGCTGGCTATGCTGGCTGTGCTGGCTGTGCTGGCTGTGCTGGGACTGGTAGGCGACGGAGTCGGAGACGTATTTGCTCATCAGCAGAGAGGTGCACAGACACACCGTGCACATGCGAATGTTGGCGATCCCACAACGACCACAACACTTCAGCCACGTGTTGACGCGCTTCTTCTCCTCCTCCGAGCGAGACAGCAGAAGCGTCATCAAACAGTCAATCGTGTTCTTGCGATCATCGACGCGATCGGGCGTGTTGATGATTAATCGCTGGATGAGCGCGAATATGGGGTCCTTCAAGAGGTCCGAGTCCGTTTTAATCAGAACCTGAAGGAGCTTGCTTCGATTCTCGCGAATGCACTTTTCGTCCATTTTCCGTCCTTCTTGGTAGAGACAGAACACGGGGAGCAGCACTCGCAGCAGCTCACCCATCTTGGTGTTGGTGTCCTTCTGGAGGGCAAACGACACGAGATTCGAGAAGACGGAAGAGGGGTAGTTTTGCAGCCCACCGTTCAGGCAGCACTCGTAGGAGAGGAAGCAGAGCTCCGACCACGTAAACTTCACCGTCATTTCGTCCAGAATGGAGAATGTGCTCGTGAGCGTTCCCAGCAGCATAGTTGGCTTCACTCGGTACTAGGAGTAATAATAGTGACAAATGAGTACGGCCTCGGTCATTTGGCACAGATCCTCGTTGTTGATCGAGTGCAAAACGGCCGATACGGAAACCTGATACAAGCTGCAACGCAGCAGTCCGTGCCCATACGCTCCGGGTAACAGAAGCAGATTCAGATACCTACACATGAAAAACACGAACGGCAGCTTACACATCCGCACACAATACAGGAATCTCTCCCGAGTACTTTTCCTTCGTGATGAGAACAACATATAGCTCAGATAAAAGCCCCTCCATCAAAGAATAGCCATTACTTGTCGACTCGGAAGAGAAATCGTCCCAAAACCGTCCCGTATCCGCTATACTCCTAAATGTCAGTTCAATGAGTGGAAAGACGCACATCCTGCGGTTTTGCTTGATTGCGTTGAGCAATTCCTGCAATTTGGAGTAGTCACCGATAATTTCACCGATGCTTTCCGTCTATGCGTTTAACGCTCCATCTCGTTCAAACATCATCCAGATAGCCCTTCTTGAAAGACTCTACGACAGTATCGATGTCTTGGACAGAGGACAGGACCTCTCTTGACAACGAAATCAGAGAAGCCATGGTTTTCTGGCGGGCGTTTGAAAAATCGGCCCTGCTTTTGGAGGTCACTCCATCCTGCTTCCCTTTCAGCGCAATTGCGATTACTCAGCACCTATGACACGTTGGTAGAAAGGGGGCGACTATGGTTGAATGAGGTGATTCACGTCCGAAATGCAATTACCAAACCATATCCACCACGGTTATTCCACCCGTAGTTGATTCCCACTTTCACTATTATGGATTGGGAATCGCTCTTAGATTCGGTGGAAACAGAGTCGGACTGGCCAAAGGAGGCCGTTGCCTTTCAAAGCATCGAGAAGTCGCTGAAGTGCGCAATTTGCCACGGAACCATGAGGACAGCAGTCATGCTTACAAAGTGCGGTCACAGCTTCTGTTCTTACTGCATACGCCAATCCCTATACAAAGAGCAGATTTGCCCTCTCTGTAGAAAACCGGCTACAGAGAGCGACATCGTGCGGAATGTCTCTGTGAATGATATTGCCGACGCATTTCGAGAACATCGAGCAGAACTGCTTTCGTTCTGCAACCAAATGTACTTTCCTATACAAGCAAATCGGACATCGGATGACCATGAGGTTGACAAACCGAAGACGGAGGAGAAGGTGTCATCAAAGGAGTCAACCCCTGTGAAGGAGGCACATGGGCTGGACACAACGAATTCTGTGCTTTCCGATACTACAGACAGTAGCTACGAGTTTGAAGAGTTTTGCCATCCCTTTCGTTTTACGCGTAGTGATCCCCCGCAAAAACGCTTCAAGAAAACAATCAAGACATGTGCCTATCATTGTATTGTTTCACGTCTAGTGATGGTAGAATGCCCGATATGCCATGACTTCTTCGATCAGAGCATCATCGAGGTCATTTTGTCTGCACGCATTCATTCTAGGTACACGCAAGCACATGCGACGGAGCAGAGCAAACGAAACCCTCCAAGCCATTCACGGGGTTTGTTGCTGATGCGGTTTCGGTATTGTCCCTGTCTTTCCTTCATCCTAGTCCAAGGCGCCTCTCCCCAACCTGTGCTACCGTCTCATGAAAACGAGCGAAATAAAGAAACAACTCCAGAAGTGCAATTTGCCCACGAATGGCTCTCGTGACGCGCTGATCGAAAGACACCGCCAGTTCACACTCCGAGTCGTTTCTGAACAGGGTCATAATGCTTAGTTCAACGCGGAACTGGATCACGACAATCCGATGCCTGCTTGGAAGATTGCGCAAATTGTGATATCAAACGAAGAAAAGACAAAGGTGACCCTTTCCGCCCTCCCTAATCCCGTAGAACATGAAACGATGATCGTGTTTTCAACACACACTCCCTCAGATGAGGAAGAATACAAGAATAATATTGAAACACATAAAATCTTTCCAAAACGCAAAAACGCACTGCTGTCGCTCTACCCATCACAACTATTCCACATCCTTACTGATTTCCACAACCAACTCCTTCTCATAATTCTTTGATTGGATTCCCACAACCGGTCGCCGGCAAACGGGACAGACGTCGTTCTTCTCAGAGAGCCACGAATCAATGCAGGAGGAGTGGAAGGCGTGCCCGCATTTGATCACTTTCACACGGTCCTCATCAAGGAACGTTTCCAAACAGATTGGACAGCAATCATCCTGAACGCGGTCCTTCACTCTCCCGTATCGCACTGTCTTCACTCTTCGTATCAGTCTCCGATGTTTCCGCAATAATCGACTCACAATGCACTGATCGGAATAGAACACGATGGACCCCAACCAAGTGACGATCAGTATCTACTCTTCAGGTTGACGTGCTAGAAATACAATCACATAGAAGAGAGGGAAGATTCGAAGAAATGGGCTACTCTGCTGCGTGTCTACGCTGTTACTTGATGTGGAAACATGTACGCTGACCTGCAAGGTTGATCCTCACTTCCACGTCGGATTTGGACTTCAGCAGCGTGAGCAAACCAACCCCATCCTCCTTACTGATGACTACAACCGGAATCGTAATCTTCCTCTTCTGTTGCGCCGATAGCCTCAGCACTTTCATCCGACTCCCATTTGGTGGAGATTGTGCGTCGCGCAAGGACGTGCCAATCGCAACGACAGCCAACGCTCCCGCTTGTTGCAACTATTCCTCACTTGGTATCACATAAGCACACATTGTAGGACAGTTCAATGAACGAGCAGGAACTGCCATCCACTGGTTTTTCAACAACTACGATTCGATCGAGAATGGGATTGCTGCTGTTTCCGCAGGAATAGAGCGGTTCTGCAACGGAAACAACACCCATGACTCCTATCGAATGAATTCACTCACCCAATGCCACCCGTATCATTGATCTCGGCGCTGAAATCGGTAGGAACATGGGAAACAACAATCTGGTAGGGACTACCGATTACGAGTGAATACACTGCAGAGAGCAGTAGCAACACTCGCAGAAGGGAGGACACGCCCATACAGCCGAAACGAGAGCTTCAATCGAAACAAACATGCTTGTTAACCCTCATGATAGCCCAACGCATCTAGCAAATCGCCACACAAATAAAGTGAACCCGTGCAACAGACCGTTCCATCCTCATCCAACGCTGGCACTGCCTCGTCTACGTCCCTCATAATCCGAATGGGTCTATTCATCAGTTATCCATCGCATCGGCACATTCTCTCCTTCTGGATCATTCGTTCCTCGATTCGCCACAAACAGGCGAGATAACCCAACCACTCCTCTTCGTTGTACTCCAGATAGCACTCTTCTCTCTTCAGATGCACTTGCTCCAACACCTCATCAATCGACGGCAATTCCACTTTCCTTCGCCTCAATCCTCCACCTTCATCCTACGTGTACTCCGGCTTCGGATTCTTCACCATCACCAGTATCACTTCCTTCAATGGGAGTTTCACCAACTGCGAGAGAAGCGAAGCAGCGTTCTTATCTCTTCCACAATAGAACAACAGCTTCTACTCCTCACAAGCACGCCACTATCAAACGAGATTGTCTTCGCCAGACTTGTCAACCCACTTGACCACTTCGGCAACGCTTCGCGGCGTGTGGGCTCCGTCGATCATCCACTTCACCGTGTGATGGGACGCAGTGGCGGACACAACGATCTGACCCCGCGCGGCGACATGCGTTGTGTGGAGGACTTCGCGCATGACCTGCTCGTCATCACCAACCTCCATCCTCACAGCAACGCTCTGCGCAATACCGAAGGAAGCCAGCACGTTCTTCACCAGCTGATTGGCCACCGCGAAGTTATCCAGCAGGTAGGACGGCAGACTGACAGGCAGCTCGTGGAGGTACTCAGAAGGAAGACTCTGGGCGTCCACCACCTGCAACGAGCAGTCTATTCATTACACTCGCACTCTTTATCCACCCGCTTCCCTCGCGCACTCTTGCAGCGTTTCGATCACCTCCACCTTCTGGTTCATGACCACCGCGGGCGCGCCCTTCTTGAAAATGCCGCCCTTTTCCCGCGTGATCGCCTGCAGCGTGCTGCCCAGCACCGCCGTGTGCTCCAGGTCGATGAGTGTGATGCCGGTGGTCAGCGGGTTCTCGATGACGTTAGTGCAGTCCAAGCGACCTCCCATGCCCACCTCCAGCACCACGTCGACATCCTCCTCGAGGAAGAGGGAGAACCCAACGAGCGTCAGGAAGTGGAAGAAGCCGGGCCAGCGCGTGATGTACGGAGGTCGTTCCTCCTTGGAGCGGTTCTTGATCTCCTGCAACTTGGTCCACACTCTCTGGTGGTGTTTCAAATAGGTTTCCTTCGAAATCGGCTTTCCGTTAATTCGAAAACGCTCGCACATGCTTTGGATGTGGGGCGAAGTGTACAATCCTACGAATCAACAGGCTATTTCGGTTCATACCCGTTTTTAGCCCATGCTTACGCAGCGCTGCTTCCACATAGCTGCACGTACTCCCCTTTCCCTTCGATCCGGTCACATGGACGTACTTCCTTCGGGAAATGTCCAGATTCAGCTGCTGCAAATAGTACTGCATCACCTGGCATGCCTGCGAACGGTTGAGAGGAGTCTTCAGATCGGTATACTCCAGAAACAGGGCATGCTCCGCCTCCCTGTACTGCCTATTCGTCACCGAAGGGAATATCCCCAACGCATCAACGGAACTCATTTGCCGTGGCTTTCTCTGGGGAACTGCCAAAAACACGGCCTATTTTTCACTTCTCGTTTCATTCCTTTTCTCCCCATTTTCTCTGCGATTGTACGTGCTTTCGCTCTCCCTTTTGGTTCACTGGACTGACCGTTCTGTAGAGAGAAGGAGGGATACGATGTTATCGTCTTGTCGCAGTGTTTCCAGGACATTGGTCTCGCACGCCCTTCGCGCGACGTTCGCAACGAGTCCGTAACCAACAATGGTTGTGCATTCCCTGTAGCAGTGTTCCGACGCAACTCGTGGGTGGAAAGATGACGCCGCAGTCCAAACGAACCGGCCTCGTTGCCCTGAAAGTGGGAATGATGCCTCTGTGGGATAAATGGAATACGCGTATCCCCTGCACCGTCCTGCAGGTACTTTCTCATCGAGACGTATGAGCGTGTAGGTGGAGAACTGCCAGGTTGTGCAGGTGAAGACGATGAAAAAGGAAAACACAAATAGTCTGCAAGTGGGAGCGGGTCCCGTGAAGCTGAAGAACGTGAACAAGCCCCTGTTCGGACACTACGCGAGCGTGAAGGTGGAGCCGAAGCGGTATCTGACCGAGTTCAAAGTGAGCGAGGATGCGTTTCTGCCAGTGGGTATGTATCCGTGATGAGTGCATTTTCGGAGAGTGGGGTGAGTGGCGAGGCCAAGGATGCCTGTTCCTTCACTCCGCGTCTCTCCAAGAGGAATCGCCGCAGGACAAAGGTTTCTACTATGAACGAAGCGTAGTACAGAAGTATATCGCTGCGGACAGGTTATGGCGTGGTGATGTCATGGCATGGGTCGGCGGAGAGGGTGCTTCGCGTGAATCCCACTCGATCCGCTGATCGTCCAGTTTCAACAGCGCGGTGGTCTCACCCTGTTTAGGCACGGAGATCACATGTCGCCACTTCGTCCCCGGCCAGCGCGTCAACATCCAGGGCATCACGCAGGTGCTTCTCCTCCTCCTCTCTCACTCGCAGGGCAAGGGCTTCCAAGGCGTCATGCGCCGCTGGGGCTTCGCGGGCCTCGGCGCCTCGCACGGCGTGAGCGTGTCGCACCGCTCGCTGGGCTCCACGGGCCAGCGCCAGGTGGGCGTGGGCGGCGTGCGTGAGGCGTAGGACCCGGGCAAGACGTTCAAGGGGAAGAAGATGCCGGGTCAGATGGGCAACAAGAACTGCACGGTGCAGAACCTGCTGGTGGCGACGGGGCGCGTGGGTGAGGAGTAGGTGTACAAGATCGACCCCAAGCGGAACCTGATCTACGTGAAGGGGTGCGTGCCGGGCAATGATGGCGAGTACGTGAAGGTGACGGACGGGCGCGATGTGGGTGTGAGTGAGTTGCCATTCCCGACGTGGTGTTGAATGGGGAGAATGATGCGTAGATACGTTCCCACGGGGAAGGAGGTGGACGAGGAGATTGTGGCGCCCGCTCCAGCGGAGGATCCTCATCCTTGGTATTAGTCTTTTGGTTTTTTATTGCCCCTGTTTTCTGCTCATTTCCGCTTCTCCACGCGCTGAATGGAATCGCTGTTTGCCACTCCCTCGCTTGATCACATCACCAGTGAAGATTACTTGAAAATGTTCTTCTTTATGGTTGAGTGTGATGAGTAGCTATGAGCCCGACCAGGACTCCTTCCTGTTCCTGGATTCGCTGGAGAAGGAGTTTGAGACGATCCAACACATCGATCCCTACATGATTGTGGAAATCGGACCTGGCTCTGGGATTATCTCCACCTTTCTGACCCGCATTGTGAGTGGGAGTGGAGAGACGAGGTCATTCGTAGATGCGCAACATCCCACATGCACACTAGCCATTGATATCAACGAAGATGCCTGCAGAGTGACAAAAGAAACATACAAGGAGAATCATGTCTCCGTTTTGGCATTCTTTCATGGGATAGATTACACATGGAGAGGCCATCCACGGGAACTTGCTGCAGGGAACGCTGGAGCGATTGAGGGTTTCGTTGGAAGGGAGTGTGTAAACCCTAGAACAAGGTGGATGTGCTGCTGTTCAACCCACCCTACGTCCCCACAGAGTCCAACGAGGTGTTTCGACCGTAGAAGCGGCAGGAAGTGGTCATGCGAAGATCAATCGAATCGGCTTATGCTGGCGGTGTGAAGGGACGAGAAGTTATTGATGTGCTCCTCCCTGACGTTCATGTGGATGACGAGAAGACGGTTGATGGATAGAAGATTCTGAGTAATAAGGGAGTGTTCTATCTCCTCTTGGAGAAGGCAAACGTTCCGGAGGAAGTAACGGCGATTTTGGAGAGGACGGGGTTGAAGGGATCCGTAGTGATGCGGTGCAGTAATCACTCTATAGACAATTCTGCGGAAGAAGTTGATGGGAGAAGAGTTGATGGTGATGAAGTACATGCGTTGCTCCTCCACCTTGTGTGTTTGTTCATAAGCAACACGTCGGCAGGGTATGGAAGGAAAGAACTCCATCCCATCCCTCCATTCCATGATTATGGATTCGATGGATTCAGTACCTTCCCAGCATCTTCAGGCACGCACGCTTCCATTCATTCTTCCCCTTCCATAACAGATCCGAAATGGGTCCGATTTTTGTCAATTGTTCATTTCAACACCTTTCAAGAATCATGTCGGTGATTAAGGAACTGAAATTGAATTATTCCGCAATTGCATGGTGTCCCTTCGAAGGCCATCCCAGCATCATGGCTATCGCCTCGAAGAAGGATCTCGCCCCTGCGGAAGAAGAATCCCCTAAGGTGTTGTCCATTTACGACTGGAGCCTCACGAACGTCAGTAACAGCAAGCAGCTCGTCGAAGAAGCGCTTCCCAGCGGCGTTTGCGCGATGAGCTGGGGCTGCACGGTCATTCCCGGCAATTCCGACGCGAAGGGATTGATCTGCCTCGGATTTGATGACGGATCGGTGCAGTTCTGGATTCCCGTCTTTCACGGAGACAACAGCTGGTCTCTCTCTCAGGTATTCCTTATGTTGCATTACTCATCACGTAGGTTTCTTCGGTGCGTGTATGCGACTCTGCGGTGCAGTCGATCTGCTTCAACTGCCACAACGGCTGGACGCAGCTGTGCGTGGGCTGCAACAACGGCTCCGTGCACCTGATCGATGTCGCCGACATGGAGAAGCTGGAGGTCACGCCATTGACCAAGCCCGGCATGAACACTTCAGAAATCACACAGTCCGCCTTCTCCCCACCCCTCACAGCTAGCGTCGCCTGGAACCCCAAGGTGAGTCACATTGTCTGTACGAGCACGGCATCGGGCCATGTCATCGTCTGGGACATCCGCCAGAAGGCGATGTGGTGCGAGCTCTTCGACAACAACACCAGCCGCGTGGCCAGCGTGGCGTGGCACCCGCAGGACGGTCTGCAGCTGCTCACCGGTGCGCGTCGCTCGCCGCTCTGATCCGTAGTGCTGGACTCCGACGCGACGCCGGTGCTGAAGCTGTGGGACCTGCGCAGCAGCACCTCCTGCCCCGTGGCGGAGTGCACGGGCCACAGCAAGGGCGTGCTGGACGTGGTGTGGAACGCGGAGGACAACGCCTTCGTGGCAACGACGGGCCGCGACAACAAGGTGCTGCTCTGGGACATGGTCGACCGCGCCGTGATCGGCGACCTGACGGAGGGCGAGGAGAAGACCGAGCTGCCCACCGACGCCGCCGACTTCTTCACCACCGTGGGCCGCGCCGCCAGCGCCGCGCGCAAGACGCAGGTGTGCTGGAACGCGCAGAACCCCGCAGTGATCGCGACGGCGGGCTCGGACGGCTCCGTGGTGCTGTACAACGTGGAGGGCGCGGCGTGTCGCGGGCCGAAGGGCGCGGAGGCGGCGGTGGCCTACGCGGCGGCGAACGGATGTGAGAACCGGTTCCACGGGAAGGTGCTGTCGGTGCGCGACCTGATCCGCGGCGACGACGTGAAGGCGGAGATCGAGCGGTTCGAGCAGTGCATGGCGGGCGGCGATCTGAAGGCGTACTGCGCGGAGATGACGCGCGTGTGCGAGGACGCGGAGGAGAAGGAGCTGTGGAGCTTCATGGAGGTGCGCGCATGGGGCGGGGCTGAGGCGTAGTGCATGTTCGACGAGAACGCGCGCGGCGCGCTGATCCAGCACCTGGGCTATGTGCCAGAGGAGGAGAAGGAGGTGGAGGCTGTGCAGGAGGCTGTTGTGTCGGAGGCTGTGCCGGTGGAGGAGAAGAAGGAGATCACGGCGGAGGACCTGTTCGCCACGGCCTCGCCCATGGAGTTGCCTGCCGTGAAGCCCATTGAAGAGGAGAAGAAGGAAGAGGTGAAGAAGGAAAAGAAGGTGGAGGTGGACACGCCAGAGTTCAGCGAGGCGATCAAGCGCTGCGTGGTGGTGGGCGACTTCGCGCGCGCGGTGGACCTCTGCTTTGCGCAGGGCCGCTTCGCCGACGCGCTGATGATCGCCATGTGGGGCGGCGACGAGCTGCTGGAGCAGGCGCGCGTACCCTCTGCCCTCTCTCCTCACCCCTAGCTGCGCTACATGATGCACAACGCCTCGCCGCTCGTGCGCGCGCTGGCTCGCATCGTGGTGGGCGACCTGGAGGAGACGGTGGCCACCGCCACGCCCGCCAGCTGGCGCGAGGCGCTGGCGATGGTGCTGACCTACGCCAAGGACGAGCAGCTCGTGGTGCTCTGCCAGCAGCTGGGCGACCGCCTCGAGGCCGCCGGCTGTCTCGACGAGGCGCTGCTCTGCGCCGTGTGCGCCGTCGACATCCCCGCGATGATCCGCCTGGGCCTGCAGATCCACCCCGACTGCAGCGTGCGCAGCCACCTGTCCGTCGCCGAGGCGCTCCTCATCCTCTGCTCCATGACCAACCCGCAGACGCTCGACCTGCCCGCCGTCGTCTCCAGCACCACCAGCGCCCAGCGCCTCGCCACACTGTGCGTGGAGCTGCAGCAGCGCGGCATGCAGTCCGTCGCCTCGCGCCTCGTCGCCGTGCTGGTCCGCTCGCCCTCCGCGCGTGCCGTGGTGGAGGTCCTCCACGCCATGGACCCCGCCCTCGCGCCTGCTGTGACGGCTCAGACGGTGCAGGCGGCGCAGCCTGCTATGCCTACTATGCCGGCTGTGTCTGCGAAGCCCGCGAAGCCGGTGGCTGTCCGCCCCGCTCAGTTCACGCCCGTGCAGCCCATGCAGCCCATGCAGCCCATGCAGCCTGCGATGCCCGTGCAGCAAACGCAGCCCGCGACGCCGAAGCCGTTCATGCCCTCGCTGCCCGTGCAGCCCGCCTACCAGCCTGTGCAGCCCGCCATGCCGGCACAGCCGGCACAGCCCGTGCAGCCCGTGCAGCCCGTACAGACGTCGCCGCGCCCCGCGCCCTTCATGCCCACAATGCCCGTGATGCCGTCGCCCGTGGCGCAGCCCGCGATGCCCGCGCAGCCGGCGCAGCCTGTGGAGGAGCCTGTGGCGGAGATGCCGTGAGGGCTGGGAGCGGGAGTGAGGCGTAGTGTGACGGCGGAGCAGCAGGCGGTGCTGGACGCGATCCAGCGCACGATCACGCTGCTGGGCGACGCGGACCTGTCGATGGTGAGGAAGCGAAGGGGAAGTGAGGCGTAGCCGCAGAAGGCCATCGTGGCGAAGGAGCAGGAGGCGATGAAGGTGATGGAGACGCAGTTCAAGAGAGGAATGGTGTCCGCGGAGGCGCTGGCGCTGCTGGGCGTGATGAGGGAGAAGCTGGACGCGTTCAGTTACGGCGAGGCGGAGGATGTGTACAAGAAGTTGAATATGGAGTTCTGGAAGGTGCATAAGGAGTGGCTGCTGCCTCTGAAGCACTTCCTTAGTTTGTGTAAGAAGATGTCTTCGTGATTGCGTGTTTGTTGGGAGAATGGAATGGCCGTGCCCGTTGTCAATAGCGTGAATAGACAACCGTTAACGGAAGCAATAACTGACAACAAGCGTGAAAACGATTTCGGTGGAAGTAGTAGCGCTACCAGAATGAGTGCAACACACGGAATTCCTCTTCTTTCATCCGTCAAGAACCCATCGATCAAAGCGGTCATCGTTGATAATCAACCAATCACTGGACGCGCACTGGCAATCATGCTCATTTTTTAAGGAAGAATGAATCATATCGTGCTCCAGATTGGAGCCCATCAGTGTGTATTGAACTACGACGACAATCAATGCCTTTGTGACCTCGAAGACCAGATCACTGTCATTATCACGGCCGGGAATGACCTATAGGCGTATGGGGTTAAAAACATGGACAACTATAACTTCATTTACGAGCAGGGACGTATTCCCAAGAATAAGCCGTTGAGTCTCCTTCATCTCAGTAGTTGCAAGCCTATCTGCGTGTCAACGGCGAGATTTGCCAAGTGTGTTCTCGGAGGCGTGGAAAGGGCCTTTGGATACTACACCTCTTACCAGTTCCTTTATTTACTCCGCTATGCATTAAATGTATTTGATGAATCCCTAAAAGCGGAGGATTATGTGTTAAAAGACAATTCCCAAATCTATGACGTCAATGATTATGTGCCATTGGACGGTTTTCCGGAAGACCACTGTTTTGTGCTCTCTCCCAAGAATATGAGCTTTTCTGTCAATAATACACTATACCAGCCGGAAAACTCTTCTAGTCGCACGGTTTCAGTGCGAGTTGTGTACAAGAGAAGCGAGCGGGTGTTTTCTTTCCCAGTACTAACGACGGTTCGCAGCGTCATTGTCAAAGCGAGTAGCGTAGGGACACGACTCCCTCCTTCCCTCCTAGGCATTCGATTTGAATAGTGCGAACTGTCGCCTTCTATTTGAAGGCAAAGTTCTGTCTGTGAAGACGATACTGGTATCTCTCCCGACGGAGCGCGAGCTAGTGTTCGAGCGTTGCCACTCGGCGATGCGGTGATGTGTAGTGGACGTGCCAGTGTTCACCGTGGAGCTGCGCCGCGAGGGCTTCGACGACCCGATCATCGGAAACGGCATGAGCTCGTCCACGGTGAGCGACGTGGTGGAGCAGCTGATCGTGCGTGCGTGGGAGAGAAGTGACGAGCAGGTGCTGATCAGCGTGTCGGAGCAGCTGGAGGACTACGACATCATCAACGAGGAGAGCAAGAAGGTGATCAGCCCGAAGACCCTTCTCGGCATCATCAACCGCAACCCGCTGAGACTGCTTCGTGGCGGCGGTGGTGGGGGCTGACGGGTAGTAAAGGACAAGACGAAGGAGCCGGAGCGCGTGGCGAGCGCGAGCTCCTCCGCGAAGAGTCTGAACGAGGCGGTGGAGCGGAGCAAAGGAAAAAAGAATACGAATGAAACGAAAGCGAAAGTGCAGCTGCCCGCGCCGAAGAAAGTGCCAAAGGCAGTGCCGAAGACGGCGTCAAAGGAGGCGGAGATGAAGATCCACGTGCAAAAGAACGGGACGCGCCGCTTCGACACGCTGCAGGTGAGTCCGAGCAACCAGATCCTGGACGTGTTGCAGCAGTACCTGCAGGTGAAGGTGAGATGAAGGCGTAAGACGTAGCTGGTGGAGGGCGATGTGTACGACGAGGACGACTTGGACTTGTACTGCCTGGCGAAGAAGGACGCGCTGGAGGCGCTGCCCAGCATGAAGCGACTGAGTCAGCTGAAGATCAAGAGCGGCGACGCGCTGGTGGCGTACGTGATCGACGACCTGAAGGAGCTGCAGGCGAAGCAGGGCACCACGACGATCACGATCCTGCGCGAGGACGACGACGACTTCGAGCTGACGCTGGCGGACGAGCTGACGGCGAAGGACGCGGTGGAGCAGGCGCTGCGCACCATCAAGGGCGACAAGTTCAAGGTGGAGCACTGCAAACTGTACTCGCTGGTGCCGGAGGGCGACGAGCGGCGCTGCGCGGACGACTACAGCATGAAGGACTGCAAGCGCTTCAACACGCTGCGCTTCCACCGTGGGCGCGGCGCGCGGGCGTGAGGCGTAGTGAAGAAGAACCGGGAGATGGGCGTGATCGGCGTGAGCCAGAAGAGCCGCGCGGCGAGCGAGACCATCTCGCTGCGCGTGCAGCTGAACGGCGCGGAGTTCCGCGTGAAGGTGGAGGACAACTTCACCGTGGGACTGCTGAAGAAGCGCATCATGAGCGTGGGCGCGTGGCGGGAGGCTGAGGCGTAGTACTGCCTCGAGCACGGGCTGGCGGCGGGCCGCAAGAACACGGCGGTGCTGTTCAACGGGCGCGAGCTGGACGACGATGCGCTGCTGCGCGACTGCGGCATCAAGAACAACAGCACGGTGACGTACGCGGCCCGCGCGGCGCGGAAGGCGCGGGAGGTGAGAGTGCGGCTGACCTTCGTGAACCTGGCGGACGGCGCGCAGAACGCGACGGTGATGAAGGACCCGACGCAGGATGATGTGTTCGAGTACGTGCAGAAGCTGGTGGGCCCGAAGCGGTTCTACGTGCTGGTGACGCAGGACGGCAAGCGCTTCGGCAAGGCGACGGCGATGGACCAGGCGAAGCTGAACCTGGCGGTGGTGCCGGTAGGCGCGGGGCGGGCCGTCGAGCGTAGATCACGCGCGTGATGCCGTTCCTGTTCCGCAACGACGGCGTGGTCAGCGGCGAGATCCCCGACGCGCTGTTCGAGAGCGGTGAGGGCCGCAAGCGCGTGCTGCGCGGCCTGCGCCTGCTGTGGCGCGTGGACAAGGAGGACTTCCTGAAGGTGCTGGAGGCGACGGACGCCGGGAAGGAGTTCTTCTCGGACGTGCAGGAGGTGCAGCTGCTGGGTGGGCGCGAGCGAGGAGGGTGAGCGGTAGAGGACACGAAGTCGGTGCAGACGGCGCTGGAGGCGACGGAGGAGGCGATGTTCTCGAAGGTGAGTCTGCTGAGCCTGCCGCGTGGGGAAGAAGGGGCGGCGTGAGGCGTAGTGGGCGAGCTGACGAGCAAACGGATAAAACAGTTTACGCGAGTGCTCTGCAACGAGGATCTCTTCCCGGGGCTCAGGGCCGTGAGCATGAGCAGCAGTCGGCGTGCGGGGAGGGAATTAGGAGTAGAGACCGTCGATGCGTCGGCGGTGAACGGCCTGGTGGAGAAACTCAACAACCGCGGCGTAAGAGTGTTCCTGAACGGAAAGAGACTGTAACGGTCGATTGTGTTTCTTTGCAAACCGAAGTGAAACGCCCTGCTCCTCACAAAAGAGGTTCAACATGTCAAAGCACATCGAAATTGCGTACGAAGAGGAGGCGACGCCGAGGCAGTTCATGGACGTGGCCAGACTGCCCATGCCGAGTGACAATGTGGCTGTCGCGATTGACTGCATCCCGGAGGGCACGCTGGTGGCGCTACTCGACGGGAGCGTGGTACGCATATCGCACACCGTCCTGGAGGGCCATCGTTTTGCGGTGAAGTCCATTCCCAAGGATCACGGATTGTACTCCTGGAACATGCAGTTCGGAACGGCCGTGAAGGATATCCACCCCGGCGAGTACATCATGAACGAGAGAGGGATGAAGGCGCTGCGTACGCGTCGTCGTGCGGGGTGAGGGATAGGCATCGTGGATCCCACCTTCAACTGGCCGACGGCGCCAAACTTCGATGATCGCATCGTGTCGTACGTGCTAGATGAGGAGCATTTCAAACCCGCGCCGCCCATGGAGTTGATTCCCGACTACGAGAAGGAAACCTTCATGGGATTCAAGAGAGAGGGCACTCGCGGCGTGGGAACCCGCAACTACGTGGTGGTATTTTCAGCATCCTCGCTCTGCAGTTGTCCGTGGTGCGAACGACTCACTTCCTAGATGGCGTGGTGCGGAATGCGGCCGAGGAGTGCCAGAAGGAGTATCTGAAGGCGCCGCAGGAGAACATGGACGGTGTTGTGTGCTGCGTCCACACGGAGGGCTCTGTGGAAACGCAGCCCCTCAACAAGGACAAGATTCTCCGCACGCTCGCCGGCTTCCTCATCCATCCGAACGTGGGCGCGTCCGTCATCGTGTACAACGACTCGTCTTCCTCTGCGCCTCCGATCACGCGTAGCGATGTGGTGAATCGCGATTCCATCCAGCAGGCGGTGCGAGCCATCGGTTACGACCCCTGCTCGCTGCCCGTGCAGTGGGTCTCTCTCGAGGACACGGTCGCCGACCCGGCCCTGCTGCTGACCGCCGTGCGGGTCGCCATTCCGCGGGCCCTCGCCGCGCAGCGTTCGCCACAGCCCATCGCCTCGCTATGCCTGGCGCTGCAGTGCGGCGGCAGCGACGCCTTCTCGGGCATCACGGCCAACCCGCTGCAGGGAGCCATCGCCGAGGAGGTGATCCACCGCGGGGGCAGCGCGATCCTGGCGGAGACGGACGAGCTGATCGGCGCGGACGCGTACATCCTGGACAAGGTGAGGGACGTTGCCACGGCGCGGAAGTTCATGGCGACGCAGGCGCGGTACGAGCACACGGCGAACGTGGTGGGCGTGAGCGCGCAGGCGAACCCGAGCGGCGGCAACTTCTACCGCGGGCTGTACAACATCGCGATCAAGTCGCTGGGCGCGGCGATGAAGAAGACGGCGAGCACGCGGCTGGAGGGCGTGCTGGAGTACGCGGAACGCATCGGCGCGCAGGGCGCGGGGTACTACTTCATGGACACGCCGGGCAACGACATTGAGAGCGTGACGGGGCAGGTGGCGGGCGGGTGCAGCGTCATCCTCTTCTCCACGGGCAACGGCTCCATCACCAACTTCCCCTTCGTTCCGATATCCTTTGCCGCGCCGAGTCGGCGGCCTTAACGCGCACACGGTGAAGCTGCTGACCACCTCGCGACGGTACGCGCGGCTGGCGCGCGACCTGGACATCAACGCGGGCAAGTACCTGGACGGCATGCCCATGGCGCAGCTATGCGCCGAGTCCTACGCCTACGTGCTGCGCGTGGCCGGCGGGCAGCGCTCCTTCGGCGAGCGGGCGCACCACAGCCAGGTAGGCGCGGCGGGCGGCGGTGAGCGGTAGATCCAGATCTGGCGCAACTGGTACTGCGCGGACGCGGCGGACGTGGCACGGCTGCGCAACGACGAGCCGCCCAGCGAGGTGCCGTTGGTTCCGCGGGCCGTGGTCGCCAGGCCGCTCGCCTTCTCGGCGCTGCGCGTGCCGGTGGAGGGCGGGGAGTGGTACGTGGCGCGCAGCGGACTGGTGGTGCTGCCGACGAGTCTGTGCAGCAGCCAGATCGCCTCCGTGATCAGCCGCAGCGTGTGCCGCCTGCGCGACGGGGAGTCTGACGAGTACACGGTGGATATCACAGACGTCTCAAACGACGGCATTCATGGACTGGCGAAGTACTCGTTCGTGACGGCGCTGAACCACACGGAGGGCTGCGCGGCGGGCTACGGCGCGAGCGCGTTCGACGGGCTGAAGAACTACGACCGCGTGCTGATCGGGCACCTGCTGCACCCGTTCGCGCGCAGCGCCTTCCTGATCGAGCACGGCTGCGAGAAGACGCTGCTGTCGTACTTCCAGCAGAAGCTGGCGGCGGAGTTCGGCACGGCGATCGACCGCTTCGGGCAGGGCTCGGTGCAGAAGGAGGGCGGCATCCACAACGCCGTGCAGCACGTGGGCGCGGCAGGGCGCGATGACGATTAGGCGTGTCAGTGGGCGCTGGAGACGGCCGCGGCGCTGTCCGAGCCGGCAGTGGCGGAGGGCACGCCCGTGCAGGGCGTGGTGGTGGGCCTGCTGGCAGATCGAACGGAGGTGGAGGAGGAGGCGGCGAAGAGGCTCGGAGCGGTGGTGCTGCAGCTGGTGGCCAACAAGGCCGTGGTGGTGATCCCCGAAAAGGACCCTCTTCTGTCCTCGGAGGCATTTGTGCATTGCGTGTTCGAGGACGCTCCCTGCTTGGAGAGTACGATTCTGAACGCGGAGCGTGTCGATGTGTCGCATCCTGGCGTGCACATCATGAGACGCTCGGGACCTGTGGACTACGTGGAGTCCGTCACCTCCCTGGCGGCGACGGGTGCCTCGCTCATCCTGGCGTATTCGAACTGCGGCGTGTTCCTGCCCGGACATCCCTTCGTCCCGCTGCTGCGTGTGGGAAGCGAGGAACGAAGAAGAGTGGTGTGCGACGTGCTGGTGCAGGACGGAGAGGACGCCATTCTGGAGAAGATGATGCGCGTACTAAGCAGGGAGGAGAGCACGAAGGTGATGGAGAAAAAGCTGGTGGATTTCCAGGTCACGAGAACGGCCAACGGCTTCTCGCTGTTGCGTGTTTGTTGGAAACGGAAGCGAACTATGGATCACGTTCAGTGGGAGGCGTCAGCTTGATAATCAGGTGCAGTAGTAACACACGACCAGTTCGCATATTTCCAGCCTGTCTCAGGAGGGAAACCCTTGTTGTGACCCAGAGTGATAGAATCGTCCTCGTTGTTTAGTGCATTGTAGTTACGAGTGATTCCTGTGTTGTGCTTTCAGTATGCCGGCCTACAAGAATGCAGTACTATATAACCAAGTGGGAGCATGCGTGTCCGTGGAGATAACGCCTAGAATAATCCTGATTCCCCGTACTATTCACAAGTGCCAATGGGAGATGGGCGATCGGCATATGCCAGATCGGACGACTATGACGTCGATTTGGGCAAGAATTATTCAAATCTCGGAGGTATGGATGGCTACGGCTATTCACGCCCCTACTTCAACGGGTGGCTTTTCATCGTGATTGCACTCATTCCGTAGCAGAACCGCCTCACGAAGACAGTCTTCGCAGCGACTCTATTCTCAGAGCTCTTTCCCCAGTGACAATGATCATTGTTGGGTTGGGATGTGCGTATGACTTGTAGTCATGTCTTCCATGCACATGCGTGCTCCTTCTCACAACGACCTCTATTACTCCGAGGCCGTGTATCTTTTCGATTTGTCTCGTTGATGGGTAGGGAAAACCCGGGATCGGGAAGAATGACACCGTCCCTCGCCACGAATCCCGCTCCTTACTTGACGGTTTCAGATTCCGACAATCCGTACATGCTGTAGCCCTTTCTCCGTCAACTGATGGCGTAGTTCGTCGCGGGTCCCCGGTGGATACCCCCAATCGAACAATTCGGATTACTCGCTCGACATGATGGAGCAGTGGCCGTACGCGCCCCAGGGCAACTACACGCGTTTTTACATGAACTCCACCAGCGACGTGAGCGGCAGTCAGAATCACATCTTCTCGCACCCCTCGTCCGTGTCCAACTCGCCGCGCGCCTTCCCCGACCCGCAGTACTACAAGCCCTCGCACTCGCGCTCCTCCTCGCTCTCCAACGACTATTTCTCCGACTGCGACTCCAACCCGCAGTACTGCACGCCTATCTCCGAGGACGCCGACCCCGACGCTGACGCCTACCCCGCGCCCTACATGCAGCGCCGCCTGTCGCAGCTGCAGCCGCTGTCCACCAGCACCACCAGCACCACCGCCGCCGAGCGCAGCTGCTTCCCGCCGGACGCCGTCTCCGCCTGCTACCCCGAGGAGTTCGCGCCGGGCCGCTTCCGCAACCGCGCCTTCTCGCAGACGGTGCGGCTGGGCGACCTGCTGCCGCCCTCGCCCACGCACTCCACGCTGCCGCGTCGCCGCGTGCAGTCCGCCGTGGACGCGCTGGCCTTCGCCTACCCGGGCTCCCTGCACCGCATGGGCTCCGCCTACGAGCCCGGCGTCCCCGCGGGCAGTGGCATGAACCCCAACCCCTTGGGCAGTGGCATGAACCCCAACCCCTTGGGCAGTGGCATGAACTCCAATGCCTTGGGCAGTGGCATGAACTCCAATGCCTTGAGCGGCGGCCTAAGCTCCTCCATGAGCGGCGGGCGCTATGCGGGGCAGACGGCCCGCGGGGACGCGCTGTACCACGCGGGGTCGCTGTCGTCGCACGGGCGCGTGTACGACTTGGTGCAGAGCTCGGAGCACCTGTCGAGCGCCAGTGACTTCTCGCTGGTGGAGAAGGACAGCGTGCTGAGTCCCGAGCTGCTGGCGATGCTGGAGTCGCCTTTCTACAGCGCGCTGTGGTACGGACCGGAGGGCGGCGAGGCGGCGGCGTGGGAGCGCGCGAAGGAGGACGCGGACGCGCAGCTGGAGGAGTGCATCCGCCAGTGCATCCAACTGAAGAAGAACTGTCTGGTGAACCGCTGCCGCGTGCAGTTCCTGCAGCTGCTGACGCGCTTCGGGTCCTTCGTGCAGGTGTGGGTGGAGTTCGCGCGCATGGAGATGGAGAGCGGCTACTACGCGCAGGCGGAGTTCATCCTGACCACGGCGCTGCTGTTCCACCGGCACAACCTCACCATCCTGGGCAAGCTCATCAAGGTGGAGGAGAAGCTGCAGAGCCGCGCGGGGCTGGACCGCGTGTTCCAGACGCTGAAGGAGGTGCCCACGCAGAAGGCGCTGCAGCTGGTGGTGGCGACGGCGCAGAGCCTGGCGGTGATTGGCGGCGACTGCTCGGAGATCGACGCCATGCTGGAGGCGGTGCTGACGGGCGACGAGGCGCAGCCCGGCTGGCTGTACAACGACATCGTGCAGTACTTCTTCAGCGTGTGCGACTTCGCCGCGCTCTTCTCGCTGCTGTCGCTGATCCTCCGCCGCCTGCCCAAGCACGGCCCGCTCTGGTGCGTCGCGCTGCTCATCGCCGATCACTACGCCCTCACCGAGTGGAACCGCGACGCGCTGCTGCCCTGCTCCGCCTCCGCGCTCTACGACACCTTCACGCTCAGCGCGCACCGCGCGCTCACCAGCGACGTCCTGTGGAAGCTCTACGTCGTGCGGTTGCAGCGCGCCACGCGCCTTGTCACCGTCCTCCGCGAGATGGTGAAGCGCCCCTGGCTCTCTTCTGTGCCGCAGGACCGCGTGCTGGAGGGCGTGCATCGCCTCCTCGTCCAGGCGGTGGCCGACACCCAGGCCTGTCTGCGCTACTGCCCCGCCAACCAGCGCTGGCGCGTCTTCGCCTCGCTGGGCCGCGTCCAGGCGATCCTGGGCTTCCGCGGAATGGCGCGCGCGTGTCTGCGTCGCAGCCTGGCGCTGTGTCCGAAGAAGAACCAACACTCGGTGTACTTCCAGTTCGCGAAGGTGGAGTTCTTCAACTTCCACCCGGCGCAGGCGTTCTATCTGCTGTACAAATCCACGCCGATTTTCGTCAACGAGTGGAAGCTACAGCTGCAGGCGGCGATATGCCTGATCTACGAGAACCGCTTCAACGAGGCGCTCACGCTATGTTCCGACGTGCTGCAGATCCAAATCGGAGCGGGCCGCTTCTGGGCCGTGCTTATCCACTTCGTCCACGAGTACGAAATCGGGGTTTTTTTTTGACACGTAGGTTTGTCGGTGGTGACGAGGCGATGCGCTTTTTCCGTTGTTCCTTGCACCACGTGGCGAAGTGTGGCGAGGTTTGGTGCGAGGGTGCGCGCATCTTTATGGACCCACAGAGCCGGTATTTCAACCTGAAGAACGCATCAACGGCGCTGAACTACTCCTCCTTCTTCACTCCCCAGTATGGAGACACGTACATCGAGGTGGGAACAAGGTGCTGTCGTCACGGTTAGGCGCTGCGTTTGCTGCTGCTGCTGTCGGACGAGTTCCTGATGTTCCACGGGTGCTCGAGCGTGCCGCGCCTCGCCCACCTGCTTCTCTCCAACCCGGCCATTCTCCCCTTCATCCACCGATCCTCCTTCTTCATGCCCAACTACGGCCCGCTGTGGTTCCGTGCGCGGGACGCGTTCGTGTACAGTACGAAGGAGGTGCTGCTGCGATCTGTCGTTTTATCTGCGATCGGCATCGCGTCCAACGCCGAGGCGTACTACGACGCGATGTGCCGGAAGAGCGGCGTGCGGGAGGACGGGGCAGCGACCAGTTACCGCTTTTCGTTTGCCTACAGCTTCGCCCCGGACAATGACACGGTAAACTACTACACTTGTAGTAATTTAATCCAGCGTGTGAAAACCCTGTACACTTCTCTCCCTGTGGACAATTGATTTCCTCTGGTTGTGCCTTTGTTCGTTCCAAACACGCCACACTACAGAAACACGTTCGACCGCATACCCCGACTGGACGTGGCAGAAGGCGTTCGGCGCGACTCCCCTCAAATTACAGAGTACAAAACGGTTGTCGCACGTCTCCTCCTCCCGCGTGAACACCAGCGAGAAGCTCCGCCGCAGCACCGCGCCCTCCTGCACCACCTCGATGCGCTGCAGCGGCGCCAGCCCCGCGAAGAACTGCACCAGCTCCGCCGACGGCGGCACGTGCGAGAAGAACGCCACCACCGGCTGCGGCTCGCTCCGGCACTGCTTCAGCACCTGACGGAACGCATCCACATTCAATGACTCCAATGGCTCCAATGGCTCCAGCGCCATGGCGCGCATCTCCAGCACGTCGTCGCAGTTCAGCCGCTCCAGCAGCTCCTCCACGCGCTCGCGCCGCCGCTCCTTCTCGAACACCACGCGCATCGCGAAGCTCGACCGCTCCGCCTCGCACGCGCCCTCCACCGCCCGCCACGCCGCACGGCCCTCGCGCAGCCCGCACGCACGCTTCAGCAGCCGCACGCCCCGCGCGTCGAAGCACAGCGACTGCGCCTCCGCACCCACCGCCGTCTCCGGCCACTCCGCAACGGCGG
>OIWT01001253.1_pt1 | contig 31385 bp, 30 predicted proteins | sample 1587701 | NCBI WGS metagenome assembly OIWT01 (sample SAMEA3888904, study PRJEB22519) | human gut metagenome | biome: human gut; feature: human-associated habitat; material: faeces | place: Denmark | collected 2009 | reverse complement strand
AAGTTCTATGCTCACAGCGATTTTTCTATTAAGGGACTTTTTTTACAGCCCCTTTAAAATATGGATGTGGGATAACTGATGTTATGGTATAATCATTGGTGTATATTGAATTTGTCGGCTTGAAAAAATATAGGGAGCATAAAAATGATTCATTTTGGATTTTCGTATATGGGGTTGATATTTCTGTTAATGTTGTTTATTCCCAATATCATTTGGACAAAGCACAAACCAAAGGATTATGAGCAGTATGTTGTAAATGAAAATAAGGTATTGTTACTGTTTGAAAGAATCGGAGAAATACTTATCTGTGGTATTGTGTTGATCTTCTCTGATTTTAATTTGCGGAAACCGAATCTTTGGACAATATGGCTGATTCTGGCTGTTTTGTTGATTCTTTGCTATGAAGGTTATTGGATCAGATATTTTCGTAGTGAACAGAAAATGACGGATTTTTATTCGGCTTTTCTTGGAATACCGGTTGCTGGAGCAAGCCTGCCGGTTGCAGCTTTTTTCTTTTTAGGGATTTACGGTGCTAACTTTTTCCTACTTTTGGCAACGGTTATTTTGGGAATTGGTCATATAGGTATACATATGTCTCATAAAAAGGAAGTTTTTAATGACGAGAAAAAGAAAGGGATTCTTTCACGAATTTTTCGCGTAGTATTTATAGCTGCGCTGGTAATTGTTTTCGGAGGGATTACTATAATAATCGGAGCCAGAAACTATAATGCAATCAGGGGATGTATACATAGTTCCAATGGAATTGAGGAAGAAGGCTATATTGATTTATGTGGGCAGGAACAGTATTATCTGATTCGAGGAGAAGATGTAAGTAATCCTGTAATTATTTGGATTCATGGAGGTCCGGCAAGTCCTGATACAATGGAAACATATGCATTTTCAAATTATCTTAAGGATGACTATACTGTAGTTGCATGGAATCAGCGAGGCTGCGGAAGAACCTATTATAAAAATAAAGATAATGATCCTTATAATGATACGGCAACTTTTGAGCAGGCACAGGCAGATTTGGATGCCTTGGTCGATTATGTTTGTGACAGATTTCAATAGGAAAATGTAATATTGGTAGGACATTCCTATGGCACTATGGTCGGGAGCAAATATGCAATCGAACATCCGGATAAGGTAGCAGCTTATGTTGGTGTCGGACAAATGGGGGCAGGCGGGAGTGATATTTATGCTTACGAAGATGCTCTTTCTATTGCCAGGGAAAAAGGAGATGATACAACTGCCATGATTGCTGCTTTTGAAAAATATCAGGCAGATGCAACATTAGAAAATATGCTTGCATTAAGAAGTTATGTGTCACCTTATCATGTACCGGAAAAGGAAAACAATTATATAATGACTGCACTGACCTCTCCTTATCTGGGAGTATATGATGTGCTCTGGTTTGGAAAGCAGTTAGAGAACCTTTCAGATTTTGTAGAGTTAAACAGCCAGCTTTTTGATTATATAAGTACCGAAGATGTATATGCGTATGGAACAGAATATCAAATTCCGGTAGGCTTTATTTCGGGGGCGTGTGACTGGATTACTCCGGTAAAGTATACCGAAGATTATTTTCATACAATTACAGCGCCGAAAAAAGAGATGCAGTTAATTGACGGCTGGGGTCATACTGTACCGCAGGAAAGGCCGAAAGAATTTGCAGATACTCTAATGCAGGTATTAGAGACAATTACAAATTAAGGATGGATATGTGATGGCGTAAATAAAACTCGCACCGCTGGTGCGAGAAATTAGCTGGAGCAATAATATCATCATTATGGAAAAATGTAAGGATGATTTGCAACGTGAATTTTACATTTAAATGACGAAAAGATATGGTTGGACTAAGCGTATTTTAACTAATTTTATTGAGGCACAGACCTATGAGAAATATTTACTGAATCAGACGAATTTTGATTTAACACTTCCGGTTGAGCAAAGGGTACAGGCTAAGCTTGCGGTAAAAGACGAATATACATTTGATTTTGCGGAATTATCACCGGAATACCCTGGACACGAATTAGAAATGCAATTGGTAAATAACATAAGAGCATTTTTGATAGAAATGGGTGGAGACTATGCATTCATAGGAAATCAATATCATCTGATGGCGGGGAACAGAGATTTATATATTGATTTATTGCTATTTCATAGAAGACTGAGAAGCCTGATAGCCATAGAATTGAAAATCGGTGAATTTGAAGCAGAATACGCCGGAAAGATGCAACTGTATCTGACAGCATTGGGTGAACAGGTTAAATTACCAGACGAGAATCCATCTATTGGTATTATTATTTGCAAGAACAAGGATAAAACTTATGTAGAATATGCTTTAAAGAATATTAGTGCACCGATTGGTGTGGCTACATATCAGTTAAGAAATACGTTACCGGAAGAGATGAAAGCATTGCTTCCGGAGCCGGAGGAGATTGTGAAGAGGTTAAAGATATTGGAACTATAGTTAATATACAGGATGATTTGTTGTTGGAAAAGTTCCGTGTCAGTAATAGAATATATTATGAAAAAAACATACAATAAAGGAGAAATATTATGATAAATAATGCATTAAGTGATTATTCGGATATGTCCGATGATTTTGAATTTGAAAAGGATGAGGAGGAGGTTACGATTAGACCATATGAAGTTGATTGCCTTCCAAATGATTATTTTGCAATGAATTATCGTATGGAAATTGTAGAGGATAAGGATGAGGGCGGTTTTGTGGTTTCATTTCCGGAGCTTCCGGGATGTATTACCTGTGGAGAAACAGTAGAATCCGCTGTCGCAAATGCTTTAGATGCCAAGAAGCCTTCATCGTTCCCTTGCAGAACATTCTAAGAGGGAAGGTATCAGCATGAATCAGTATTGTGTATATCTTCTTTCCAGAAACGATGCAGTTTATTCAAAATAGCGGTTGCATACAGTATTTGCAATCGTTATAATGAAATGGTAACACTTTGGCAACAGAAAATCAGTAAGCCAAAATAAAATGTGCAAATGAAGTAAAATATTGGCGGATTCCAAATAAAACTTAAACAAAATAGTTTAAGCCAAAGAAGCGGCTTGCCGAGCTTGAATAACGGATTAAAATGCCGAAAGCCTGTATTTATGCGGGTTTCCGGTATTTGCTTTATCAAATGGATCTGGTTTGGCTCTATTTGTTGGCGGAGTAATGTAAAAGAGTTATACATATTTTGACTAACAAAGGAAGATGACATGGATAATTCTGTGGATAGGAAAAATGCAATTAGATTATATTTAACTGGAACTATAGGACAAATAACGGTAATAGCAGTTATTGAAAAGTTTGGATATCCTGTCTGATCCACAGGATAGGCGGTGTCCTTAAGGATATTCATTAACCTAAACTCGGAGCATCTACCTTTGGAGTGGGTGCTTTCTGTTTAATTAGATATTATTATCTTATGAAGCTTTTGAATCAGATCATGGAATTGATCCACTGGTAGAACGTTCAAGATCAGGAAGAGGTGCACATATATGGCCAGGCATATATTCTTCTGGTAAGATAAAGTTGTGTTGAAATAGAAGCAAAAGATGAAAAACAGGGGGATTTTCATGGGAATTTTATTATGCGGCCTTAATGGGGCCGGGAAAAGTACGATTGGGAGAATTTTGGCGGAACGCATGTCCTGGCAGTTCATTGATAATGAGGACTTATATTTTCCTAAAGAGGATGCCTCCTATCTGTTTTCAAATCCGAGGAGCAAGGAGGAAGTTATACATCTTCTGGAGGAAAAGATCGAGGAAGACGACCGGTTTGTTTTTGCAGCGGTAAAAGGGGATTATGGAGAAAAGCTGCTTACGAAATTGGATTACGTTGTTTTGATTGAAGTACCCAAAGAGACAAGAATGGAGCGGGTAAAAATGCGCTCTGCCCGGAAATTCGGGGACAGAATACAGGAGCAAGGAGACCTCGCCGATACAGAGAATGCATGGTTTTCGGTAGTAAACAGCAGGCCTGAAAATTTCGTCACCGAGTGGCTGGAACGTGTACCGTGCCCGGTGATCCGCATCGATGGAACAGCTCCGGTTGAGGAGAATGTCGACTATCTTTTGAGAAAATTGTAAATACGCTGGAACAGGATGAATTTTATGTGAGGGCAAGCCGTGTGGAAATACCTGCATCGATCACAGCAGTGGAATTTTACAGAAAGTTTGGGTATGACTACAAGAATGGAAAAAAGGAGCTCGATGAGGAACATCACTATCGGTTGGAAAAGATTGTGAAAGCAGAAAAATATGAGTATAATAAGGTTGATCATAAGAATGATATAGGATAAAGATAAAGGAGATCAAAGTTCATGCAATTCATATGTTATCCGAAATGTTCAACCTGTCAGAAAGCCAGGAAATGGCTTGAGGTAAATCATCTGGAATTCACGGAACGTCACATTGTAGAGGAGAATCCTTCCTATGAAGAACTGAAGGAATGGTATGCAGAGAGTGGACTTCCATTAAAGAAATTTTTTAATACCAGTGGTATGTTGTATAAAGAGATGCAGCTTAAGGATAAGCTTCCTACAATGAGTGAAGAAGAACAGTTGAAGCTTCTTGCAACGAATGGCATGCTTGTGAAACGTCCGCTTATCGTGAATGGAAACATAATACTGACCGGTTTCAAGGAAGCGGAATGGGAGAACGCGCTGTTATGATTCATTTCCGGGTCATGTGAATGGGTTATGCCGGTGAAATACACGGAGGATTATTATAACGCCATTACAGCACCACGGAAGGAAATGCAGTTGATCGAAGGCTGGGGACATACTGTTCCACAGGAAAATCCCAAAGAGTTTGCGGATACGTTGAAGAAGATGTTGGAAGACATGGTAGAACAATAAATTTATTTATAAAAGTTGAAGGTAAAAAATAGTCAACAATTTCTGTAAAAGTAATGGTAAGATATTTTATATGTAATATTAAAAAGGAGGGTTACCAAATGCAAATTTACGTTAATGCAAAAGCCAGATGTGATGGCGATGGATCAAAGGAGCGGCCGTTTAAGAGAATCAACGATGCGGCGAAGATTGCGATGCCGGGGGATGAAGTGCTGGTTCTGCCCGGTGTTTACCGGGAGTATGTGAATCCCATCCATAGCGGAACGGCAGAAAACAGGATCGTATATCGGTCCGTGGAGCCGCTTGGAGCAATCATCAGTGGTGCGGAGGAAGTGAAGAACTGGAAGCATTTCTGCCAGGATATATGGGTTACGCACATTCCGAACGGAGTATTCAATGACTACAATCCTTACAATACGCCGGTTTATGGGGACTGGTATTTTGCGAAGGACGAGCGTCACACAGGATGCGTCTATCTGAATGATAAAGCGATGTATGAGGCGCTGACTCTGACAGAGTGCGATCATGCTCCGGTTTATGAACCGTCCTGGGAGCATGAGTGGACCAGATACAAGTGGTATGCGGAGTGCGAGCGTGATGAAACTGTTATTTATGCGAACTTCCAGGGAAAGGATCCGCGTGAGGAAAAGGTTGAGATCAATGTCCGCAGGGAGTGCTTTATGCCCAGTGAAGAGCACGTGGATTTCATCACCCTGTCCGGCTTTTATATTGAAAAAGCAGCTACGACCTGGGCACCGCCGGCAGCTTATCAGGACGGCATGGTGGGTCCGCACTGGGCCTATGGCTGGATCATTGAGGACTGTGAAATCGTCAACAGCAAATGCTGTGGAATTTCTCTTGGCAAATATTATGATGCAGAAAATGATCATTACTTTACCCGTAAGCATGTAAAAAGTGCGACCCAGATGGAACGTGACGCGGTATGCCGTGGTCAGTATCATGGGTGGTTAAAGGAAAAGGTCGGTTCCCACATCATTCGTAGATGTAACATTCATGACTGTCAGCAGACCGGTATTGTGGGAAGAATGGGATGCGTTTTTTCGACCATTGAGGACAACCATATCCATCACATCAATAACATGATGGAGCTTGGTGGCGCGGAGATCTCAGCAATTAAGCTGCATGCGGCAATTGATGTTGTGATTCGCAGAAACCATATCCATCACAGTACGATGGGAATCTGGCTGGACTGGGAAGCACAGGGAGCGCGGGTTTCCCAGAATCTGCTCCATGACAACGATGTTCCGGAAGGCTCGACAAAGCTGGAAGGCGGCATGGAAAGTCAGGACATTTTCGTGGAAGTCGGTCATGGGCCTACCTTAATCGATAACAATATTATGCTGTCACGCTATGGACTTCGTGTGGCAACCGAGGGTGTTGCCATGGTACATAACCTGATTCTTGGAGCGTTTACCATGGTTGGCTCCGGTGTGGACAACTGGGTAGACGGAAGAGAACAGCGCAGATATACGCCTTATCATATCCGGCACAGGACAGAGGTTGCAGGTATGATGACGATTCTGCACGGGGACAATCGTTTTTATAACAACATTTTTGTACAGGGACATCCCATTACGAATGAGGAGCCGAAGGAATCTCCGTTCTATCAGCAGGTTGGTACGCATGTATGGGACGAATATCCGACTTATAAAGAATGGATTGCGAAATTTGACATGGAAGAAGAAAAGCCGGATATGGGCAAGCTCGAACCGGCACACTTCAGCCATCTTCCGGTCTGGGCAGACGGCAATGTTTATCTTGCCGGGGCAAAGGCATGGAAGAAGGAAAAGCATAATCTGGTGAAAGATGATGCGGATGTTCAGATCGAACTGCTGGAAGAGGATGGACAGTACAGGCTATCCACCAATCTGTATGATTATCTGGACGGATTTACCACAGGAATTATCAACAGCGATGTCCTGGGCAAGGCATTTGAACCGGAACAGCGGTTTGAGGAACGGGATGGATCCGATATTGTATTCCAAAGTGATTATCTGGGCAATCATCGTGGCGTTTCTACGATTCCGGGACCTTTTGCAGATGTGAAGGAACTGGATGAAGTGATCTGGATTGATTAATGTGTATACCGCATCGGATATTTTCATCCGGTGCGGTATTTACTATAATGTAATGAGTAAAAAGGCATAATGAAGGACTATTTGAGAAGGAGACAAGAATATTATGGATTTTTTCAGTTCGCAGAAAATAACGAATCATATTACAAGGATTTACCTTCCGGGGGATGTTCAGGCATATCTTGTGGAGGGAATGGATAAGTCGGTTCTTATTGACACCGGCTGTGGTATAGGTGACCTCAAAGCCTATGTGGCAACACTTACCGGCAAGCCGATTACGGTTCTGCTTACACACGGACATCTCGACCATGCACCCGGAGCCGTACAGTTTGACACGGTATACATGAATTTGGCAGATTGTGGGATTTATGCAGCTCATGATCTGATCCAGCAGAGAATTGACTATGTAGAAACCACCTCTTTTGCCGGAAAATATAGAAGAGAAGATCTGCTCCCGGAAAATAGTGCTGATGCATTTCTGGATCTGCAGGATGGCATGCGTTTTGATCTCGGAGGACTTCATATTACGGCATATGCCTGTCCTGGGCATACACCTGGCTCCATGGCATTTTTAATAGAAGAGGACAGAATGCTTCTTTTGGGAGATTCCTGTAATCCGTTTACGTTTTTGTTTGACATTACCAGTCTTGGGGTTTCCTCATATGAGAATAGCCTGAAAAGCCTGTTGGCAAAGGTGGAGGGGAGCTATGATGATGTGCTTTTATCCCATGAAGCAGGCGGCAGACCGTCTACCAACATGATTCAGGATAATATTGCAGTCTGCGAAGCAATTAAAGAGGGGAAGACAGATAATATCCCTTATGAGTTTATGGGAAGGAAGGCTTTTCTTGCTTTTAAACAAGGTGCCCAGAATGAATATGGACAGATCAGGGGAAATATCGTTTACAATCCGGATCGTATTAATGAATAATCATTCTGAAACAGGAGATAAAAGCCGTGGGAGAAATGCTTACGCTCCAGGTCACCATCTTTTCGGTGATGGCAATAGGATTTTTGCTAAAGAAAATTAAACTGATTTCAGCCAGGGGACAAAAGGAGATTACCGATCTGGTCATTAACCTGATTCTCCCGGCGAACATCATTACCAGTTTTATGACAGAAATCAGCACGGACACCATTTCTGACTGTGCGTGGATTGCGGTGATTTCTATTGGCATACAGCTTATAGCATTGTTTTATGGTAATCTCTTTTTTCATAAAGAAAATGAGAACCGGCTGAAATGTCTGAAATATGCCATTATCTGCTCCAATGCCGGATTCCTTGGGAATCCGGTTGCAGAGGGAGTATTCGGTCCGGTCGGTCTGATGCTTGCCAGTGTGTATCTGATTCCGCAGCGTATCATGATGTGGTCCGAAGGAATTGCTATTTTCTCCGGGGTATCCGATAAGAAGGCAACCCTGAAAAAGGTAGTGACGCATCCATGTGTACTTGCCTGTTTTATTGGTTTTATTCTGATGGTTGGACAGATTAAATTACCGGCTGTGATTCTGACTCCGGTTCAGACGCTTGGCAGATGCAACACAGCACTTTCGATGATGGTGATTGGCATGATCCTCGCCGATATTGATGTAAAAACAATCCTGGACAAAACCGTGATCCGCTATACGATCCACCGTCTCGTCATCATTCCAATCATGGTATACCTGGTATGCCGGCTTCTTCCTGTCAGCAGACTGGTCTGTGGAGTCAGCGTGCTTCTTGCAGCAATGCCTGCCGGTGCAACGACCAGTATGCTCGCCGCGAAGTATGACCGTGATCCGGAATTTGCAACAAAGCTTGTGGTATTTTCAACCCTGTGCTCCATCCCGGCAATTATGATCTGGAGCAGTGTGCTGATGTAATGAGCGGTAAGTACAACTATCAATGCAGATCCTGTCAGCAAAGGTGATTTTAAATGGATTTTACAGCATAATTTCGTGCACTGAAAAGCTACGAAAAAGAAAAGAATAAAAATAGTTCGGAATAGTTAAAGAATGAATCAGGACCGTCTGATGCAGGAGACTGTGGAGGACGGTTCTTTTTTCTGTTTTCAAGGTGCTGATTTCGAAGTTCATCCTGCAAAAATAATTCAAACAGAGGTTGCCTTTTGCAAAACGGAAGTTAAATTTGCTATTTACCGCTATTTACCGTTGAAAATGCTAATTTATGAAAACGGGGCAAAATATAACAATAATAATTGAAAAAACGGGGCAAAAGTTAATAAGATACAAAGAGATATCGTAACGCAGTACAAAGAAGATTTTCCCAATACGACAGTGAAGATAAAAAGTTAAAGCTGATATCCATAAAAGAAGAATATAGGTCAACTGGACTTCTTAATTGAGATGGATGGAAAGGTAACGTACCTTCCCATATATATGTGCTATCTTGTCAAAGAACAGAGTATAGGGCAGTTGAGCTTGGATCTGGATATGGAGGGACTGTAAAGAAAAATGTAAAAAGATGGGAAAAGATGGAAAAGGAGAAAGGTGAAAGTGGTAGAATTAGAACTTGGTAAATTCTTTGTAAGAATGAAGAGTTACTATATTACTTACAAGTTGGATCCATGAGAGACTTCTATGGGACATGATTTAAGTATAATTGAATTTAGGTGAATTTAAGTGAAACGGTAATATGCTCTTGGGTTCCTTTTGTGAATACAATAAATATTGAAGTTGACGATATAAAACTCTGGTTTTACAATTGAGTTAAGGGTTAAATAGAGAGTAGAAATTGATAAAATGTAGGATACACTTATGGAGGAATAGTTATGTCAAATTTTGGTTTACCGGAATATGATCAACATAGAGAATGGATTCGTAATGCCAGAAATCGTAATATGAAATGGGAACAGATTGATTATGCTGGACAAGGAAATGATGAAGGTTTACAGGTTTTCTTGAATCAGCAGACAATGCTGAATTTTTGGAAAGAAATAAGTTGCGACGAATGGAGAGAACTTGTTCGTTTGCAGAAAGAAGCTGAGGAGCAAACTCAAGCGATAGATTATTTAAGTGGTCAGGCAATGATTATGGGAGAAGGCGAAGATAATGATGTATCGATTCCAGGAGATCCTCAATCGGCATGGCAACTTTACAGAAAAAAATTACTTTCAAGCGGTTTCAAAGAAGAAGTTGTGGATGAAATGGAGAGGGCAACGCTCAAGATTCTGAAGCGATTAAGTAATGATACTACAGAAATTAGACCAGTAAAAGGATTGGTTATTGGTAATGTTCAATCCGGAAAAACAGCGAACATGGCAGCACTAATGGCTATGGCAGCTGATTGGGGATGGAACATGTTTATTGTTTTATCTGGAACCATTGAAAATCTTAGACAACAAACACAAAATAGATTATTGGGTGATTTGAATTGCCCGGGAAATCTTAACTGGAATGGTTTAGAGCATTTATCTAAAAAGCCTATGTTGGGTCAGAGAACACAAGATTTACATTTTGATAAAACATCAAAGCAAAGATATTTTACGGTTTGTTTGAAAAATCCGGGAAGACTTAAGGGACTTATACAGTGGTTGCAGTCTGATGCTAATAAGCAAAAGCAGATGAAGATACTTGTGATTGATGACGAGGCAGATCAGGCAGGTATTAATACTGCTGATATTAACAGTGCCACTGTTAGAACGATTAATAGATTAATTAGAGATTTAGTAAATGGCAGAAATGAGAAATCACAAGGAATCAGTAACAAGTATAGGGCAATGAATTATATTGGATATACAGCGACACCATATGCGAATATTTTGAACGAAGCGGGTGAAGATTCTTTATATCCAAGAAATTTTATTTCTACATTAAGTGTTTCAAAGGAGTATTTTGGACCTCAACAGATATTTGGACTTGAAGGTGGAGAATACGATTATGATGGCTTGGATATTGTAAGAATTATCGGTGAAGATGACCTTCAGGCAATCAAAGATATTCATGACGAGGGGGCGCCATATGTTCCGTTAGCGTTGCAAAATTCCATATGTTGGTTTTTGTGTGGTGTTGCTTGTATGAGAATTTGGGGGCATAAAAAGCCAATTAGCATGCTGATACATACAAGCCAAAAAACCGATCATCATAAGAATGTTGCAGAAGCCGTTAGAGATTGGATAGTGAGTAAGGAGCCGGATGAGCTCATTGACAAATGTGAGAGGGTATGGAATAAAGAAACAACTCAGTTCACATTTGAAAAATTCAGAGAACAATATCCTCAATATGATAGGAAGGATGATGAAATAAATAAATATCCGGCGTTTGAGGATGTAAGAAAAGAACTTGCAGTTTTATTGAGCAAAGAACCAACGAATATACCGTTAGATGAGGATGATGAATTCACATACCATGAAGGAATTCATATGTGTATTGATAATTGCAAAAATAATGGAATTAATGACGATGGAATGTATGTAAGATTGGCATATCCTACTGCTGATAATATGCCAACACCTGCACCTGCGTTCATTGTTATTGGTGGAGCGACACTATCCAGAGGTTTAACAATCGAAGGCTTGATCAGTACTTTTTTTCTTCGCTCAGTTAGCCAGGCGGATACTCTTATGCAGATGGGCAGATGGTTCGGTTACCGAAAAGGATATGAGCTTTTGCCGAGATTATGGATTACATCTAAAACAAATGATCAGTTTAAGTTTCTTGCAGCATTAGATCAGGAATTACGTGATGAAATACATGAAATGGACACATTAGGAAAGAGTCCGGCAAATTATGGTCCAAGAGTTAAGAATACTCCAAAGGCAAGTTTTATTCGAATAACAGCAAAGAACAGAATGCAAAGCGCACAAGCAACGGACATGGATTTTAGTGGTTCTTTTAATCAAACATACTTGTTTGATAATGATGCTGAGATTTTGAAAAATAATCTAAAACTGGCAGAGATTTTTATTGCTTCGTTAGGCCAGCCTGAAAAACGTAAAGAATGCAATACTCATGCTGAGAATGCAATTATTTGGAGGAATGTTGATTTTGCATTAATTAAAGATTTCCTTTTGGGATACAAGTTTAATCAGCGTTTGGGTGTGTTTAATGATATTTCGTCAGTTATAGCATGGATAGAAAAAATTTCTGCAGAAGGAAAACTTGAAAAGTGGAACGTCGTATTGGCTGGAAAAGGTAGTGGTAGAAATTCTGTGTGGGATTCACCGGTTGGACCTGTTAATAAAGTAAGCCGTACCAGAAAAAAAGTTAATAATGAGTCAGATACAGTAATCAATATTGGCGTTTTAAGGGATCCGAGGGATATTGTTGCAGATGTGGATTTGGAAAGTCAGACTCAAGAAGTTGTAAATATGATTACAGATTTCAAATCTAAGTATGCAAAGGAAGCAAGAAGTTTAGCGGGATTAGATGCAACACCTCAATTATTGGTTTATGTGATCGATAAGGATTCAAAAGTTTCGAAGGAATCTGAAACCAGAGAAGATTTAAATGCTGTTGAAGATATTATTGGCATTTGCTTAAATATTCCAGGTGGAAAACGTGGAACAGATTACACTGCTACTGTGTCAATTCATATGCAAAATAATCCTTTTGATGACGAAGGTGATTTGGAGGGTACAAATGAAAATTGAGATTGCAGAACCAGGAAGAATGACCCAATCGGGCAATTCTTTGCTGAAGTTGATACAAAATAATAATATGCCGATTTTGGATTTGTTGGTTCGAGAATCTATACAGAATAGTTTAGATGCAAAAAACGAAAAAGATCCTTATGTAACAGTCGAATTTTTAACCGGAGAATTTAATAAATTGTCTCTGAATAATGAGTTAGAAGGGATCAAAGATTCGTTGAATAAAAAGTATTGGAAAAATGAGTACAAGTACATAGCTGTACGCGATTCCAATACCGTGGGACTTACTGGAAAAATGCATTATGATGAGGTTACAGATAATCAGTATGGGAATTTGTTAAAGTTGATTTATGAAATAAGCAAACCACAGGAGGCGGAAGGTGCAGGAGGATCCTGGGGACTTGGAAAAACTGTATATTTTAGAGTGGGCATAGGGTTGGTTATTTACTATAGCAGAATAGTAAATGAGCAAGGACAATATGAGTCTCGTTTGGCTGCCTCACTTGTAGAAAATGAGATGGAAAATGATTCTCTTATTCCGGCATTGCCTGGGAAATCTAAACGCGGTATTGCTTGGTGGGGGCAGGAGATTGGTGTAAATAAAACAAAACCGATTACAGATGAACAATATATAGAAAAAATCTTAAAAATATTTGGAATGGATCCGTATGATGGTAATTTGACAGGAACAACGATTATTATCCCGTATATAGATGAACATATGCTGTTAGAAAACAATCAGATAGAATATAAGGACGGTGAGGATAATATCATTCGACCATTTTGGAGATGTAGTATTGAAGACTATCTTAGAGTTGCTTTACAAAGATGGTATGCTCCTAGATTAAATAATACGAAATATCCTTATGGGAAATTTTTACGTGCAAAAATTAATAAAAAGGGTATTGGGCTGGATAATATGGAACCTGCATTTCAGATTGTGCAGGCACTTTATAACAGAGCAATATCAGAAGAAGTTTGTGATGACATTTTGAATGAAGATGGTGTTGAATGTAAAGCGGAAGAAATCATTTTACGTAAGGTGTTGGAAACAACAAAAGCTGGTACAGTGGCATATGCAAAGGTGCCTCGAAAAGTATTAAAAACAGGATATCCGGACAATAAGCCAGAACCATATATGTACTTCAATTGTGAGATTAGAGATAAAGAAAAAAATAAACCTGTTCTATTTTTTACCCGTAAGCCAGGTATGATTGTATCGTATGAAGATGTTGGAAATTGGGTCGATGGTATAACTGCATCTAATAAGGATGAATTTATATTTGTAATTTTTGTGTTGAATTCGGCAAATAAGCTTACTAATACAAACGGAGTGTATAGTTTGGAAGAATATGTGAGAAAGAGCGAAATGGCTGATCACACTTCTTGGGGTGACTTTAGTATGGGAAATAATAATCCAAGAATTGTTTCTAAAGTACAGGCTCAAGTTAATAGTAAAATATCAAAAGAGTTTTCGGTTGAGGAGGAAGATACAACTAGCAGATTGAATTCAGGTCTAGGCAAAATGTTTGGGGATTTATTATTACCGCCGGAAAATTTTGGAAAAAAGCCGAGTGGTGGTTCGGGCGGTGGACAAGGTGGCAATAGTCATACAGAGACACATAAAAATATTATTTTTGGTTATGATCCATCAAAAACAAAATACTCACAAAATGGAATGGTTGTAAAATTAACAATTATGTCACGGCGAAAAATTACGTCTACGGGCATCAGTTTGGCGATTGATTCAGAAACGGGAGCAATAAAACCCAAAGACTGGGAAGAGAAAATGGGATTATCTATGCCGTTTGCTATTTCTTCAACAGAGATTTTTATTAAAAAGTTGGATGGCGCTGATAGAGATTTAAGAATGATTGTAGATTGTACAAATATAAAGAGTATGGTGGATGACATTTCTTGTGAATTGGTTAAAACAAATAATAATGTTGGATGCGGTGTACACATAATGTCAGAAAGCAAACATCAGATTGAGATGGAGTTGGATGTTAGTTTGCAGTTGAATAGAAAAGATATTAAACCATTGTTTAATGTTGATAAGAATGAAGGTGATAAATAATGGCGGCGAATATTTCACTTTTTCCAGTAATAACGGATGAATTATTAAGTAAAATTAGATTTCAGGCTTCACCGTATGAATTATATTATGTAAGGGATGATCAAGAGTTTATATTGCGTGCAGAAGAGGTTGACAGTAGTACTACAGTTCATAAAGTAATTGATGATGAAGGTATATGGTCGCCAGATGATTATCAATTATGTGTTCGCAGGAAGTATTCGGTTCGTACATATCAGTGCTTATTTGGAGTAAATGGTATAGCATGCAATAATGCAAAATTAGGAGTTGCATTAATGTGGACTTCATCTGATTCTAAGCAAAGAGGCGTTATTCCAATTGGAACAATTGATAATTCGCAAAGAGATTTGGAACTAGAATTGAATTACGAATTTGCTGAAGCGCAATTAAGAGGGGCTGTCGAGTTTTCCACAATAATATATGTAAAAGAGGCGGGAACTCCGGTTTGGGGTGAAGAGCATTTGGCAAATCAATATGGTTGTATTTTGGGTGAGCTAGATAGCAAATTTGTAATAAGATTAGATGGAGTTGGATCAGTATTTCCTGTGTATGAGATACATGAACCGGGTCAGCCATTATGGTATGTAAAATGTGATTGGGATGATCCTACATATGATTTGTTTTCAGATTGTGTTGCGATAAATATAAATACTGCACATAAAAATTACAAATACTTAGATAAAACTAAAAGAACATTTGACGAGCAATTGCTGAAAGAAATAATGGCCAGTGCATTAGGAGTCATTATTACAAAGCTAAAAGAACAAGAGAATTATTGGGATGTAACCACCATAGGAGAAGACTTACAAAGTGGAAGTGTATCTGAAGCCATTAACTATTTTATAAATACGTTAGAGTGGGATGTATCGGGACCGGAGTCACTGTCACTGTCCATAAGAAAATTTTTTGACCAAAGGATGTAAAAAATATGATTATTAAGACACTGAATCGTTCTGAGGCTCAAAATGCAATGAAGGATTGGATTTTAAAATATCCTTCATTGCCAGAAGTCGAAGGGGATTATTTGAAGATACGTAAAGATATTCAGGAATTTAACCAAAAGGTTAGAAGTGAATGTCCGGATAGCATTGCAAAGAAAGATTACTATATTGATGCACATGTTGGCATTTTACTGTATGACTATTTGTGGCGTGTACCAAGATTTAATCTTAGAGCAGCAGCAAATGATGATTTTTGGAGATACCTTTCAATAAAGGTCATACCAGATGTTGTTGCTGAAAGGTGGGGATATGATAATGAAAGTCACTATTGGAGTAAGCCGGCAAGAATATGGCTTAGATCAATTTGGTGGTATGTTCATTTATCCTGGCAAGGCGATATACATACAACAGCCAAAGTTTTGGAAGCGCCATGTTTTACAACGGACAGTATTTTGAACTTGGAAGAAAGAACAGGACGCAAAGGTACGTTTATTAGTGTGTATAGATATATCATGTATTATTACAGCCATATTCCACAGCAAGTTCTGGATGATTTCAACAAAAATACAAAAACGCAGCAAGATGATCTATTCAGAATCGTGATGAAATTAAATACAGCAAAAGTCATGGTAGTAGATCCGGCTTTATATTTGGGAGGCGAGAAAGAATACGTTCGTTCGTTATTTTTTGATGCGGGGGTGCGAGTGTAATGTTGCCGAAGGTTATAGATCTGTTTTCCGGGTGCGGTGGATTAGCACTTGGATTTGAAAAAGCAGGGTTTGATATTGTAGCAGGGATTGAATTGATGCCAGAAGCTTGTAAAACTATTTCTTACAATTTGTCTTGGAGATATGGGAAAAGTGAAACGCATATATGTGGAGATATTACAGAAATAGATGCAGATGTGTTTAAAAATAGTTTTGGAGAAGAAGGCTGTATTGTAATAGGTGGACCTCCATGCCAGGCTTACTCAATGGCAGGACGTGGGAAATTAAGATCTCTCGGTGAAGATAGAGTGAATGTTAAGGATGCTAGAGGATATTTATACCAGGACTTCTTAAGATTTGCATTTGAATTAAATGCACATGCGGTAATAATGGAAAATGTACCGGAATCAACGAATTTTGGAGGCAAAAATATTCCTGAAATAGTATGTGAAGAATTGACTAAAAAAGGTTATAAGGCATATTGGACATTGCTTAATTCAGCTGATTATGGTGTCCCGCAAGTAAGAGAAAGAGTATTTGTTGTGGCTATAAAAAATGAAGAAGATGTAGAAATATACCTTCCTCAGCCAACACATCGAAATACACTTGATGTTATGACACAACATCAAAAAAGATTTGAGGGATATAAACAATGTAAGTTTTTTAAGGAACCAAATGGAATGACAGACGGCTTAAAGCCTTGGGTTACGGTAGGTGATGCTTTTTCTGATTTGCCAGAAGTATTCCCGACGGCAGATTCGAAATATAAATTAGTATCTTTGAATATAGAGTATCCATATAAAACAGAAGCCCAAAATGAATATCAAACCCTAATGCGTTCTTGGTATGGAAGAGAAGGATTCGGAGTTTCGGCGAATGCATTCAGAAAAAACACAAGGGATTTTCCTATTTTTGCAAGAATGCAGCAAGGAGATAATTATATTTCAGCGTCAAGAATAGCGGATGAATTGCTTTATGAAGAATCAAAACTTTTTGGATATGAGAAAGATAGCGAGGAGTATATTAATCTTTACAATAAAATGGTACCACAATATGATCGCGATAAGTTCGAGAATAAGTGGAAAAAGTTAGATGAAACGAAACCGTCTCACACACTAGTTGCTCATTTGGGTAAAGATACCTACAGTCATATACATCCATGGGAACCTAGAGGAATTACTGTAAGAGAAGCTGCAAGATTACAGTCTTTCCCGGATGATTTTTTCTTTGATTGTTCAATGGGAGATGCATTCAAACAAATTGGAAATGCTGTTCCACCACTATTGGCATTAGGCGTGGCAAAATCTGTATTCAATATGTTTGAGGAGGAATAAACTATGGGAATACTGGAAGAAATTAGAGAATATTTTGCTTCAACACAAAATGGAGCAAGAGAGATAAAAGCACTATCGGATGGTTATCCGGCAATAGTTATACGAAATAATGAGGGATATGGAGTTGCGATTGAATTTGATGATGAAAGAGATATTTCGGAAAAATTTGCAAATAGCAGATTGTTTTCAAGAAATATGGCTATTGGAGGGGTTGAAAAGAAATATCTTGTATTTAGTTGTATGTTGGATAGTCTAAGATATGAATTTGCTACGGTTTGCGCACAATTTGTTGAACCTGGTATTGATGGAGTAGATAGAAAAAATCTCATGGCAGAACCATTGGATTGGTGGAAAAAATGGCGTGAACTTATGGGAAATGCAATTTCTAGCAAAGAGGCGTATAGTGTTATTGCTGAAATGATGGTTTTGGATGACTTGTACGTTAACGATAATACCATAGAATGGACAGCAGTTAATGCTGGAAGTCACGATATAGAAGGTTATGAGAGTAGTTATGAGGTAAAGTCGACAGTGAAACGGTATGGAGCAACTATTACAATTGCCGGACAACATCAGCTTCAAAGTTTAAAGAGACTTCAATTATATTTTTGCAGATTGGAGCAGTCAAAAAGTGGAATATCAATAAATGATATGAAAGATAAATTAGTTGCTGATGGATATGATAAAGACAAGATTGAACAGCAGTTATACCAGCTAGGATATGAAAGAGGTGCAAGCATAAGAGAAGAAAAATATAAAGTGTTAGAGAAAAGAAAATATGAGGTGGATGATAAATTTCCAAAGATTACAAAAGCCTCATTTAAGGATGACCGTATTCCGGAGTCGGTAATACAAATCACATATACCATTGATTTAGACGGCTTGGACTATACTGTATGGTGATCCAAGGAGAGAAAAAATGTTTAGAGTAATTGAAACCTTTAGTGGTATTGGCAGTCAGGCAAAAGCCTTAACACGAATTGGAAGGCCATTTGAGATTGTAAATACTGCAGATTGGGATATCAATGCAATACTGGCTTATTGTTTGATACATAAGGGCAAAATTGATGTTGATAAATACACAGAAGTTTCAGATGAAAATGTAACGGAATTTTTAAAAGGATTCTCTTTAAGTTCTGATGGAAAAAAGCCTATGAATGCTGAGTCATTTAAGCGTATACCAATGCATTTGAAACGAAGATTATATGCAGCAATAAAAGAAACAAATAATTTGGTAAGCATAACAGATATTAAAGGAGAGGATATACCTGAAAATATAGATTTGTTTACGTATTCTTTTCCATGCCAGGATTTGTCATTGTGTGGTTGTTGGCATGGCAATAAAAGTGGTATTGCAAGAGATGCGCACAATCGTTCAGGCATGCTTTGGGAAGTAGAGCGTATATTACTTGAAATGAATGAACAAGGTAAGGAATTACCACGCTTTTTGCTTATGGAAAATGTTACTAATATATTATCCAAGCCTCATAAGGAAGATTTTGGGGATTGGAAATCCACTTTGGAAAGTTTAGGATATTACAATCAAATATATAGGCTTAATTCCAAAAACTTTGGTATTCCTCAGAATAGAGAAAGAGCATATATGATTAGTGTATTATGCAAAAATAATAAAGATATAATAAATGCAGTGAAAAAATATTTTGAGGAGCATAATTTGGAAAAAGATGAGGCTGAACGGTTAAAACAAAGGGAGTTAATGCTAAAAGATATTCTTTGTTTAGACTATAAAGGTGTTCCTCAATATAAAAAAGAAGCTGATGCAAGTAAGCCAAATGATACTCCATCTAGAATGAAAATATTTGAAGATAATGACATGCTGTATGATGGTAAGAAAATTAATGAAATGATTGTCAATACAGTAACTACAAAGCAGGATCGTAATCCTAATTCAGGCTTGATAACGTATAAGAATTATGCCAGAGGGAAAACAAAATGGCGATACCTCACTCCGAGAGAATGTTTTAAATTAATGGGGTTTGATGGGGCGGATTTTGATAAAGTGATTAGTGATAACCCTATGGTGACAAAGAGTAGAAGTTTATATTCAACAGAGAAACTGATAAAAATGGCAGGAAATAGTATTGTGGTAGATGTTCTGGAGGCTATTTTTAGACAGATTATGGATGTTAATACAGATATATTAGGTGAAAGAGAATGACAAATAATCAGAAGAAATCTTTGGTAGCATTTTATATTTCAAAATATAATGAAGATGCATTTAAGGAGTTAGGATATACCGGTCCGGTTTCAAAAGCAATGGAGGATTTATCAATACGTATTACGGGACCGAGGATTGCACCGAATGCTTATATTAAACAAAGACGTGATGAATTCGATGTGTTTTTTAATAATGGCAGGGTAGGATATCATAAGAGAAAACCTACAGCTGCTGTAATAGAAATGTATGAGCAATGGAATATAATGAGCTTTGAAGAAATAACAGAGCTTGTGAAAATGGTTCTTGACGGGACTATGGAAGAGATGCAGAACTTGGATTTAGAGGCTTATGGTGATAAGGTTTCTGAATATGATATGGAAATGTACCTTAATTTTGATGATGAAACAGCTGCGTTGAATAAGACGGTAAAGTCCGTGATAGAACGTACGTATTCTAAGAAAAAAGTGGATATGTTAAAGCGCCTATATGCATATAGATGTCAAATATGCGGGAAAAACGTTGGCGCAGAACATGGTGTTAATATTGCAGAAGCTCATCATATAAAATACTTTTCAAAAAGTGTTGATAATTCATCAGACAATCTTCTTATTTTGTGTCCTAACCATCATAGTATAGTTCATTCGTTAAATCCTGAGTTTGATTATGATGAATTACAGTATATATATCCAGATGGGAAGGTTGACAAAATAGTATTAGATTTACATCTGACACATGGTAAGGAGGAGTAAAAATGACAATATCTGAGCAGGTAAAAGTATTGTGTGTTAGGCAAAAAATTAGTTTGGCAGAATTGGCAAGGCGTTTGGGAACTACACCACAGAATTTCAACGCAAAACTGAAGAGAGAAAGTTTTACGGTAGCTGAACTAGAGGATATTGCTGAAGCGGTGGGGGTTACGTTTGAGCGGAATTTTATCCTAGATGATGGAGATACAGTATAAAAGGGTGGTTATACATGGCGGACGTTCTGACGAAGGAACAAAGACACAAAAATATGAAAAATATCCGGGCTAAGGATACTAAAATTGAAGTGGTATTAAGACGGGCATTATGGAAAAAAGGTTATAGATATCGCAAGAATTATGGAAGACTTCCAGGGAGTCCGGACATTGTCTTAACCAAGTACAAGATAGCAATATTTTGTGATGGTGAATTTTTTCACGGAAAAGATTGGGAGGTATTAAAATCTAGATTGGAAAAAAGCAACAACAGTGAATTCTGGATTAATAAGATATCCAGGAATAGAGAACGGGACGATGAAATAAATAAGCGATTATTGTTTGAAGGATGGACTGTAATCAGGTTTTGGGGTGATGATATAAAGAAACATACGGATGAGTGTGTGAAAGTTGTGGAAGAGGCGATTCAAGATATTAAAATGGATGATTTGGATATTGAATAAAACGGCGTTAATTCATATGAAAGAATGTCAAGTGTAGCATTCGATGTACTGAAACTAATAGGTAATTGCGAAACTCAAATTTGAAATATGAGAGCAGTTATCCACAATAAATGGAGATGATAAATGCAGAAACGTTAAAATGACGAAATATTTTAGGCACACTTAAATAAGCCATAGGTCTTATTAAGTTGGTAAGTCCTATGCTATGAGAGGCTTTAAGATTTAAGCTTCGAATATATTCGTGATGATTGATCTTATCTGCGAGAACAACAGTAATAAGTTGGGTGATACCGGCAAGAATCAGATCAGCATGCAGAGTCTTCTCATTTTGGGTTCGGCGTCCTGCAAGACAGAGATTGTCTTTGATGTGGTTGATATCCCTTTCGACAACCGTTCTGATTTTATAGGTATCATCCCATTCTTCGGTGTCGCGGATCGTTCCGGGATAAGCACGAAGATCCTTTTCCGGGTAGATGTAGACCATTCGCCCACATTTAGAAGAGGTACAAGGGGTGTCAAAGAAACAATGACGATGGGCTTTTTGAGTTGATTTATCATAAATCCATTTCATTTTTGGACAGACAAATTTATATCTTGTTACTCCACTGCGAAGTTTGGAAGTGCTTTCGTACTTCATTTGTAAAGAAGGATCATGGGGACAACACGGAATACCATCTTCATTGATGGAATAATCCAGATTTTCAAGTCCGGATCTTGCATTCAGAGGAATATAAGCTTTCGAGAAATGTTTGTCATTACCAAAAGCGTCACCGGTAAGAAGGCTCTTATAGAGCTGTGCGGTATCGAAAGCAGCATCACCCAGGAAGGTTTTTGGATTAATCAAAGGATGATTGAAAAAGAAGTCCTTCAGTGTCGGGATTAAAAGCTTTGAATCATGAACACATTTATCTTCGTCAGGGGAATCGGATTTCTTTTCGACAACGATATCAGGATGTGAAGCCATAAAGTTTTTGTTATAAAAAGATATGTGGCGGATGATGCCCAGTCCGTTGGTGATAATGCCGAACTTGAAGACATAGCAAAAATGCCCATTGATATAGAGCTGCTTAATCTCAGGATTAGCAGAAGCATGAGAAGGCATGGAACCATAGGCAGCTTTATAAGGATCATAGGATTTATCAAAGCCCTGAGCTTTCGCATATGCCTTAAGCTGCTTGATGATCCTGTTAGCATACTTCGGATTATTCTCGGTTACGAATGCTTCAATGCCGGAAGAATCAAAGATGGTCATATCTGCTTTCGCAGAGTCAATCGTCTGACAGATAGGCTCGGTAACATCAACAAGCTTATCGAATACAAGCTGGAGGTCATCTAAAAAATCCTGTTTGAATCGGGTGATTTTGGAAGCGTCTGGGACTTTAATAAAACCGCAGAATTCCCGAAGTGATTTTGAGTAAGCGAGAAAAGTCAGGAGAAGCTGATCCGTAGGGATAGAAAAAATACGCTGAATAATCAAAGCCCACAGAAAAGCTTGCAAAGGGTATTTACGGGTTCTGCCTGTCGATGCATAGAAATGATTTCTAAAAGAAATCGGAATTAACTCATCAATATCGATATGTGTTTCTAATAGAGAAAGAAAAGCAGGTTTGTCATTTTCGAATTTATCATGGCAATCTGAAAAAATATCTACCAAAGAAAGCTGTTTATATGGTATCATAAGTATCAGAATAACTCCTTTCTTGGATGTAGGTTTATAGTTTTTAGTCAACTCTATTATACCATGTCCAGTGAGGAGCTATTTGTTTTTAGGTAACAAAAAATGCCGTATTTATGCGGTGTTGTGGCGTTTCGCAAACGCCTAGACAATTACAAGAGAAGAGAGGATTGAACTTTGGAAAATACGACTAATGTAATAATGCAAAGAATGTTTTCTTCGTTAGAAACCAATTATCGGACAGCAATTTGTGAAAATGAAGAAGTATATATGCAAGTAATTATGTATCTAAATTCTGTTGAGAAATTTTCTACTTTAGTAGAAGATGAACAAATTGTATTGGTTATGAAGGAAGTTTGTCATGATCTGATATCTTCGGTTTATATGGCATCGAACGGGATGTATAGAAACGCATATATTTGTCTTAGAAGTGCGATTGAATTAGCATTGACGGTGTTATATTTTTTAGATCATAATTTTGATTTTTTGTTATGGAAACAAAATAAGTATGATGTAAAATGGTCTGTGTTAAATAATAGAGAACTAGGTGTTTTGTCTAACAAATATTTTAATTTGTTTTGTGAAACCGAAGCTGATTTTACAGATTTTATTGAAAGAGTAGAAAATATATATCATAATTGCTCGGAATATGTTCATGGTAAATTCTCATTTATGCAAACTAATTTTATGAATACAGCAATAAAATATGAGCCTTCGGTTTTTAAAGCATGGAGCGAAGATTGGGTTGAAGAAGTAAAAGTTATTATACTATTGTTTGCTGTAAGATTGTGCAAAAGAGTTGATGAATTAGATGGTGAAACCAAGAAACAATTATTAGAAGATGCAAAAGATTTTGAATTGAGAGGTGTTTTTAATGAATGATAATTTATTGATTGATGATGAGATTATTTTTAGAACGGAAGACTTGAAATTAAAAGAAATAGGAACCAAATTTGTTGAGACAAAGAAAGATAGGGAAAATATCGAGTATTTAAAAAAGAAAACACCAATAATACTATCTGGAAGTCGTGGAACAGGAAAGACAATGTTGTTAAAAATGGCAGAAAAGGAAATGGATGATTCTTATGAAAAGAATAAAGTTTTGCCAGTATTTATTAGCTTTAGTAAAGCAATATTCGTGGATATAGATAAAGATATATTGTTTTTTAAACAGTGGATGCTTTCTAAAATATTGTTTGAACTGAGAGTGAAACTAAGAAAACATGGTATAGGAATGAGCCAACCAAGTATTTTTGGGAGCCTCTTTGGCTGCAGTGATGAAGTTGATGAGTTATCGGATAAGTTGAATTCCTTTATTACGGTTATGGAAGAGACGTGGAGAAAGAAGGACGATGAATCCAATGAGAGATTACGACAAGTATTTGGAATTGAGCCGGAACGAATAGGTGTGATTTCTGATGTGGATTATTTTAAAAAGTTAATTGAAGAGTTGTGTGAATATTATGATATAGAAAGAGTTGTGCTTTTGTTTGACGAGGCATGTCATAACTTTATTCCTATTCAACAAAGAGAATTTTTCACTTTTTTTAGAGATTTGAGAACACCTTATATTAGTTGCAAGGCAGCAGTTTATCCTGGTATTACATCATATGGTACATTTCAAGCATTTCATGATGCAGAAATAAGAAAAATAGAAAGAGATATATCGGATAAAGATTATATAGCTAATATGCGCGAGATGGTTAAAAATCAGCTCGGAGAAGATGTATATAAAATATTTGAAAGTAATGGTGATAATTTTAATGCATTAATTTATGCGGCGTCAGGAAATCCCCGATTGATGTTAAAAAACATATATGCTGCAAGTAATGAATTGAAAAGTTTAAATGTATTGAACACGAATAATACAATTAAGCAATTTTATAGAACTAATATATGGAATGAACATACAAAATTAGGGGAAATATATACTGGTTATAAGCCACTTATAGATTGGGGAAGAGATTTTATTGAGAATAAGGTTTTAGAAGAAACATATAACAAAAATGAAAAAAGACTTGGGTCTGACGATTATTCTCAGACGATATTTTTTGCTATTAATCGGAATGCTCCGGAAGCTGTTAAGAAAGCAATGAAAATTCTTGAGTATTCTGGAATTGTTACATTACATACTGAGGGAACAAAGGTTAGAACAGAAATTCTTGATAGATATCAATTGAATTTTGGTATAGTTTTGGCTTCTGAATCCAAGGATACACCTGTCAAAAGATATAAGGAAATTGTTGAACACTTATCAGTGAAATTGTATACAGAATATGGAGAAAATTCGCCAGCGTATGGTAATGTGACGGGGATTGTTTTAAATGGTAACAATGAAAAATCTTCTTCCGTTTTAGCTAGTATTTTGGATAGTAAAATAGAGAAGCTGGATTTAACAAGGTTTCAAATGGAAACATTAAAGAATAGTGGCTTTGTTACTGTTGGCGATGTTTTAAGAGGAAATGAAAATGACTTGCAGCGTGCATATGGAATTGGACCTGTTAGAGCAAGAAGAATATTTAATATTATATTTAATGCATCTATTGAATATATCTCTGGTTAAAATAAAACTATTAGAAACATAAAATTGCGGTGCATCCTAGGTAATTGCAAAGCGGGAGCCATAACCCCCTACCGCATTCGATTCCGTCAGGAGTCTTAAAACTGAATAAACCTATACTCAAAAATATTTAAAAATATCTCCTCACACCCTTGACACGAGCGGGAATCGGTAAAACATATGCGTCTGCATTTGCAATGAGAGAACTTGGATATAAAAGAGTTTTATATACCATACTGGGCATAAATTTTATTTGATGGGTATTTGATAGAATGTTTATTTTGAAGATGCTATATTAACTAAAACCCTTATTTTACGCGCTTTTTGAGACATCGGTTTATTTGATGGGTATTTGATTGGAGCGTTAAAAGCATATGGTTAGGTGATGGTATATATTCTAGTTTCTAGTAAAATATGTGATTGGTATAAGCATTCTGAGGGATATGTTGCAATAATAGCCGCAATTTGGATTGTAACGATAGCTTTTCTTTCTCCCACTAATTTTGTTAATCATACTATGATTCGTTTAACCAATAATATTGACGACAGACTGTAAGCAGATGTTGTATCCCAATTTTTCCGCACAGAACTGGAAGATCCAAAGCCGTATGTGATACATATTGTGACAGATGAGCGGCAGGCTGGGGAAGGAAAGAAAGACCATGGCACTGTTTAAGAAAAAACTCATTCTGCATACCTATGATAAAGAAAATGAAAAGCCTCTGATTAAGGCAAGTATCTGTAATGGAGAGCAGGTTGCAGGATTTAAGAATCTGCATACAGGCGAATTCAGGGAAGTGATGCTGATTCGAGGCTTTGAGGATCTTGAAACATTTAAGAAGCAGTATGGAATTCAGGATCAGATCACAAAGGAATATTGAACATCTGGATGCATTCGCGTTCGAATGCACCCAGACGTTAGCTGCCGGTGGAGAAAATGTGATTTTGCCTGCAAAAAGATGATCCTATGATCCTAAATTGTGCCGTCCTTTTCGGCCTGATCGACTTCTATGGCAAGCTTCTTTACATGGCCGGAGAGCATGAGCAGGGCAATCAGGTTGGGGACTGCCATAAGTCCGTTGAAGGTATCGGAGATGTCCCAAAGCAGTCCTAAGTTCATGGTAGCACCAACGATGGAAACGAAGGAATATACCACGAGGAACGGGCGGACGAACTTTTCACCGCCGAGGAACTCGATGCAGCGGGAGCCGTATAAGCCCCATCCGATAATGGTACTGAATGCAAAACAGCACATGGCAATCGCTGTGAGGATGGATACCCAGCCGCCATAGGTTGCCGTAAAGCCGGAGATGGTTAATTCTGCACCGGCTGCCTGTCCATAGGAAATATTCGGAGCGGCAAGCAGAATGACGAGTCCGGTCAGGGTACAGATTACAATGGTATCCATGAAAACTTCAAAAATTCCAAACATACCCTGGTGAACTGCATTGTCAGTATCGGCACAGGCATGGGCGATGGATCCGGTACCAAGGCCGGCTTCGTTGGAGAAGATTCCTCTTGAAACACCCCTTTTCATACTAAGGAACATCGATCCGATGATACCGCCGGTTGCTGCTCTGGGGGTAAAGGCACCACTCACAATCTGGGCAAAGACTCCGGGTACGCGTTGGATGTTCAGGATAATTACGCCCAAGGCAAGGATGACATACAGAACTGCCATAAAAGGGACGAGCTTTTCAGATACCTGTCCGATTCGCTTGATTCCTCCAAGCAGTACCATGGCAACCAGTGCAGCGATAAAGATGCCGAAGATCAGGTTGACATTGCTGTTGGGTTCGCCCTTTAAAATATTGAAATTCATAAGTGCGGTGTTTACAGAGGAAACAATGGTATTTACCTGAGTCGCATTACCGGTACCAAAGACAGTCAGTACGCCGAAGACCGCATAAAAGACAGCCAGGAAATGCCATTTTTTAGACAGGCCGTTTTTAATGTAATACATAGGTCCGCCAACGTATTCGCTGTTTTTATTTTTTTCACGGAAATGGATGGCGAGGGTTACTTCAGAAAACTTGGTACACATGCCTAAGAATGCGGAGCACCACATCCAGAAGATGGCACCCGGTCCGCCAAGTGCGATGGCACCGGCAACGCCTGCGATATTTCCGGTTCCGACGGTTCCGGCAAGGGCCGTACATACAGCCTGAAAGGGACTCATGGAGCCATCTCTGGCCTGCGTTTTGTCAAAAATCTTTCCGATGGTGTTTTTCATGGCAACGCCAAACTTGCGCACCTGAATACATCTCGTTCTGACGGTTAAAAGGATGCCGACGCCGATGATGCAGATCATGGCGGGAACACCCCAGATGAAGCTGTTTACAACACTGTTAATACTTGCAATTTTTTCTGACATTTTCCCTTTATTCCCTCGTAAATTTTTTAAAACGACAACTTAATTATTATGACATAGAATCGTATCGGTTTACAAGAAATTTTTTGAGGGAAAACAGAAATTGAAAGAAAATCTGACAAAAATCCAACAGAATCTGACATTATCATAGGAAAAAGAGATTTGATCCTATAGAATGATTTTAAGATTAAACAAATATCTATGAGAGGGATTATAATATGCAGTGTCAGGTATGTGGAGCGGCGAGTGGAAAATATCCATTGTGCCGTGAGTGTAACAAGAAAAAAGAAGAAGGGAAAATATTTAAGTGTCCAAAGTGTGGGAGATGGCATTATACAGAAGAGCCTTGTCCGGAAAATTCAGAGCAGAATGAAGCGATTGAAAATTCAGAGGGTAAAGTGCCGGAAAAGTATCTTTATGATCCAAGAGAGTCTTTGCTCACGCCCACTGAGAAGAATTATATGAAATGTATCAGATCGGTATTGCCGGAAAACTGTTTACTGCAAATGCAGGCGAATTTAGCCTCTTTTATTGTGAGAACGGACGGAGCCAGATTTCAGACAGAGCTATTTAGAAATGTAGACTTTCTTATTACGGATTTGGAATATCGACCGTTGATTGTAATCGAGGTGAATGATTCCAGTCATTTGTCCAAAGACCGCCAGGAAAGGGATAAAAAGGTAGCCCATATTTGTGAAGAGGCAGGAATACCGATCATTAAGCTATGGACTTCCTATGGAATTATTCCTGAATATATTAAAAATAAAATTGCACAGACTCTTGCCTCACTGCCGGTAACAAGAGTTCATCATTTTGAACAGATCTCCAATACAGTTCAAGCCAAAGTACCATCAATAGAAGAGAAAAAGGGATGTTATATTGCAACCTGTGTGTATGGGTCTTATGACTGTCCTTCGGTTTGGACGTTGCGTAGATTCAGAGATCAGACATTACAGAAAAACTGGTTGGGAAGAGCATTCGTTAAAGTATATTATGCACTTAGTCCCCAATTGGTGGAATGGTTTGGAGATAATAAGCAATTTAGGACATTTTGGAAAAGATGGTTAGATTTGTTAGTGAAGAGACTCCGCAGGCATGGATTTGAAGACGCTCCTTATGAGGATTCATTGCCTGTATAGAGTTCAGGATTACTTCATAAATAAAAATAAATCAAGGATTGACCAATTAAAATCTAAGAACGATTAAATAAAAGTCGGACAGGATAATTGAGATTTATTGGGGTTCATGGTACGATATGAATGGACAGGGCTGAACTGTAACTATGAAAGAAATCAGATCATATCCTGTCAGGAGGACAAACCATGGCTTACTATGTGGCAGAGGGTGCAGTTATCAAAGGAAATATCACAATTGGAGAAGACTCGGGCATCTGGTACAATGCAACGATTCGTGGCGATTCCAATCAGATTGCCATTGGCAGCAGGACGAATGTACAGGACAATGCCGTGGTGCATGTGAGCTCCGGTTATCCGGTGAGTATTGGAAATGATGTGACGATCGGACATGGAGCGATTGTTCATGGCTGTACGGTTGGAAGCAACACACTCATTGGAATGGGAGCTATTATTCTGAACGGAGCAGTGATTGGGGACAACTGCATCATTGGTGCGGGAGCTCTTGTGACACAGAATACACACATTCCGGATGGAAGCCTTGCCTTTGGCAATCCGGCGAAAGTGATCCGCAGCCTGACTCCGGAGGAAATCAGGGAAACGGGGAATAATGCACAGCGATATGTGAATGCGGCGAAGGCTCAGCTCCGGGAAGTGAACTGTGAATAATTACTGTAATTGTTGTAACTATTCAGTACAGGTCGAAGCATTTACTGCTGAGACCGTAAGAAAATGATTCAGTAATGCAAAATCCCATCGGCGAAGCCGATTTGGAATGGATTTTGCATCGTAACTGTGAAGGTACTGAACAGTTACTAATTGTTCAATTATGCCATTCGTACAGTGGTAAAGCATACGAAAAAGGAGACAAATAAGATGGAACATTATTCGGTTTATGAACTTTTGTGGCTGTTTTACATTTACTCGTTTCTTGGATGGATTTTTGAAGTGGTACTGGCAGCCTGCAAGCAGCGGAAATTTGCAAACCGCGGACTGGTGAATGGTCCGTTCTGCGTGATTTACGGTATTGCAGCGGTGCTGATGTCCGTGGGCTTACGGGAAATGTCGGGACCGTGGCTGTTCCTTTTTGCAACCGTATATGCAACGGCTGTGGAATGGGTAGCCGGTCATCTGATCGAAAGGGCCTTCAGGGAGCGTTGGTGGAATTACTCCGACATGAAGTGGAATCTGGATGGCTATATCTGTTTACCGATGTCTCTTTGCTGGGGTTTGCTGGGATTTGTGACCGTGCGCTGGGGCAATGGACTGGTGCTGCAGCTGATTTCCTTATTCCCGTCTCTTCTTATGAAAATACTGCTTCTGGTGCTGATGATTGCGCTGGCAGTGGATGTACTGGCCTCTTATATCCTGTTAAAAGGAAGAGGAAAATATCTGGCACAGTGGGAGGCTGCCAATGAACAGCTTGACAAGGTAAGCTTCCGCCTGCGCAAGACCATTACCGGAATTATTGACCGGCGAATCAATAAGGCTTACCCCAAAGCGGTCAGGACAATACATGCAGAAGCTGCCGGTGAGATGGCCGGAGCGAAGGTGTTTGCGGCAGGCTGCGGGTTCTATAAGGTGGTGATGCTGTTCTTCGTGGGTGCTTTCCTGGGAGATATTACAGAAACGATCTTCTGCCGGATCACGGCCGGAGTATGGATGAGCCGGAGCAGTGTGGTCTGGGGACCCTTCAGCATTGTCTGGGGACTTGCCATTGCACTTGGAACAGCAATGCTTTATCGATATAAGGATCGCAGTGATGGATTTTTGTTTGGAGTAGGAACCCTGCTTGGCGGTGGCTATGAATATCTGTGCAGTGTGTTTACGGAGATGGTATTTGGCAAGGTGTTCTGGGATTACAGTAAGCTTCCGTTTAACCTGGGAGGACGAATCAACCTGCTGTATTGCTTTTTCTGGGGCATCGCTGCGGTTGTATGGTTTAAGAAGATTTATCCCTTTGCCGCCAGGTGGATCGAGAAGATCCCGATGAAAGCAGGCAAGCTTCTGACATGGGTACTGATTGTGTTTATGTGCTGCAATGTGGCAGTTTCCTGTGTGGCACTTGTCCGTTATGATGAACGCAGTAAGGGCATCGCAGCAGAAAGCTCCTGGCAGCAGTGGGCAGATGAGCATTACGATGATGCGAAAATGGCGAAGATTTATCCGAATGCGAAGGTGGCTAAGTAACCACATGAGATAAACCTATAGCAGTGGTTTTACGAAGGCGGTTCTGGATAGTTATGATTATGATATGATTTAATTTAATGTAGTGTAATTAAGCCGGTTCCTAGGAACCGGCTTCAGACTGTAGACAAAGCAGCTCTGGGATTTACATCCCAGAGCCCAGACTGTAGACAAAGGGGCTGTAAAAAAACAGTTCTAACGAAATGCCATAGCGACATCAGTTGAT
>OIWT01001250.1_pt1 | contig 31452 bp, 27 predicted proteins | sample 1587701 | NCBI WGS metagenome assembly OIWT01 (sample SAMEA3888904, study PRJEB22519) | human gut metagenome | biome: human gut; feature: human-associated habitat; material: faeces | place: Denmark | collected 2009 | reverse complement strand
TATTGCTTATTATCCGCACCCAAAAAGTTGCATTTATAAGTTGAACTCAAGTTTTAAATGCTATTTATGCGAATTGTTCATAAACCTGCTGTATACGACGGAAATCTTTATGTCTTTGGTGTCTCCGCCTACAAGACGTGTACTTCCGAGTGACAGGTCGTTGCGAACGCGTGTTAAAACGTTTAGCGAGTTGTATGTCGTTACAACAGGTATGAGCATAACTTTATTCCAGTTGGGATGTTCTTGTTCCCATTTTTTGTATTTCTCGATTCTTTCGGCTTCAGTGTCCCAACTGTTCACACCTGCACCACTTTGCCGTTCTTTGTAAATGTTTGAAACAAGAGATGAGATGTTGCTGAATGTGTATGCGTTTTCCCCACTGTCGAATGAGCTGACGAATGATGTAGCTCCGTCTGCCACTTTCCCGTCTTCGAAAAATTCATACATCTCGTCTTTCTTTACCATAAGCAGTACCTGAGGTATGGGCAGGTTGTATATGCTTTGGCTGTCATTGTTGCGGCGGGTGAATGAAATTCTGGCACTGTTTATGGTGTCGTTGATATGTTCCTCGTTGTATATACTGTCTATGGGGAGTGTGACCTCGGTAAATATACATGCCGGGGTTTTTACAAACGTATAGTCTTTAGCGTTAATGAGGTTGTCTATGTTTTTATTTTCAATGTGTGTATTTTGTAAAACTTCCTCAGTTGCCGCCATTCTTTGAACGCCGCTTATTACGGAATCATTGTAAGTGTATCTGAAGTACACGCTCAGTGCCACAACGTCGATGTTAAGCATTGTGCCGTTGCCTGCCAATGTGCGGAAATAGAAGCCCGGGCATACGTGGTTTATGAAATTGTACGAATTTTTGAAGTTTTCGGGATTGTCATAATACTTCTTCATAAGGAATGTTCCGTACTCCTTAGGTAGCTTTACCTTTATGTGTTTTGAGTAGGAAGAAGAGTATTTGGTGCTGTCGCTTAACGTCATGTCGCTAACGGCAAAGGTCAGTTCCTTTTTTACTGCCGTGGGCTGTGGGTTCAGATATTTCGTGGGGTCCAAATTGGAATAATATGACACGTTTTCTTTCATTACGTTTGCGGTGTCCAACTCGTATACGCCAAGTTTCATAGAGTTAAGCGAGTCGCCGTAAAAATTTGATATATACAGCTGTATGTCTACTGAGTCGGCTTCGATTTTGCCATTGTCGGATACCAATGAATCCCTGTCGGGCAGTGTGAAATCTTCAAGAATGTGGAACTGTGCCAGGAAGTCGCATATAGTGGTGGCGTTGGTCTCGGGGTCCGTTATTTTTCCTAAATAGCTTTCCGACGTTGTGGCCAGCACGCTGTCGGCTTTTACCGAACGGGATGTAACGCTGTATATTGCTTGTGAAATTTGCATTTCGTCTTCGCCGGGCATTATGCTTCCGCCTATTGTGCCTGTTTCGTCATCGCACGAAACGGCGATTGCAACAAGGGTCGTAAATACGATTAAATATTGCAATAAACTTTTTGTTTTCACTTGTCTCGGGAAATTTTCTTGTGGTGAATTTATTCTGCGTTCTGCCCTTCTATTACGCAAGGCTCTCGAAAAAGTCGCCATATCTTTGTCCGTAGTCCTTGTCCTCGGAATACGGCAGAACCGGCAGCCCTTTCTGTTGTGCATAATTCAGCAGGTCTTCGCTTGTGTCGGGCGAAGAAACGGTTACAGCGTCCGAAAAGTTAATGGCAAGCCGAATCAAATCGTCAGCTTCCACGAAGTCCATTTTCTGCTTTTTGAGCAGTGCCTCCGTTACGTTACGCAATAAAAGGCAGGACTTGAAGTTCTCGGGCAGTTGCTTTTTGAGCGCCAGAGGGCTAAGTTCGAACACTACTTTTGAATTCGCGAACGACGGGTCCTCCTTGAATATGGTCTTGATATACAGTGGTGCAATGGCAGAAATCCAGCCTTGGCAATAAATTACGTCCGGACACCACCTCAGTTTTTTTACAGTCTCAAGTACACCTCTTGCATAAAAAACGGCACGCTCGGCATTGTCGTCGTATTCTTCGTTCTGTGGGTCGTATGCCATGCCCCTTTTTTCAAAGTAGTCGTCGTTGTCGATAAAGTACACTTGCATGTGCGCGGCTTGTATAGAGGCTACTTTTATGATAAGGGGGTGGTCGTTGCCGTCGATTATAATATTCATACCCGAAAGCCTTATTACTTCGTGCAACTGGTTGCGCCGTTCGTTAATGCAGCCCCATTGCGGCAGGAATGTGCGTATTTCGCGGCCGCTTTCCTGAATGGACTGTGTCAGCATACGGCCTTCTGTCGACATGGGCGTTTCGGGAACGTATGGGATTATTTCCTGGTTTATGAATAATACTTTTTTTATGTTCATGTATGGTATGCTTGCTATACCTGCAAAGGTACTAATTTTTTGCGATATGGCAAAGAACCCGCCTTTTTGAATTTTGAAAATCAAAGACTTTGTATAACACTGCAGCAATGTAGCTCTGCATCCAAGGCTTCGGCAGGTAGTAAACGGTCAACGTCCGGCAGCCTCGCATTCTGTCACTCCTTTTGAAAATGGTAGAGAAATAAACTCGCTGTAAAAGTTGCTGAAACAGACAAATACGACAGCATAAACAGGGTATCGAAAAGACTGTTTTATACGCCGAAAATTCATATCTCATTTCCAGCTGTTTATACGTACCTCTGAGAAAAGAAAAAAAGCAAGGCAGGAATTTTAAAATATGTGCCTTGTATTTTAAAATATGTCAGACATATTTTTCGGCGTTTGAGAGAGGGGGTTGGAAATGACAGACAAAAGCGGATGAAAAAACGTAAAAAATTTTATGGCATTGATTCCTTCGTGCGTGGCTCCTGAAACTCCGCGTGTTTCATGTGCGGAGTGGAATGCGGATTGGCATGCCTGATAAACGTAGTGGGTCAGGAATATTTTTTAGGGAACTTTAGCAGTATGGCTCCAATGGTCACGACGCCCATAATCATAGGATAGTACATGTACGGGACTATTGTAACCGGGTTGGTGCCCGACAGTCCGGCTGCCATTAGTATCTGCGCCCCGTAAGGGATAAGTCCCTGTACGACGCATGAGAACGTGTCGAGAATGCTTGCGCTTTTGCACGGGTTTATCCCATATTTGTTGCTTATCTCTTTTGCTATTTTGCCTACGGAGATTATGGCTACCGTATTATTTGCAGTACAAAGGTTCGTAAGGCTTACAATAGCCCCAATGCAAAGTTCTCCTCCGCGTTTGCCGTTAATGCGTTTCGACAGCATGCCGATGATGTAGTCTATTCCGCCGTTTGCCTTTATGACTTCCAGCATTCCGCCGGCCAGCATGGATATTATTATGAGTTCTCCCATAGACATGATACCCTTACCCGTGGAAACGAGCCAGCCTTCAATACCTGTACATCCTGTAGTCAGGCCTATTATGCCGGCAAGGACGTTGCCCATGAGCAGTACTGCAAAAACGTTCATTCCTGCTATTGCCGTTATCAGAACGGCCACGTATGGTATTACCTTTATAAGGTCTGTAGTCGTGATGCTTGCGGAATACGGGGACTGTGTGCCCGACAGTATATACAGTATAGCTGTTATTATTGCGGCAGGAAGGACTATCTGGAAATTGGCTTTGAACTTGTCGCTTAATTCGCAGTTCTGTGTCTTGGTAGCTGCTATCGTGGTGTCGGAAATGAGCGACAGGTTGTCACCAAAAAAAGCGCCGCCAACTACTATGGCTACGACCAGGGCTACCGGTTCTCCTGTATTTGTTGCAATTCCTGAGGCTATAGGTACAAGTGCAGCCGTAGTACCTACAGACGTGCCTATGCTGAGCGATACGAAGCATGAAGCCGCGAAAAGTCCGACCAATACAAGGTGCGCAGGCAACAGCGACAGCGTTATGTTTACCGCGGCATCGATTGCGCCAATGTCCTTTGCTGTTTGTGCGAAAGCTCCTGCCATAATGAATATCCACAGCATCATCATAAGGTTTTCTTGCCCCGCACCAGATGAGAAAATTCTGATTCTGTCGGATATGCTGCGGCTTTTTAAGGTAAATATGGCATATATTGATGAAATCGTAAAAACTACAGAGAGCGATACCTTGTAAAAGTCGCCCGTGAGCATGCTTATACCTAAAAACAAGGCCGCGAAAAAAAACATCGGGCTCACAGCAAGTAAGCCCGTTTTGTTGTTTTTGTATGTATTGCCGGCTGTGCCGGACTCTTTGTCATGCATTCTTGTTGCGTTGTTTTTTAAGTCTATATGTTATTGTGTATATCTTTTTCTGGTATAGGAGCAGGGTAGGGTGCTGCTTTTTCGCTTATTTGGCGAACATTATGTCGGACATCGTGAAGCCGGGCATTATCATGCTCCTGTCCACAAACCCGTCTATGCCTTCTATTTCGCCTTTCGACGTGTATTGCCAGATTGTGAACTTGCTGCCGTCGTTGAGCTCGGGTTCTTCTTCGTGATATTTCGCCACCATGAGTTTATACCCGCTGAATTCGCCGCTCAGGTATTTGTTGTAGAAATTCTGGAAAGTGTATATAATAGGTTTTGACTTGTAGTGTTCCTCAACACGTTTTATAAACTTTTTGAGGTCGGAAATGAATGTGGCATGCGATTTTCTCCCTCTGTTCTCAACGTCGATAATAACGGCAAGGTCTTGCTCGTTCGAACGAATCTGTGATGTAAGATTCTGGAATTGCATTTCCATATCGGCATTGGGGCGGTAGTAATGGTAGCTGCCTACCTTGAGTCCTGCTTTGCGCGCTTCTTCTATGTTGTACCTGTATGTGTCGTCCACAAGGCTTTCCCCTTCTGTAGCTTTTATGAATACGTAACCGATATTCTTGTTCTTCGAAATGGCTTGCCAGTCGATTAATCCTTGGTAATGCGACACGTCTATGCCTTCAAGCGGCACATTTTCCCACGAAGTTTTTATTTGTGCCTCCAAGGGCGTTTGTATTATTTTCGACTTTGCTGCCTTTGCCGGAAGCATGTCTGGTTCCGGCAAAGCTACACTCATCATTTTTGAGGGGCGCTTGTCTTTTTTGTCGGCACATACTTTACCTGGACAGGAAACTATCAGCGCGATTAACGATATTACTAATACTTTGAAGCGGGTGGGCATTTTGAAGCGATAGGAAGTTATGCTATATCTTTTTAGCAGAAACGCTTGAACGCAAAGTTATAAAATATTTTGATATTATTAGGCCACTTTGTTTTATTGTGTTGAGTTTATATGCCTGTTTGCCGTTTTTATGAGTTTTAAAACGTTATTTTGCCGTATTCGTAAAACCGTTTCTTTTCATTACAGCAGAAAGTATTTAGAGTAAAAAGTTTCTTACGTCGTTCGAGATGGCCCAAAGCATGAGCAGTATGAGCAGTCCCATTCCTATTAACTGCGTACGTTCCATGAATTTCTCGGAAGGTTTGCGGCGAGTTATGACTTCATATAGAAGAAACATCACGTGTCCTCCGTCCAAGGCCGGTATTGGCAGTATGTTCATAAAAGCAAGTATTATGCTTATGAATGCAGTTAGTTCCCAGAACCGTTGCCAGTCCCACTGTACCGGGAACAGGCTTCCTATGGCACCGAAACTGCCTACGCTTTGTGCTCCGTCCTTGGTGAATACGTATTTAAGGTCGTCTACATAACCTTTCAAAATCTGCAATCCGTGGGTTATGCCGGCGGGGAAAGACTCGAAGAAACCGAAGGTCTTGGTTACTGTGGGATAGTTCATTACGGCGGAACCGTACAAGACACCCAACTTGTAGTCGGAAGTGAGTGTTACAACAGCAGTGTCTGGCTTGGTGCTCCCTGCATGAATAAAGGCAATCATGGCTTTTCTTACTTTCATGCTGTCAGCATGTCCGGCTGTTGCAAGTTCATCTTGCATGCGTCCTTGCTCGTCGTTAAACTCATTCCATGTGCTTATGGTGCGTCCTCTGAAACTTACAATCTTGTCGCCTGCCATTATTCCTGCTTTGGCGGCTGGCGAACCTGGCATTATGCTGTCTACGATAGATGGTTGCAGGGTCTGTACAAAAGGCGGTACTTCCTTAATCATAGAAAGCATGTTGAGCTCGCCAGGCATGTTTATGGTTATTTCCTTGCCGTCGCGCAGCACTGTTGCCTTGTTCGCTTCTGAAAGCGCACGGTATACGTCGCTTACGCTTTCGGCGCTGTCGAAACTTGTAAATTTAGTTTTATCTGTGCCTAACAGTATGTCGCCGTCACGGAAACCGAGTTTCTTTGCAGTGTCGTTGAACTTCATTCCGTAGCTCATTTTCTCTATGGGGGTATATGTCTCGCCCCAAGTGTATAGCACCATGGAATATATAATGAGTGCAACTATGAAATTCACCACAACGCCAGCTACCATTATAATCAGTCTTTGCCATGCTGGTTTTGCGCGGAATTCCCATGGCTTAACGGGAGCTTTCATCTGTTCCGTGTCCATGGATTCGTCAATCATTCCGGCTATTTTTACATATCCGCCCAAAGGCAGCCACCCCAATGCGTATGTCGTGTCACTACGTTTGGGCTTGAATTTGAAAATAGAGAACCATGGGTCGAAGAACAGGCAAAAGCGTTCTACTCGCACTTTGAAAAGTTTTGCGGCAAGAAAGTGCCCGCCTTCATGCAGGAATATAAGTATCGAAAAACACAATATCAGTTGTAGAGCTCTTATAAGGAATGTTTCCATTTAGTGAAGTGTTTGTTTTTTTTATGTCTGAGGTAATTTGAAATATGTCTGAGGTAATTTAAAATATGTCAGAGATAATTTTGAAATACACTATGTACTATACTGAAAGATTTCAAAAATGTTTATTTATAGTATGCACTGACAAGCTCTTCTGCTTTGGCACGTGCTTCCTTGTCTATGTCTATTAAATCATCTATTGTATTTACAGGCTTGAATGGTATTTTGTTTATTGTTTGGGTTATTATTTTGCTTATGTCGTTGAATTTTACTCTGTTTTCCCTGAATGCGAGGTTTGCAATTTCGTTTGCAGCATTTAAAACGCATGGGATGTTCCCTCCTTTCTTTATTGCTTCATACGCAATTGTAAGGCATGGGAATTTGTCTTCGTCCGGGGATTCGAAAGTAAGATTTCCTATTTCGCATAAGTCTATTGGCGCAGCGTTCAAGGTAAGGCGGTCAGGATAGCTTAAGGCATATTGTATCGGAATGCACATGTTTGGCGCTCCGAGTTGTGCTTTTATGGCTCCGTCGACAAATTGTACGGCAGAGTGCATTATGCTTTGAGGATGTACCAGTACTTGAATTTTTTCAACTGCCACGTCAAAAAGCCAATGAGCTTCGATAACCTCAAATCCTTTATTCATCATCGTTGCCGAATCTACGGTTATTTTTGCTCCCATTTTCCATTTAGGGTGTTGGAGTGCTTGACTTACTGTTACATCAGCAAGTTCTTCTTTTGTGTAGTTACGGAACGGACCGCCTGAAGATGTAAGCAGGATTTTATCTATTTTATTGTTGCCTTCTCCCACAATACATTGGAAAATCGCCGAGTGCTCGCTGTCTACGGGTATAATTGGGGTTTTGTTTTCCAATGATAGTTTTTTTATTATTTCCCCGCCTACTACGAGAGTCTCTTTGTTTGCCAATGCAATTTGCTTGTGCGCCTTTATAGCACTGATTGTTGGCATTAATCCTGAGAATCCCACGAGCGCCACTAATACCGTGTCAATGTTGCTTGAGTCTACGATTTCGCATAAAGCCTTTTGTCCTGCATATACCTTTATTGGCTCGTTCTTTAGTGCTTCGCACAGTTCGTTGTACTTTGAATCGTCGGCTATTACAACCGAGTCCGGCTTAAAACGTGTTGCTTGCTTTATAAGTAATTCAATATTGTGATTTGCTGTTAATACTTCGGCCTGATATTCTTCCGGGTGTTCTGCGATTACGCTTAAGGCTTGCGTCCCGATAGAACCGGTAGAACCCAGTATGGCTATGCGTTTTTTGCTCATGCGTGTTTATTGTGATATTTTGATTTGTGGGATGATTCTTGTAAGTATTTAGTTTATGCTTGTAAGGCCTTCTGGCAAATCTAACTTCAATGTCCTTTTCCTTGGGTTGAAACTTACAAGGAAATCTTCATTGAAAGGTATTATTATGTCTTTAGTACCTTTTATGTACAGCAGCGTGTTTATCGAGCTGTCGTCAATTCCTGTTATTGTACCCAAAAAACCTTCGGTTTTGTCGTAAACATTGAAGCCTGTAAGGTAGCTGGCAGACGGTAAGTTTGAACTTTCGCAGTCTTCGAACGCTTCTCTCGGAAAATATACGCTTGCTCCTACGATAGATTTTGCTTCGTTTTCGCTTTTTATTTCTTTAAGGCGAACATTTACAGTATCGTTGCTTTTAGTTGCAGACTCTTCTATTAGAAAAGGTACTTTTAATCCGTCCAGCTCAAGAATAAGGAATTTGTTTTCTTTATCGACGGCGGTGGAATCGTTACAAAGAATGACATGTTCTCCTTTGTACGAGTTGTATTTCTTTATTTTTCCAACTAAAACAGCGTCGTCAAATAGCATTTCAGTCAATTCTTAAAATGTGTGCGCCCAGTGAGTTCAAACGTTCGTCAATTTTCATGTATCCGCGGTCGATTTGCTCGACATTGTCAATGCGGCTGGTTCCTTCGGCGCTTAGTGCTGCAATAAGCATGGCTATACCGGCCCTTATGTCGGGCGAAGTCATGCGACGCGCCTTTAAGGGGAATTTGTGGTTGTGTCCTACAACTACAGCTCTGTGAGGGTCGCAAAGTATTATCTGTGCGCCCATCTCGATAAGTTTGTCGACAAAAAACAGCCTGCTTTCGAACATTTTTTGATGGAAAAGCACTGTGCCGTTTGCCTGCGAAGCCGTTACTATAAGTACACTCAGCAAGTCAGGAGTCAGACCCGGCCATGGAGAATCGGATATGGTAAGAATCGAACCGTCTAAAAATGTTTCTACTTGGTAATGGCTTTGCGTCGGAACTGTAATGTCGTCGCCTTTTACGTGGATGTGTATTCCTAATCTTTTGAAAGTTTCCGGAATGATACCGAGGTTGGCCACGGAAGCATTTTTTATTGTAATTCCGCCTCCCATTATGGCCGACATTCCTATGAAACTTCCTACTTCAATCATGTCGGGAAGAATCGTATGGCTTGTACCCGAAAGGCTCTGCACGCCTTCTATTGTAAGCAGGTTAGAAGCTACGCCTTTTATCTTCGCCCCCATGCAGATAAGCATTTTGCAGAGCTGTTGTATGTAAGGCTCGCATGCGGCGTTGTATATAGTCGTTGTTCCCTCTGCCATTGTCGCGGCCATTATCAGGTTTGCAGTTCCTGTAACCGACGCTTCATCAAGCAGGATGTATTTTCCGGTAAGTTTGTTGGCCGAAATGGTGTAAATTCCGCCGTCGTCATCGCTTTCGAATTTCGCTCCTAATGCATGTAACCCTCTCAGGTGCGTGTCGAGTCGTCGGCGTCCTATGTTGTCACCTCCGGGTTTGGCCAAAGCAGCTTTGTGGAATCTTGCAAGCAGTGGACCTACGAGCATTACGCTTCCACGCAACTTCGAGCACAGATTTGCAAAATCACTACTCCCAACATAGTTGCTGTCTATATGGTCGGCGCAGAAAGAATATGTACTGTTTCCTTTTTTTTCTATCCGCACTCCCATTTGGCGCATGAGGTCTATTAGGTTTACAACATCCAAGATGTCAGGGATACCGCTTATTGTTACGGTTTCGTCGGTAAGCAGTGTGGCGCAGATAACCTGAAGCGCTTCATTTTTCGCGCCTTGCGGGGTTATCTCGCCTGCAAGCCTGTGACCTCCTTCTATTAGAAATGACGCCATGTCGTATATAACTTAGATGTTGGGTTAGGAAACAAACAGCGCTTTATTTGAATTCATCCATATAGCGTTGTATGTCGTTTTGTATTTTTTCGTCGTTCAGTGAATCCTTGTTCCAGGTTTCCAGATTCCGTCTCATTCTTGCTGCGGCGAGCTTCATCAGTTCGTCCCGTTTTTCGCCCTCGGGCATTTCGCTGAGTTCGCGTAGTAGTACTTCCATTAAGTGCCCGTAATGGCGGAAATGTATTTTGCTTGTCGGATATGGAACCTGTTCAGGCTTGTTGCTGCCAATGCGTTGCTCTATAGGGAACGGATAGTCTACGTCGAGTTTGTAGCCGGTCATGAATGCCAGGTGATCCCATAGCTTTTGCTGCAGGCCGGGTGTGTTGCGGTTTTGTGCCGAGAAGTTTGCCATTATCCTTACTATAGTCTCTGCGCAGCGCTGCCGTTTGTCGCGTTCCTCTATTCCCATAGCATATTCTGCCATCTTTTGTACAAGACGGCCGTATTCCGGCAATATTAGTTTCTCGCGTTTTGTGTTGTAGTCCATTTACAGTAACTTTTTAGGAGTCGTGGCTATGAATTCTTTCAGGTAGTAAGGCTCGAAGTATGCAACGTCCTCAAATTCTCCTTTTGCTATTGATTGTTGCGCCAAAGGCAGCATGTTGCGTGCTTCGGGTATTATGCCTTTGACGAAGTGTGCGTTAGAGTGCGCTATTACGGTCTCGCATTTCTCTGCGCCGTTGCCGAAGAAATAGACAGGTTGCTTCTCCAGCAGGTCGTCGAAAGTTCCTTTTTCCACAATTACTGCTTCTGTGGGGCGTATTTCTTTTAATGCCCTGTCGTAAACGGCTGTGTATACTTCCATCCGCCTTGCGTCTATCATAGGGCAGAACAAGGCGTTTCCTTCTATTTCGTCGTGGTACAGCAGGAGCGGCACTGTAAGGAGTTTCAGCGTTTGAACCGAAACCAGCTTTACGTTCCGGCCGTAGCATACGCCTTTTGCCGTTGAGGAGCCGATTCTTAGTCCTGTATATGAACCGGGCCCGGAACTTAATGCCACATAATCGAGCGGTATGGCGTGACTGTCGGCAAACGAGAGTGCGTCTCTTACCATAGGTGCCAGTATTGTAGCCTGGCGAGGCCCTTCTTTTTCGAGTTGGTCGTAAATTATGTGCCCCTCATGGCTTACGGCTACGGAGCACACTGATGTTGAAGTTTCTATATATAGTATGCACGACATTTTAAACGTACATTTGTTTTGTTGTGTGCAAAGATACAATTTATTTGAGATTATTTGCCGTAGGCAGAGTAAATGCTACTGTTTTTCCGGCAATTTGCGTATTCGTTTGCAAGTAGGCTAATGCGGTTTGTTTTTTGTAATTATTTTTGCACTCTTGTAAACTAAAGCATAATACAATGGACGAAATTCTGAACGGGCATAATAAAAACGAGTATCCGCCCATGCACACGGCAGAGCATATAGTAAACCGCACCATGGTAAACATGTTTGGCTGCGGCCGCAGTAAAAATGCGCATATAGAGCGAAAGAAAAGTAAAATCAGTTTCGATTTGCCCGAGTGCCCCACCGAAGCGCAGGTGGACGAAATAATGCGCCGGGTAAACGATGTTATTTCGGCCGACATGCCTGTTACTTACGATTACGAAGACGCCGCAAATGTGGAGGATGGCATTTCGCTCGAAAAACTGCCCGAGGGCGCGAGCAACACTATACGCATAGTAAGGGTTGGAGATTATGACAAATGCGCCTGCATAGGTAAGCATGTTGAGCATACAGCTCAGATAGGACGTGTTGTGCTGCTGGGCACAAACTGGGACGAGGAGAAAAAATCCTTCCGCCTTCGTTTTAAACTGGAAGGAACCGACTGGGAACAATGATAGTTTTTTAGCGTGTAACCCGGGTAGGAAAACAGACAAATAAAGCACCTGAAAATAGGTACTGAGTTTCAGAGAGTTACAACCATGTCTGAGAAAAGAAAAAATACAAGGCACATAATTTAAAATATGTGCCTTGTATTTTAAAATATGTCCGACCTGTTTTTTGCCTTTCCGAAAAACCGGTGAAAATTGTAAACGCAAAACAGTGGGATTTCTTGAGGCTTTTTCCGGTGCTGGTATAATAAGTTTCAAGCAATGTATATTGCTTTTGCTTCCGCGGTCGTATCAGTTAGTTTGTGGCTTGTTACTTTAACCCAAATCGGTCATTAGACTTCGGGCAGATTGCTTGTTTATGTCAGGCAGGTTACTTTACGCTTGGCCGAAAGCGTGGCGGGCCACGTTGAGGACAAGCGGAGAGAAAGATGCCGGTAGAAACGGGTAAGATGCCCGGAGAGCCTGCCCGTGCCGGCTTATTATTGGCGATTCATTAATTATTTGCGTTCTAACGACCGATTAGGGTTTAGTGTTTCTTGAAATTGGCTTTGTCGTGGGCCAGTTTCTTAGTGAAAAAGGTTATTTTCTGCTGCGCTTCTTCTTTGTCGAAGTCGAGTGAATCCTTTAAATCTCCCTTTGGATTTAAGGCAAGGGCCTTTTCTGTTTTTTCAAGGTCCTTTCGGGCTTCGAAAAGGTCGATGGAGTCGAGCAGCAGTATGCCTTCTTCGCGTGCATTGAAAGCGCGTGGCGATTTGTCGCGCAGGCTGTCTATGGCGGCACGTGCTTCCTTGAAACGTTCAAATCCTAAATAGTCGCGCGCCTGCGACAGGTACATCTGTCCCGTTTTTTCAGGGTCATCCTTTGAGGTGCAGGCCGTTATGGCAAGCATGGCGCAAGCCGTGAATATGAGTTTTTTCATGAAGTGTAGGTTTAAATTCTTAATTGTGGTAAAAATACAAAATCCGCGCTATTTTTATTAATTTTGCTGTCTCAAAAATGATAGATAATAACATTTGCTCAAAAGCGCATGACGTTTAAGGCCGTATTGTTTTCAACCGGGCTTTGCTCTTGATAGTTTTATTCGGGTAATGATGATGGATTTTTCACCTGCGGAACTCCGTTCCAAGATAGACACTAAAATTTTTCGCAGCCTGTCTTCCGTGGCCGATGATTTGGGATTGGAATGTTATGTAATAGGAGGATTTGTAAGGGATATATTCTTAAACCGTCCTTCAAAAGACATCGACGTTCTTGTAGTTGGAAGCGGAATCGACATGGCACGCGCCGTCTGCAACCAGTGGGGCAGGGGGGCGCACCTTTCTGTTTTCAGGAATTTCGGAACGGCGCAGGTTAAATACAAAGGTTGCGAGATAGAATTCGTCGGCGCGCGCAAGGAAAGCTACAACAGCGATTCGCGCAAGCCGGTAGTTGAGACCGGAACACTTGAAGATGACCAACGGCGCCGCGACTTTACGATAAACGTCCTTGCTCTTTGCCTTAACGGCGAACGCTTTGGCGAATTGTCCGACCCGTTCGGCGGATTGGACGATTTGCACGATAAGATAATCCGCACTCCGCTCGACCCCGACATAACCTTTTCGGACGATCCCTTGAGAATGATGCGCTGCGTGCGCTTTGCCACGCAGTTGGGCTTTTATATAGAAGACGAAACCTTTGCCGCCCTCGAAAGAAACGCGGAACGTATAAAGATTGTCAGTTTCGAACGCATAACCGACGAACTCAACAAGATAATAATGTCGCCTGTTCCGTCGAAAGGCTTTGTCGATCTTCAGCGCAGCGGTTTGCTCGCTTACATCCTGCCCGAACTTTCAAATCTCGACATTGTGGAATCGCGCGGAAAGTTCGCCCACAAGAATAATTTCTATCATACGCTCGAGGTGCTCGACAATGTTGCCGCTAAATCCGACAATCTTTGGCTGCGTTGGGCCGCCATAATGCACGATGTGGGAAAGACTTCCACCAAGCGTTGGGACGCGCTGAACGGCTGGACATTCCGCAATCACAACGTGGCAGGCCGTAAAATGGTGAAGCCGGTGTTCCGCCGTCTGAAGTTACCGCTCGACGAGAGGATGAAATATGTTGAGAAACTTGTGGACCTTCATATGCGCCCAATCATAATAGCCGACGACATTGTTACCGACAGCGCGGTGCGCAGGCTTTTGTTCGACGCCGGCAATGACATCGACGACCTCATGCTTCTGTGCGAGGCCGACGTTACGAGCCGCAACCGACTGAGAAAACAAGCGTTCCTCGACAATTTCAAATTAGTGCGCCAAAAATTAAAGGATATTGAGGAAAAAGACCGCATACGCAATTTCCAGCCTCCCATTGGCGGCGACGAGATAATGGAAATCTTCGGCTTGCCTCCGTGCAGGGAAGTTGGAGATTTGAAATCCACGATAAAAGACGCTATCCTCGACGGCTTGGTTCCCAATGAACGCGAAGCTGTTTATGAATATATGCTTGTTTGTGCTGAAAAAATGGGGCTTCACCCGGTAAAACGATGAAACTGAAAGTTAAGGCAATCATTACGGCGTTCATGTTGACTGTGCTGTTGAACGCAGAAGTACGTGCTCAGCAGAACCGCTCGTTTGCGGAGCACATCCGCACAGTTGAGACCATTGTCAATGACGACAGAACGCTTCCGCCCGTTATTTCGCTCAATGCCGGCGACAAGGTGTCGGTTTCGTTCGACGACATAACGCACGAATACGTGCGCTACGTATATAAGCTCGAGCATTGCGACCGCAACTGGAAAACAACTGAAAGCCTTTTCGAGAGCGATTACATGACAGGCACGAACCTCGAAGCACCTATCGACGATTATTCCCAAAGCATGAATACGTCGCTGCTTTATACGCACTACGTTCTGGAGTTCCCCAACAGTTATGTGCGTCCTCTGCTTTCGGGCAACTACCGCGTGAGCATATACGAGGACGGAAATACCGACAGTCCCGTGGCCGAGGCATATTTTTCGGTGGTTGACGCCAAAATGGGCGTAGGTGCCACGGTTACTACCAATACTGACATCGACTATAACCAGTCGCACCAGCAGTTGGACATATCCCTGAACTTCGGAAACGTGGAAGTGCGCAACCCCAACCGCGAGATTTTCGTCCGTGTGCTGCAAAACAAAAGGTACGACAACGCCATTATCGCCCCGTCGGCCAATTACCAGGACGCAAACGGCATGAGGTGGGAGCATTGTCGCGATCTTATTTTCGACGCGGGCAACGAGTATAAGAAGTTCGAGATACTCAACGTACACCAAGCCACAATGGGCGTTGACCGAATGCGCTGGTTCGCTCCTTATTACCATGCGTTCCTGTACACCGACGAGCAGCGCAATAATTATATCACCATAGAGGAGCAGAACGGCTCGTATGTGGTGCGTAACGAGGACAACGTAGACAACGAAACGCAGAGCGAATACGTAATAGTGCATTATTCGCTCGACATGCCCGAAGTGCCAGGCGGCGATTTCTACGTCAGCGGCCAGTGGACGGGATATAATTTCCTGCCCGAATACAAAATGCGTTTCGATGAGCAGGAGCAGATGTACGTTGCCGAAATTCTCATGAAGCAGGGCTATTACAATTACCTGTACCTTTTTGTTCCCGACGGCAGCAGCGAAGGTTCGACCATCGAGGCCGAAGGCTCGTTTTATCAAACCGAGAACGAGTACACCATATTTGTTTATGCGCGCCTGCAGGGCGAGCGATACGACCGCCTGTTGGGCTATCGCGATTTTCGCTTCGTGCCCAACAAATAAATGTTGAATTTCACGTGCCTTATGGATTTTCCGAGTTTTTCACAGGTTCTTGATTTTATCGGTACATTCGCTTTTGCCATTTCGGGCATACGCTTGGCGTCGGCCAAGCGCTTCGATTTGTTCGGCGCATACGTTGTGGGCTTCACCACCGCCGTGGGCGGAGGTACGGTGCGCGACTTAATGCTCGGGCTTACGCCGTTCTGGATGCAGACGCCCACGTATGTGGTGTGTACGGCTTTCGCCGTGCTTTGGGTGGCCGTGTTCGGCAAGGCGCTCATACGCCAGAACAACACGTGGTTTCTTTTCGACACCATAGGGTTGGCTGTGTTCACAGTCACGGGCGTGGAGAAAACCCTGGCACTGGGCTTCCCATGGTGGACGGCAATCATAATGGGTACGATGACGGGCGCGGCCGGCGGAGTGTTCCGCGACGTGTTCATCAACGTCGAGCCGCTCATCTTCCGCAAGGAGATATACGCCTCGGCCTGCGTGCTCGGCGGCCTTGCCTACCTCGCCTGCGTGTACGCCGGGCTGGGCAGCGTGGCGGCCGGCATTGTGTGCAGTGCCGGCGTGATAGCAATCCGCCTGCTTGCCGTTAAATTCCACCTTTCGTTGCCTCACCTCAAGGGCGAGGAGTAGATTTTCTGTATTGCCATACCTGATTTGCGCGGCGCGCGTCGCAATTTGTCCTCCTTTACAGAGCGGTTTTCATGCGGTTTTAGAGATGGCAAAAAATATGTCAGACATAATTCGAAATACATCGGACATATTTTAAAATATCTCAGACATATTTTTTCTTTGCTCCTAATGGGGTATAAAAAACAGAAATGCAGTTTTCAATTTTCCATACCCGAAACAGACAGTTTTCAAGACGTATTTTCTTCACCGCGTTTCTGCTGTTTGCATGTCCTTTGCAACATGCGGCATGTATTAATATGATGTTTTTTGCGGTCTTATTGTGGAAAAAATTACCGTGTTTGGCAAAAAGAGTATATATTTGTTTTCAAATTAAAAACATAACCCATGTATTTACACAAAAAATTAGAAACTCTTACACGAACCGAAATAGAAAACCTGCAACTCGAGCGTCTGAAAAAGACAATCGCTCGCTGTATGCAGTCGCCTTTTTACCAAAAACGCTTTGCCGAGCACCATTTGAAGCCCGACGACATACGCAGTCTCGACGACCTGTCGAAGATTCCCTTTACCACAAAGCAGGATTTGCGCGACAATTACCCGTTCGGCCTGTCGACGGTGCCTTTGAGCCGGGTGGTGCGCCTGCATTCCTCGAGCGGCACAACCGGCACGCCGACCGTAATACTGCACACGCAGCGCGACCTCGACGAATGGGCCAACGCCGTTGCGCGTTGCCTTTACATGGTGGGCCTGCGCCCGGGCGACATTTTCCAGAACTCCTCGGGCTACGGCATGTTCACCGGCGGCTTAGGATTCCAATACGGCGCGGAGCGGTTGGGAATGCTTACTGTCCCTGCTGCCGCAGGCAACACCAAACGGCAGATAAAGTTCATTACCGATTTCGGCACTACGGCGTTGCATGCCATACCGAGCTATGCCGGCCGCCTTTACGAGGTGATGGTCGAAATGGGTATCGACCCGCGCAGGGACACCAAACTGCACACGCTGATAATAGGTGCCGAGCCGCACTCGGAGGAGCAGCGCCGCCGCATTGAAAACATGCTGGGCGTTAAGGCTTACAACTCGTTCGGCATGTCGGAGATGTGCGGCCCGGGCGTTGCGTTCGAGTGCACGGAGCAGAACGGGCTTCACATCTGGGAAGACTATTACATTGTCGAAATAGTCGACCCGCAAACCCTCGAACCCGTGCCCGAAGGCGAGGTGGGCGAACTGGTACTTACCACCATAAACCGCGAGGCAATGCCGCTGCTGCGTTACCGCACGCGCGACCTGACGCGGATTCTCCCTGGCGAATGCCCCTGCGGGCGGCACCACAAACGCCTCGACCGCATGAAAGGCCGAAGCGACGACATGATGATTCTCAAGGGCGTGAACATATTCCCCATCCAGATTGAAACGGTGCTCATGCAGTTCGAAGAATTGGGCAACAACTACCTCATAACGCTTACCAACGAGGAAGCCAACGATTTGATGACCGTCGAAGTAGAGTTGAACACCTTCTGCGACGACTATCCCAAGCTCCAGGCCCTGACCAAGGAAATCACACGCCAGCTGAAGGACGAAATACTCCTTACCCCGCTCGTCAAGCTCGTTCCCAAGGGCTCGCTGCCGCAGCAGGACGGCAAGGCCGTGCGTGTAAGGGACTTGCGAAAGACATTAATCTAATAAAGAATAACAGCCATGATTGTACATCAAATATCTATTTTCGTCGAGAACAAGTCGGGCACGCTCCTTAAAGTTCTCGAACTGTTCAAGGAGAACAACATACAGCTAATAGCGTCCACAATCTCCGACACTGTGGAGTACGGCATTTACCGCATAATCTGCTCCGAACCCATGCGCGCCTACGAGATGTTGAAAGCCGCCGGCATATCGGCAAACCTGTCGGAGGTATTTGCCATAATGCTCGACAACCGTCCCGGCCGTGCGGCCGACGCGGTGCGCCATATCAGCGAGGCCGGCATTACCATTTCATACCTTTACTCGTTCATGCTGGGCGGGAAAGGTATCCTTGTGTTCCGCACAGACGATGCCGCGCGCACCGAAAGGGTGATACGCGAAAATTCCCTCGCCGCCCTTGACGACAAAGCCCTCCTCTCCCTCGGCTCCGTTGAGGGAGGCGGCAGGTAGAAATGCAATAAGCCGATGAAATAAACCGGCCGTGGCAAACAGCCACGGCCGATTTTATGTGTGTCCGTCTTGTAAATTATAGCGCTACCTTTTTTGTCCTGTTGCCGCATTTCACAATGTAAATGCCGCCAGGCAGGTTGGTTACGGTGGTTTTGGTGCCGCAGTAGACGCATTGCCCGTCGGAGGCGTAGACGTAAATGCGCTGCGAGCCCGTTCCGCCCACGTTTATCGTGTTACCATTTATGGTAACGGTGAAATTACCGTCATCGGCAACGGCTGTTATTCCGGAGGGGAAATCTTCCTCGTCGATTTCCACGATATTCCAGAAATTTCGCCAAGGGTCTGTTGTTGAATAAGCTGATACCGTTCCTTTAGGAACGAATAACGTACCCTTGAGTGTGTTATCATCAAACACTCTTGTAGCATTGGCACTTGGAGGAGTTTCTGCCATGCAATAAACGCTGTCTAAGTTGAGGCACCAGTCGAAAGCATTGTTTCCAATTGATGTAACGCTGTTGGGTATTTCAACAGACGTAAGTCCGTAGCAACTTTCGAAAGCAGCTATTCCAATTGATGTAACGCTGTTGGGTATTTCAACAGACGTAAGTCCGCTGCAAAGGTTGAAAGTCCCGTATCCAATTGATGTAACGCTGTTGGGTATTTCAACAGACGTAAGTCCGCCGCAACTTTGGAAAGCAGCTTTTCCAATTGATGTAACGCTGTTGGGTATTTCGACCGACGTAAGTTTGGTGCAACCGTCGAAAGCAGCTATTCCAATTGATGTAACGCTGTTGGGAATTATAAAATCGCCGCTTTTTCCACCGGGAAAATTAATAATAGTAGACATGTCTTTGTTGTAAAGTACACCATCCTCAGAAGTATAATACATATTCCCGGAATCTACTATTATTTCAGCTAAGTTATTACAATTGCTGAAACAACTACCTCCAATTGATGTAACGCTGTTGGGGATTTCGACCGACGTAAGTCCGCCGCACCTTTGGAAAGCATTGTTTCCAATTGATGTAACGCTGTTGGGTATTACGACAGACGTAAGTCCGTCGCAACTGTAGAAAGCAAGGTCTCCAATTGATGTAACGCTGTTGGGTATTTCAACAGACGTAAGTCCGTCGCAAATGTAGAAAGCCCAGTCTTCAATTGATGTAACAGAATATGTTAATCCTTTGTATATGACTTTTGGCGGGATAATAATGTGCCCTTTGTATAGGCCATAGGATTTGGGCTCTGTAACTTCCACAGTCCTGTTTTCTTCTGAAATAATGTTGTAGTAAATTCCGTCGACATAAATGTCATATGCCTTTGATGTTACGGTGGCAGATATAATGCAGAGGGTTACGAAAGCCCTGACCAAGTTTTGTTTCATGTTCATGTTTGTATAGTTTTAGCGGTTTAAGCAATATTTGTCGAATATATTGAATACTTTGCTCTCATCCTTTGAATCGTAAACGAATATTCCGTCTTGAATACATCCGACGTTTCGCAAATCGTCCATCATGCTGTAGAGGTCAATCCCGTTACGTATGATAAGTTCGGGATTGATTAACAGTTTCAGTTCTTTTTTCATGTCAATAGAGCTTTTTAATGTAAATAGTATTGTCTTTCAAACTCTCGCAAACAATTTCTTTTGGGTTTGTTTCATCTGTTTTGCCTGGCTTTTCCACCAGCCTGATAGTGCAGTCGAATTTAAAATCATTTTCAGATTGGAACTGACAGTTCCCGAGGCGTTTAATCGAAAGGGTGCACGGGGCGCAGGAAATGCTATAGTTGAACCCCTCGCCGAAGTCCCATTCTTTGAATACTCCTTCTATTATATTCGGGCGAAACTCGATGACCTCGCCGGGAGCATTTAGTAGTTTGTAACTGATTTTCCCCTCATTGTTTTTTAGAAACTCTTTGAGAGCCTGCCCTATGTCGACCGGCGTAATGTTTGTTTCCATATCCTTTTTGTTTTTGCCGTCCGATCTCCCCCTGCCGGCTGTTAATGTTCCGTTTTGTTGCCGTGGCTATACAAAAAAAGCGTGGAGATCGTACCATTGCCCGTTCCACTGCTTGAGGCCTTCGCATTGCCCGATAACGTAAGAACGAGCAACGCGAAGCCCACGCCGATAGTTTATATAATACCTCCTTGCTGGCGCGGTATCGTTGTTTGCGGCGGGACTGTCCCGCGGGTAAAACGAACCATGCCAAAGGAGATGTCTATAAACATCCCATGAGCATCTATCGTTGCCATGTTCAAGACGTTATCTGAAAGTTGCGAAGTTTCAAGCAGTCATGAACAAGCGTCTGATAAACGCTTTCCCAATATAGCGGCCCTCCTTGTTGTCGCCCTTTGTTTCCCTGCGCTGCGGCATGAACAATGCCGGCGGCGTAGTTCGGCGCAAGCTTTTGCTGCCTGTTTTCACGTAGCGGCGTGCAACGGTATGACGCGGCACGGCTGCACGCATTCCGGCAGCATGAAGAACCAATTGCAAAATTCGTAATTATTTAGTTAACATGCAACTAAAAATAAAAAGAAATTCAAATGTTTACATAGCTGAATGTGTAAACGTAACATGCAGCCTGTCAAGGCGCGCCGGGCAATATGTGTCAGCTTTGTAAGGATGTTTTTCCCGCGTGGTGAAGCATGAGGCCGACATGAAAAAGCGTGGTCGCTGGCAGGCTGAAACGTTATCTGCCGTTGTCGGTATTTTCCGGGCGGGTTTTAATGCGGTTTCAGAGGTGGCAAAAAATATGTCTGACATATTTTGAAATAGGTCAGACATATTTTAAAATATCTCAGAGATATTTTTTATTTGCTCCGAGGACGGTGTAAAAAACTGTGACACAGTTTTCAACTTTCCGCACCCGAAACGGACATTTCCCGAGGCGTTTTTTATCGTCTGGAACGGCTGGCATTTCATACGGCAAAAGTGGTATAATTTACCGGGAAAGACATTGAAAAATCCCGGCACGCGGAGTAGTGTGTCGGGATTGCTGTGTTATACAGGGTATTCTGCCTTTGCGGCAGGCGGCGTGCGAGCCGTCGCCTTTAGTCTTTTGCTATGGAAATGTGCAGTTCGTCAAGCTGTTTCTGCTCGAGGAACGAGGGTGCGTCGAGCATTACGTCGCGGCCGGAATTGTTTTTCGGGAATGCAATGCAGTCGCGAATGCTGTCGAGTCCGGCAAAGAGCGATACCCAGCGGTCGAGGCCGTAGGCCAGTCCGCCGTGGGGCGGCGCGCCGTATTTGAAGGCGTTCATGAGGAAGCCGAACTGCTGCTGCGCGCGTTCGGGCGTGAAGCCGAGCACTTCGAAAATCTTGGCCTGTAGCTTGCTGTCGTGTATACGTATCGAGCCTCCGCCCACTTCAACGCCGTTGCACACCATGTCGTATGCGTTGGCGCGTACCTTTTCGGGCGCGCTGTCGAGCAGGGGTATGTCCTCGGGTTTTGGCGATGTGAACGGGTGGTGCATTGCCATGAGGCGCTGCTCCTCGTCGCTCCACTCGAACATGGGGAAGTCAACCACCCACAGCAGGGCGAATTTGTTTTTGTCGCGAAGCCCGAGGCGTTCGCCCATTTCCAGGCGCAGCGAGCATAGCTGCTTGCGCGTGCGCATGGGGTCGTCGCCGCTGAGTATGAGTATCAGGTCGCCGGGTTTGGCGTTCATTTTGTCTTTCAGCCGGTTGAGCACTTCGGGTGAGTAGAACTTGTCTACCGAACTCTTTACGCTGCCGTCATTCTGTACGCGGGCATAAACCAGTCCTTTGGCGCCAATCTGCGGGCTGCGCACGAAGTCGGTGAGCTGGTCGAGCTGCTTGCGCGTGTAGACGGCGCAACCCTCGGCGCAAATGCCGCCGATGTATGCGGCGGAGTTGAACACGGGAAATTCGCCCGTACCTTTCAGCACATCGTCTAATTCGACGAACTCCATGCCGAAGCGCATGTCGGGCTTGTCGCTGCCGAAGCGTTTCATTGCGTCAATCCACGGCAGGCGCAGGAACGGTTCGTTGATTTCGTAGTTGCGTATGGTTTTGAAAAGGTATTTGGCCATTTCTTCGAAGAGCTCGATGATGTCGTTCTGCTCCACGAAACTCATCTCGCAGTCAATCTGTGTGAACTCCGGCTGGCGGTCGGCGCGCAGGTCCTCGTCGCGGAAGCATTTCACAATCTGGAAATACCTGTCCATGCCTGCCACCATGAGCAGCTGCTTGAGCGTCTGCGGGCTTTGGGGCAGGGCGTAGAACTGTCCCGGGTTCATGCGCGAGGGGACTACGAAGTCGCGTGCGCCCTCGGGCGTGGAGCCTACGAGCACGGGCGTCTCTATCTCGAGGAAGCCTTTGCTGTCGAGGAACTGGCGTATTGCAATGCACGTCTTGTGGCGCAGCTCGATGTTCTTCCTTACGGCGTTGCGGCGCAGGTCGAGGTAACGGTATTTCATCCTCAGGTCGTCGCCGCCGTCGGTGTCGTCCTCAATTGTGAAGGGCGGCACGAGCGATTCGTTGAGCACGTTGAGCGCGGTAACGATAATCTCGATTTCGCCGGTGGGGATGTTTTTGTTTTTTGCGTACCGTTCGTTGACGGTGCCGGTGGCCTGGATGACGTATTCGCGCCCGAGGTCGTTGGCCTGGTTGAAAAGCGTTTCGTTTTCAGTTTGGTTGAACACCAGCTGCGTTATGCCGTAGCGATCGCGCAGGTCGATGAACGTCAGGGCGCCCATTTTGCGGATTCTCTGTATCCAGCCGGCCAGCGTGACGGTTTCGCCCACGTTGGCAAGGCATAGTTCCCCGCATGTTTTTGTTCTGTACATTTTCTGTTCGTATTTTTGTTTTGCAAGCCGAGCCGCGCCGGGCCTTTCCGCGTCAGTCGAGTTTCAGCACTGCGAGGAAAGCCTTCTGGGGCACTTGCACATTACCTATTTGTTTCATTCTTTTCTTGCCGCGTTTCTGCTTCTCCAAGAGTTTGCGTTTGCGCGATATGTCGCCGCCGTAACATTTGGCGGTAACGTCCTTGCGTACCTGTTTTACTGTTTCGCGGGCTATGATTTTTGCTCCTATTGCAGCCTGTATTGCGATGTCGAACTGCTGGCGTGGCAGAAGATCCTTCAACTTTTCGCAAATGCGGCGCCCGAAAGTCACGGCGTTGTCTATGTGCGTTAGCGTGGAGAGCGCGTCGACGGGCTGGCCGTTCAGGAGTATGTCCAATTTAATCAGCTTTGAGGTGCGGAAACCTATCCCGTGGTAATCGAACGAGGCATATCCCTTTGAAATGCTCTTGAGTTTGTCGTAAAAGTCGATTACTATCTCGCCCAAGGGCATGTCGAAGTTTATTTCCACGCGGTTACCGGCTATGAAGTTCTGGCTTACCAGTTCGCCGCGCTTTGAAAGGCACAGCGTCATTATAGGTCCGATATACGCCGACCCCGTTATGATAGTAGCGCGGATGTACGGCTCTTCAACGTGGTCGATTGCGGCCACGTCGGGCATACTTGCGGGGTTGTGCACCTCGCGTGCGTCGCCGTGCTTGTCGTAAACCATGTACGACACGTTGGGCACGGTGGTAATCACGTTCATGTCGAACTCGCGGTCGAGACGTTCCTGCACTATTTCCATGTGGAGCAGTCCGAGGAAGCCGCAACGGAATCCGAAACCGAGAGCTACGGAACTTTCGGGCGTAAAGGTAAGGGAAGCGTCGTTGAGTTGCAGCTTCTCGAGCGACGAGCGCAGGTTTTCGAAGTCCTCCGCTTCTATGGGATAGACACCTGCAAAGACCATGGGCTTCACTTCCTCGAATCCCTCGATGGCCTTGTCGCACGGGCGGTTGAATTGGGTGATTGTGTCGCCCACCTTGACTTCGGTGGCAGTCTTTATGCCGCTTACGATGTAGCCCACGTCGCCGCAGTGAAGGGTTTTGCGGGGAGAAAGCTGCATTTTCAGCACACCAACCTCGTCGGCGTTGTAATCCTGTTTTGTGTTGACGAACACAACGTGGTCGCCTTGGCTTATCGAGCCGTTGATTATTTTGAAGTAGGCTATTATGCCGCGGAAACTGTTGAACACGGAGTCGAAAATCAAAGCCTGCAGGGGAGCGCTCTCGTCACCTTGCGGGGCGGGAATCCTTTCCACTATAGCTTCGAGAATTTCGTCGACACCCATGCCTGTCTTTCCCGAAGCGCGTATAATCTCCTCGCGTTTGCACCCCAGCAAGTCGATTATCTCGTCCTCAACTTCATCGGGCATGGCGTTTACCATGTCGCATTTGTTTATTATCGGAATAATGGTAAGGTCGTGCTCTATTGCCATGTACAGGTTCGATATAGTCTGCGCCTGCACGCCTTGCGTGGCGTCGACTATGAGCAGTGCGCCTTCGCAGGCGGCTATCGAGCGGCTCACCTCGTAAGAGAAGTCCACGTGTCCCGGAGTGTCTATAAGGTTGAGCGTGTACTTTTCGCCGTTGTGCATGTAGTCCATCTGTATGGCATGGCTCTTTATAGTAATGCCGCGTTCCCGTTCAAGGTCCATGTCGTCAAGCATTTGCCCCTCGGTCACTTCTATCGTCTTGGTGCGTTCGAGCAACCTGTCGGCCAGGGTTGACTTGCCATGGTCTATATGGGCAATTATGCAAAAGTTGCGGATGTTCTTCATTCTTGCTTTAAGTGTTCTCTTTTAAAGGTGTGGTTTTGCGTTGCAAAGTTAATAATTTTATGATATTTGCCGCGCAAGTGTGCGGCTTATGCTCCATGCAATTTTTTCTCCTGCTTGTAAGAAGCGAAAACCTTTAATACAGACAAATGGGACAGGTATTTCAAACCTCCTCTCTGAGCAAAGAAAAAATATGTCTGAGGAATTTTAAAATTAGTGCCTTGTATTTTGAAATATGTGCCTTGTATTTTGCCCCCTCTCTTTCCTCGATAAAATAAGGGGTTTTGCAATGCCGTTTTTTAGAATCATTCCAAGCAAAGTGCGGAACTCTCCCGATTAATGGCGTGCGAATGCGGCGTAAGTTAGGCGGTAAAAGTATTTGGCGAACGAAACGGCGTTTGGCATATAGTTTGTAGTTTATTTTACAGAGAACAATAAAACTTGAACAATTATGAACAACAGAGGAAATCAAAACTGGCTGCCCGATGTTTTCGGCGATTTTTTCGATAATAACTACATGCGCCGTCCCAGCGGCACCGCACCTGCCATTAATGTGCTTGAAGGGCGTAACGATTACCGCGTGGAGCTGGCTGCCCCGGGTATGCGCAAAGAGGATTTCAGAATAACGATAAATTCTGAAGGCGACCTCGAGATACAGATGGAGAAAAGGCATAATGACAGCGACAGCCAGAAAGCCAACGAATACCGCTTCCTGCGCAGAGAGTTCAATTATACCCGTTTCAGCCAGACGCTGATTTTGCCAGACGATGTGGACAAGGAGAAAATCGAGGCAAAAATGAGCGACGGCGTGCTGACAATAATACTTCCGAAAGTGCGCGAGGAAAACGACCCGAAGATTTCGCACAGTATAAACATCGAATAACGTAAACGGCACCATGCAACTCGTACTTGTATACGCAATCGTTATAGCTGCGGCACTGTATGTGGCATATAAGATATACAGGATGATCGCAAGAAAGGACGGCTGTTCGGGTTGCACGGATTGCCCGTGCTGCGGGGAAAGGAAACGCACTACAAATGTTTTGGGCATTAAGAAAAGGAGAAACGACGGCCGCAATGCCTGCGACAAGGGCGGTTGCAACCGGAATTTATAGGAAAACTTAAAATTAATGCCGTAAAGTTTGGGAGTTTCGTTAAAACCTGCTACTTTTGCACCCGAAACAAAGTTGGTGCCTTGACCGAGTGGCTAGGTAACGGTCTGCAAAACCGTGTACAGCAGTTCGAATCTGCTAGGCACCTCTCCGAATACCAAAAGCGCAATTGAGATAGTATCTCGGTTGCGCTTTAATATTTTTATAAGGCATGACGTTATGGAGCGCGCGATAAGGCAGTCGAATTTTGAACTTCTCAGGATTGTGGCAATGCTGCTTATTGTGGCACATCATTTCCTGATAGCTACAGGCCGTCTCGATTACAGGTCGGGTACGTTGCGCGGCGGAGAACTGATGAATTCGTTTTGCGTGGTGGGTGTGAACTGTTTCATACTCATATCCGGATATTTCGGCATAAAGTTCAAATGGTCCAAGGTGGCATGGCTGTTTTACGCGATAGCATTCGTGGCTGCCGTAGATTTCTGTTTGGGAATGACCGGCGCTGCCGTTTTTGATTCCGATTATGCAATAAATACGATAATACCTTTTACGAAAAGGCATAACTGGTTCGTTCCTACGTATCTTGCGCTCATGTGTCTGGCGCCGTTGCTTAACAAAGCGTTGAATGCGGCAGGCAAAAAGGAATTGGTAGGCTGGATGGCGGTTCTTACGTTATTGAATCTGTATGCTTATTTCTTTACCGTAGGTTCAATAAATCCAAACGGATATACTTTGTTCCAGTTTATTTATCTTTATGTGTTGGGCTTTTACCTGCGTATGGCCGGCAGGGTAAAGCGCTTTTACTCCATGGCGGTTTACATTGCCGGAGCGTTGGCGGCCTTTATTATATCGCAAAACGTGCATGCTTCCTATACGGCTTTTGCGTACAACAGTCCGCAAGTGCTCGCAGCCTCGGCAGGGCTGTTTCTTTTGTTTTCTTCATTTGATTTCAGCAGCAGAGTGGTGAACAGGCTTTCGCGTGCCACGTTTGTGGTGTTCCTTTTTCATTATGTGATTCTTAAATGGCTGAACTCTTGCGATTCGCTGCCGACGATAATAGCGCTGTATGTATTGGTTTTTATTGCGGCATACATATTGAATGAACTGATGACATTTACTTATTCCGTATTGCACAAGGCGGTAATGAGAATAACAGGGACAGATAAAGGATAATGATGTAAGTGTTTGTTCAAAAAGCATAAATAGTTAGGCAATGTATGGGTAAGATGGCTGTGTTTGCTTGGTTTTTTATAATTTTGCGTGGTGTACTTCTTTGAACCACACTGTAGAAGAATCAGATTATTCCTGTTTGGGCAATTGAAACGTTATAATTTCATATCGTTTTTTATGTCTGTGGCTGTAATATTGGCCACAGCGCTTATTTTTTCGGGTTGCTCTTCAAAGAAGTTTTTAAGCAAGGATGAACGCATATTGTCTTCAGTAAGCGTAAAGTCCGATGACAAGCATTTTAACGCCAAGAACTATTTGCGCTACGTGCGCCAAAAGCCGAATTCACGCTGGTTCGGCGTATTAAAAGTCCCTTTGGGCGTGTATTGCCTGGCCAGTAAGGACACGGTAAAGCATAAGAAGAACATATTCCGTAAAATAGGGGAGGCCCCTGTTGTTTATGATTCTCTGCTTACAAAAGTTTCGGCAGACAATATACGGTCAGTGCTTTATAATACCGGATACTTGCATGCGCGGGTTGATGTTAATGAAATTCATAACAGACATAAGACAAAAGTAGAGTATCTAATCATTCCCGGCGATTTATATACGGTAGACAAGATTGTTTGGAACGTAGAAAATGAAGGAGTACGTAACATTATAAAGAAAGATTCCGCCTCGTCGCTTCTGCATGCGGGTATGGCATGCGATGTAGGAATACTGTCTTCCGAGCGGAATCGTATAATAAGGTTGTTGCAGGATAACGGATATTATGGAATAAACCGCGATTTCGTAACTTTCAGTGCTGATACATCGGCTTTCTCAAAGAACGTGGCGTTGTCGGTACGCATAGCGCACGTAGGAAACGAGGAAGATTCGATAAAGGCATACAAGAAGTATAATATAGAGAATGTAAATGTTTATTGTAACACTGATGAAAACGATGACTCGAATGCTTCGGGAAATGACGGGCAGGAAATAAGCAAGGCGCCGCTGAAAGTATATGATTACGATATTTTGTTGAAAGGTAACAAACCTTTTCCTGGCGGAGGCAAGTTCCGCTTTTACGGGAGCAGGATACTGAGGCATAAAACTCTTATGCGTAATATAGATTTCCGACCTGGCACGCTGTTTAACCAAACAAAGGTAGAAAACACGTATCGTAATCTTGGAAATATCTCGATAGTGAATTTTGCTACGGTTAGAATGGTAGAGCCGGCGGCTTCTGTAGCAGAAAGCAATGCTTCAATACAAGGTATTACCTTGCAAGGCACAGATAGTTTAAAAGGCGATTCCTTGCAGGTAGCACGAGCAGGAGTGTTCTCCGCCGTTACGAAAAATGATTCCGTACAACATTTGGAAGCAAACATATTTATAAAGACCAAAGACATAAACACGGTAAGTTTTGAAGTTGAAGGTACCAACATGGCCGGAGACTTGGGGGCCGCAACTGCTTTTTCTTTTGAAAACCGAAATGTTTTTCACGGAGGCGAAACTTTCGGGATAAAACTTCGTGGAGCTTTTGAAGCAATAAAAGGACTTGAAGGCTACGACAATAATGAGAATTACATTGAAGGTAGCGTAGAGATGAGTTTGAAAATGCCGCTGCTCGTTTTGCCTTTCAGAAGTAGTTCACACAAGCGTAACTCTATGGTTAATTCAGAGGTCTCCGTTATTTATAATTCGCAGGATCGCCCAGAGTTTCACAGGCGAACGCTCACGGCGGGCTGGAGGTATACCTGGAGTTCGTGGCAAAAGAAATTGCAGCACCGTTTTGATTTCCTAAGCCTGAACTATGTTTTCATGCCTTGGATTTCGGAAGCTTTCAGGCGCGATTATCTTGACAACACTTCCTCGCGCAATTCTGTTTTGAGGTATTCTTATGAGGACCTCTTCATAATGCGCAGTGCTTACAATGTTGTTTTAAACTCTCAGGGAAGCAAACGCACCGGACTGATGGATTACAACAGTAATTCTTATCAGATTCGTCTTGGTGTTGAGACGGCCGGCAATTTTCTGTACCTTATTTCCAAATTGTTTAACGGTAGTAAGAACGAAGACGGCCATTACAAACTGTTCAATATAGCATTTGCGCAATATGCAAAGTTCGATTTCGACTTTGTAAAGAATTTTGTTATCGACAACCGCAATGCTCTGGCTTTTCATGTGGGTTTCGGTCTTGCGCTTCCTTACGGAAATGCTACGATAATTCCTTATGAGAAGCGTTACTTCGCTGGAGGCGCTAATTCTGTACGTGGTTGGGGCGTGCGGGAGCTCGGTCCGGGAAAATACATCGGTCGTGATGGAAAAGTAGACTTTATCAATCAGACGGGTAATATAAAGTTCGATATAAATTTGGAATATCGCACTTATTTGTTCTGGAAACTGCACGGCGCTGTATTTGTTGATGCCGGTAATGTTTGGACTACACGAGATTATTCGGACCAGCAGGGTGGCAAATTCACTTTCGACAATTTCTATAAGCAAATTGCCGTTGCATACGGGTTAGGTTTGCGTTTGAACCTCGATTACTTTGTGTTGCGTTTCGACGGTGGAATGAAGGCTGTCAATCCTGTTTACAGTGACAGCCGGCGTCATTTCCCTATTATTCATCCGAAGTTCTCACGCGACTTTACTTTTCATTTTGCCGTAGGTCTTCCATTTTAACCCGCCACTTGTCTTTGATACGCACCAGCTTGAATGTGTAGGTACGTTTTTCATGGTGCACGGACATAGCCTTCCCGATAGAGTCAAGAGCCGTTTCATTCGTCACGCATACCGTTGCCGTAGCAGATGTGTCGTTTATTATTTCGATAGCTTCAACGGCTACCGAAGGCGTGTCGGTTACTCCGTGCAGGTATTCTATTGCTTTTTCATCAAGGTTTGACGCGAGGAATTCTATGGTGCGCCGCGATTCGGGCGTTGCTAATGTCAAGGCCTCTGCATATTTGTAGTTGAACAGTTTGTCGGAAAAATTGTATGCCGTTTCGTGTATAAGTTTCTCCTCGTCGTTTTTGCTGCACGACATTAGCGACAATGTTGATATTATAATAAATGCAATGGTTGTTTTCATGAGCTTTTGCAAAACAGATTTACAAATTTAGCAAACCTCGGTGTTATGTGCGGTAACTAACGAGTGGAATAATTTGTGTGTCATACCGTTTTTTGTTAATTTCGTATCAATTTTTAAAATCGGAATTATGCTAAGATTCCTTTCATTCGGCAGTGGAAGCAGTGGGAACTGTTATTACTTGGAATCTGACGGAGAAAGTATCATCATAGACGCAGGAGTGGGTATACGCACGCTTAAGAAGTATTTCCACGACTATGGTATAAACCAGGCTAAGATAAAATCCATATTTGTTACGCACGACCACACAGACCATGTGGCTGCCGTGCCGGCTCTTGCCGCGTACTTGCATGTACCCGTATATGCCACGCCAATAGTTCACGAACGTATAAATACCAATTTCCGTATTCGCAACAAGATTCCCAAACCGCTGGTTCGTGTTGTTGAAAAGGAGGATTCTATTCAGGTAGGCAGTTTTACCGTTTGTGCGTTCAATGTGCCGCACGATAGTGCAGACTGTTCGGGATATACGGTTTCGGCCGGGGGAAAGAACTTTGTCATAGTTACCGATTGCGGAAGAGTAACCGACAGGATAGTTCGTAGTGTGCACGAAGCTGATTACCTTGTGCTTGAAACCAATTACGACCGCGAAATGCTCCAAAACGGGCGTTATCCGCATTATTTGAAAAAGCGTATAGTCAGTTCTGTTGGCCACCTTTCTAATGATATGGCGGCCCGTCTGCTTGCTGATGAAAAGCCGAAACGTTTGCAACAGCTTTTCCTTTGTCATTTGAGCGAGAATAACAATACGCCGCAGATTGTCGCGCAGGTTATTGACGAGGCTTTAAAGTCGTATGCTTCCGAGGCTGTTTTTCATGTCTTGGCCAGGCGTAAGCCAACAGGTTTTTTTGAACTCGTCTGAAGTTTGCATAGCTTCTTAGGCCGTCGTGCCGTATGTAGTGATTATCACAGTAAAAATTAATGATAAAGCCGTTTACTTTATACAAGTAAACGGCTTTCGGTTTGTACGTCCTCAGGGGCTCGAACCCTGGACCCATTGATTAAGAGTCAATTGCTCTACCAACTGAGCTAAGGA